>ERZ1034723.252-NODE-252-length-31413-cov-5.342050_pt1 | contig 31413 bp, 28 predicted proteins | sample MGYA00520637_ERZ1034723 | MGnify/ENA primary metagenome ERZ1034723 (study PRJEB33766, sample SAMN09781719) | gut metagenome | biome: gut microbiome | host: Homo sapiens | place: Madagascar | study: EMG produced TPA metagenomics assembly of the PRJNA485056 data set... | reverse complement strand
CAGCGAACTTAGCGGAAACTCCGAAGCAAGCTGTTGGTAGTGAAGCGGAGAAATCCGTGTATAACAGAATTCTGAGGAAAAAGTAGCTCAATACCAAAAGTTATACTGGTCTTGAAAACCAGAGATAGAAAACATTTTTCTGAAAGATGGGTAAAATTTGTGGGTAACCATTCCCGCGGCAGGCAAAAGGGGCAGGAAGCTCAGGGTCGCTCCCGAAGGCTCAGACCTGTCTTCTGCGTGGCTGAATAAATCGGAAACCGTAGATTACGTAAGGCGAAGGTCTATATGATATATTTGTCAAAGCGGTTTTTCTTATTGCAATTCAGAACTTCATATAAATTAAAAAGCTGATACCCAGCAAGTCCTAGCGACCTGCCGTAGTATCAGCTTTTTACTGTGCTTTTGTAGGCTCATATACGCCACCAGCCTCAGCATACACTTCTTTAGCTCGTTTAAGATAGGCACGCTTTGCGCATATCTGCATTTTTTCTTCCTTCTATTTCGCCATATTGACAGTCATAGTACATTCGCCAATTGCTTGGTTGTTATTTCGGCTATCTGCTAACGAATGTGACTCTATCTTATCTTCCCATTGAACCTTGCATGTTTCTTTATCAGCATAAGTTTTATGATTAAGGTCTTTGACTTTTGCAAAAAGCTATGCTAAACTGCATTCAGAGGGAATGGTTTCTTTAGAAGCGCCCTCTATCCCGCCATTTTTCAGGGAAGCTTGTCTCTGGGATGGCGGGATTCTCTTATTTTACACACAAAAAAACTGATTGACTTCTACAAGTACAATCAGCATTTTCATTCTATATATTGTTCCAACATAAACAAAATTTATGTTGGTGCCGCGGAACCGTGACGGTATGAGCGTATATACTTTTACTATTGCTATAAATTTAGCAGCTTAATTACTATACTAAAAGGCAGGATTCGCTCCTGCCTTTTTTTATGTTCGCACCAATATGGCAATTAAAGTTGTTATGATATACCCAGTTCTTTGCAGCGCACGACGTTTAGATGTCTTTCGCTCTTTCGCGATTGACTGCTTCAACGTCTCGTATAATTCGCTGGTTCTCTTGAGCGAGCTTTCTGCTTTCGCTAATGAGTTTTTCGAGCTGATCAGTTCTTTCCGCGTTAATTCCAGCTGCTTCTTCACTTCGGCCAACTGCTCCATCAGCTCTATTGACGTACTCTTCTGCTCTTTCAAGATGCTCTCGGCTATCTCTAAATTCGCTTCGAGCTGATTCGTTTGCTCTCTTAATATCTGCCATTGTTCCGCCGGTACTTTTATGTATGTCGGTTCCGACGCTTCTACCGTACCGCCAGTGCCAAACGCCGGCAGCAATAATAACAGCACTAGCAATAGCCAAGATAATTTTTGCAATTTTAAACACTCCATTGTTCATCGCCGTTAAATTCTTTCCAGCGCCTCTGCGCACTCTCTTTCAAAACGGATATACAGCCCTTTTCTTAAAGCAGGACTGCCATTAGTCCATGCCGTAGTACTGCAGACTTTCAGGTAGATTGCCTTGATCATATCAGCATCAAAGCTACTGTCATCAACATAGCTGAGGTTAGGATATCCCAGCTTCTCGCAGGCTTCCGCGAACATCTCCCCAATGTTGCCAGCGCCATATTGTACAGCGCGGCTCCAAACAACATCTTTCATAACCTCATGATGCTTTTCGATATTATAGTTGTTACACTTGAGAGCAGCTACAGCCGGCTTATAATAAGCATCGCAGATATAGTCATGCTGACTTTTTTCAAAGTCGGCTTTGTTGTTACTATAGGCAAGCCAGCGCCATGCCTCATCAAAAGCAAGACTACCAACTGGATGCTCTGCTAAATTCTCTGCAAACCAATAGCCATTTCTACGCAGCCATCTGATGTAGTCATCAACAACTCCCATGTTGCTAGACAGCTGATACATGCCGTAGGATTTTCCTCCAGCGTCGCCGTAGCCATTGCTGATGCAGCCAGCATCACCATTAGACTCATAGCGTTTAGATAAATCTCCAATCATGGTTAATCTTCCTTTCTGATGCAGCGATTGGACGCCTTTTTGTATACGTCTTCGTACATTTCTTGTTTGTCGCCGTTGTAGGTATATTCAGCATAAATGCCATCGCCGCTGACAGTAGTCGACAGCAATGCCTTGTAATTTTGCAGAGTTTTGCACGCCCAAACCACAAACACATTCTCAAGCGTAATTTGCTCTTTGCTGTTTTGGTTATACCATTCTACTAATTTGTTTTTGCATACGGATTCAAAATGTGCCATACCAGTAATAATCATCTAAACGCCCTCCAATCATTTGCCAACATATCTGACTGACTAGCAAGCCAGCCAATTTGTACGCCTCTTGTTCCAACGAACGCCAGCGCCTGGTTACCAATATCCTGGTGCTCTACATTAATAATCTCGCCAGCAGCATTCTTATAACTCAAACATGTTGCCAGCTCTACATATTGCTCCTTTCCGTTCCATCCCTTTCTTTGGATTTTGTAGCCGTCTTTTACAAGCAAGATGGCCGCCCCGAAGCTAATGTCGTTAGCTTCCGCTATTGCTTTACGCATTATCTTCATCCCTCCTTCGTTATCTTAAACATTCTTGTTTCAATAGCCTTGTTGCCTAGCTGGACCAGCAACAGCGCTATCATGCCAAGTGTAAAGGCCTCGTAATTTCCCCAGGTTCTGGCGAAAGCTGCCAGCCAAATCGATACCCCACACCAAACGATAAAGCTTACAACAGCGCATACTCTGCCCACGCTGTAGGCGTTATCGTCTTTTTTTATCATATTCAAAAACTTACGCATCTTCTTCACCTCTGTTCTTCGGCGGGTAGTTCTGCAATTCGTTAATCTGCTGCATAAGATTATCAATCACGCCATTATCGCCCAGTGCCTCATAGCTCTTATAGCAGGCGTCGATGCTCTCTTTTGCGTAGATGGGTATCCAGCCTTTATCCTGGACATAGTGATTGTACGCTTGGATAATTCTGTCCCTCAGTAACGCTTGTAAGCCTGCCTTTAAAGCATTGTTTTCTTTTTTCTTTGCGCGATACAAAGCAAAAAGATAGGAAATAATAGCGCCGGCAATAATGTTTATTACGGTTTGCATAGTTGACTCAATCATAAAACACCTCATTCCTATTTATTTTGTTGCTGATATTTAAACTTCTAATACAACGTTTTCAACTTCTTCTCTAGTTGTTGCAGTTTCTACTTTTTCCTTAGCTTTTCTATAAGCCGTATGGAGCTTGTCGCTACGCACTGCCACCTGTGCAATGATGCCACGCAGGTCAGATGCAGTTACTTTTACATCTTGATTGTCTGCGGTAGTCCACGTGAGTGTAGTGGAAACACCTGCTACATCAAGAGCAACGATAGCTGCGCTGATTCTATCCCTTGCTTTGGCATCATAGTCGAAAGAGTAGCCTTGGTAGGCAATTGGTTCAACCTCTGCCATGTCTCTTTGATATTTCAGCTCCGAAATCTTACGTTGCTTAATAACCTCTAAAGGTTCATCCTCATGCGTAACAGTTACATTTAATTCTGCCAAAGCTGCATCACTGATTGTCAGCGGAATAAACACACCTTCCTGCCCTAAGACTTCGGATAACTCGTAAAGGTTAGAGTAATTTTTGTCTTTGTATTTATAGGTTATAATCAATTTTATTCACCTCATTCCATTGATAGGATTTTAATTATGTATGTACCTGTGTTTGTAAAGATGCTAGTTTTAGTTTTAAAACTACCCGTATCTGCGTCTTTCACCATAGTATATTTTTTACCATTCACCTCAATAACAATAGTCGAGGCAGGCAATATTGTTTTGAAAATGAGAAGAGAAACGCCAAAAGGAGTAGTATAAAAAGCAGTTATTTCATATTGTGTGCCTTGATATTCAATATATTTAGGTGCAAGAGAACCATACGCAGGACTAGAAGTTGTATAACCATAATAGTAGCGTCCCGACGTCATGAATCGCTGTCCAGCCTGCATTACCAGCACCTGCGTACCCCCCCACTAAACATAAGTCTTGTTAACATGGATGCTCCTCCTTTGCTTAATAATCTTCAACTGTGGGGGTCATGTCATTTATTGCTTTACCCCATGAAAAAGTTACACCATCTGTTGTATAATAACAGTCAAAATGCAATGTATAGGTTTTATTTGGTGTTACGCCTACAATAGAATCAATATCTACGTGGTTTATATTTTCAAGTACCTCACATTCTGAGATGCCTTCACCCCACTTTATATTATTTATTGTATTTTTAATACAGGCATAAAAACTTGAATAGTCTTCGGTATCACTAGCATAGTCAACTACTGCAACCACTTTGATTCTTTTAACCCCTAGTGGAACAGTAAAAGCTATTGTTTTATTATCTGCCTCCCTATAACTCCACTTCTTGCTACCATCCTCAACCTTTACTCCGCTATTCATCATCATTCTATTTAATCCCATATTGTCACCTCTTTACGATAACTTACTAGCCTGTACAATGCTCGTCAAAGTGCCACCACCATCTTTGCTCATCCATACGTTAAGGAGCAATCCTGCGCTTGTAATAGCTACGTCACTTGCACTGCCAACATATTTAAGTGTTCCTGCATTAGTAATAGTCAGTGCATAGTCTGCTAATGCAGCAAAATATGCAGTAAATACGGATGATTGACTAGCACTTAATACCCCAGCCAAAGTAGCAAGGTTAAGTGTAAATGCACCTGTTACGGCATAAACCATTGTAGAGGTTATAGGCGTATCGGAAGTGCCATTGACAACATAGGTGGTGTACTTCTCTCGGTTGAGCATGAGGGCATGAAAATCCTGCTGTGCCGTCCATGTGTTAGCCTCCGATGTTTTAGCGTACCCGGCAAGAGATTGATGTTGCGTCAGATAGTTAGCATCATTTTCCAGCGTAGATACTTTAGTAGGGATGCTAGCAGTAACAGTATCAATAGCAGCTTTAACAGCCTTGTTTTGGATAGGGTTCGTAGATGTAGCAGACAGTGTGTCATCAACAGTAACGCCACCATCTTTGCCATCTTTGCCTCTAGGCAACGTAAAGTTCAACACAACATTACTAGCAGTACCACTATTGGTAACACTTGCATTACTACCTGCTGCCCCTGTAGTCACGCTACCAATCGTGATAGTTGCAGCAGTACCTGCAGAACCTTTTGCACCTTTAATATTCACACTTGCAGGATTGGTCAGTCCAGCTTTATTTGTCCAGCTTAAGACACCATCAGAGGACACACTAGGTAAGTACACATTGACATTCTCACTGTAATTCTTAGCATTATCCATGTAGGTTTTTGCGTTATCCTTGTAGGTCTTTGCTTCACTTGCACTGTTCCTTGCATTAGTAGCAAAGTTACTAGCAGTAGTAGCAGCAGACTGTGCAGTTTCTTTGCTGGCACTTGCGCTATTTTCGCTGGTCTTAGCGTTGGTAGCATAGAGGGACGCATCAGTCTTAGCGGTTTCCGCTGCTGTTTTATAACCCTCTGATAACCTTGCATTTTCAGCAGCACTTGCAGCAGACGTACTAGCAGACTGTGCACTGTTGGTGGCTGCATTTGCAGATGCTGCAGCGCTATTTTCGCTCTTCGCAGCTGCAGTTGCACTTACAGCTGCACTCTGCGCTTGTGCTTGCGCCTGTGCATAAACGCCTTGTACCAATGGCAAAACCTTTGCCGGGTCTTCCGTTAAAACAATGCGCTTGCCATCGTCGGCTATGCGGAAAGATTTGCCTACTTCAAACGGCACTTCATTAATAAACGCACTGTCATCTACGTCTGCGCTCATAGTAATAGTACGGTTAAGTTTTTCGGCTATCTGCTGCATAGCCATCACGATTTCATCAAAGGCTTGTTCAATGTCTTCAGCAAAATACGGCCCGTTATTCACGAGGTTCATCTGCTGCTGCAGCGGCAGCTTACGCATGATAACCAGTTTCTTGCCTTCCGGCAGCGCTGTTCCGCTACTAGGATATGTTATCTGCCTTGCATCCATGTCCAGCTGATAATCGCTTGTGGCCAGCGCAGTGCCATCATCCTGCATCAGATATACCTTAATATATTCCGGATGCTCTGCAGGACACTCAAAGGTAAACGGAAATGTCCTTGTCGAGCCGTTACCAACATAGATGTTTTTAGTAACGTCTTTCTGTACTGTCATGTTCTGCTCCTTTCCATAACGCAAAAGCCCCGGCATCAGCCAGGGCTTTTTACATACTTATTAACAATAATATTTTACCACGGCTTTCAGGCCGTTTTGTAAAGTACAAAATGACTATTTTTGATTTTTCTTCAGCTTTTTATCAAAGATCAAGGCGCGCAGATAATCCGCAACGCTTTCATCGAAGCCACTTTCCAGATACTGCAGCGTTGTTGTAAAGCTATCTATCAACGTGCTGGGTGCTCCGGTAACCTGGCTTGTCAGCTTGCCCATCTCCCGCAGTGTATCGCTAATAGTTTTCTTGTCACTAACAGCGCTTTGGATAACTCTGTTTGTCTGCTCAATGGTATTTTGGATAGGAATTTTTGGAGCGAATTGATGCTCATCGAACACCTTGGCCATAAAGTAAGGTACAGCATCACGCAGCACCGGTATGCCACCTACGATGCCTGTAAGAGATTCCTGCCCCATGCTCTTGATAAGCTTTTCAATCTTCCAGTCATCATCGTCACCGCTTGCGCCGGCACGTAGCAGCGCCGAAATAACCGCCGGCAGCAGTACCCACATCAGCAGCGCATCGCCGGCATGAGCTACAGCTTTCATCAGAGCCATGCTTTTATTCTTTGCACTTGCTGCTACGGCCTTCTTGTAGCCTACCTTTGCTTCCCATAATTTATAATTGAGGGCATTATAGACTGTAGAGTTATAGCTGTAGTACATAGTAAGCTGCTTCATCAGCTCACTGCCCTTACGTTGAATAGCAGCTTTATCTACCGTACGGCCACTGCCGAAGCACCAGCGCACTGCAGCATCGCCGGCATTTACGCCTGCTTCCCTCGCCTGCTGCGGCGAACGTCCTGCATCCACCTCTGCATTGTAGGTCTTTTCGTATTCGTGCTGCCAAAGCGGCAATGCCAGCATCAGATCTGTCCAGGTTATCATCTTAAACGCGTTGTTTTTGATAACCTCGCCAGCCTTACCAATGCCCGGAATACCTTCCAAAATATTAGGCCCTTTCAGCGCATCATGAATGCTGGCATCCATGGTTTCCGCACGTTCCGCCAGGAATACAGAGCGTTGGAAAACAAAGTCCGTATATCGACGCGGGGCACTGTAAAACTTTTTTAGCGAGTGCAGCAGCTCAGCCGCGCCCATATAATGAGCTACGCTCGGAGCGTTGGCGATATTCAGCAGTGCCGTTGTTACCCTGAAGCCCATTGTTCCCATTGTCTGAGCATTGCGCAGCTTGGCCATGCCCTTTTCGTAGGCCGTCCTCGGTATCGGTTCTTCCGCCCAACAATCGCTGGTCCACTTTTTCAGATTCTTATAAGCGTTCTGGCCAAGGTAATTATAGACAAGGTTTTTGAAATTCTCATTGAGCACGATACGTCGTACGTCGCGTACCGGTTCACGGAATGCCACCAGATGAATAACGTCAGTAATACTGCCGCTGATAACTTCAAACCTAAGATCCAGCCTGCGCTCAACCTTATGCTGAGTACGTTCTTTCAGGAAGCCCTTGCCTAAAGACATTGCAATATTGCTCATTGCCGATTGCTGTGCAGCGTCAGCCTGCTCCTGCGTACGCAAATCCCGCAGGTCATATTTAATAGGGAAGTAGCCACCATCTAAGGTATAGATTTTCCGATCCTGTCCGACAACAACAAAGCCTTTGGCTTCCTGCTTCTGCAGCACGGCACCGGTCATGCGTGCTTCAATCTCTCTTATCTGGTCCCAATGGATATCGTAGAGCTTCCAGATACTGTTGACTAGGTTCCAGTCGCGCTCATCCAGATACTGCAGCACATTTTTAACCTGCGCTACATTGACGTGATAGCCGTCCAGGACGCGCTGCTTGTTCGTTTCAGTGCCCCAGTTAAGCGCAATCATAATCGCCTGTTCCTTGGTAATCTTCGATGAGCCGAATTTATAGCGGCGTTTGTTACGCATATCTGCCAGCTCCTTGGGAGAGTAAGCATCAAACAGCCCTTTTAATTTGTTCTGCATATTTACGGCCATCTTCAGCTCTTTATCTGCAGCTTCCTTCAGTGGGTCATAGATATACCGCAGCGCCACATCACCCATCTTCTTCAGCTCTACCTCCGGCTTGATCAGCATTCTGTCAGCCTGGTCGATAAAGTTTGCAGCATCATCCTGCCATCTGTTTTTGTTGGCACCGGTCGGGTCAGTGTTGGCGCGCTCCACCATACGCTGGCGCACCTGTCCTTCAATCTCAGCAACTGCTTCGTCAACCGTAAGCACCCTGCCGTCCTTTGTCTTAATGGTAGCCAGCTTCATGTTATCCATGCCGCGCTTATAGATGATATGCATAACCTGTGCCACCAAATCAACCTGCATATTGCTCAAATCCTTATGCCCTGCTTTACGTTTATTGCTGTTCATCGCCGCCTGCAGGAACCATTCAGGCAGATTGGTCTGCCCATCCGACCCGAAGAACGGTGACTCCAGCATCAGTCCGCCTTCTTCCCTTGTAGCATCTGCTTTCATCAGCACTTCCATGATGCCCTCATAATGCGGCGGTACCGGTGCGTCGGCATCAGAAAAGCCAAAGACATACATAAGGTGATTATATGCATAGCGTTCATCTGCAGATATATTCTTCGCTTTACTGATAGTCTGCTGCTTGCGCTTCAGGCCATCTTCAATCTTCTTTATCTGCTTGGCATTGCGGACAGCTCTGTCAGCAAACATGTCATAGATCAGCTGAGCCTGTTTGTATTTGACGGCCTTATCCCAGTTGCCTTTGATAAGGGACTGCTCAGAATTGTACTGCGCCTGCGCCGATTTTCTGCGCCACATCTGGTAGTTATTGGCGTCCTCAATAGGCATAACCTCCAGCTTCATCTCGACGAATTGCACATAGTCCTTGTAATGACTAAGCGCTGCATCACGCAGCCCACGCACGTTAGCAAGCAGCTCACGCTTATCCTGCTTCAATCCCTTTGTTTCTGCAGTAAGCTCTTCTATCTGCTTGCTCTGCCTGGTCATCTTGTCTAACGTCTTAATGACACCTTTTTCTGCAGCATCATTCTTGTCTTCGGCCTCTATTCTGGTAGTCAGGTTACGCTGCTTTTTGGCAATGCGCTCAAACGCTTCCAGCTCCATCGCCGTGGCCAGCTTACGATATTTGCTCTCCTGCACCACTTCTTCCGCACGTTCACGGAAATACTGAGCATCTATGCCGCTGTTATCTATCCCCTCCTTAAATTCTTTCATATGAGCTTCTACCGCAGCATCCAAGCTGCCGCCATACTCTTTAAGCTGCTTGACGTAATCCTCCACGTTCATGCCCAGTGTTTCGCAGATAACAGACGTGCTCATATCAGGGTTATTCTTGATATGCTCCTGAATAATAAATACCGGTTCTGCGGCCAGCTTCTCATGGTATTCCGCTTCTTCACGCTCAAACAGTTCCTTTTCCTGCTGCCGATAATCTTCCTTGACGTCCTTCAGTGCTATCTTGAGCACCTTTTCCTCAGCATCAGCCTTGGCGCGCTCTACCATACGGCGATATACGTCCTTCGTACTTCCTTCCAGATAGTCCATACCACCGCTTGCGGAAAAATCATCCACGCCTTTTTTCCTCATAGCAATGTCGATTTCATCTTCACTGGCAATCATGCGGTCCATAACTGCTTTAACCTCTTTGGACGGAGCCCCGCCAATCTGGCTGAATGCACGGTAAATTTTAGTCAGCCACTGCTTGAAGCGCCGGAAGATACTGCGCGTTGCTTCTGTAGGCGCCTCACCGCTCTTCAGATAGTTTTCAAAGCCGCGGGCAAAGCGTTCCTGCATCCAGAGCCGTTGCATCTGTTCCAAGGTCATTGCCTTGCCTTCGATTTCAACGGAGCCTTGGGCAACTGCAGTTTTCATCTGCTCGTTTAGCTTTTTAAACTCACTCTCCATAGCAGTGCCTTTGTACTCTTTGACAAATTGTGTATCGTTCCACGCTGCCCACTGGTTAATAGTGGCCACATCATCCAGCAGCTGCTTCGGAGCATTCGGCAATTCTGCCAGCGCCAGCATATCATGCAGATAGATATGAGCCATCTCATGCATAAAGGTTGACTGGTCTGCAGCTTTGAACAGAGAAATAACCTTTTCGCCGGTAGTTTTAAAGGCAGTCTGGCCTTTGAGCTGCCATAAGCCGCGCTGATCAGAGTCCATGCTGTAGCTTCTGCCGCCAAATACAATGATAGGATTATCGATAGCGTTCAGCACTTCGTTATCAATTCTTTCCTGGCTTGCACCCATGGTATAGAGCCGTGCTTTCATTGATGCTACTCTGGCTTCCTGCTCTCCATGCAAGCGGAAGTATTTTTCATAATCGCTAGAGTTTTCATCTTCAGCTTGCCACTCCAAATCTGTCTGCAGCTCCTTGATTTCCTGCAGTCGCTTTACTTTTTCTTCAGGGATTTGTGCTTCCAGCTCTTTAACCTTATTTTTGATATCAGCAAAAGCCTCATCGGAAATTTCACCGGTGTCATGTTCAAAGTCAGCTATGTCATATTCGAGCATAGCCGTAACATATTCTTTGCCTTTTGGATGTAGGTGCTCTATTTCTTCATCATACTTATGCAGCTGGCGCTTCATCTGTTCGTTTACTTTGGCCTGGCTGCCACCGCCAGCAAAGCCTTCTGCATTCTGGATGATATGCTGGATTTCATGGATGAGAGTTTCTTTTATCTTTTCGTTTGGCCGCATGCCTTCCAGAACCTCTTTCAGATGCCCTGCAAGCAGAGTTTCTTTTTCTTTCAAAGAGTAAGTTTTTTCTTCATCATCCGGCAAGATGAACGAGCCATCTTCCGCAAAGAAGTTAACCTCTTCTCTATCAGAGAAAAAGCTGTCCGGCAGGTTCTCAGCTATGGTTCTGATTTCTTGCTTGCCGGGAAGTTTTTCTTCCTGCACTATGCCTTGGAAAGCATTTATAGTTTCTTTTACCCCTGCCTCGCTTTTCAGGCTGCTCAGTATCTCATTCTGCAGATTATAGGGAGAATAGCCAACATATTTTTCGTTGAGCACTATCTTGTCTTTCCCATAAGCGTAACCTCTTCTGTTTTTCTCCATGTCTTCGACAGTTACCAGCAGGTTCTTTAGCCACGGATATGCTTGATACAAAGCAGGGTTATCGTATATCTTTCCCAAAGTAGTTTCTTCGTTGTCACGCAGCTCAGCAAGATTGATATCATCCAAATTATCCGGTATCTCAAAACGCCATTTACCATCAGCGCCACGATGCCAGCCGGTCTTTTGGTAGATAGTTTTCATATCTGCATCTTTGCCTAGCATTTCTTTTGCTTCCTTCAGCTTCTCCATGTTGGCAGTCATAGCACGCTCGCCAACAGATTGGTTATAGCGCTCTATGATATCTACGGCTTTATCATCGAAGACGACAAAGCAGCGGCCATCTTTCATACCTTCGTAAGCTATGCCTTTTATTCCGTGCTCATTAAGCAGCTCAGACGCGCCACGCCAATTATAATCGTCTTCCCCTACAGCCTTCGCCAGAGCATCGTAAATCTTGTTGCCGGAAAACATGCCCCCTAGCGTACCGGAAATATCAGCTTTCGCCTGGTTGATAACCTTCTCTTTTGCAGCAGCATCTTCTGCTTTGGCACGCTCTAATTCTTCTTCTAAAGCAGCAGCCTGGCTTCTGAGCTTCTCTTGTTCCTGATTACGATACTCACCATCTGACTTTAGCTTTTCAATTTCTTCTTTGCTATATCCGTATCTTTCCAAGCTTCTTGCAAGCGTTCTATAGCCAAATGTATTAGAAGTGCTCTCTAAAAGCTTACCAATGCCATCTGCTAATTTATTGAAGCCATCAATCTTAAACTGAACCTTGCCAGCATTATCAAAAGCTCTTAATTTAAAGTTCAGCAGATTTTCCCAGAACTTCATTGACCGCGCATCATCCAAAGATTCTATAGTATTTTTCAAAAGCGCTTGTACATTTTTGTTCTGATTAATGAAAGTCTTTTGTTCGTCTAGCAATACATCGTTTTCTGGAACTTCCACTTTCAGCAGGCGTGAAGTATTTTCGTACTTCACGTCAGCTTTTTCAATAATGTTTATCGCTTCTTCTAGTTTAGCAATATAGCTTTCTGTATTAGCCGTTCTTTTGGTTCCGGCAATTCTTTCCTTTAAGCTTTTTATTGCATTCTCCTTGCTCTTGCTATCTTCTATAGCATCAAAGGTATCCAGAATAAAAGTCAAAGGATTGTTGTTAGTTATTTTCTTTCCTGAACCAGTAACCCAATCGCCTTCTTCATCAATTTTATACGTCACTACATCGACAATTACCACACCAGTATCAGCGCTCAATACCTCCTTGTATGCTTCTGATATTCTTCTGTCCTTAGCAAAATACAAGCCCCAGCCGTGTACCTGGTCCCCAACGCCAGCGCCAATCTTACCAATGTCAAAGCGTTCAAAGTTGTAGGGTGTGCCATGCCATGCTTTTTGGTCTAACGTATTATCATCTTGTTGAACTTTATTTACCAAAATTAACTTAGTCTTGACTTCATTAAGCCACCATGGTATACTATTTACAACAGAGGTTAGTTTGTCTGGTTTTGACGCTGAGCTGTAATCAGCACCACCATTTCCAGAGCCACTAACCTCATTTTTTATTTTATTAATATCTATATCATGAAGGAATAGTTTTTGCGATTTCTCCTTTCTTATAATAATTTTAGCATAATATTCAGTGCCATTAATTTGTACCTTCCTTGCGTACATCCTGTATTCTTCAACATCTGGCTTCATTCTTTTTTCTCGTTTCGGATCAGGAAGTCTTGTATGCAGATAACTTGATTTTTTCAAAAGTTCTTCTATATACGGCACAAGTTCAAATAAATTTGCTTTTTTTGCATGTCCAGCCATTTCCTTAAACGCAGTGCGAGGAATAGCTATATCCTCATTGTATTTATTTTTAACAATAACATGCTCTCCATCATTGCTTTTATATAATTTATTAAATATCATTCCCGCATTTTTTTTGCGAGAGGAAAAATCGCCCCCCTCTATAACCTGTACTATTATGTATGGTTCTTGATTGACTAAATTATAGTAATTCTTTAATACTTCTTCCGCTGGTCTCTGTACATAAGTTTCAGTTCCTATATGTACAGTATTTATGCTTTTCTGATTAAACTTCTGCTCCGCAGCTTCACTTTCACTTCTGATAAGCCCAATACTACGCGCATAATCAAGCGCAGTATATTTAGTATGGCCAACCTGTCTATGCAGCTCAGCCATACGGTCTGCCATTCGTGCGGCAAGGATAGCACTCATCTGTGCTGCCTGCCGCACTTCTTTGCTTTCAGCGCCTTCCAGCTTGCCACGCAGCTTACGGTATACCTCAAAGCCTTCTTCGCTCAGGCCTTCAGTAATAGAGAGTTCGCCCGGATCTATTTCTTCCAGAGCAGGAGTCAATGCATCTAATCTGCGGATAGCTTCTTCCGTTGCTTCCATAGCTGCCTTGTTATTCTCATACCATTGGTTATCTTCAGGCGTGCGATTTTCCCAGCCAAAAAGTCCATACTCGTTGTGGCCGGTCCAAATCTCACGCGCCAGCTCACGCAGCTCCATCTTAGAGGGCTTATGCTTATTCTCTTTATAGTAGCGCTGATACCAGGGGTCGTTATTGCTTACCTTGATGCCACGGCCACGCATCTGATTATCATATTCCGGGATTTCTACTACAGCTACGCCGTTGCCCATTCCCTTTTCCAGCTCTTCGATAATCTGATTAAGCGGCTCGTCAATCTTGGCCTGCAGTGATTTTCTGATTTCCTTTACGCCTTCCTTAGGATTATCCGGGAAGCGGCGCAATACTGCCTCTGCTATCTCACGGGTTTCCGGAGTATGGAAGTTATTATCAAGGTAGGTATTCAAAGCATCTTCACGCTGGCGGTTCTCATATGCCAATATGCGGTCCATCTCGCGGCGCATCCTGCCGGCATATTCTCTGTTGCGTGCCAGGCATTCGCTGATATCGCTGAATGTGATATAGTCTTCCAGATGAGCGCCGATTTCAGTCGGCAGCAGCTTAGATACATAATCAGCTGTACTGATTTTCAAGTCTGCCTTAGTATCGATGATATCTTTAAGATACTGTTCGCCTATGCCTGCTGCCTTTGCTGCAGATTTCAAAAGCTCATAGCCGCCCTGCTGATTAAGGACGTACTCTGTATCTATGTTAATAGTTTCCAGCTCCGTGCCTTTAAGCTGATTATTCAGTACCTCGTTATATACTTCCGGAGATTTTTTAAACAAAGCGTTATTTTTGATATCCTCAGCAAGACTTCTCAGCATAGATATACCGTTAGCATCACGCAGGTTAGCCTTCTGCTCTTCACTTTTCAGCTGCAGCGCCGCGGATGCACGACGCATAAAAGATACCGTGCTTGCTCCATGCGCACCAGCGCCAAAGCCGATAGACGCAGGCAACGCCTGCCAGCTTGCTTCCAAGCCGCCAACGATAACATCCTTTGCCGTATATGTCGGGATATCACCGCCCGGATTGTTTGCTGCAGCAATATCAGAAATAATTCTGTTGCTCATCTCCTGCACGCCTTCTTCCGCACTCTCAGAGATGGCCACTGTCCCGATGTTTTTGGCACTGTCACGCAGATATGCGGCAAGCAGGCTCTGCAGCTCCGTGCTGTCTTTGGCACTGCTGATAATTTCTTTGATGCTCTGCGCACCTGCACCGCCTTTGATGACGTTCAGGATTTTATCTGCGTTGCTGAATTCTATACCTGTTTCCAGCGCTGCCGCTACAGCAGCATAGCTGCGTGCCTGGTTGTCTGTCAGCAGCTGCCTGCCCTGCTTATCCTTATAACCTCTGTAATCAAGGTAGTTGTTGCCGGCAATTTCGTCATACATATCCTGCGCCATACCGATACGGCTGCCGACGCTATAACCGATCTTGGCACCTGCTGCCGCGCCTGCAGCAGCACCGGCACCCAGCGTTGCACCGCCGCCGGCGATACCGCCGAGAAGCGCGCCGAAGCCAGCGCCGTATACGCCCATCTTCTGGCCATTAAGAGCATTACGCAGCATCATCTTGCCACTCTGCACCGTGCCTCCGACAATAGCACTCATCGGGTCTTCAAAGAGCCCCGGAAGCTCTTTGGAATTTTTCTGTGCTTTTTCAATTTCTCCCAAACGAGCAATGTCAGCATCCGTCAGCTCTTTGCCGTTCATGGCAGCATAGCCCATACGGCCGCGCTCACTCATAAGATTATCAAGCTCCCAGCCGGTCTTAGCTGCTTCAATGATGCCCTGCGTCTGGCGCACGTTCTTTAAGTTATGCAGAGCAATAGCAGCGTCGGTATCACTCAGCTTGGCCAGCTCGCTCAGCTCAGGGTAGGTCTTGAACACCTCCTGCGGGTCCATTGCCTTCTGCTGATAGTTGTAGACATTGCGTGCGTTGGCCAGATTATCAGCGTTAGCCAGGATAGCGTTTTCAGGAATGTTTGTGGCCGCGCTGATTTTCTTTGCTTCCAGCAGTACATCGTCTTTACTGTAATGATATTTTTTATACGTTCTGTCCCACAAAGAGCCTAGTCTGTCCTTTTCGAGTTCTTCCGCACTCTTTTGTGTAGGATAGTATTTAGCAAGCTCCTGTTTAGTGCCATTGTTCCATGTTCCTGTTTCATCAATAAAGCCGGCACCGGTATCAACATCAGCGCCGGAGAAAAAATTCTTCACTCCGTCCCAGAAGCCTGTTTTGTTGTTACCGTAAGAGCCGACCGGTTCCGTTTTCGCCTGCTCAACAGCAGGACGAAATTCACGCGGAATGTTCTGAGTTTCCTGCTGCTGGCCACCTTGCATATTACTGAAATTAAAAGTTCCCATAATGTTAATCTCCCATCGTCTGCTTAAACGCTGCCTTGCTCATGCGCACCGGCTGAGCATTGCCATAAAACCATACATTGACGTAACCGTCATCTGCATTACTGATATGATAGATATCGTGATTGCCAAGCTGTGCCATGTTGTACGATACGTCACTGTTCCAGAAGTGTTCGCCTTCTATCGTAACGTCACCAACTCCTTTAACCAGCCCCTGCTCCATGATATCCATAACCCAATCTACGGTAGGCGTTCGTTTCTCTTTGGCAATGTACTCGTTTATCGCACGTTTGGCATATCTTTTTAAACCCGGACGCCATGCTTCCGGCACCTTATTTCTTCCGCCCATTTTGCTGTAAAAGGCTTCCATAACGCTGTCCCAGTCAAATGATGCCTTGCCTTCGCCCCTAGCTGCAGCTTTCGCCGCCTGCTTATTCATATGCACGTATTTCATGATTGTTTCCGTGCTGCAGCCTGCATCAGATAATTTCTGGATCAGTTCATCCTGCGACAGTCCGCCCTTATCTATGGCATCTTCTATTTCCATAGCCTCGCCTACAGTTAATTTATGCACGCCAGGAGATGTAAAGCTCTTGGCTACAGCATGCAGAGTATTATAAGCGCTATAATCATTGCCTGCTATCTGTTTAGCCATATTTTCAAAATACGCCGGGTCACGTACACCATTATTGTAGGCAGCAAACATTTCATCCGATGCTCTTTCCACCATAAGGTTAGTGCTTGTGCGCTTCTGCTGCACCTGCTGCAACGCGTACTGCATATAACCTTTTTTTAATTCTTCACGCTCAGTTGCGTCCATAGCTCTGCCGCCGATATGGCTGTAGCCTACCGTATGATATCCGGCAGCATCCAGAGCCATTTCACTCACTCCATGCTCACCGCTCTGAATAACCTTGCCGGTCTTGGCATTGTATATGCCGACATGGGTAATGCCCTTATAGGCCTTGGTGTCAGAATGTACATCATCCGGGTTGTCGCTCGTAGCGTACTTGCTGCCGTCTACCTGCCAATAGACAATATCTCCGTCCCTTAGTTGTTTGCGGTCATTAAACGTCAGCCCTTTACGTTCTGCGTTAAGGTAGGTACCGTCAGCCAAGCTGCTGGTGATATCATAATCACCACCAGCCGTCTGAATATATTTTTTTACAAAGTTGGCGCATTGATTGCTGCCCCAAGCCTTGCTTTCCTCTCCCTGTGCAAATGCCAAACCTTTGGCGATATCTGCCGTACCGGTCTGCGTAGACAAGAGCGCCTGCACACCGCCGTTTATATCGCTGCCATACTTGGCATAGATGCCGGAAAAGGTATTAAGCTGATTATTGCTTTTCTCCCTCGCGCTGATAATCTTGTCGTATTGAATACGTTTCTGCGGGTCCATAAGATAGCCGTAGGCCTGCAATATCTCACCGCCGCGCGTCCAGCCTTCGCTGCTGTCCGAGTTGATAGCTGCCTGCGCTGCCGTCTCTGCTACCGCAGCCTTCCATTTGTTGCTTGCTTCAGTAATCTTTTCCTGGCCATAGTTGGCATACCTTGCCGCAGTCATAAAATCACCCCGGCGCATAACAGCGTCCAGATCATCATTGTTATGCCAGTTTACTGCTACGTCCTTCAAAGCTAATTTGTATTGATTGTTAAGCTGCGTATCCTGGTACTTCTCCATCTCACCCATGGTATAACGTTCCATCTGGGCACGCTGGCCGGTCCAGTCACGCTCAATGGTATTGTAAAAGGCCTTGCTTCCCAAAACACCACGCAGCGTCGACGGTCCTTTTTGCATAATGCCATTGATAATCTTCTTGCGCCCTTCCTCGTACTTGGTAAGGTTATCCCTGGCATTTTCTTCCTTGTTCTGCAGCAGCTCATTCTGCAGCCTGCTCATCTGCATATTGTAATCATTGTTGGCCTTCATCACGTCGGCAATGGCTATCTGCTCATAGAGCTTCTGCCCTCCCTCGACCATCGTATTGGTAAGATTTGCATTTGCCCTTGCCAGCGCCATCTGCCCGCCCATATCAGGATGCACACCGCTCGTCCGGCTTGCAAGCGTACCGAGCTTTGCCTGGTTCTCGTAAACATCAATTACTGCCATATTCTGCTCCTTTCCTATATACGCAAAAAGCACCCAAGGCTTAGCCTCAGATGCTTTCTACGTTGCTAATTTTTTAGAGTATGATGAAAATGGGAGATTGGCTTCCCTTCCGCACTATCATTTTAACACACATACTTTGCCGATTTGTAAAGTACAAAATGACATTTTTACCATTTTGCTTTCGCCCAGCCATCATTACTGTAGCTTGAGATGCCGCCACCGGCATGAGCAGGCAGTCCTTTCATCTCTGTGTAGCCCGGTACACTGTAGTTTTGCAGGCCTACGCTTTTACCGGCTGAGCTTTTCAATGCTCCCATACTTTTGGCCGTATAAAGATTAGACGCTACGCTCAGCCCTGCCTGCAGCATGCTGTTCATCATAGCGCGCTTGCCTGCCTTACGGTAGGCTCTGGCGCTCGACGCATAGGCATCGCCCTGATTCAAATTGTCCGTACTCTGTTGGAAGATGTTATCTACCTGCTGACGCGCATTGTATCTTTCAAAAGCAAGCTCCTGCTCCTGGTTAAACTGGCTGTCTGCCATCGCCGCCAATGCGCTGCCGCTTGCCGTAATTCCGGCCGCGCCGATGTTGGCTCTCTGCTGCCCCTGCAGCTGCAGCAGTCTGCGGCGTTTGTTCTCCTCGTTGATTTCATTGTTCTGCGCCTGCTTCTCGGCCTGCTCCTGCAGCTTCTGCGCATTGTTATAGGCGATATCAGCATTTGCCTGCGCCTGCGCCGCCTGCGCGTTGGCCTGCTGGCGTGCTGCACGTCCCTGCAGATAACCGCCCAAGAGAGTCGCACCGATCATTACTCCTACGCCCATGCTATCCCTCCTTTAAAATTTTTTCGTCAAAATAAAATTCCCTGTGCGGCAGGTTGTAGATTCCGCATTGCACCGGTTCCGATATCTCAGCGCCAAGCCATCTTAGCCAGCGCAGGATTTCTACGTTCCCAGCATCAACCTTATTGGACATAGTCCCATAGGCCGCCACAATCGCCTTCAGAAAGCGTTTGGTATATCGCCCTACTACTAGCCTATGCTTCAATGTTTCATCAGTCATGAGCAACCAGACGCACTTTACAGAGCATATTGCAGCCGGGCTTCTTACTCCATAGATAGCGGCAGGCACACCATCAATATAAAAACAGCCAATCAGTTCGCTGTATCTGACGCTTCTTTTTAAAACATCCAGCTCATGCCCAGCACCATACAGCGCCGCCAGCTCCTGCCTGTTGTCCTGCCGCAGATGTGCAGCCACGTATTCAATATCTCCATCTGTCGGACGACCAAAAGTATATTCCGCCATATTATCCTCCCGGCACAATCTCCGGCACAATGGCCAGTACCGTCATCGGCAACGGCGCATCCTGCTTAATAATAAGCTGCTGAGTTTCGTCCCAGCCTGCAGCAGGCAGGACGATTTTCTTCTTGCCGGTATACAGTTTTGTAGGCTGGCCATATGCTTCTGTATCACGCCATTTGATTTCATCCAGTTTTTCCTCGCTCAGGCCATACAGTCCGCCACGCGTGTTTTTAAAGAGGACGGAAAGATTGCCTATACGCTTCTTGCGACTGATAGAGCTGCCGTCCTGCATCTGGAATTCTATAGGCAGTGTCTTTATGACTGCATCAATAGGCAGTCCTACATGCACAACACTGTAGCCATGCTTTTCGCTCAGCGTAACTTTACCGCCTTCCACCTTCTGCTGCGGAAGTGCGTTTCCGTCAGCCAGTATGGCCACGGTTTCACCCTCCAGCCACGTCAGGCCTGTTACCTCTTTTATATCGCTGCCACGTACGGTTATGCCGTCGTCAACATAAATCTGTTCTTCCGGCACATCGTTATCGTTCCTCTTTTCCAGCATAACGTTCTCGTATTGGCCGTTACGTTCTATGACGGCGTAAAGCTCGTCACATTCTCCGCCAGGAATGCAACAGACATTGACAAAGCGCGCGTTCTTAATGCTGTGCTTATGCCATGCGTAGATATCCTGCTCCTTGATATAGGTCAGTCCCAAGAGCAGGCCATCGTCACGGACAAACCATATGATGCTGTCCGGAGTCTGCTGGTAGGTCATAGCTACTACTTTATGTCCAGCGAACAGATGAGAGCATAGGAGGTTGAGGTCATCACCGGTGTATTTATCAGCCTCATAGCTGTATGCCAGGTCACGGATGATGTTGCCCTGCTGCTGTGCAAAAACAATTCTGCTGCCTACAGTTACCGGTAATACGTCAGATATGCCGCGGTATTCCTGCGCCTGGCTTAAAGTATTGCTAGGTGTCAGCGCTTTGCCCTGGCCACCGCTTACCTTATATTCACCGCCGCTTGTCAGCAGTATCAATTCTCCGAAGGCTACCATTGCTTTAATGCCGTTCATCTGGCCACCGTTAAGAGTTGCTGTTACCGCATCATCATCTACCACCGGTGTTGATGTACCGAAATTATAATAATCTCCTACCTTACTGCTCCAGAACGTCTGCGGATATCTTGTACTGCCGGCAAATACCAAACGGTCCTCAAAGAAGCCTGCTGCAGTCGGATAACCCTTGCTCCTGCTCCACGGAGAAAAAGCCCAGTTCTGCGTAGCATCTGTACTGCCAATCGTGCGCAGCACCTTGCCTTTAACCTTTTTACTGCTGATGTACTCAGTGATTTTCACAATACCGCTATAATCATTGCCGAAGCTCTGCACAGTGACGTACCCTGTCTGCTTCTCGTTCTCGCCGCTCCAGATGGTAGTATCAAATTCTGTTGAGGTTACCCTGTACCTGACGATGTACTCCGCTTCGTTCTTTTCGGTAAAGTTGTAGTTCTGGCTGTGATTGCCGTCCTGCGTTCTTACAAGCTCCCACATAGAGCTGTTCTCGTTATATTTTTCCAGTGAAAAGTTTCCCTTCCAGAAGCCAAAGCTCTCTACATAAACACTAGAACCCGGCAGGCAGCTTACCAACAGCGCATCCGTTGCATCAGGTTTGCCTTTTTTGTATTCGCTTTTTTTATAATGAGTCAGCTCAATAAGGCTGCCAATGTTGTCTTTCTCAAAGATATCCTTATCTGCCGTTAACGTAACTTCGCCTTCCGTCGCACTGGCCGTTATCTTTGCTTCCTTGCTGCCATAGCGGAAGCGGATATTACAGTACCCGTCACCGCCGCTTTTGCCATTTGGATTTGCTCTGTCTGTACCCTTGGTGCCACCATTGCCACCACCTATATAACCAGTTCCATTACTGCCAGCATGGCCTTTGCTTCCGTTTTGCACGGCGCTTCCGCCTCCCTGTCCTCCTCTTGCTGTTTTCCCAAATGCTACACTTTCACCACCATTTCCACCAGCCTGCGAAGTATTCTGTGTGAAGTAGTTATTGCTTACCGCTCCATTGCCACCAGCACCACCAGTACCAACAGATAATGTATATTTTTTTCCAGCAACAACAGTTGTAGTGAATTTTATCAATTCACCAACACCACCATCACCACCAGGAGAAATAAACTGCTCAAGGCTAGATGCTACTCCACTCCCGCCGCCGCCAGCGCCAGCCAACTCCACCGAAATGTTTGTTACGGTATCAGGAAGCGTCAGCTCGTAGGTTCCAGGACCATAACGGTATAATTGCGTTACCTGCTCATCCTCCGTTGCAGTGTTGCCATTGCTGTCCTCAAATGGGCCACCTGTTATCGGCATCTGTTCCCAGCGCCAGTCGTATGTACTGTAGCGCGTAAGCGTCATAGGATAATGGTCAGGATGCACGATAAAAAGCACGTCAGCACTCTGCGTATATTTTATTTTGCAGATGCCCTGCAGGTCGGCTGGATTAAGATTGTTGCTTATTGTATAAGGCTCTCCGTTATCCTCTACAATATATTGGCCGTTGTACAGAAAACGGCAATGCCCTGCAGTTACTTCTATGATATAGGTTTCATTGGCGTTATACAGAAAGGGGATATAGAAGGCACGCTTACCTCCATAGGTTACGCCAATGTGCCGGAAGCCGTTGCGGTTACGCACGCCACCATAACGCTGCACCGTAAAGTTTTTCAACGTGGCAGCGCCGCTATCATATTTGTTGATATCGACGCGGCCGTACATGCTGTCCGACAATTCACCGCCGGCAAAGCTGGGCTTCAGTTGATACAGTCCCATGGTCAGCCCTCCCATCTGGCGTTGGCCAGTCTATCCTGTACAGCTTCTTCCTGATTATCTTCTGCAGCATCCTCGCCAGCTGCTTCCGTAAAGTAAGCATTGTATGCTTGGATTGCGTTTGTCGCAAGGTTCATGTTACCGGTCAAAGCGAACGCCATCTCCGCCGCCAGCTTCCAGCTGAAGGCTTCAACGAATTGGCTGTCGAAGGTTTCACTGTCCTTTACGTCTGCAGTATATTCCACGTAGGCGTTAGAGATATTACTGTATATCTTGCGTCCGCCGTTACCGTTCATAATGCGGAAGTAGTTATCTTTAGGCAGGCCAACAAAGCTGTCATTGTACATAAGGCGTATGGCCAGAGCATCAGAAGGATATTGATAGACGTATTTATAATCAGGTGCCGTTTCATTAAGCAGCGCCAGCTGCACACGTTTCGTTGCGAACGTCCAAGGAAAGCGGCGCAATACATTCTGACGGGTAAAATTGAAATAGCGTGTACAGATTCTTGCAGGCTGGCTTGCCTCATCCATGCGGTTGATTTCGTCTACGCCGATACGGCCAAGCGCAAGGTTGCAGATTTCAATGTTATTCATGGTTTCCTCCTAAAACAAAAGGCCGGAATAAGCTCCGGCCCGATGTTATTCTCCGCGCAGAGCGGAAATCAGTTCTTGTTTTTTGGCATTCTTCGGCGGCTCCAGGCCGTTTGCACGTGCCAGCTTCTGCAGTTGGCCGACATTCATATCTTCCAAGGAAGAAGACATGATATCCGGGTTTTCCATGCTGCCAGACGTTTCGTCCGAATGTTCTTCGTTCGCAGGTTCTTCATCCGAAAGCACTTCGTTGGAAGGAGTTTCGTTCGCAGGTTCTTCATCCGAAAGCTCGTCAGCATTTTTATTCAGTGCCAATCTTTCGGCTGGATTATAAAGCGGTTTGAAATGCTCCGGCACATTCTCACCCAGCTCCACCACTTCGCCCTTTTCCCAAAGCCTGCACTGCCAATAGCAGGTGCGGATTACTTTGTATCTCATACCGGCACCTGAATATCCGGAGAAAGATAGGCCCACAATTTGCCGCCTGCCGGAGCGGTAGTATCACCGGTGATTTTTACGCGGACGTAGCGGCCCTGCGGTTGGATAGACGCGAAGAATTGCGCCAACTGGCAGGCGTGCTTCTGCTGCTCAGCAGTTTTGCCGATAGTCACCACCATCTCAGTGACAGGAGCGGAGAAACTTTTATCCGCGCTGGTCTGCAGCTCTACGCTCTTGATGCGGCCTGCAGTTACGCCCTTGGTCAACTTGACATCAACATAGAGCGGTCTCAAACTTTTGTTGCAGCCAACATCAAGCACATTGCTGGTAACAGTTGCTGAGGTATCAACATTCTCACAAAGAATAAGCTTTGCATCAATCATTACTGCCATTTTTCTTGCCTCCTTAAATTTGGGATTCAGTGTTCAGGATAGCATCGTTGCGCAGGATAGGAGAGCCCCAGAAATGCTGAATGCGTTTGCCGCCAAAGTCTTCCAAGGAAAGGTTAACGTTGTTTTTCTTCTGAGCAATGATGTTGATCATGGTCTGCACCTTGCGGTTACAGAGGATAACAGTACGGCCATGGTCAGGGTTTTCAATGCAGTCATATACTTCAATCAGTTTATCGATGAAGTCAGTGCTGCTGGTATTGGTAGTATCAATGTTGGCCAGACGTGCTACATAGCGCGGGTCACGTACGCAGAGGCCCACGTCCCAGTTGTATTGAGATTCATAGCCCCAGTATTCAAGGTTATTTTCGTCTCTAACCTTGACGCGACCGTTGTCGCGATAGCTGTAACCGCCAGGCACACCTTCCGGAGTGATGCCGTAAACAGTATCAGGCGCAAAGGTCACTACCCAAAGGGAGGTCAGATTATTACCGGTACCGCCTGCGTCAACAATCTGATTGGCGTAGATTTCATCCTGCCCTGCCTTATCATAGTAAAAAGCGCCAAGGCCGGTAAAGCCTGCAGGGTTGATTTGTTCATCACCATAGAAGAAGGTAGTAGACATCTTTTGGCTCATAGCTTCCTGATGTGCATAGTTTTCGTTAAGCCGATAGGTATTGCTGTTCTTGTTGAGCTTCATCAGTCGCTCATCAATCTGTGCAATAGCCTCAACACCGCCGGTAGTAAAGCTTGCCTGGCCAGTGCTGGATTTAGTAGGCGCTACGCCACGGTTAATAATACGCCATGCAACATCCGGCAAACTGGTTCTGATAAGCGCTTTTTCAACGCTGCCGCTGTTGCAGGTTCTCATTGGGAATACTTCCCAGAGACGGTTGGTTTTAGCCTGCAGCTCTACGACCTGCGCCGCTGCTTCATTACCTGCAGAGCGATACTGCTGCGCAATATCATACATAGTTGCCAGGCCGGTGTTATTATAAAGTCCGGTTTGTGCCATTTAAATCACTCCTTTAGTATTTGCTGTTAGGGAAGAGGATATCTTCTGCCCGCGGGGTTCCCTTGCCGCCGCCGACATGAGTATCTGCCGGCTTATCTTCGCTGATAAGCTGGCCGATAGTTACAAAGAGCTTGCAGACTGCAGGATGATTAATAGCACCAGTATCAATCAGCACCTGCATCGCCTCACTGCCGCCAAAGGTATTTACAGCTGTTCTGGCAAAGCCAAGGTTTTCCTGACTGGTCAGCCCCAGCTTCTCGCATTCAGCGATATTTTTTTCAACGGCATCTTCTGCAGCATGCATATAGCCGTTGATAATCTCGCTGTGCATTTTCAGCAGGCTGTCAGCCTGTGCCTGAGTCAGCTTAGCGTCTTTAGCTATGGCGGTCAACGCTGTCTTCTGATCGTCGGTGATTGTAAGGCCTTCGCCAAGGTTAAACTCATAGTTTTCCGGTACTTCGCCAGCGCCGCCATCACCAGCAGGGTTGCCGCTACCGTCACCAGGAGCGTTGCCATCACCATTACCAGGGGTGTTATCAAAGATACTTTTGCTGCCACCTGCAGCACCGCCTTCACCACCGCCAACATCGCCACCAGCTCCACCTTCACCGCCGCCAGCATCGCCGCCGTCAGGAGCCAGAAAGAACAACCATTTCTTTCGCATTAAACATTACCTCCTTCAAATTGGTCATAGAATTCATCTTTGTGTTTTTCTTTGGGACGGTCCCGCGCTTCCTGCCGCTTCAGCAGCTCCAGCTGCAGGCCTTCCTCAGTATCATCTCTCAGCATACGGAGCAGTTCTTCACCGACGCTGCGCCGGCCAATCTCATACCCCATAACACTTTGCCGCCCGACAACATAGTTGGGAACATGCACTTCCATTGTGTCGAGCAGCTCATAAATAAATTCCCTGCCCGTCTGCGTCTGCATGACGTTTACGAGCAGTTCGGCAAATCTTTGCTTTTCCATCAGCTCATCCCCATTCCGCTAAGCATATCATTCAACGCATTGTCAGTGTTTGACGGCACCTCGCTCAAAAGCCTTGCAGCTTCCGCGCCGGTCTTGGCCGCCTCGGCGCCCTGCGCCATCTGCGCCTGCTGCATCTGTGCTTGCTGTGCCTGCTGGCGTTGCTCTCTGAGTTGCTGCACCTCATCTTCGCTGCGCATGATTTTCTCAGGCGTACCGCTGATAACGCCGACCTCACGGATTACGTTGTCGATGTTGATAATGTCGGCAGCTTCAGGATAGATACCTGCTACGTTGCCCACCATACCAAGTACATTCTGTACACTCGGCAGGCTTACCATCTTCTGCGCCTGCGCCAAGAGGCTCACAAAATTAACCTTTAGCTCATCTGCAGTAATCTCTTCCGGCATAGGCGGGAAAAGCTCGTTACGCATACAGAGCCCAAACGTACGTAAGGTCAGCGGGTCCAGAACCTCATTATGGAACTGCTCCAGCACCGGCCCCAGCATAAGGATTTTCTCCTCGTGACGTTCCGCGACTTCCTTAGCAGTCATCTGCGGATTGTTCTGCGCCTGCGTCAGCATTACCATAAGGTCGTTATAGAACGTAGCGCTTATCTGCTGACGTTTATCGTTGCTCAAGGCTATCATGCCTTCGTAGCGCTTTGCTCCCGGCGGTATCATCGGATAAGCATTCATCTGCGTACCGTCGGGAATAAAGTTGTTTGCTCCCGGCTGGCGGTTGACTTTTTTCAGGCTTGCCGGGAACATCATAGCCGGGTCAGCCTCGTTATCCATGCAGCGGAGCTTTGCTTTCTCGATACGCTGCAGTTGCATGCAGTTGCCTAAGGCATTATGTCCAGGCCCGTACCCATATTCGCAGTTGGCCACCTTGGTCCAACGCGGCATAATAAAAGGCTGCTCCTTGTAACCGCTAATACGCAGGAACTTCTGCTGATTGCCGCGTTCCCAGTAAAAGCTCTGCCAGGGGAAGTTACCGGGCTTTAATTGTTCAGGCTTATACTCATTGTTTTTAACGATGAGCATTTCAATTTCAAAGCGTTGTGTATGGTCATTGTTGTTGTACGCAGTCTTTACGGCCACGCTCACGTTATCAATGCCGAATTCCGCTACCATCTGCGGAGCGGTCAATTCAAAACGCCTGCCAAAGGAATAAAGCCTGCCTCTTGCATCAACACCGCCTGCATATTCGCCGCAGGTGTAGCTGCGGTGCCAAAGAGCAGTATCATAGTCCTGCATCATCAGCGCCGCCGCCGTGCCAAACTGACACAGCTCAGCCTCTATATCGTACAGCATAGCGTAGGTATTGCCACGTGCATATACAGCCATCATGACGTCATGCACATCATCTAGCCATTGACGCACCGGATGATATTCAGCCTTTTCCTGGTCGGCCAAAGACAACTCAAACCACGGACGGCTCGGAGACGTCAATCCGCTTTGCAGGCCTGCAGCACACTTGCCTGCAGCATCCATCGGATAAGGGTCGATAAGATAGAGGTCTCGTCGTTCTCCATCAATGCTGCCTCCACGCTCGTGGAAGCGCCCTCGATATGGAACGATATACCGGGACAGAAGTTGCCACGTCGGTTCAAACGAGGCGCGCCGCTGGTACATCTGCTCCAGAACGAAGCGCTTATCCTTCAGCAGCTTTGAGTCACGATAGATTTCTTCAAACATTGCTATTCACCCAGCAATGCTTTCTTGATTGTATCTACCATGCTGCCGCCGGTCTTGTTGGTAAAGTTACGGCCTCTTGCCTTGCTCAGCTTTTCACGCAGCGATTCACGCTGTCCTTCAGTCGCGCTGTCAATAGTTGCAGCGCTCTGGCTTCCGGGTGCGTTCTGCTTAATCTGCGTTCCGCCGCCACCACCACCGCCGCCATGCAGCTGCATAATGATTTCTTCCATGGTCTCACCTCCTACCACATTCCATGAAACGGATCATATTCTTCCTGCGCGCCATTATCGACGCTCCAGGCGTATTCATGTTCCTGTTTTCTGCTCAGTACCGGAAAAGCAAAGGTCAGCGCCAATGCATCCGCCCTGTTCGGAGACGGAAGCCCGCGCTTTTTCATACTCTCCTTGCTCTCCAGCTGCACTCTGCCATCGTCACGCGGAGCAAGCTCCGGTCCTACGAGGTCATCAGCCAGCACGTTGTCATCGGCCGATATTGCACCGCCATCCATAAGCCAGCGCCGCATATCCTGCCACATAGCTGCTCGCTTGTTGATGCAGTTAGGCGGTATACCTTTTGTGCTGCCAAATGACACCAGCGTCCAATTCCTGCCCCACGCATCGCCTGCACTCTTGATACCTGTACCATAGCCAAGGTCGATAAAGACTGCATCAGCATGGTACTCATCCTCCAGTGCTGCAATCTTGCCGGCAAGCTGCAGGTCATTATCATTCTTCGGATATTCAAAGAGCAGCTTACTGTAGTTGCCCTGACGCAGGTATGCGCAGATTTTATCCGCACCGGTCCACGCAGGGTCTACACCAATGATAACCGGAGCAAAATTATACTGATACGGCTTGAGTACTCTATGACGTGCTTCATCCACGATAGACTGGGAGATATACTGCTTATCGCTGGCCGACGGGAACTCGCCACGCACGCGGACCTTGAAGAAGTCGCTGTCCTCGCCGTAAATTTCGCGCCACGCTTCAATCTGCTTTTTATCAGAAAAGCTTACACTACGGCTATCCACCCTGCGAGTGTGCCAATAATTTCTGTGCTTGTGAAAGCAATCATAAAAGCGGCCGTTGGAACGTGTCGGGTTACCAAAGCAGCACCAAATGATTTCCGTATCCGCGTCAGTCAGGGCACCTTCCGTAACTTCCCAGATAGTGTCATGTATCGCTGAGGCTTCGTCAAAGATAATCAAAATTCTGTTGCCCTGATTATGCAAGCCAGCAAAGGCTTCAGAGTTGGTCTCGCTCCACGGAATTGCATCTATGCGCCAGGTCTTTTCGTTGCCGTCAATATTGCAGAAAATGCTTGTCGCAGTATAATCAAACAATGGTTTAGCTATCCACATGTTGTACCATTTGTTAAGCTCTGCCCATGTTTTAGTGCGAAGCTGCGCTTCCGTGTTAGCGGTAACAACGCCACGCGTATCCGAGCAGGTACCCAGCGCCCAAAGAATGAGCCAGCTCACCAGCGCCGACTTACCAATGCCGTGGCCACTGGCTACTGCTTCACGTATGGCAACATCAGCAGTTTTTACTTCGTCCTTTATTTCACGTAGTATGTCAAGCTGCCACTGTTCCGGCCCTTTCTTATTCTCCAGCGGAGTATCAGGTTCGCCCCATGGAAAAGAAAGCTTTACGAAAAGCTCCGGATCATGCTGGCACTCAGCAAGATAGCCTACTAAAGCATCGTAGTCTTCCTGGCTTATTTGTGGTTTCATGGTCCATTACTCCTTCTTCCGCCTTTTCAGCAGCACATTGACATTGCCGCTAATCTTAACCTCGGTCTTGAAAACATACACGCCATCCATTTTGTTCAGAACGTCAATCGCCCTGATTCTGGCCTGCACATCAGCAGCATCATCTTCGGCAATTTTACTGAGCAAAAGGGCACGTTTGTCCAGCCCGATAATCTGCTTTCTGATAGCATCATCTGCCAGCTCTTTTATGCGCTTCAGAATGTTAACATTTCTTAACAGCCTTGCAGCCTGCTGCGCGGCGGTCCTCTCACTGTACCCGGCAGCTATGGCTGCAGCAGTGCCGTTACCCTCATGCTTGCGGTATTCCAGGCAAAATTTCTCCTGCGCCGGACTGAGTGTTTCCGACGTGGTTTTTTTACCAGCTTTTGGGGTTGATTTTTTACCGGAATTTTTAACAGCTTTTTTGACTGCTTTTTTTACCTCTGCCATAGTGCCTTCACCTCCTTCGTTTTTTTGCATAAAAATAACCCCGGCGGAACGCTCCGTCAGGGCCTTTATTTTTACTTGCTATTTTGCACAATACTATTTTACCACGTCAAAAGCGCCGATTTGTAAAGTACAAAACGGCAATGCTTAAAATTTTTTTATTCCATGCTGCGCTGCAATAATAGCAGCGTCACTCAAAAACTCATTGCGCCAGGCGTAGAACGTCTGACGGCTCACTCCCTGCAGCCCACTGATAACCTCAGGCTGGACGTGCCTATTCTCGTAGTTATCGTAATACTTATGCATGACATGGCCAATAGGAGAGTCTTTGTATAAGGCATACGTTTCCCTTATCACCGCCAGCCACTCCTCCGGCTGCTCAATAACAAGCTCGTAGCTGCGACGGCCGATGTATACGCTGACCTTTTTCAGCGGCAGTATTCCCTTCAGCGCGTCCTGCTGCGTAGGGTTAGGCTTCAGCTTGTCCTTCAGCCCATGCGGATGTCTGCAGGCACGTGCTTCATCCACGGCCATCTGAATTTTTTTGTGATACTTAAAGCGTGTCTCTGCGACGCGCTGCCAGTGCTTTACCAGCAATCTTATTCCCCCTTCCCGTGCTTATAGCAGCAGCGGATATACTTCTTCTTGCGCCTGTCCGTTTTTTGCTTGTATATAACTACCGAGGCAGAGTCCGCTGCTATTATAAGCATCTACCTGCGTAGTCTTTTTGTTTTCAATGGTTTCCCGCCACCTAGTGCCAGGCAACGGTAATACTGATACGGATATCCGGTAATCTCGCTGACGTCCTGGACGATAGTATCCTGCAGCACATAAAAGCCTTTAGGTGCAGACGGCGTCTCACGCCAGCTGTCAGCCTTGACTTTCTCAATCTTACACTCCGGCTGCTCAAGGTTACGGCTCGTAACATAACGTCTGGCAAACACTCTGCGTTCCGGATCGTTGTAGGTCTTATTGGTCTGCTTGATAAGATAGCTGGCCAGCCTGTCATAATCTCCGCTGCCGTCCAGCTCCGTAGCATGGATACGTCCATGCGGCCACATATCGCCCAGCTCCTGCAGCTTCAGCCCGCTATGGATAACGATATGAAAATGCATAGAGCGCTTACCGTATTCAGCTACGGCCACATATTTGAAATTTGAGCGACGGCGCTTACATTTCTGTTTCACGTTGCGACAGAATTTCTGAATATCTTTTTTTGCTTCCTGCGGGCTTGCTGCTCTTTTATCCGGAGCATAGGTCAATACACAATGCAGGTCACCTTTGCCAAAATTAGTATTAAGCAGACGGCGAAGATTCTTGTAGCTGTTGCGTTCGTTTACCTTGGCCATAGCTTCCGGAGTAGGATTGCTTTGCGGAGCACGTACTGTCATCTTTCCCTTGTAGCGGAAGGTCTGGTATTTTTCTACTTCGATGCATTTACCACATCTCCATGTCCGTTTTACATACATTCTTCCGCTCCATTCTGCCCAAGTTATTTTGGCTGTTATTTTTTCCGGCACTGATATGCCACTCAACTAATATGCTTTATCAAGCTTTGGGCAGGTATTTCACCTGCCCATTTTCTACTATTATATATAGTTATTTTTTTGTCTTGCAGAAGCGCGGCAGCTTCCGGGCTTCCAGAAAGCACTTGTCACGCAAGCTTCTGTTTTTGCTCAGGTAGGTTCTGAGCTTTCTTTTTCTCATGCAGGCCAGATGCTGAGCATACCGGATTCTTCTGGTAGTCAGCAGGCGATATACGATATAGTCTATTTCCAGGCAGCA
>ERZ1034723.248-NODE-248-length-31559-cov-11.154457_pt1 | contig 31559 bp, 22 predicted proteins | sample MGYA00520637_ERZ1034723 | MGnify/ENA primary metagenome ERZ1034723 (study PRJEB33766, sample SAMN09781719) | gut metagenome | biome: gut microbiome | host: Homo sapiens | place: Madagascar | study: EMG produced TPA metagenomics assembly of the PRJNA485056 data... | reverse complement strand
TGATGCAACTAATTTTTTACACATTACTAATATCAATTTCTATAAAAGCTTCTCTGATTTGATCTCTCAAATCTTTTGGAAGAGCATCATAAACAATTTTTGCGGAGGTTAAGGAAGTAGTGTAACTCATAGAATTATAAGTTATAGTGACTTTTTGATCAGACATAAAAGTAGATGCTGCACTACACATAAACAGTGTTGCGACTACGGCAACAATGATTAAACAAATCTTTTTCATAATATTATAATTTTATAAATTGTTATGTACTAAAGGGTTTTGATTAAACTAACTTTTATGATTAATGCCGGATTTCGCAATCGGTAAACCGAAATTTGTGAAATATTGCCTAATTTTGCGTAAATGTGTGTAATGAAACGCCTGATATGAGAAAACTTTTGTGGATATTCATTGTTTTGGTGGTGACTTCGCTGGCGGTTGTGGGGCAGTCAAATATGACGTACTATGAGTTCGGCGAATTATACCGCACCGAAGGATTGTTGAGTGACATAGACTCTCTGCTTGGAACTACCAAACAGTTGTGCTCATTCAGATTCGATGACGCTCCGCCTGCCGTGGCGGCATATCTTGAACGGTTGGATAACAAATCAAGCACTCCGGAAAAGGAGGAGGTAAGAGAAATTATTCCGTTGATGTTGGAAGAGCCGGAGTCGGCACTATGCTGATGAGCCTCTGGAAAGTAGATGATGACGCGACCCGTGAGTTTATGACAGCCTTCTACAGGAGTCTGTGCGAGACCGGGTACTATCAGGATGCCATTCAAGCCGCACGCCGCCAGATGCAGTCATCCTCCAAATATTCCAATCCGTATTATTGGGCAGGGTTTGTCATCTTAGATTGAGATTATTATGGCAAATACTTGATTTTATGTAATAAATATATTACATTTGCGTTATGAGAACCTTGATGAGAAGTGCTGAATTTGATGAGTTTTACAACTCTTTGCCAGAGAATGTTCAGAATAAGGTGAAATATGCCCTGAACATAATCGCTGAGGTTAAGGTTGTAAATACTAAATTGGTGAAGAAGCTTGTAGAGACGGATTTTTATGAATTGCGCATTTCTGTAGGCAATGAGTATCGTGTGATTCTTTTTACGATTGATCAAGAGAACTTTATAGAAGCCGAACAGATACTTCTGTTGAATGGCTTTATGAAAAAGTCAACCAAGGATTATAAAAAAGAACTTCAAAAAGCTCAACGAATATTAAACAGTTTACAGTAATGAGACCAAAGATTGATATGGATAAAATCAAGCATCTTCCAACAGCGGAGGATATGTTTGCAAATGAATATGGGGCTAAGGGAACAGTCGCACGTGACGAGTTTGATGCGAAGTCTCGCGCTTGGTATTATGCTGAGGTGTTGAAGAATGCACGGAAGTCGGCTGGCATCACGCAGCAGCAGCTTGCGGACAAGATCGGTAAGAAGCGTGAATATGTCGCAATGCTGGAGAAAGGCGAGACAGATATGCAGTTATCGACTTTCATTATGATCTCCGAGGCTGTCGGGTTGAAGTTTGCATTGACTTATTAGATCGCACACTGATTATCAATGACTGTGTACCGCCTAACTGCGATAGCATTCTGCATATTCCTGATGCTGCTGTCCTCCGTTATATTGGCGGGGCAGGAGCGGCGCGCGCTGTTGGTCGGGATAGGGGAGTACCCGGCGGAGTCGGAATGGACGCTCGTCCACGGGGACAATGATGTGAGGATTATCCTGGAGTTTCTGCTGGGCCAAGGAGTGAAGGCGGAGTGCATCGAGATTGTCACTAATGAGGAGGCGACGAAGAAAGGGATCCTGTCGGCATTGGAGAGGCTGGCCAAGACGGCGGGAAAGGGCGATGTGTTGTATATTCATTTCTCGGGACACGGACAGCAGGTGACGGACCTTGATGGCGACGAGGAAGACGGATTTGACGAGGCTTGGGTGCCTTACGATGCTCGGAAGAAATATGTCTCCAGAGTCTATGAGGGTGAGAATCACATCATTGACGATGAGCTCAACGCCTACCTTAAGAAACTGCGGGCGAAGGTCGGACCGAAAGGCAGGATCACGGTGGTTTCGGACGCTTGCCACAGCGGAAGCGGGTCAAGAGGGCTTGGGAATGATGAATATTTCCGTGGAACGGACGAGAAGTTCATCCTGCCGGCAGGAGCAACGCACAGGTCCGGCAGGAGCAATACGGTCGAATGGCTGTTCATCGGGGCGTGCAAGTCATACCAGACAAACTATGAGTGCAAGGCATCGGACGGACAGTTTTACGGCTGCCTGTCCTACGTGATAGCGGGCAGCGATGTTGACCTCTCCACGGCTCATTACTCGGATGTACTGGCAAAGTGGGCGGAAGCGGTGGATAAAATAGTCCGCTATCCGCAAGAAATTGATGCAGAAGGACATCCCTGTGGGATTCCTGCTACGAAACCCTCTCGCTCGGTCCCTGAGCCTGCCGAAGGACACCGAGTCTCCTCAGCAGACGGAAATAAAACCGACACGATTTTCTGAATATGACCGATGCAGACTACATAAGAGGTTTCCGGGACAACGACGATCGTGTGATCGGGCTGTTCTACAAGAAGCACAGGCAAGCTTTCTTCGCTTTCTTCAAGCGTACATATTCAAAAGATGACGCTTACATCGCGGAGTTGTTCCAGGACTCATGCGTCAAACTTTGGCAAAATGTGCGGGACGGCAAACTCTCTGAACAGAGGCTTGAAAGCACATTGGCAACCTACCTTTTCTCCATCGGCAAATATACGATGATGTCAAAAGATAGAAAGGCTGGCAAACGCTATGAATATCAGGATGCTGCAGGTGGGGCCGATCTGCCGGAGGAAGACTTGGAGGGAACCTTGCGACGTAGGGAGCTCCTTGATTTTGTCTGCCGTATGGTCAGCACCCTGAAGGCTCCGTGCGACGAACTGCTCATAGCGCAGTATTGGTACAGGCTTTCCGGCACCGAGATCGCCAAGAGACTCGGCTACAACAGCGCTGACTCGGTCAAGTCCCAGAAATTCAAGTGCATCCGGAAACTCAGGACAATGATTGCCAAGTTCAAGAACTTATAGTCGAAGCGATGATGGAAATGAATCAGAATATTCAGGACAGGATAGATGAATATCTCCGTGGCACCTTGCCGGAAGCTGACAAGGCGGCTTTCGAGAAGGAGTTGCTTGAGAATGACGAGCTTATGGAAGAGGTTGAGGCGCAGCGTACGATCGCCGAGGCTGTTCAGACTGTTCATCTGAGGAATATGCTTTCCGGTGTTGAGGCTGACCTTCGTCGCAAACACATCCTGCGCCGGATTGTCACGTGGGCGTCTTCCGCCGCCGCTGCTGTCGCCATCGTCCTGTCGGGCTATTCCATCCGCCAGTCCAGCCTCATCAGAGCCATTGGCACCGAGTGTTTCGCCGAACTTACACCTCCAATCTCCCGCGACGGCAACGCCATAGACAGTCTTCTCACTCGGGCATATTCACAAATCGCGGTCAATGAATATACCGCGGCGGCTTCCGCTCTGACCGAGGCCAGACTCTTGATTGACAAAGGCTTGGATGCTCCGGCGGCGGATGAAGAATCCCGCTACCGCCACGCCCTCCTTCAACAACACCGCTACGATGTCGATTGGCTTGAAGCCGTCACCCTGATGAAGCAGGGCCGACACCGAAAGGCCCGCCGTCTGCTTGAATCCATCGCCGCCTCTCCAAGCCCGTACTCCGTCAAGGCCCGGAATATCCTGGACTACTGACAATTCCCTAAAAATGGGGACGTGATGCGCATTGCTCTGTAAATAAGTGATTTAACTTATTGCCTTCGGCGCGATTCAACTAAGGGCAAAGTCCTTGGATATTCATTGATAATAAATTGGCGCTCACGGGATGGCGTTGTCGCTGGGGAAGCGCTTCTTTTTCCGCAAGAAGCTTTTGGTGTATGACGTGAAAAAATGTATTTTTGTAGAGTTAAGGATTCGGTCCTGCAAATTATGCATAATACACTTTGACTATGGCTATTGACAATGCTTTACCTTGGTTCCCTCTGACACCGGACTATATTGACAAATACTACAGCGATGTCTTGAAGTATCTCCGTGACTCTTTTGAAATGGAGGAGAGTGAAATCCGTTCGGACAAGTCATTTTGTACCACGGCCTCTCTTCTGATGCAGAGAGCGGAGGAGGTTCGGGCGAAGTACGTCTCGCGGTCGCTGATTGAGGTGCGGTCCGCGCCTCGGAGCGGCATTGAGAAGGATGCGAAGATCGTGGCGGCAGCTGTGCTGTACGCAAGTATGTTTCATAAGGAAGAAACTATCCGTATGATGTCGTTGCTGTGCTTCATCATTGCTGTGCTGTTCCCGGAACAGGTCGGAGCGCTTTCCTCCATAGCCCTCCGGTGTGTAAAGGCTTCGGCGATCACAGGAGTCGGGTACAATATGGATGATGTCATCAGGTTCAATGTCCCGGATCTCGTCAAGAAGATGGAAAACTCCACGATGGAGAAGTCGGCGGATGTGCGCTGGTTCCAGAACCACGGAACGGTCAAAGTCGATCCGGAAGGTGTCTCGTTATATTCGACAAGTCGTCTTTTTGTGAATATGAAGGAAATCACGCTTCGCCCGGTGGTGTCCATTGAAGGCGGGCAGGTGCGTGTTATGCAGGGGAAAACGCCAGGGAAGGCCTATGCGTTTGACAAAGACCGGTTTCTGGATGATTGCGCTGATGTGAAGGACGATGAGGAAAAGGTGTTCCTTAAGTCCTATGCCGATGGAGATATCCTTTCCGTGCGCGTGAAGAGTGTGACCTATGACACGATTTTGGCGGAAAGTGTCGATCCGTCCTATGAGAAGGTTCGGTGGCCGATAAGGATTACCGGCGGCGCCACGAATGTCAGAGGCTTGTACATAACTGATTTCGCGAGAAATATGAAGATCGGTGATGTCATAAATGTGGAATATATGGAGAGGCAGAAATGCTTCAGCATTGACGGCACCATCATAGAGTTCATCTACAATCACTACTGGGCGGAGCAGGAGGACGGCTTTGCGTTTGACAGTACCATCGGAGTGCTGTTGTTCCAGCACAGCGGCGAGGTCCCGAACACTTGGCTCACGAGGGAGGGTTTCCTTGTCCGGACGACGGAGAACGAGACTTATCCGCGTTACACGCAGAAGTGTCTTGATGTCGTGGACTATGACGACAAGTATGATTTTCTGATCGCAGAGGTGGCGGAGGACGCTCCCGAGGACCAAAGGGTCAACGAGATCGCCGCAAGGGACAGTTTCATCCATTCGCTTCTTTATTTGAACAAGCAGATCATAACACCGGTGCCTAAAAAGCCTGAGGTCAAGAGGATTCCTTCCGATCTTTTGACGGAACTTCACAGGATAGAGGCGTTGAGGTCGGAATTCGCCGTGAGTGGGTCCGCGAACCGTCAGGAGATGCTGAAGGCTTGTATGATGATGTCCTTCATTCTTGGTGATGATGCTGACTTTGGCTACTACGTGGCCAGTCTTGACTATCTCGATTGCCTGATCGCTTTCGCGGGGAAGGACTTCGGCTCGGTCACCCCTCTTGACAAGAGGAACATTTCCGGTGAAAGAATTATGACTATGGGCGTTATGACGGCCATCCTCGCCCAGTACGGGAAAACCGAAGAGTCGGCTGTCATTGACGACACGATCAAGAAATTGCCGGGAACTTCTATGGCGACCGTGGCCAAATTGGTCCAGGCGGCCAATCGGTTGATGGGAACTCCGTCATTGGAGCGGCTCCGGGTTGATCTCCATAGGGAGATCTGCACGGTTCTCGGTGTTTCCGACTCGATCGCGCCTGAGTCGGATGACGAGGAACGCTTCCCGTTTAAGCCTGAGGGTGAGAACATTGAACATAAGATGTCTTGGGTTTTTGACAACGAGACAGGACTTTTCAACGAGACGTCGCAGAGTTTCAAATGTATGAAGACCATCTGTGCGTTTATGAACCGTTATGCGGAACAGGGGGAAAGCCATCTGTACATCGGGACGGATGAGAAACGGCGTTTTGTGAATGGCTTCAGGCAGGATGTGGATGAACTCATAATGAAAGGCGAGATAAAGGCCGCCGGAGATGTCGAGGATGAATATATGCGGGTCATCGTGATGGGAAAGATCCGGGACCGCTTCCCGGACACATACCAGAATGTCACTCCTACGATATGCTGCGGCGGAAAAGTCCTGGATCTTTGCGTCCAGCCAGCCAAGGAGGGGGTTGTGTACCTTAACGGAGTCGCCTATTACAGGTCCGGATCCGAGAGCAAGGTGATGAATCCTACCATCGAGGACGAGATTAGAAATAGAAAGTACCTTTTGAGGAACGGGATGGCCGATAAGATCGACGCAGTCAGGCGGGCTGTCATCTCAGGGCACACGGTGTGCCTTGTCGGGTATGATTCGTCAAGCAGCAACACTCCTGAAAAGGACCGGAAGGTTGAGGCGTTCGCCTTTACGGACAGCAAACGATGTGACGCCGTTTGGGCTTTCGACCCTAAGGACAGGAAAAACAAGGTGTTCCTTCTGAAGCGCGCTGATGCCGTCACGGTTCTTGATGAGTGCTGGAAGTACGAGAAGTCGCACAAGACTTTTGACCTTGACATCTTCGGGTTTTCCGGGAACGAGAGCATTCCTTTTGACATCGTGCTGAAGACCACAAGGTCCAAGAACCAGTTTGTCGAGCAGTACCCATCAGTGGCCGCCAACATCCAACGAATGGAAAATGGCGGATGGCGGGTTAAGGCGACTCTCTTCAACAGCCTCTCTCTGGAAGCCGCGTGCAGTTTCTATCTCGGCATTTCTGATGAATTGGACATCAGTGCGTCGCCGGAACTGAAGGCAAAGGTTAACGAGCGGCTGGAGAGAATTGTGGCAAGTATGTAGCCAGCCCGTCCAAGATTGATGTTGAATATGAAAACTGCCAGCCCGTCCAAAGCTGACAGTTTTATGCTTAGATTATACCCCTTAGTCCAGATATTCGATCTTGAAGTCGTAGTCCCACTGCGTGAAGTAGAGGTTGCCTTTGTCCCATTCGACCTCACCACGCTGGAAATCAACAGTGTCGCTGCGCGGGTACTTCTTCTCGGGATCGAGATTGCCGCCGAAATCGGAGTTGATGACCATCCTGTAAGGCTCGATGCCACCGAGGAAGAAATCGCCGCCGTAGGAGGTGATTCCGAAACTCTGATCTACCGGAACCCAGCCATAACCTTCGAAATAGACCTCACCCCAGTCGTGGAGGTTGCCGGCTCCCGGGTGCATCATCAGGCCGCTCTGCCATCTGGCCGGAATCCCTTTGTAGCGGCACATCGTGATGAACAGCAGCGTCACCTGGCCGCAGTCGCCGTGGCGGTTCGTCAAGACATATTCAGGAATATTCTCGATTGTGGAATAGTCTCTGGCCGATGCCCACGGGAAGGTTTTGTCGATCCAGGTGTAGATCGCCTTGGCCTGAAGGTAAGGGTTGTCGATGCCTGAAGTGACAGAGTCAGCCGCTGCCTTCAGCTTGTCGGTGAAGATCACGTGCTGCTCCCGTTCGGCGGTATATTCCTTATATTCAGGATCAGTAACATTGTAGGACAGCACTTTGGACGGCTCGATCGGATGCCATTCGCCGCTGGATGTATATTCAAAGACCTCGTGGAAGACAGTCGGTTTGTTCTTGACGGTCTTGGCCTCCATATAGACGCTGCTGTGCGGGTGCGAAGGTTCCGAGAATGTGAGCTGCTCCACAGGGTACGCCGCGCCGTTGGCTCCGGCCTCGATGAATTTGAAGTCGGTCTGGCGGGCGACATCCTGACGAGGAAGCGGCAGCCAGCAGCGGAGTGTCTGTCCCGGGCGCAGGGTGTTGGCGTGGACGGTCAGGGTGAACGTCACCTTCATCCTCTTAGGCAGGGCGAAGTAAGGGTTTTCCTTTCCGGCTGCGAGGTTCTCCAGAACCTGTCTCTTGATCTGAGGAATCGTCACAGCGTCAATGGCTTCGTGGCCGGTCAGAGAGGTTCCGCTCTTGGACAAGTCCTCGTCCTTCGAATCGGCCGCAGCCTTTATCGCAGCCAACTCCGGATTGATCCTGAACAGGTTGCGTGCCGCCGCCGTGAAGTACATCGTGCGCTTCCCGATCTGCATCGCCTCCAGCTCACCGGTAGCGGTCCACTTGTCGATCTGCTCTTCAGTGACATCCGGGACATATTTCTGAATATATTCCTTGACATCCTCCCGCGTGGCGCAGAACTCCGTAGCAAGCCTTTGCGCCAGATCCTTGTCCCACGAATATTTGTACCTCATCTGCCTCGGCAGCCAGATGTTCGCCGCCAGCGCTACCGCCACCAGCGTCCACAGGACGATCTCTTTTCTTTTCATTGCCATCTTTTACAGCAGTTTGAGCCCGAGTCCCGGGCGGTCAGGGAGGGTGATCTTGCCGTCAACTACTGTCATTCCTTCAAAGCGGTCGTTGGCGATGAGGAGGTTGCCGTCAAGGTCGGCGAAATCCACGGCAGGGGAGAGCTGGGCTGCGGCGGTCACTGCGCAGGAAGTCTCGGTCATACATCCGACCATTACCTTCATCCCTTCGGCGCGGGCATAGTTCAGCATCTTCCAGGCCTCACGCATTCCAGTGCACTTCATCAGCTTGATGTTGATGCCGGTGTAGGCGCCTTTAACTCTCTGAACATCAGCGAGACGCTGGATGGCCTCATCGGCGAAAGTCGGGAGCGGACTGCGCTCGGTCAGCCAGGCGTTCTCGTCCAGCATTTCTTTCGGCATCGGCTGCTCCACCATCACAACCCCGTGATCCTTAAGCCAGTAGATCATCTCCAATGCCTTTTCCTTGTCTTTCCAGCCTTGGTTGGCGTCCACTGCGAGAGGCAGGTCGGTGATCTCACGGATCGTCTCGATCATCTCCTTGTCGTTGTCGAGCCCGACCTTGACTTTAAGAATATTGAACTGCTCTGCGCATTCCTTGGTCTTCTCGCGCACCACCTCAGCGGTGTCGATTCCGATCGTGAAGGTTGTGTTAGGAGCCTTCGCCGCATTGAGGCCCCAGATCCTGTACCACGGCTGGCCCATCAACTGTCCCACAAGGTCGTGCAGTGCGATGTCCACGGCTGCCTTCGCGGCGGTGTCGCCCTCGTTGATCCCATCCACATAAGTCAGGATGTCATCGATCTGGAACGGGTCGCTGAACTGCTCCAAATTGACCTTGCTCAGGAAGTTGCAGACGCTCTCCACGGTCTGTCCGAGGTACGGCGGCATAGAAGCCTCGCCGTAGCCGGTGAACCCGTCATATTCAATCTTCACCTGCACATCCGGTGTGGTGGTTCTTGAATATGAAGCCACGGTGAACGTGTGCCTTAGCTTGAGTTCATACGGCTCGAAACTCAGCTTCATCCTTGCCGAGCCGCCTACCTTGTATGGCTTAGGAATATTACCGCCGCTCTCCTTGCCGGCGCATCCGGTGATAAGTCCCCCTGTTCCGATGAGTAGTCCGCTCCCGGCAGTCGCCAGCCCTGCGGTCCTAATAAAATCCCTGCGTTTCATAATTATGTCTTATTTTATAGATTCAATGAATGATGTCATCTGAGGTACCTTGCCCAGGGCCGAATGGAAGAGCTTCATCTGGTTGCGGGTGCGGACAAGGTTGTGCTCCGGGTACTTGATCTTATAGTAGGTGTCGCCGTTTATGTAGTCGGCGAAGAAGCGGACGGCCTGCATAAACGGGAACAGGCAGGCGGCGTACGGCAGGTTCTCCCTCTCGATCGGGGTGAGGAACGGCTTCGTACCTTTAAGGTAGCCTCTTGCGAAGGCCTTGAATATCTCCATATCGAAATCGACCTTCTCCAGTTCCGGGGAGTCTTCGGCCACAGGGTTGGCGGCCGTGCGGAGGAAATCTCCGAAGTCCGAGAACACGTAGCTGGGCATTACTGTGTCCAAGTCGATGACGCAGAGGATCTTGCCGTCCTTGTCGAACATCATGTTGTTGACCTTCGTGTCGCAGTGGCATATTCTTTTAGGAAGCTTTCCCTCACGGTGCAGCTGCTCGGCCTTGCACATCTGGACCCCATATTTGTCGATGTCCTCCAGTATCCTGTGAAGTTCCTGATCTCCTGTCTTGTCATCTGCATGCAGACGTCCGGCCCTGTCCTCCCTTACAGCCTCGACCAACTGCCTGAGCCTCAATTCCATGTTGTGGAAGTCCGGAATTGTCTCCCCGAGCGTGTCAGGGATGTCGGCGAGCATCGCCTCGAAAGCCCCGAAAGCCTCGCCGGCATATCCGGAATATTCCGGATTGACAGTCTCGTAGGTGTAGGCGTTGTCGATGAACACCGAGACCCTCCAATACTTCCCGTCTTCCAGGCAATAGGTCTTCGGCTTCTCGCTCATCAGCACTTCAACCTTCTCTCCCTCGGACTTCAACGGAATGAACCTCAGCACCTTGCGGTCGATGTCATCCTCTCCCGCCGCTTCCAGTCTCTTACGAATATGTCTGGTCACGGCCTCGATGTTGCTCTGGAGCAGATCCACGTCCGTGAATATGGCGTTGTTGATCCTCTGAAGCACATAGTCTGGCGCGTCGCCCTCAGTGACAACCTTGTACGTGTCGTTGATCAACCCGTTGCCCAACGGCTTTATCTCCTTGACCTCGCCCTCGATGGCGAAAAGCTCAACTATTTTCTTAAGATCTGTCATAGTTAGTGTCATTTAAAAATATCAATCTCTCAAAGATAGCCATTTCAATCAGGAATTTCAAGCGTTCTCTCAATCATTTGAATATGAAAATTGTTATTTTTGCAGATAACTCTTCATCGCTTGCGATGAAAGCAAGTCCCTCCCCCGAGGGGAGGGATTTAGGGTAGGGGTAACGTGAAAGGCCCTATGGGGTGTGCGAAGCACATCCCCTCCCCCGAGGGGAGGGATTTAGGGAAGGGGTAACGTGAATGAAAGTGACTTCGAGATGACTTTCGAACGAGAGATGTTTTTTGTGGTAATTTTCTACGAGAATTGAGTTGTTATGGAACTTTATGAATATGCCCGTCCGGCGCTGATGTCCGGAAAGAAGATACTTTATGTGCACGGATTCGCCTCCAGCGGCCAGAACGGAAGCGTCAGGACGCTCAGGCTGCTTATGCCTCAGGCGACAGTCCTCGCTCCGGACCTGCCTGTGGAGCCGTTCGAGGCGATGGAACTGCTAAGGAATATGTCGGAGTCCGAAAAACCGGACCTCATCATCGGCACCTCGATGGGTGCGATGTACGCCGAGATGCTCTACGGGGTTGACAGAATCCTTGTGAACCCCGCTTTTCAATTGGCGGACACACTGCTGAAAAACAATGGTTTGGGAAGGCAGGAATATCATAACCCTCGCAGTGACGGAGAGACATCGTTCCTTGTCACGAAAACCCTTCTGGAGCATTTCCGGGAAGTCAGCTCTCATTGTTTCGAGAGGGCGGCCGAGGATCAGGACAAGGTCTTCGGACTTTACGGAATCCACGACACTCTTGTCCACACTTTCGACTTGTTCTGTGAGCATTATCCTCAGGCGATAAGGTTTGACGGGGAGCATTACCTCAATGACAACGCGATCCTACATTCCGTTCTTCCTGTGATTCAATGGATTGACGACCGACAGCGGAACGTTCAGAAACCTGTTCTTTTCATCTCTCTGAGTGACAGGATCATCAACCATTCGAGCGGATTCGCCAAGGCTGTCGCCACGCTTGCGGCCAATTATGATGTCAATATTGTGGCCGGGGTTCCGTACAACACTCCTGAACTCTGCCAGAAGGTCGTGAACTGGTGCGAAGCCAACCTTGGAGTCCCTGTCTGGAACCGAGTGACGATCACGGAGCACAAGAACCTTCTTCTTGCTGACTATCTGATCGATGCGGAGCCCGAGACCAACGGCGGCAAGGACTTTATGGGCACGATGATCCATTTCGGCTCCGACGCGTTCAAGACCTGGGAGGATGTCCTGACCTTTTTTGAAAGACTGGGAGGACAATGACAACCGGCCGCTGTGGTTCTACAATCTCACCACCGTGGCACACAACTCGCCAACCGTGGCACACAAATTATCCAACCCTCGAAACGATTATCCCACAACAAAATAATTATGAATATGAAGTTACAACGCGTCATCATCACCTGTGCCCTAAGCCTCTTTTCAGCAATCGGTACCTTTGCTCAGACAACAGGTCTGTACGCCTATGACGGAGGCTATTTCATCAAGAACGGCAACTCTTGGGAGGAATACCGGCCTGATGTGAGCGAGGGTGTCTGGGCAACCTACGAACAGTACAACGAGGAGGCGAATTTCTATAATATTCAGAATTCGCTATGTGTCGTCAGCGTGCCTAAATCGGCAGTCAACAAGTTCTATTACGCCAAGCCAGGGGAGGAATGGCAGCCAATCTACAACACCAAGGAGATTTATGAATATATGTCTGACAGCGCCAGGGACATATATTGCTACCAAGGCGGTTACTTCGTCCGTGACGGTCTGGAGTGGAGGGAGTACCGTCCCGGGGTCAAGCACGGACTGTGGGCAACCTATGAGCAGAAAAGCACCAATGAATATTTCTTCTTCATCGGCAATGAAAGCAATGATGTGGCGATCCCGCGCTCGGACTCCGGAGAGAACATATTCCTTTCTAAGGATCGGAATTGGACTCCGATATATTCAATGACAGGCATTTATGACGGGGCGAAAGGGTATGAATATTCAATGGAGTTCAAATGGTGGCACGCTTATGACGCAGAGATGATGGAGTATGGAGACAGCGTGGCGCGTGCGTCGCGGGTTTGTTTCAACTCTGACGGGTGTGGCGAGGTGAGATATTCACAGAACAGGTACACGTTCCAGGCCAAGGCTTTCAATCTGTACGAGAACACGAGAGTCTTTGATCAAGATCCCTTGATCGGACTCCTGTTCGGGTTCTTGGCTCCGGATGAGGGCTTCGTGTTCTATGGTGATGAGGACGGCTTTTCCGAGCTCCTTACCTATGTCGATGATTCTGAAGGTGGTTTCTGTGTGCTTCATCGGATTCCTGGAATGGAAAAGGCCAGATTGTCCGGCTGCCGGAACACGGATGTCGGGGAGAAAATCCATTCACTTATTGAGGAGAACCTTCCTGAGTCGTCTGAATAATCCACTGGCTGGACAATAGGCGGACGCTTTTGCTAAACAATGTGTTTAACAACCCAATAACCTTGTCTGAAAGCGTTCCCTTGCGTTTTTTTTAGTTAGATTTCTCAGCCGACTTTGGCGACTTTTTGATTACAATTGTTATCTTTGCAGCTTAAAAACGTATTAATAACATTAATTATACACATTGTTTAACTCAACTCTAATCACCAGATGAAGAAAGTCTTTTTCTTGCTCGTCTCGTTGCTGTTCGCAGTCAATGCGTTGGCACAGACAACAGTCAAGGGCGTGGTTGTCGATTCTTCCAATCAGCCCCTCATCGGTGCAGGTGTCGTCCAAGTCGGAAACACCACCAATGGCACGGTAAGTGACATTGACGGTTCGTTCTCTTTGAATGTACCCGAGACCGCATCTCTCCAAGTATCCTGTGTCGGCTACACAACGAAAATCGTGAACATTGAAGGCAGGACTCAACTTACTATCATTCTTGATGAAAACTCTGAACTCCTCAATGATGTCGTTGTCGTCGCTTTCGGGCAGATGAAAAAGGAGGCCTTTACGGGTTCCGCCGGGACAATGAAGTCTGAGGAGCTTGCCAAAGTACAGGTGACCAACGCCGCCTCGGCTCTTGCCGGCCGTGTCGCCGGTCTCCAGATCAACAACTCTTCTTCACAGTTGGGTTCGTCACCGAGCATTACGATCCGTGGCGTCAGTTCCATCTCCTCTGGTACCGAGCCTCTTATCGTTATCGATGGTATGCCTTTTGACGGCGACCTCAGTCTTGTCAACACCAATGACATCGAGACGATGACCGTCCTGAAGGATGCTGCCTCCAACGCCCTCTACGGAGCCCGTGGAGCCAACGGTGTGATTATGATCACGACCAAACGCGCGACTTCCTCCGACGCGAAGATTACTTTCGATGCCAAGTGGGGTGTTAACCAAAAAGGGCTTAGGAACTACAAGACCACAAATGCCCGGGAGTTCTTCGAGACATATTATAATATGCTCTACAACACCTATGTTAAGGAGGAGGGGGCGACAGCCGAGTCAGCCCACAGGAAGGCCAACGCGGGCCTTTTCGATTCCGGTATCGGTCCGGGCTATGTGCCTTACACCATGCCGACCGGACAGGACTTCATCCTTGCTGGTGGCAGAATGAATCCTGACGCTGTTGAGGGAGCGTTCCACAATTTCGGCGGCAGTACCTATTGGATCCAGGCCGATGACTGGGAGAAGGAAGGGCTTCAGTCAGGATTCCGTCAGGAGTACAACCTTAGCGCGTCAGGCCGCTCTGAAAAGATGAATGTCTATGGATCCCTCGGCTACCTTGATCAGGAAGGTATCCAGGAGGGTTCATCGCAGACCCGTCTGACCGCCCGCCTGAAGGCGGACTATCAGGCGAAGAAGTGGCTCAAGATCGGAGGAAACTTCAACTACACCAGGTATGAATATTCCCAGACCTCCGAAGGCACGATCGGCACAGGCACCATCTGGAGCATCATCAAGTGCCAGGCTCCTATCTATCCGGTCTATATCCGTGACGCCAACGGCAACATCATGACGGATAACACCGGCCGCCAGGTCTATGACTTCGCCAACAGCCAGTTGGGAGACCTCAGCCGCGCGGGGGGCACCGGCGGCAACGCGATCTTCGCCAACAAGTACCGTGTCTCAAAAACCACCGGAAACTCATTCATAGCAAGCGGTTACGCCGACATCAAACTCTTCCCGGACCTTACCCTCACAATCAACGGCAACGCCTATGATTATGACCGCAGAGGCCTTTACACGGAAGACCCGTACACCGACAAGTACACGTCTGGCTCCAACAACGGCTACCTCTCGAAGTCGTCTTCCCGCACGTTCACCTACAACGCCCAGCAACTCCTCAACTATCATAAGGTGATAGATAACACTCACGACATTAGCGTGATGCTCGGCCACGAGTACTACAACTACCTTTATGAATATATGGGAGCGTCAGGCTACAATTTTGGTATCGACGGTGCTACCGAGCTTGCCCAGGTGCTGAACAAAAACGGTGACCCGTACTCATATTCAAACGCTTACAACAACGAAGGATATTTCTTCCGCGGAATGTACAGCTACGATAATAAATACTTCGGCTCTCTATCGTTCCGTCGTGACGCTTCCTCACGCTTCCATAAGGATTACCGTTGGGGTAACTTCTGGTCGGCTGGAGCGGCCTGGATTATTTCCAAGGAAAACTTCTTCGATGTGGATTGGGTTGACGAGCTCAAGCTCAAGGCCTCCATCGGCAGCCAAGGTAATGACAACATCGGCAATTTCCTCTACGCCGACAACTACACGATTGTGAACAACAACAACTCCGTGGCTTACCAGTGGCTTCAGAAGGGAACCAAGGACATCACCTGGGAGACCAACACGAACATCAACACCGGTATCGAGTTCAGCATTCTTGACAGCCGTGTCAGCGGTAGCCTTGACTATTTCTACCGCAAGACCACGGATATGCTCTTCACCCTCAGCACCCCTCCTTCAGTCGGCTATACAAGCTATTGCCTGAATATGGGTGATATGCGCAACTCGGGTCTTGAGCTTGTCCTCAGCGCCGACATCATCAGGAAGAAGGACATCACCTGGGGCGTGGACTTCAACATCTCACACATCAAGAACAAGGTTCTTTCCCTTCCGGACGATATCAAGACCACTGAGGTCGAAGGCTACAACGGCTACGTGAACGATGACCCTTCCTTTGTGTCCAAGTATAAGTATTTCGTGGCCGAGGGACTTTCCCTCTACACCTGGTACTTGCCTAAGTACGCCGGGGTGGATTCCGAGACCGGCGAGGCTCTCTTCTACAAGGATGTCACCGACGAGGCCACGGGCGCTGTCACCAGAGAGACGACCAAGAATGCGAGCGACGCCACTGAATATCTTTGCGGCGATGCTCTGCCTAAGTTCCAGGGCGGTCTCTCGACCTCATTCAGGTACAAGAACTTCGACTTCTCCGTCCAGACCACATTCCAGCTTGGAGGTAAGGGTTACGACTATGTCTATCAGGTTCTTATGCATTCCGGCGGACAGACCGGAACGACCTGGCACAAGGATATGCTGAACGCTTGGACGGAAACCAATCATTCTGATATTCCAGCACTCCGCTATTCCAACACCTACGGTCAGTCTCCTCGCTCTGACAGGTTCCTCACCAGCACGAGCTACCTCAGCCTCCAGAATGTGAACGTTGGCTACACGCTTCCGGCCAAGCTTACCCAGAAGTTCAATGTGGCTTCCGTAAGGGTTTATTTCTCAGGTGAGAACCTGGGCTTCATCTCGGCCAGAAGAGGCTTTGACCCTCGTTACGCGATCGGTGGCTACACCAATTCCGAGCTTTATTCACCAATCCGCACATTGTCAGGCGGTATCACCTTAACTTTCTAATAACAAAGACAATATGAAAATCAATATAGCGTTAGCTTCGGCAGCGGCGGCATTGGTTTGCCTCACATCCTGTATGCAGGAGGTATTGCCTACCGAGTCCGTGATCTCTGACCAGATCGGTCAGTCCGCTTCCGCCCTTGATGGTATGGTCAATTCCATCTACACCAATATGGTGGGCTACAAGAACGAGGACGGAGGCATTGAGACCATCTCATACGGCAGTATGCGTGTGCAGCTTGAGCACTCCACCACAATGATGGTCTGTCCGGGCTACAATGGATTCAACACTATGGGTGCGTGGACGCAGGGAGCGGTTTCCGCCAGCGGTTCCAACCGTGGTATCTATCCTACGTACCTCTATTACGGCTACATCAAGACCGTCAATGACGTGATCGGAATGATCGATCTTGACAACGCCACGGACGAGATGCTCGTCAATCTCGGAATATGCTATGCCTACAGGGCTTTGTACTATATGGATCTGGTGCAGATTATGGAGTACAAGAAACCTCTTGACTCCCGCTACACGTATGTGGATCCCAAGAGTGACCTCAGCAACCTTGGCGTTCCGATCGTGACCGACAAGACCACGACGCAGGAGGCTTCCAACAATCCTCGCGCGACTGTGGACGAGGTGTATGACCTGATCCTCTCAGACCTTGCCGAGGCCGAGAAATATCTTGCCGGTTACACCCGCAAGGACAAGGTTGAGCCTAACCTCGCTGTTGTCTATGGCCTTTTCGCCCGCGCCTACACCAACCTTGCGTCCCGCACCGAGCGCGCCGCCAAGTACACCTCGAAGGCCGAGTACTGGAAGCTTGCCGGTGAATATGCAGACAAGGCTATCGCCCAGTCTGGCTGCACACCTCTCACCGAGGCTCAGTGGACTGATCCTAAGACCGGTTTCAACAACCGTAACTCACAGAATTCCTGGATGCTCGCCACCCACATCGATCCGAACAACACGACTGCCGCCACTGACGGGTCCTTCGTCTATGCTATGATTATGGGCACGGAGACCACATTCTCAGTCTATGGATGGCGTGTCGGACGAGCCCTTGACCGCGCCGCCTACGACAGGCTTTCCGACAACGACTGGCGCAAGAAGTCCTGGCTTGGCCCTGAGTTCTTCTACGAGTCCAAGAACCAGAAAGCAGGTGAGGCCTATCTGATCGAGAAGGATGCCAATGGCAACCTGATCAACAACAAGTGGGCGACCGCCGGCAACAACAAGAGCACGGAGCAAGGTGACTGGAGTGATGATCCGGGCAAGTATCAGTTCAGCAACTCCGCTTCCTGGGTACGCTCACGCATCAACACGAGCTATGGATTCAAGGCTTGGCCTTGGCTCTACGTGAACCTCAAGTTCCGCCCTAACGAGGGTAACTACAACACCTACGAGGTCGGCGGAGCGACAGACTTCCCGATTATGCGTGTGGAGGAGATGTACTTCCTGAAGGCTGAGGCCGAGCTTAACACCACCGGTGTGGCCGCAGCCAAGGCTACTCTTGAAGGCCTGATCAAGACCCGAAACAGCTCATATTCCTGTGCCGCCACCACTAAGAAGGATGTCTATGAGGAACTTATGTTCCAGAAAGGCATCGAGTTCTGGGGAGAGGGCATCAACTACTTCGACAACAAGCGTCTTGAGACCGGATGCCATCGCTGGTATCCAGGAGCAAGCGTGGAGAGAGCGGCTCACTCGATCGATGTGGACAGGATCCATCCGGGTTGGACTCCAGGTTTCAACAACGCCGAGCTCAACGGCAACAGGGCCGTCTATGATTTCAATAATCCTTACACGGCTTACAGTGTGTACACGACCGCGCTTCGCACCAACGATGAGATCGCAAGCCACTATGGCGAGGCTATCGAGGTTGAGGGTCACAAGTTCTTCGACACTGAAAAGTTTGAATAATGTAAACGCTCCCGTCACGGGAGCCAACAAATAACGCTTACAATGAAATCGGTAAAAACAATATTCGCATCCCTCGCCGCCCTCGCCGTCCTTTTCTCGGCGGTGTCCTGCAAGGATGATGACGGCACGTCCGGCTCAAGCACCGAGTGCTATTTCTTCCAGGAGTCTTTCTCCTTCAATGTGACCTCCAACCCTGAGATCGAGATCCCGGTCGTCCGTCTCGGCACTTCCGGTGATGTCAGCGTGAATGTCTCAGCCACGGGATCCTCCGTGTTCACTGTGCCTTCCCAGGTGACCATCAAGGATGGCGAGAGGGTCGGAAACCTTGTCGTGACTTACGACAAGTCTCAGCTCGCTTTCAACGAGACTTACGAGTTGAACCTGTCAATTTCTGACTACACCTCCCTTTTCGGCTACGGCAAGGCCGTCGCGACGATTGAGTACCCTACCTCTTACTATGAATATGGCAAAGGCACCATCGAGGAAGGGTGGTGGGGAGAGCAGGAGGACAAGGTTATGTACGCCCGTGACTACGCCAAGAATGTTCTCCAGTGCTACCTTCCTGACTGCTGGGGACACGACAGCGGCGCCGGTTACGATGTGCAGGACTACATCTTCTACTGGAACACCGAGACCAACAAGGTCTATGTGCCTCTTCAGTATATGGGCACGACAGGCAGCAGCGACAAGATCCAATGGAACATCGCCGACCGCGGAGTGCTCGCCTGTATGTTCGGAGGCCCTGGCCACAAAGAGGGCAGCGCCGCTTGGATGAGCTATGTGGATGGCTGGTACAAGGATGCCGGCCTGACACAGCCTTACTACGATCCTGCCAAGAAGGCGTTCTATCTTTCCGACACGGCCGCTGTTGATCCGGCCACCGGAAAAGTTGTCTATGGCACCGCCGGAACGTTCGACGTGTTCAAAATCTCTGAATAGGCTTGTATCGAATGATATTATCGACCGGCCGGGCTTCAATGTCCGGCCGGTTTTTCGATTATATTCCTGAATATTTCTTTTGTTACTGCCATATTTTGGCAATGTGGCATAATATCTTTGCACCGTTGAAAAAGATGCAAGGATTATGAGACACAAGACTTTGATTCAATCGATGAACTCAGTGATCACCGCCCTTAAGGTCGAGGACAGGGACGGCAACGAGACATTGTCTTTGACGGCGGACAGGATCAATTCGGCCTCTTCGGACATTCGCAGCCTTATGAGGAGGCTTGGCTTGACGACGGACCAGGTGATCCTGTTCTCGGCGATAATGGAGAAGTCTTCCACTTTCAGGCTGGAACAGAGTGATCTGGCTGAGTTTATGGGACTTAGCTATCTGGAGTTCCTTCAGTACACCGAAGACCTTAAGGTCCTGTCTGACAAGTGGCTCATAAGGATAAGGGCCGACCGCAACAACATCCGTGTGCCGGATGATGTGATCAAGACCATCACAAATGATTCTGTCTATGTCAGGCCGGGGACGGAATGGTACACGACACTTGGTGTCCTCAAGCGTTTTAAGAAACTTGTCAAGCTAAGGGAGGACAACGAGATCGAGTACAACGCGATGGCCACGGAGATGGACAACCTGATCCAGGACAATCCGGACACATCCATCGGTTCAGCTATGAGGAAATACGGTGTCTTCGGTGAGGACAAGAAGCTTCCCCGCGATGAGCGTGTCGCGTTCTATCTGTTGTGCTACAGGTATTTCAGTGAGGATGACGATATGGTGGGCTGGCACGATTTCGAGGATTGCTTCGGGGAGGACAACGAGGACGGACTGGATATGCTCAAGGCTGACTACAGCCGTGAGTCCCTTTGCCTTCAGACTCAGGGCCTGATTGAATATTCGGCACGGGACGGAGTGAAGTCGAAGGATTTCTTCAAGATCAAGGATTCGATCAAGGAGGAGATATTCAGAGAGGTCGGAGGTGTGAGAAAGCCGCAGGCGACTGTGGCTGGCACGATTGACTACAAGGCCATCAAGGAGAAAAAACTATTCTACGGGGAAGAGGAGGGCCGCAAGGTGGGCACTTTGCGTGGCATTCTGGCCGAAGAACGGTACGCCCAGGTCAAGAAGGCTTTGAGCGACAAGGGGATGCGCACCGGATTCACCTGCCTGTTCTACGGCTCTCCGGGAACCGGAAAGACAGAGACCGTTTACCAGCTTGCGAGGGAGACCGGAAGGATGATCGTGTCCGTGGATGTCTCCCGGATCAAGGATTGTTTCGTCGGGGAGAGCGAGAAGAACATCAAGGGGCTTTTCGACAGTTACCGCAGCCTTGTGTCCGCTTCGGATGTGGCTCCGATTCTGCTGTTCAACGAGGCGGACGCCATCTTCGGAGTCCGGAAGGAAGGGGCTACGAGCGCGGTGGACAAGATGGAGAACAGCATCCAGAACATCATTCTTCAGGAAATGGAGAATCTGGACGGGATCCTTATCGCGACGACCAACCTGACGGACAATCTGGACAAGGCGTTCGAGAGGCGGTTCCTTTACAAGATAAGGTTCGGAAGGCCTTCGGTTGAGGCAAGAGCCAAGATCTGGGCCTCTATGATTCCGGAGCTGTCGGCCGAGGAGGCCCTTTCGCTGTCGGAGAACTACGATCTCTCCGGCGGACAGATTGAGAACATCTGCCGGAAAAGGACTGTCCAGTCGATCCTGAACGGAGTTGACCCGACATTCGAGGAGGTCAAGGCGTTCTGCGACGACGAGAACATCTCCTCCGCTAAAGTTACCAGGAAGATCGGGTTTTAATCGACCGGGAAGACTACCCCAGCCTGGCGGCGGATCTCGTCAAGGATTTCAGCCGTGACGAGCGATGTCTCCAGTCTGTTGACGGACGATTCAAGGCGGCCCGATTCCAGCACATCGATGAATTCCCTGAACTCGCAGAGGTACTCATCCGCGTCAACCGGGACGGAGATGTCCTCAGCCTGCGGTCCAGAGGCTCTTCCGGATGTCGGAGCGCCGCGTCTTGTCATCTCGGCGTGGCGGCAGATGTGTACCTGGTCCAGCGACAATATTCCTCCGTCGCAGGAAATCTCGGTGCGAAGGTTCGAGTCCGCTATCTTTGAATATATTACCGTGGCGTCCATCCCTTCATATTCAAAGATCACACTGCCTTGCAGGTCAACACGTTTACTTATGGCCCCCACCGGCACCTCGCAGGTCGTGACGCTGGCCTTGATTCCTTTCGGCCGGCCGAAAAGTGAGACCATCGGATAGACCGTGTATATTCCTATGTCCATCAACGCCCCGCCCGAGCGCTCCGGATTGAGCGAGCTTGGCACCGCCGAACTGTCCTCCCCGGCGATGATCCTCTTGACCAGATCGTATTTCGAGGAATACTGGCAGAATGACGCGAAGTAGTGCCGGACGGCTCCCATCCCGGCCAGATGCTTGCGCGCCGCCACGAAGTTGGGACAAAGTGTCGAGATCATCGCTTCCATCAGCATCACACCGTTCTCCCTTGCTGCTTTGACCATCTCGCTCACTTCGCAGGCGTTGGAGGCCATCGGCTTCTCGCACAGCACGTGCTTGTGGTGCCTCAGGCACTTGATTGCGATGTCGTGGTGCGTGTCGTTGGGAGTCCCGATATAGATCGCGTCGATTTCAGGATCGGACGCCATCTCGTCAACGTCCGTGTACACTTTCCCGATGCAATGCGCCTCGGCGAACCTCTTCCCGCTTTCCTGCGAGCGGGAGCACACCGCCGCGGCCTCGAACCGTGGCTCCATCACGGCCCCTTTGAGAACCCAGTCACTGATGCGACCGGTGCCTACTATTCCGAATCTTGTCTTTTTCATTTCAACGCTCCTCTAAGTTCAAGATAATCAATCGCCGCGGTCTTTGCGGAAGCTTTCCCCGCCGTGTCTATGGTCATTACATCGTAGCCGAGTCTCGGTACAAGCCCGGCGGTCTTGTCGCTGAGCTCAGGTTCGATGAGAATCAGTCCGCTGACCGCCTTTTTCATCTTGTAGGCCGCCTTGACCACGGCTTCGGAGGCGAAAGTGTCACAGACAAGGTATATTCTGTCCTTGTCCGTGAACTTCTCTTTCGCGATCTTCTTCACAATAAACTCCACGTCCTTCCCTTTTTCGTGGAAGGCGGTCGCATAGCCGATCAGCCCCTCTGGAACCAACGCCTTCACAAACCCTTCAGGGTAAGCGGTTTTCAGCGGTTCGTGGAAGAATATGACAACCGGCCTTGGCCCCAGCGAGTCCGGAAAGAAGCCTTTCTCGTCAGCGGGCTTGAATACCTTACCGAATATCTTGTCACTGTTGTGGTAGAAACTCAACTCCTCCACGATTATCCTGCTTCCGTTCTCAGCCTTCACCCTTTCGCGAGGGCTGGATTCCTTGAATATGTTCAGTCCGATGATGCCCAATAGGGAGACCAGCAAGGACGCGACTACCGAAATGATCACTTTTTTCATTACCGCATCAATATTTAATGTTTTACACTATCACAAAAATAATTAAATTTGTACGAATATGCCAAAGTTTAACCCCATATCGCGTTGGTCCGAAAGGAACCAGCTCCTTGTGCTCAGCCTCGTCGTCGGAATCGTGGTCGGGCTTGCCGCCGTGCTGCTCAAGACCTTGATCTCGGTGCTCCAGGAGGGCTTGCGTGACGCTTTCGGAGGAGTCCTGGGCGGATCATTGTACTATCTTGCACTGCCTGGAATCGGAATGCTCCTTGCGATGCTGTTCTGCAAGTATGTGATCAAGGACAGTATCGGCCACGGTGTCACCAAGGCCCTTCAGGCGGTCTCAAGGCACGAGTCCAGGATCAAGCCGCACAATATGTGGTCTTCCGTCGCCGCGAGCTCGGTCACCATCGGATTCGGCGGATCCGTCGGAGCGGAGGCCCCGATCGTCTATACCGGAGCCGCCATCGGATCCAACTTCGCCCGCTATATGGGATTGTCCTACAGGAGTATGACTGTGCTGCTGGGCTGTGGTGCCGCGGCCGCCGTGGCTGGAATATTCAAGGCTCCTCTCGCCGGAGTCCTTTTCGTGCTGGAGATTCTGCTTTTCAACATTTCGATGACCTCAATGATGCCGCTGCTGCTGTCAACCGTCTCAGCCACAGTGGTTTCCTATACTCTTCTTGGATCTTCCACCCCGTTTGAATGCACCCTTACCCCGTTTGAACTCAAGAATATTCCTTATTACGTCATTCTTGGACTTTTCTGCGGGGCGTTCTCCATCTATTTCATCCGTACGACCTTGAAGCTGGAGGACCGGATCGGCAAGATGGAGAATGTCTATCTGAAATGGATAATGTGCGCGGTCGGGCTCGGAATCCTGATATTCCTTTTCCCTCCGCTCTATGGCGAAGGCTATGAGTCTCTTGGTGTGCTGCTTAACGGGAAGGAACTTTCGCTTGACGGACAGACTCCGCTTGCGTTTCTGGCACACAGCCCGTGGTCCGTGCCGATCTTTTTCATGCTGATCCTTTTGTTGAAGGTGTTCTCCATGACATTGACTAATGCCGGTGGAGGAGTGGGTGGAACTTTCGGTCCGACCCTGTTCGTCGGCGCGATCGCGGGATTCGTTGTGGCGAGAACACTCAATATGCTTTTTGACGGGACGTCTGTCATTGTCCCTGAACAGAATTTCGTTTTGGTCGGGATGGCCGGGCTGATGGCCGGCGTGATGCAGGCCCCGATGACGGCGATCTTCCTTATCGCCGAGATCTCAGGAGGTTACGACCTGTTCCTGCCTTTGATCCTTACCTCGACCATCGCTTTCGGAACGACCAGAATTGTCGAGAAATATTCCATCTACACCAAACGTATAGCCCAGAGAGGAGAACTCCTGACCCACGACAGCGACCAGGCCGTGCTGACCCTTCTGAAGGTGTCCGATGTGATAGAGACCGATTTCTCGACGGTGAAGATAGACGACACCCTCGGCCGCCTTGTCGAGGTCGTCTCCGAATCCACCAGAAACATATTCCCTGTTCTGGACTCGGTGGACCGTTTTCAAGGGTTCGTCTCTTTGGAGGACATCCGCAAGGACATGTTCCGGACCGATGAATATGAGACCCTGCACGTCTTCAACTTCATGCGGAGCGCCGAGGAATATGTCTATGAGGACGAGAAGATGGATTCAGTGATGAAAAAGTTCGAGGTCACATCGGCGTGGAATCTTCCTGTGGTGAGGCGTGACAGAACCTACGTCGGGTTCGTCTCCAAGTCCAAGATCTTTTCGGCTTACCGGGACGAGCTGAAGGTCGTTTCCCAGGATTAATTGATAACACTTTGAATATGAAGAATATCTATATTGACTATATAGCCCGTACCATCGGAGTCAAGGATTGGCAGGTGGAGAACTGCGTCCATCTTTTCGAGGAAGGGAACACCATTCCGTTCATCAGCCGTTACAGGAAGGAGAAGACAGGAGGGCTGGACGATGTTGCCGTCGCCGAGATCAAGCACTGGAACGATGTGTTCACCGAGATGGAGAAGAGGAAAGAGGGCATTCTGTCCACGATTTCAGATCAGGGCAAATTGACTGACGAACTTCGTTCCAAGATAGAGAACTGCGTGGTGTCCAGTGAATTGGAGGATCTTTATCTGCCGTACAGGCCTAAGAGGAGAACCCGTGCCACAATGGCGAAAGAGAAAGGTCTGGAGCCTTTGGCCGACAGGATGTGGAAGGTTGAGGTGGCTGATCCGGAGGTCGAGGCCCGGAAATATGTCGGAGACAAGGTTGGTTCCATCGAGGAAGCTCTCGCCGGAGCCCGTGACATCATCGCCGAGCGGCTTTCCGAGTCGCAGACCGTCCGGGAGAACCTCAGGCACATATTCAGAACCCGTAGGATTGAGGCCAAGGCTACAAAGGCGGCCTCAAGCAACGCAGAGGCTTCGAAGTACAGGACTTATTTCAATTTCTCGATGCCGCTGCAGAGGATTCCGTCGCACAACCTGCTGGCGATTCTGCGTGCGGAGAAAGAGGGCTTTCTGTCCATCGGTCTCGATGCTGATCCTGAGAAATGCGGCAACAAGATTTACTACGATTTCTGTCAGGAACATCGTTATCCGGGCTCTAAACTGGCGGATCAGATCCGTCAGGCCGTTGATGATGCCTACAAGCGTTTGCTTGAGCCATCTCTCACCAACGAGATTGTGAAGGAGGCCAAGGAAAAGGCTGACATCGAGTCGATTAATGTGTTCGGCGAGAATCTCACGCAGCTTCTGCTTTCCGCTCCTGTCGGCCAAAAGAGGACAATGGCGATTGATCCCGGTTTCCGCAACGGCTGCAAGATTGTCTGTCTGGACGAGCAGGGAAACCTCCTGCATCACGAGATAATATTCCCGCATCCGCCTCAGAGCGAGAAGATCAAGTCGATAATGGCCGTTGCCGCGATGATTGATGAATATGCCATCGAGGTAATCGCTATCGGCAACGGTACGGCCTCCCGCGAGACGGAGGACTTCATCAAACGCGTCGGAATTCCTGAGAACGTCAAAGTGTTCACTGTCAGTGAGGACGGAGCGTCGATATATTCAGCCTCAGAGGTGGCCAGACAGGAATTTCCTGATGAGGATGTGACAGTTCGCGGTGCGGTGTCGATCGGCCGTCGCCTGATGGATCCACTTTCCGAACTGGTCAAGATTGACCCTAAGTCATTGGGCGTGGGGCAGTACCAGCACGATGTGGATCAGAATCTGCTTCGTGAGAAACTGGACAACACCGTGGTCATCTGCGTGAACAGCGTCGGAGTGAATCTCAACACCGCCAGTCCTTACCTCTTGAGTTATGTCTCGGGCATCGGTCCGGCTTTGGCATCGAACATTGTGGAGTACCGCTTTTCGATCAAGGGCTTCTCCTCCAGAAACCAACTCCGTAAGGTCCCGAAACTCGGCCCGAAGGCTTTCGAGCAGTGCGCCGGCTTCCTTCGCATCCAGAACGCCGAGAATCCTCTCGACAACTCAGCCGTGCACCCAGAGTGCTATCACATCGTTGACAGGATGGCTTCTGACCTCGGAGTCAGCACCAAGGAACTGGTCGGAAATGAGGAGTTGATCAAGAAGATCGATCCGTCGGCCTACGTGGAGGGTGAGTTCGGCCTTCCAACGATCAATGATATTCTGAAGGAATTGGCCAAGCCCGGCCGTGACCCTCGCCAGAGCGCCCAGGAATTCAGTTTCGCCGAGGATATCCACGAGATTGATGACCTCAAGCCAGGTATGGAACTGCCGGGAATCGTCACGAACGTGACCGCTTTCGGAGCCTTTGTTGACATTGGCATCCACGAGAACGGCCTAATCCACGTCTCCCAGATGCGTGGCCAGAAAGTGAAACTCCACCAAAAAGTCACCGTCAGCGTCCTCGATGTCGATCTCGACCGCAAACGCATCTCGCTCCGTCTTTTGACCGGAAAGTAAACCGTTCGGTCGCTGAGCCTGTGGTTCGATGAATCTCACCAACCATCGAATCACCCAAGTGAATAACTTAGTTAGCTGATTCTGCGGTCGCTGAGCTTGTCAAAGCATCGAAGCACCCCATAGTTCAGTGATGTCCGTCACGAACCTTAGCCACCCGCGGCTATAAGCGGGAGGGCCCAGCCTCCGGCTGGGAGGGACGGAGCGCGAAGGGTTCGTGACGGCATTTCACAGAAAAGGGATAAAAACGGTAGGCAGGTGTCGAAATGTTAGTGAATATTTGAATATTATTTCTTTTCAAAAGAGAAATTTGATTATCTTTGTAGAAATGTAAGTATAACTAACAGATTACTCATATTCCGTATTATATTATGAGTGCGACAAGAAGTATATGTGACAACAAGGCGGTAGTTTATCTGCTGTCCGTATTGGCCATTGTGCTTTGGGGAATGTCCTACATCTGGAGCGACCGACTGATCGCCCTTGGAGTTCCTATTTCATATTTCGTCCCCTTAAGGATTTTTGTCGCCGGGATTATACTTCTTCTCTTCAACATCCTCACAAAGAACTTCTGTCTGATAGCCCGCAAGGATATCTGGAAATTTTTGCTGCTCGCTCTGTTTGAGCCGCTTATCTATTTCTTCTGCGAGACCTATGGCATCAAGGAGACCGGCTCGCCGACCATCAGCGCGATGATCATCGCCTCCGTTCCGATCTTCTCCGTAGGAGCCGGAGCCCTGTTCTTCAAAGAGCGAATCTCAATACTGAACGGTTTCGGAATAGCAGTGACCCTGGCCGGCATCTGTCTGGTTCTTCTCAAACAAGGTGGAGATGAAGGAGTTCCGCAGAATTTCATCCTCGGAGTCGTTCTCCTTATGATCGCAGTCTTCTCAGAGGTCGGCCACGCCTCATTGACAAAACTTCTCGCCGACGGCTACAAGCCTCAGGTTATCGTGATGTACCAGTTCCTGATCGGAACCGTGTACTTCCTGCCATTCTTCCTGACAAAAGGCATCGAGAATTTCGACGCGAAACTTGTCTCTTGGGAGGTCCTTGAGCCGATCCTCTGCCTCGCTGTCCTCTGCTCCAGCCTTGCTTTCTCCCTCTGGGCAATGACAATCAAGAAGTTAGGCGTAGGCAAGTCCAGCGTCTTCCTTGCGATGATGTGTGTGGCCACCGCCCTCGTAGCCGAAGTCATCGGCCGCGAGCACCTCTCCCTCCTCCAATGGGCCGGAGTAGCCATCGCCGTCCTCGGCATCGTCCTCTCCCAGTACTGTTGCACAAAGAAGTCCAAAGCCTGATGACCGCTCTGCCCCGTTAATGAAACCGTGGCATTCAACTAATTGAATATGACCGATAAAGCACAATGTTCTGATCCTGATTTGAAAACCAGAAGATGTCGTCTTACCCTTGATATTCAATTTAGGCTTTCAAGTCAGCACTGTCTTTGGTGGTCTTCTCAATGATGCAGCTATGCTTCTTTGTGTTCCTGTCATAGTTGATGCCCACCAAGATCACTTCACCGAAATACGACTTGAGGGCAGTTCCGTAGTTCTGACGTTTAATCTGACTGATGGCAGAGCGGGCATCTACATCCCACTTCAATTCGAGAACAATCGCAGGAGCATCCTGATTGCGATGTGGTACGAGCACGAGATCCGCAAAGCCCCTCCCGGCTGGCAGTTCGCGAATCATCTGATAACGTGACCTTGACGTATAGAAAGCTAACGAAAGGACGCAAGCCAGAGAGTTCTCATCATTGTACTGAAGAATACTGGTGTTCTGCTCGTGAATCTTATCGACAGATGATGCAACTATTTCGGCTTCACCTTTCAGTACACAAGAGAGCAAATAATCGGATTGTTCCAGAGCATCAGTCACTTCAGTCCAACCAGTATCAGCGATTGCGGCCTCAAACTCCTGGCGAATCTCGTAGTTCGGGATACACGCGCACTTTGTCTCGTCATTAAAAGACAGATAGCCCAAATGGCACAACAGAGTCAGTACATCATCCTTGCAATCCACCTTGTGCATATCGTTGCTGAACCGCAAAGAATTAACTTTCACCGGAATATCATTGAGAGCTGAGACTATGTCATCTTTCAGCCCATCGAAATTCATAGTGATGTACATCCTAAGACTCTCAAAGGCATTTGTGCTTGCCCAATAACTTGAAAAGGACTTACGCTTCAGTGCTCTCATAACAGCGAATGGATTATACATTGCCTTTTCTGAACCCAATTCATAACCGTCGTACCAGCGTTTCATCAGATCTGCATCCATTCCCGCTTTCTCACAAAGGTCACGAACTTCCCCCTCAGTAAATCCAAAATACGGAGCCAGTTGCGCAGGACTCAACATAGTGTATTCATCAAAATTATTCAGCGCAGACTGGGTGTTGTAGCGTTTGATCGGAAGGATCCCCGTCATATATGCGCAAGCAAATACATATTCCGTCTTGCTGCCTTTGAACAGGCGTCTCAAAAAAACGACATACTCATCCACCAACTCTTCATACCCCTCCCTGCAAAGCGCATCCCACTCATCGATAAGGCAAACGAACTTCTCTCCCGTATGGTCAACGATACTTACCAGAAGATCCATCAAATCATCGTTCGCCCCCATCGAGACACCTTCGTACACACTCAACAATTCTTCACAAACGTCTTGCTTTATCCTTTTCACCAGATTGACGTCATCACCATACTTCGTCACGAAATCAGTCATATCTAAATACAGTACCGGGAAATGGTTCAGATGCTTCTCAAAATCCGGCTTTGAGCTTATCTTTAATCCTTCAAACAAAGGCCTTGAGTCACAAGAACGATCGTAATAGGCATTCAACATCTTCACCGCGACAGACTTCCCAAAACGGCGCGCACGAGTGACACACAAGTATCGGTTCTCGGTCAACATCACAGCGTTGACCTCCTCGATCAGCAGACTCTTATCTACGAAATTACTGTTGAGAACCGATGAAAAGCCATCGCTACCTTTATCTATGAAATTGCCCATATCCAATATGTTAATGACATAGAAACAAAAGTAGTAAATAATTGTCAGTTTTCCTATTTCACTTTATTTCCTTTGGTTAAGGCCGGTTCCATAAGCGAAGGCGAATATCATCTATGGGTATCACAATTAGAAAGGGAACTATATAGGAGTTGACTAACATTTGGCTTATAGCACTGATGTTTAAACAGTCACGGTTAGTTGGCATTCCCGCGCAATGGTTTGTATGTCAGGAGTTTGATCACCATCTTAGCCATACAATAAGACAAGGTATGACAGAAGATTCCTGGCTTATGCTTTGGTTGAAAAAGTGGATTTCCGCACCCGACGCCGATCTTGAATATTGCCGCTGCCTCTTAGTTCGTTGGTACACCAGAAGTGCGTTTCCTGTACCAAAGATGCGTCCCGGTATATTCTGTACACAGAAAGGCATTCTCACGCACATTTTCTATCCCGTAAAAACAACAGGGGATCGCTCTTCCGTGTGTATGCAGAACTACGCGCACCTAAAACAGCTCCCACTTGATAAACAACAAATTGGAGTTTCAGGTGCGCGCATATTCGCACACCTAAGAGTCGGCAACCCCGACACGAGCGTTCTATCGGTGTTCCGGACTTCAAGGTGCGCGTGGTTTTCCGCACCTGAAACGCCATTGACCTGACAGCGAATTGCTCTTTCAGGTGTGAATATATTCGCACACCTGAGTGTTATGGGCATATCGTAGAATAGTCTGCGGGGCCTCGGGGCCACGCTATATGTCTCGCAGATCTTAAAGGTACGTGTTGCCATTTTGCAAAACGGCGGCATACGATTATGCTTCCACGCTATTGTGAGGCAGGGCCGTATGCCACCTATGGATCCGGAAAGCATAGGCGGCATATCCACAGGCCTCCCGCTCTACTCAGGGCGGTTTTGTTTGCGGCCATATTCACAAATGCTGGTGTCGTCTGCTCGTATCTAATTGTTGGGTGACTGACTGCACGCCATATTAGTCAACTGCTATATAGTTCCCTTTATTTGTTATCAGGTACGTGCCACTCCAGGTGCTCGATGTTTTTCAAATCTGGGTGATTGTGATACTTTCGTGGCCTACGATGCCGTCAACCGCTCGAACACATCACAGGCATATTACCGTGAGGAACTCCGCGACTTCGACGAACGGACATTCATTCCGCTTGCCCCGCCGGTCCCGGTTGATGGTCCGATGCCGCTGTTAGGGAATAAATAAACAACGGGAGCATTCTATTGTCAGAATGCTCCCGTTGTGGTTATATTTCACTGTGACGGGGACGATATTGTTTTAAATTGATCCCGTCGGGGGTGATGTCAGTGAGCCGGATGGATCCTTTTACTTGACCTTGATGGAGTTGAGGAGGTCGAGTTTGCCTGTGTCGGTGAGGTGGATGATGAGCTCGCCGAAGAGGGTGTTTTGCCAGGCGAACCAGGCGCGGGTGAACTTGCTGGCGTCGTCCTTATAGAAGGATTCGTGCATGAAGCCGGTGCCGGCGTCGGTCTTCATCAGGGTCTCGACGCACCACTTGATCTCCTTGTCGTCCTGGGATGTGAAGGCCTTCATCATTATGCTCATTGGCCAGATGTAGTCGTAGCCGATGTGCG
>ERZ1034723.247-NODE-247-length-31643-cov-15.600798_pt1 | contig 31643 bp, 24 predicted proteins | sample MGYA00520637_ERZ1034723 | MGnify/ENA primary metagenome ERZ1034723 (study PRJEB33766, sample SAMN09781719) | gut metagenome | biome: gut microbiome | host: Homo sapiens | place: Madagascar | study: EMG produced TPA metagenomics assembly of the PRJNA485056 data... | reverse complement strand
TCCACTTTATGACAACCACACTTTCGAGTTGCTTATGTACGATGATAGGTCACCATATAACACTATCAATATTATCAAATTGACACCGATATGGAGTAAAAGGTTATCAAAAACAGGTTGGATCCGTAAAGTTTTTCGAAATGAATGGAATCATTGTAAATAACTATCATAGTGGAAGAAGTTGTGCCAACAAGACGATGATCCTTTCGGCAGGCAACGGGCTGAGCGCCTCCAACACGGTAAGTTATGCGCATGACAGTATCGGCAGGCTTGGCTTGAACCCCAGTTACAATCATCTGAACCTTGCAGGTGAGATCGGTGCCGCTTCCGGGGACCTGCTTCACTACACGCACGTCTATGACGGCACGAAGCTGCGCTCCGTCATCGACGGCGACACCGGTACGGTCGTCGAGGCCAGCGACTACTACCCGTTCGGCAAGCGGATTCAGGTGACTGCTCCGGTCTCCGAACCCGTTGGAGGGTCACTATATGCCGCGGAGCCAGCCGTCGCCCCGGTAGCCCCGGCAATTTCGGTGGCCTCCACATCCTCCCCGAACCGCTGGCACTTCTCCGGCAAGGAGGATCAGTCGTTCCTGAACGCCAGCATCCCTCTCCTCGATTTCGGCGCCAGGATGTACAACCCGGCCATCGCCCGCTGGACCGCCGCCGACCCGCTGTCCGAGAAGTACTACGGCATCAGTCCGTATGCCTATTGTGCTAATAATCCTATATTGTTTACGGATATAGCGGGGAATAGTTATTCTGAATTTGATGTAGAAGGCAATTATAAGCGAACAGTAGATGATAATTGGTGGCACAACCTATGGCATGGACGAACTGGTCGAATTGTAAATGATCAGAATGAAGTTATCCTGTCGTTTAAGTTTGCTGATCCAAAAAACGATGTAAAGGACCTTAAGAATGGTACTTTGCAAAAAATACAATTCGTTGAGGAAAAGGACGTTGTCTCAATGCTTTCTAAGGCTGGAGTTTTTGACGAGAAGAATAAAACGGCCAATAACACATTACTGGACAGATACTCGTATGTTTTACATGAAGGGAAAGGTGGCCATAAAATGGACTTTTCATATAATGCAATTTCTGATCAATATGAAGGTGTTTCCACGGATCCTTTGGATGCCCCAAGCCCAGTATTATTTTTGATTGATGGAGTGGCACATAACCACATGAATTTTGGCAATTTCTTATTTGGGGCCGGAGGAAAAGCGTTAGGGCTTACATCTTTTGAATTAAGAATGGGAGCGCAGTTTAATAGTATTTTCAATCCAGGTTCTAATAATTATAAACCACAGTTAGATTCTAATGATGATCAGTTTTCTATTAGAATGGGAGTGCGCCATGCCAGACAGCATCATTATAAAGAGATGTACTATAGGGCATATTCACAGAAACCATATTAGTTATGTCAAGCGTTTCTAAATGTGGTAAGGCTTTTGTCACAACTGTCTTATCAATTGTTATAGTCGTTTTACTTGTAAGAACTGTAAATCACCAAAAGAGAGAGGCTTTTGTTCATGATCTGATCAGAAGGCTTGACACGACGGAGTCTCCGTTTCCGAAGAACACAGTCGTTTTTGTGCGAAGCGGGAACATGAGTGAGATTACTGTCTTTGTCAAATCTCAGAACTATGACAACAATCATTCTGGTTATTACATAGTAGATATAAATCGGCATGATCATTCCATATTGACAACAGAAGGATGGACATTGGGTACTTCAACATCAATGGAAGACACAAGCGCCCTTCAAAATATAGCAATGCAATTTAGCAAATATTGCGTGCCCAGGATTGATGTAGATCTTGCAGGGAACATTATGGTGTATTTGGATGACGTTGAAACGTTAGGACTTATAAAAATCTTAGACATAAACTATATTCATATCGGAGACAAGACATTGAGCCATATGGATGGTAATTGGTACAAATGTAGATAAAAGAATAGTTGTGCGGCAATGATAGAAGAAATGTATTTGCAGGAATGCTTATCTTGTAGTCATAAACCTGCAAAAATTAGAGCGCAAGATAGGCAAAACACCGGCGGAGCCATTTTGGCTGAGTATGAATATCTTGCTGACGGCACGAAACTGCGTGCGTTGGACGGCGGCGGCAACGGCTACCAGTACAGAGGTTCCCTGATATACACCCAGACCGCAGGTCAATCGGGCACTCCGGCTATAACCCTTGACTGCGCCTTGACCTCCGCCGGCAGGATCGTACGAGAGAACACCGGTGATGGTTCGCCCACCTATAAGGTTCAGCACTATCTCCACGATCACCTTGGCAGTGTCCGCTCCGTCATCGACGGTGACACAGGAGCGGTAGTCGAGACGAACGACTACTATCCGTTCGGCAAGCGGATCACACCTCCACCGGTCGCAGAGCCTGTCGAAGCGACCTCTCAATCCGCAACCTCTCCGAATCGCTGGCTCTTCTCCGGCAAGGAGTCCCAGTCCTTCCTATATGCAAACATACCGTTACTCGACTTCGGTGCCAGGATGTACAACCCGACTATTGCTCGCTGGACAACCTCCGACCCTATGTCCGAGAAGTATTACGGCATCAGCCCGTATGTCTACTGCCTCGGAAATCCAATAAGTATCATTGACCCTAATGGAATGGATATATGGACTATGGACGAAAAGGGAAATGTGGTATGGGTAAAGGAAAGTGATGACCACCGGCTTTATTATATGAATAATGATGGCCTATTGTCTGATGACTATGTCTCGGTCTCTGACCGGAGCATCCTTGACGATCTGACCAAAACAGAGGCCAAGGTGGATGGAGGGGCGAAGGTAAGCAGCCATACCTCAAAGACCGGAATCAATGATATATTCAAAGTGTTCAAATTCGCATCGGACAAAACAAAAGTCGAGTGGGCTGTCCACCGCAATGGTGACACCTACACCATCGGAACAGGACATAATTCATATAGTGCGTCTTCGTGGGAGGATTATACAAATGGTAAGCCTAATGCTACGGTTCATTCACATCCTGGTATTAAGGCGGCAGTCGATGAGGAAACATTTTCTATGGGTTATGGTGCACCATATAGAGATACTGATTGGAATAATGTAAGGATTGATGTCAAACAGGCAAGAGAAAAAGCTCGAAAAAGCTATGTATATTTCCCGAATTCTGGTAGACTGTATAATGTTGGATATCATAATGCAATTTATATTAAAGATATAAAGAACTATAGGGGGTTCTATTTTGGTACAATAAATAAGAAATAGTATGAAAAAGATAGTATTCTTCTTATCAATAGTATTGTGTGGTCAGATGTGTGGCAACCATATTCACAATTCGAGAGCAGGTAAAATAGTTGATGACAAGGGCAGTCCTTCAATGGAAAAGGTGTTCATTTCAGACAGGCTTCAAGATTCGTTGGAATATTTGATTTCTAATATAGATGCATCTGACTCCATCATCACGATCTCTTGCTTTTTGAAAAACAAAGACACTATCATTCATATAGCTGCTTGTGACTACATATATGGATTTGTGGATTACGAGTCTTGTTTGGTATATACTGTTGAATCAAGTGCTGGTGCTTTTCCTTCAAGCGGAATGATATATGCGTTGAATTACATCGGGGATTTTCCTTTGGCTGACATTTTTGACCCTTTGTTTATGGTTAAGTTGGATACGCTAATGTATGCCCGCTTAGATGGCCGATGTAAAGATGGTTATGCAATCCCTTATGTTATGTCATTAGATGTTAATGAGTATGGCATAAGAACTATATATACTAATATAACTGATAGATGTCATCTTAATACATTAAGAGGTTATACTTTAGTTGATAATTAATAAGTAATTCCATATCACAACAGTTGTTTGATTCATCCGTTTGCTGGCAAGTGAATTCTGTGTAGTCAGAATATTATTGTTTGGAACGAATAAGAGTAATGGGTTGCTTAGGCACATTGAGCAAAAATAGAAAGATGAGAGAACCGATATTATTGCTACTATTGGTAGTGCTATGCTGCCAGATGTGCGGTAATCCTATCCGCAATTCCGAGGCAAGAGATGATGCCAATGACAAGGACAGTTCCTCGATTGAAAGGGTATTCATTTCCGACAGGCTTCAAGACTCTTTGATGAACTTTTTGAGGTTGGTTGACACATCTGATTATTATGTTATTTCTAAATCTCCAGGAAAATATTGCCGTTACACAAAGTCGGATCATTCTTATAATGTGGTCACATTATGCTGTTTCACAAACGACAATGACACAATTATAAATTTTTATGGAGGAATTGATGGCTTTATAGGTTTTCCGGCAAGCCACAAAATTCACAAGATATTTATCAAAGATATCGCAGTCGGTGCAAAGCGTGTCAATAATATGATGGTTGCGGTCAATTCCTATGGTAGCATAGTTGTTGATTCTGTCTTTGACAGCTTGTTTTTGAGCGGATTGAGCTTGGAACAATATGATTCAATAATTGTGAGATCACCCGACTATAATGGGAATGTTCTTCCGTTTTTTAAGGAATATGTTTATAATGGAGAAAATCTGGAATTGGTATTTTCTAACGAGAAAAAGGTTGAATATTTAGATACGGTAAAAAATCTGCAGGAGGTCTTTCGGTAAATGAAAACGCATACGTAGAATCATTATGACCATAGATGAAAGAGGTAATGTGGTATGGACAAGGGAAAGTGATGACCACCGGCTTTATTATGTGAATAATAATGGAGTTTGGTCGGATGATTATGTCTCGGTCTCTGACCGGAGCATCCTTGACGATCTGACCAAAACAGAGGCCAAGGTGGATGGAGGGGCGAAGGTAAGCAGCCATACCTCAAAGACCGGAATCAATGACATATTCAAGGTGTTCAAATTCGCATCGGACAAAACAAAAGTCGAGTGGGCTGTTCACCGCAACGGTGACACCTACACCATCGGAACAAAGCATGATTCATCCAACGCGTCTTCGTGGAAGGATAACTTGCTGATAATTAGGGATATTTTTTTATCATTACTAAATAGATTATTTTACAAATTTGTAACGTCGTATGACCAACGGACTGATTGAAAGCCAATCTGTACTGTGTCACACGCCGCATAACTATGTTAAACTTTAATGAGGGAAAGCCATGAAGCGCAGGAGATTCTTGTCCGGTTCGCCTAATCACGTTTACCAACGATCCTTGAACGGTTCGGTAATATTCTAAAGCCTTGAGGATTGTCTGGTTTATTTCACTGTCTTTTGCACCTGTGCAGTCAGGTATGGTGTAAGCGTTCTTGGTCTGTGCGTGATACAGTAGCCGATGAGTAGCAAGCACGTAAGTTCTTAGGATTGGAGTTACCTTCAAAAAAGCGTGATGTCTAATGTGTTTTGTATTAATTCGTTGCGAAACGGTACCCTCCAGATTCTCCCGGCACGAACTTGTAACTCATTGCAAATCAAAGGGTGTAGCTTCATCCTCTGATTTGCAATGAGTTACAGATCCGCGCCATCTGATCATCTTCTCTGTTCCATTGTGGTCACTGAGCTTGTCGAAGTGACCAGACGTGTGCCGACTCCGTGACAGGTGTGAGCACTGTCCTATTCTTCGTTTTGCGTAGTGTATATTGTTCTAAAGGATTGAATATTTATTCTAATGGATTTTATCTATCTTGGATCAGGAAAAACCTAATTGATTGAAAACATTGAATATTAAACCTTTTACTGTTGTGGTTTTGATAAATTCTAAATAGATTGTTGGATATTGTTTAATAATTATAAATTACTACATTTGCGGCGAGATTGCCGGTGGCACTTCAGCTGGAATGCTGATGTATGTTATTGTGCTTGGTAAGTTAGTGGTTTGTTAGAACACTTATAATTTTATTTGGTTCTTAATTTATGGCGGTAGGATTTATTAATAGCGCAATCGTTGCTCTTTCCAACCGTTTTGATAGCTGGGGGGGTAACATCTTGAATTATAATAAATTACATTGTGCTTCCAACGGCATGGCCATTTGGTTGTGTGTCCTCATCGGCTGTTTTCTGTCGATTCTGACAGTGGCGGCGGAAGCGCTTCCGTCAGACTCAGGCTTTACCTCAATGAGGACAGTCGTCTTATCAAAGTCGTCCTCGGTTCAGGAGGACAGGCACGATACGACTTCATTCTCTGTCTATTACAGGTCAGCTGTATCCAAGATCGAACGTGGATTCCGGAACAACGCCGCCACTTTGAAAGCAGCCACCGAAGGACTCAGGTCTATCGTGTACAACGGTAATCTACGAATATACAAGGTTTACATAATCGGTGCCGCCTCACCTGAAGGCCGGCCGGAACTCAACGCGCGTCTGGCCCGTGACAGGGCTGAAGGAGTGAAAGCATTCCTGAAGAGCATCGAGCCACGTCTCACGGATGCCGACTTCGTTGTCATCTCGCGTGGAGAGGACTGGGAGGGTGCCACCAAGATCGCCGCGTCCTACGACACCGAGACTGGATCGTCCACGGTCTCGGACATATTCAAGGATTCTCAAAATTCCGAGGCCAAGAAGCTGATGATGAAGCGTCTGCAAGGTGGAAACGTCTGGCGCAGGCTGATCTCGGACTACTATCCGTCCCTGCGACGCACGAATATTCATGTGCTTTACAGCACTGTCCGTCCGATCGGGCCGGTTGAGTGTGAATTGCCGGAAGTGACCCTTGAGGTGCCGTATTCAGTGAACATCGCCCCTCCGACGGTGTTGCCGGAGGTTGAGTTCCCTGAGCCGGAGCCGCCGAAGGAGAGATTCTACACCGTCGCCGTCAAGACCAACCTCCTCTATGATGCCGTGACCGCACTCAACGCCGAGGTCGAGTTCCCTGTCGGGAAGAACTTCTCGGTGATGGTCGAGGATGTGTTTCCGTGGTGGAACTGGGGGCCGAACGGCAAGAAATATTGCTTCCAGGTCTGGTCAATGGGTATCGAGCCGCGCTGGTGGTTCGCGCGCGATGACAGGAGGGACTATCTTACAGGGCATTTCGCCGGCGTTTACGGCATGTCCGGGAAATACGACCTCCAGTGGGACACGAAGCTCTGCTACCAAGGAGAGTTCTGGTCTGCTGGATTGACCTATGGCTACGCCTTGCCGGTCAGCAGGTGGATGAACATGGAGTTCTCGGTCTCCGCCGGCTTCCTTCGCACGGACTTCCGCCACTACCAGCCGGATCCGGGCTACGAGCACCTGTTCCGGGACAAGTACAACGTTGGAACCGTCTCCTGGTTCGGACCGACGAAACTCAAGGTTTCATTGGTGATACCGATCGGGAAGGATTCACACAAAGTAAACAAAAACTAATCAGAAACAAGTAAAAAGAACAAATCATCAACATGATGTCTGACACCAATGTAAAGTATAGTTCCGCTGTGTTCTTCTGCCGTGGACTGTCCGTTCTCCTGCTGCTTTTTGCAATAGTCGCAGGCGGATGCCGGAGACGTCCCCTTGAGGATCCTGACAACCTTACTGCAGTCAGGGTCAGGGTGAATGTGGCCGGAATCCACAATGTCACGTCAGACATCTACAATGACAAGATCCCGGTCCAGAAGATAGAGCCGAGTGCCATGCACGTGCTGTTCTTTGGAGAGAACGAGGATGTTATTGCCGCAGAGGACTTTATCACAGATGTGAGCTTTGACGAGAACGGAAACCGCATTGTGAGCGGAGAAGTCATGCTTGCACCGGGCAGTTACAGGATGCTCATCTATGATTTCGGCACTGAAGAGACTTTGATAAGGAACTACTACAGTTGGGACAAGGCAGAGGCATACACAGATCCTGCACCGTCAGCCGTTCTGAACAAGTACTCTACCAAAGGGAAAGACGCTCCGAACATTCTCATGCAGCCAGAGCATCTTGTGGTGGCCAGGAACGTGTGTGAGACTGTGCCCTATCACAACGGAATCTACACGATCTATGCGGATGCCTCATCGGTAGTTGAGAGCTGGTATATTCAAGTCAAGGTGGATGGGCTTGAATATGTCACTTCGGCGCAGGCTGTTCTCTCAGGCATGGTCCGCGCAAACCTTATTGCCACCGACACTAGGATGAACGATCCGGAAGCTTCCGTATGGTTCAATCTCCAGAAAAGTGATGACAAAGGCAAGAATGTGATCTGTGCGGTGTTCAACACATTCGGACGCATCCCGGAGTCGGACAACAACTTCGAGGTGACTTTCGACCTTGCGGTCAAGGGCGGCACGAGTGTCCGCAAGACCTTTGACATTTCGAACCTGTTTCTCACAGAGAATGCTGTCAAGCACCATTGGCTTCTTTTGGAGGACACTATCAAGGTCGAGCCACCGAAGGACTTAGGTGGTGCCTTTGAACCTAAGGTCGATGACTGGGAAGATGAACAGAAAAATATAGTGATTTAGTACTTACCATAGCTCATGATGATAGGAGCGTAATTATTTATTAATTTATTGAAAAAGATTTATTTAGTTTAACTTTTAATTTGTGTTTATCATGAAAAAAGAAATGTTTGTATTGGCAGCTCTCGCGACTCTCGCGGCCTGCTCAAAGACAGAGGTGACGCCGGTCGCCTCAAACGTGAACAGCGAGATCACGTTCAATGTCGCTCCTCGCACCAAGGCTCTTAGCCAGACTCAGACTGATTTTGATCACAATAATGTCTTTGTCTCCTATGCCTATTATCTTGGACATGGCAAGACTTGGGCTGCCAACAACTCCGAGGCTCAGATGTACATCGACGGTTCTACAATTTCATACAATGGCAACTTGTGGAAGAATGAGACAACATCTTACTATTGGCCGAAGGATGGTGGTTCTTTGACATTCTTCGCGTATTCGTACAACAAGAAAGATATGACGGTAGGTGATAATTCCGGTTTTGCTTGTGTATGGGCAGTAGGCGAAGACGGACAGTATCAGGGTGGAATCAATGGCCATTTTGATGTGGCCACGAACAAGAATGTTGATTTTCTTGTTGCTGACATCGCTGCTGATAAGACAGAAAATAAGAATAGCTATGCTCACACCGGAGTTCCGACTCTTTTCCGTCACAAGCTTTCTATGGTCAATGTTGCCGCTAATCTTGCTGAGGATTATGCTAACAAGAAGTTCATCTTGAACTCTGTGAAATTCACTAATCTTTGTCATTATGCAACCTATAGCCAGATTCCAGAGAAGATGATCCCGGGTGGAAACATGTTTTTGTCTGATCAGGTTTATGCGGAGAATGTTGGCTTCGAGGTTAAGAGTGGAGGGTTGATTGCAGTCCCGGCTGAGATCAAAAAAGGAGCTGGAGTTGAGGATGGTCAGTACATCTACATTCCTCAGGAATTTAATGATGACAGCTATATTGTAATTACATATACTGTGGAAACCGTTGTTGGTAACAAGGTCGTTAAGGAAGAGTGCACAAAGACAGTTAAGGTAAAGGATGTCTTCCCTAAGTGGGAGATGGGACACAGGTACACTTTTAACCTTACCTTCTCTCTGAACGAGATTCACTGGGATCCGGCTGTTGAGAACTGGATCGATGACGAGGCTGGTAACATTACCATCGACAGATAATAAGAATCGCGGGCATTCCCGCGCCATAAGCCTGCCGGGAGGTGATACTCCCGACAGGTTCTAATTGATAATAACATAGATGAAAGGAACAGGCCTCGCATTTTTTCTTACGGCCTGGATGGCCGGCGTCCTTGCGGTTTCCTGCGCAAAGAACGACCTGATGTCCGGGCTGGATGATCATAATGCCGAGGAGATCTGTTTCAGCATGGCTTCGGTAATGCTGTGAGGCTGACCCCCATATCCCGAGGGTGGGTCAGCCACAGTGATAGCGGATTGAATACCGCTGGTGGCGTTATATCGTGTCCGTGGTTTGTAAATGATTGGCATTCTTTGCGGATAATGCCCTTAAGTGATGTTGAGAAAATAAGTTGCATCAATCGATAAAATTGAATACATAGAATCACCCTGAACATCAATATATTGCAAATTTAAAGTGATGCAGGTTATTTTTTGAAGGTTACTTGAAATGTTCTTTGAGGTGAAATAATCTTCAAACAAACAATTCAAGAGTCCACTTGAAAAAGTGCCATTCGCCACTTTTTACCCCCGTTGGAAGTACCTGTGTGGCACATATTTTTCAAAAAAAGACTTTTTCAAGTGGACTCCTAAATAAAACCTTAATGGAAAACAGACATTCATAGGAATCATGAATATGTCCGCACACTTAGGAGAGGGCAGCACCCATAGAACACGCGCACAGTTCATCGCTATCGTCTTGTAATTGGCAGGAACGGCCATAGTCACCTGAAGGCCATGCAGCCAAGATGCTTGTTCCACATTACAGGTTTCTTCATTGCGTAAGGAGCAGCGAACAGCGCCACAGACACCTACATAGCCGATAACCGTTCCCGACAATTGCAACAGTCCAACACTCAAATCTCGAATATCAGCCAATCCCAATATCCGTTCCCATCGTTTTGCAACCTTGACGGTCACAAAACCCATCTTGCCGCCTTGCGCGCTGGCTGCCCATAGGATCTGTTCCCGCTGCCGGTATGTTAATAAAAAGAAAATTAATCGAAGAGGAGTTTTGTAATCCTCATCGGAGGGTCTTCACCATACACGGAAAGGCCGGATAAGATGACTGGGTAAAACCATTCATACTCATCCGGCTTTATTTGCGCTATGGCAGACAGCGCGCCCTGCTATTATTAAACCCGGCGGTTTGAGAAATACGTCATAATAAACAATGAGCCCACTTGAAAAAGTGCCATTTGCCACTTTTTACCCCTTACAGAAGTATCTGCGAGGCATATGTTTTTTTCAAAAATGACTTTTTCAAGTGGACTCAACAATGGTAAAGAAGATAGATTTAAGCAGAGACAAGATTGATTTCGGCACAGAAAAGATCGTAGGATTGTTCCTAAATTTGAATTCATAAAAATTCATAAATATTACAAAACTTTTGGCGGTTACGATTTGTTTTTCTATCTTCGCAAGCTTTTTTTTAATGTTAACAGTTAGTAGTGAAATGAAAAAATTAAATTATGAGTCTCCGACGTTGGAGATTATCTGCATGGAAGCGCAGCATTGTTTTGCCACCTCGGGGCCTGTGTCAAGCCAGGTGGGTCTTGATGACTTGGATGCAGTTGATGCGGATTGGAATTAATTGTCGTCGAAGCATGAAAAGGTTATTTTTAGCATGTGGTGTGTTCGCTGGCATGGTGGGTCTTACGAACTGTACGAAAAATGAGGTGCTTACACCTGGCACGGAAAGCGTGGATTTCACCGCCTGCATCGACGATGTGAATACGAAAACCACACTCAACGGATTGAAAGTGAATTGGACTAAGGGAGACGAGATAGGCATTCAAGTCTCTCGAAACCACACCGAGAATGCATTTTCCCCTAAGGCGACGTATCCGAGCACTTACGGAGTGTATAGATTGGCTGATGAAGCTGCAGGTTCTAACGTGGGAAGGTTTACTTATAGCCATGGTGATGAGACCATTACGGGCAATGAGGAGTTCTTCGCCTTCTATCCGGCGGAGTATTGTCAGCCTAATGGCGGAAACGGCTATTTCTATGTGGATTTTCCGACTACCCAGTATTACGAAGATGTAATGGGAGAGAAACTCCCGCTTCCTATGTATGGTGTAGGTACGAAGAGAAATGTCAAATTTAACTACGCCGGAGCGGTGATAAAGCTCCGGGTCTGGGCCGAAAAAGAGCTTGAGGCGCACTCTTGCGTAATCAGTGCTGATGGACTATCGAAGAAGGGATTCACTTTTTATAGAGGCGGGGAGTGGCAGTCGCTTCAGAATGCCTATAATGTGGGTAATTTCAGAATGTTGATGAAAAATCCTTTGAAGATTAGTACGGACGCGAATAAACCTACCGAGATATTGATGGTGATTCCGCTTTCGGGGAAGAAGACGCTATCGAATCTCAAGTTCTCCATCAATTGCACAGGTGGAGGTGCTGAGCTGAAGAAGACGAGCGGACTCTTGGTTGAGCCTGGAACTATGGTTACTTTCCCTGTAACTAAACTGAATTTCGAAACTACCAGAATGTACGTCGATGGATTAGAAGGGGAGTTGGATGTGGACTGGATAAAGACGGCACGGACTTCAGTTAAGGTGACTATGCCTTCAAGTGCTCATCTTAAGGAAGATGTGTTTCAGCAGATTATGGAGGCTACCAGAAGCCTTGTCCTTGACCCTAACTGTCAGATTACCTTGGATCTAAGCGAGACTAATGTGTGGCCGAGTGCGATAAAAGGACTTGAAAATGATAACACGTATGTAGGCTTTTGCGGAGGAAACGGTCGCGATAATGGCATAAAGAATGTCTCTGAATTCCGCCTTCCGCAGGGTATAACTCAGATTAAGAATAGGGCATTTGCATACAGTGACTACACTAAGATCGTCGTTCCTGCTTCCCTTACGCAGATAGCAGGTAGTCCGTCGAATGGATGTGACAAGATGGTCTGGGAAGTGGCTAAGGATAACAAGTCTTTCCGGAACGACGAAAATGGAGCTCTTTACGATTTCGCTATGACCACTCTTATGGTGCTAAACGGCGGAAGCGGCAGCGCCTACACTATACACGATGGTACTACTACCATTAGGGAATGGGCTCTATACGAGAACTCAGTCATCGAGTCTCTCACCATTCCTGCCAGTGTAACGACGCTTTCTGCCGACTGCATCTCCGGTACGTCTAAGCTTACCACGATTACCTGTTTAGGCACGAATCCTGCTGAGATTAAACCAAATACCAGAAATAACAGGGTCGGTCCTAAAGACAAGGTGAAGACCCTTTACGTACCTAGGGGCTGCGTAGATGCCTACAAGACCGCTTGGAAAGTCCTTTTGGACGAAGGAAACTGGGAGGTGAAGGAAATTGTCAAATGAAGGAAACCGCGTATAAGCAATAGCATTCCAACGGCAAAAGTCTAAAGTAAGAAGCTGTTTTGAATTGTTAGAAATGTTCTTTGAGGTGAAAAAACTTCAGACAAACAATTCAAAACAGCTTCTTAGTATTACCTCCGTGAGCATCAGCTTTTACACTCCAGGCGATACTGTTTAAACAAACACGATGCAGACGGGTTTGTCAAGGACGATGGTGCGCCCGGTGTCAGAAAGAAGACCCGTCCTGAAGCGCTTCTCAAGCCGCTTGAGGCCCCTCTCGAGATCCTCGGCAACCCCCATTTCCCGAAGGAGCAGCTTGCGTCTTCGGGTGAGTTTCACCCGGTCCGCCTCGATGCCCTTTCTCAATCCCGTGTTGAAGTCCTTTTTCATGCCGCAAAAGTAAGGAAAGGTTTGATATATGCAAATATAATATATTGAGCGACAGTGTGTTAAATGTGGTTTACGGGCTTTCTGGCAGGGTCGGCGCCCCTTCGCGTGGAGGACCGAATGAAAGATTTTTGAGTGCCTCTACAGAACCCGCAGAAGGCTGCAGACGACAGATTTTTGGCGGTCGGGAACACGATCTTGCGGCATGAAGATGATTTTTGAAAAAAGTCTCAGCGGGATGGTGAAAGCCTCGCGTCATCCTCGGTTTATGGTCAGGACAGGGGCACCTGAGTAGTTACATTATTTGTATATTTAGCAGAAAAATTTTGTATATTTAGCAGAGTATCTATTATTAGTTGATTATCAATGTTATACGCTCTAAACGGTAGAAAAGTGACCGTATGGATTCTGATTAGATACGAAAAGGTGAAGATTTAACGTATTTAACTTTCAATCACATCAGGAATCACGAAATAAGGGTTGGGAGGAGCGTTTTAAACCGACCCCATAATGTGGTGAATAGAAGTTATATGACGAATTTATGAAGGGGTACGGTTGAAACGACTACCTTAAAGAATATGATTGCCAATCATCCCTTTTTATTCTATAAGAACCAATAGAAATGTAGCCTACCATACTGTTTTATCACATTTTTATACTTCTTAAACGCAGTTTTTCCATTGGTTATGCTGTATTTCGAAATATAAAAGTTATCTTTACGGTGTAAAATGTGATACTAATATCAAAAATAGTACTCTAATATGATATTTGAACGTAAGAAATATTTGGATGAACTTATCGCAGGACGTGGGAATGGACTTGTGAAGATTATAACAGGTGTTAGACGATGTGGAAAGTCTTTCCTGCTGTTTGACATCTGGCATAACTGGCTGTTGGAACATGGGGTGACTGATAGTCACATCATTGAGATACAACTTGATGATTTCCGAAACAGGCGGTTGAGGAAGCCTGATATCTTGCTCGACTATATAGATTCAAAGGTTGTGGATGATGGCAAACCTTATTATATAGTCTTGGACGAGGTACAGTTGGTAGAAGAATTTGTGGAGGTTATTCTTAGCTTTACACACATGAGGAATGTAGATGTGTATGTGTCGGGCTCAAACTCTCGCTTCCTATCAAGTGATGTTGTGACTGAGTTCCGAGGTAGAGGGGACGAGATACGCATATGGCCTCTCACCTTTGACGAATACTTTAGTGGTATTGGTGGAGATATACGCAAAGCTTGGTTGGATTACTATACTTTTGGAGGACTGCCACAGGTGGCTTTGCTTGAAACGGAAGAAAAGAAAACAGATTATTTGCGTGGTCTTTATGAAACGACCTATCTGCGTGACGTAATTGAGCGCAACCATCTGCGTAATCCTGAAGGAATGAAGGAATTGGTGCGTGTAATAGCCTCGGGCATTGGTTCGTCAACCAACCCAACAAGAATAGCCAATACCTTTCAATCTGCACAAGGGGTAGCCATAAAAAGAGACACTATAAAACAATACATTGACTATCTGAAAGACTCTTTCTTGATAGAGGAAGCCTTGCGCTATGATGTGAAAGGCAGAAAATATATTGGTACCGAGACGAAATACTATTTTGTAGATATCGGCATACGTGCCGCCATTCTCAACTATCGGCAGCAGGAAGAAACGCACATTATGGAAAACATTATCTATAATGAGCTTCGCAGTCGAGGATATAATGTGGACGTAGGATTGGTTGAACTTGGTGGCAAGGATGAGAACGGTAAGTTTGTCAGAAAACAGTTGGAGGTAGACTTTGTGGTGAACCGCCCTCCATACAGAGTGTATATCCAGTCAGCCTTTCACATGCCTACGCCAGAAAAGGAGCAGCAAGAGCGACGTCCTTTATTGTCAATCAATGACCACTTCCGTAAGATTGTCATTGTAGGTGATGATATCCACCGCAAGGAAGACGAACTCGGAGTATTGACTGTCGGACTCTTGGATTTCTTGACAGACAAGAAAATACTTGAACAGGGTTAAACGCAATCGGATAAGAACAGATTCTTTTAAGGACGAAGAACTTATACTTCATATAATAATACGCAAAAAGCATTGGGGGCAGCGTGCACTTCCGATGCTTTTTGCGTTTATATAGTTACTTGTTTATTGCCATGTCAGCCATGAGCCAGTCGCTATCAGGGCGAGTGATGAGTCGAGCGTTGTTGTATGCCATCTGCAACGTGTAGATAGTACGACCTTCATAGTTGTTTACTCCCTCTTCGGGCTTGTAAACATGATTACAAACCAATGCCACATCAATTCTTTTCTTGTCCTCGAGTGCCAATGGTAGGAGTAATTGTAGTTTTTTTGCGGTAGGATAGTAAACTGGAATAGCAGTCTTGTAGTTCCATGCTACACGTGCCAGAGCCACAGTTACTGCATTGCGAAAACGAGTAGTAACAAACTGTTTCCAATCATCGTCAGCATATATGGCATCAGCCATGCTGCGATAGTACTCTTCGCGCTTCTGCTTAGGCAGTGCTGAAGGATCATCTACAAATGGGAAACTGTCTGCATATCCTTTCTTGATGAAACCTATGGGCAGTCGTGATATGTTATCTTTCAAAAAATGCTCCCAGTCTAGAGTCGGTTCTGTAGCTCGAGTATCGTAAAGAAGTTCGCGAGGATCATTGAAGTACGATGCTCGCTCTGGGCGATAAGGAAAGCTAGACATAATCTTCTGCTGAGAAGAGTTGGCTGTATTGAAGCCCATAAATACCCAAGGCTGTTTGATTGTGGGTGTACGACCATCGTTGCGCATGAAATAGGCATAGATGGGATCATAGATATTGTCTACAAGTCCAGTATTCCAAACTGCATACAGCTGATTTTCGAGAATTTTGAGTCGTGGTTGTCTGTTATTCTTAGCAGCCGCCTCTTTCTCCAATTTGTCTTCATATTGAAGACGCTGAAAGGTAAACGAGAGATAATTCTTCAAGATAGGTCGATTTTGTTTGTCTGCATCGTCATAATACCATCGTTCCTCAAGGGCAAGGTTTACTGCCAGAGAGTTGACTGCAGCATCCCATCCCCTCAATCCTGGCATATCCTTAGGTCGTGGAAAGTATGAAAGGCTATTTTGCATAACGTTTGTGCATGTTTCTGGTAAATTCGCATTAAATTTATGCAAATATTGATAAAAGTTGCACTAATTTCGTGCAATAGTCCTATATTTGTCATAGGACAAGTTATGCGATGGAACAACTTTACGAATATTTCACAAGAAAGTTGAAGGAGACTTCAACTGATTTTCTCCGCTATAAGTATCCCTTCATCAAATGGGACGTGAAAGCGTTCGGCCTTGTGGGGCCACGTGGTGTGGGAAAATCCACAATGTTGCTGCAACATATAAAACTGCATCATAGCGTAGATGACACGTTGTACGTTTCGGCGGACCATTTGTACTTTTCGGAGCATAAGCTTGTGGATCTGGCCGACAGGTTTGTGAAAATGGGCGGACGGCACCTGTTTATTGACGAGATTCACAAATATGAAGGGTGGCCACGTGAACTGAAGCAAATTATTGATAGCTACAGCGATCTTCAGGTTGTGATCTCTGGTTCGTCAATCCTTGACATCTATAAAGGAATGTCTGATTTGAGCAGACGCGTTCCGATCTATAATATGCAGGGGTTGTCGTTCCGGGAATATCTTAAACTTTTCCACGATATTGACACACCGATATATTCAATGGATGAGGTGCTCAGGAACAAGGCGGAGATCCCAGGAGTCGCGCATCCGCTGCCGTTGTTCCGGAGTTATCTTCATAATGGGTATTATCCTTTCGGGAGAGATCCGGAGTTTGATCTTGAGATGCTTCAGGTCATAAACCAGACTATGGAAGTGGATATCCCTCAATACCTTCAAACTAATGTTTCCATCGGCAGGAAACTCAAGTCCTTGCTGATGGTGGTGGCTCGGAGCGTTCCGTTCAAACCGGTGATGACCAAACTTGCTGAGGTGACAGGTATAAGCCGTAACGATGTCTCGGATTATCTCATATACATAGAGCAGGCCGGAATGATTTCACAGTTGAGGGACAGGACAGGAGGGATAAGAGGACTTGGAAAAGTCGAGAAACTATACCTTGACAACCCGAACCTTATATACGTTCTGGAACCGGACAAAGCCGATGTCGGCAACATACGAGAGACGTTCTTTATGAATCAGACCAGGGTCACAAACGACGTGATCAGTTCCAAAATCTCTGATTTCGAGATAGATGGTCGTACCTTCGAGATTGGTGGAAAGAATAAGGGCAACAAACAGATAGAGAATGCCGGCAAGGGGTATGTCGTGAAAGATGACATAGAGACCGGCTATGCCAATGTCATCCCCATCTGGGCTTTCGGTCTTCTATATTGACCCACTGTTGCGGAATGGGAAAATTATCCATAAATTGTGATGTTGATTTAGATTTATGAATATGAAAAAGTGTTTGATCGCTCTGGTTTTACTGGTGTCCGTGGCTGCCTCGGCCAAGGATTTCAATGATGTTCCTTCCGCTTGGAAATGGGTGGGAAAGAACGAGGTTGCGTTGACTTACGATTACTCTTTCACGGGGGCTAAAGACTTCTCTGTCAATGCTGTGACCGGAAAGATTACGGATGGGATAAACTATCCTGCGAAGTTCACGGATTTCCCGTTCAGGCCGGACGGGGCTGTCAACCTGACATATTCACCGGACTCCACGAAGATGGCGTTTACGAGGGACAACAACCTTTGGGTTGTGGACATCGCGACGAAGGGGGAGACCCAGCTGACGTTCGACGGCTCGGACGTGATTCTGAACGGCTACTCTTCTTGGGTGTATTACGAGGAGATTCTGGGCAGACCTACCCATTATTGCGCGTTCTGGTGGTCGCCGGACTCCAAGAAGATAGGCTTCTATCGTTTTGACAATACGGAGGTTCCGGTATTTCCGATATATTCACCGTTCGCTGAGGACGCTGACCGTTCGGGGATGGGGCTGGCATATTCACAGAACGCCGGGGCGGCGGTGGCTTTGCCGAACGTGTCCCCGACGGGAGGCTCGGTCCGTATGACACGTTATCCGAAGTGCGGTGACAACAACCCTAAGGTGCGGATCGGGATCGTGAATATTCAGAGTGGCGCAACCGCTTGGGCGGACTTCGACGAGAATGACGACCAGTATTTCGGGACTCCGTTCTGGGGAGCCGACAGCGAGGCCTTTTATATTCAGAGAGAACCGAGGACGCAGAACACGCTCGACCTTTTCGCAGTGTCGCCGGTGGACGGTTCGAAGAAGCACATCTACCACGAGACCTATAAGACGTGGCTGGACTGGATTGACGGGATGCTGTTCGGAAGGGACGGAATATATATGGTTCGTTCGTTTGAAACTAATTGGCAGCAAATATATTACCTCTCTTATGACGGTGCTGTTTTGAAGCGTCTGACCGACGGGGAGAACTGGCGGATGTCGCTTGTGGACGTTAAGGAAGGCAAGGCGGTCAAAGGGTTTGACGGCGGTTCTTCGGAGGTGCTTTTCGTCGCCGAGCGTGACTCCCGTGTGCGTAGCGGGCTATATTCAGTATGCAAAGGAGTTATCAGGAATATTTCGGATCCTTCGATGAATGTCGCTTCCGTCAAGGTTTCTCCGGACCAGAGGTACGCCGTTGCCTTGGCCAGCAATTCCAGGACACCATCGCAGGTCTGGATCTATGATTTGAGGAAAGTCGCGAAGTCATTCAAGGTGGCGGATATGGCCGGAGAGAATTTCGACGCTTCGGATTACGCTTTGCCTGAGCATATTACGATGACGACCAAGGACGGGCTTGTGCTTCCGGCGATGATTGTCTATCCTAAGGATTTTGATGCGGCGAAGAAATATCCGGTTCACGTGGACATCTACGGTGGCCCGGACTCTCCTCAGGTGAATGACCGGTTCCGCAGCCCGGCATATTACCAATGGTACGCGGAAAACGGAATCATCGAGGTGGTGGCTGACTGCCGCGCCTCGGGGCATAACGGCCGCAAAGGTCTGGATCAGATCTACAGGCGCTTGGATGAGCGTGAGGTCCTGGATTTTGTGGAGTGGGCTGAATATCTCAAGTCGCTTTCGTACGTGCAAGGCGACAAGATCGGCGTTGAGGGCTTCTCTTTTGGTGGCACGATGACGGCTCTTCTGGTGATGAATCATCCGGACGCTTTCCATTACGGAATCGCCGGCGGAGGAGTCTATGACTGGGCGCTTTACGACACTCACTACACGGAAAGGTTTATGGACACTCCGGCCAATAACCCGGAGGGGTACGCTTCGACCAAGGTTGTCGCCAGCGCAACCAACTATCCTGTCACGGAGAAGAACTACGACGGGTCGGTGATGCTCAAACTCACGCACGGGACGGGGGACGATAACGTGCATTTCCAGAACACGTTGCTATTGGTGGATGCTCTTCAGAAGGCTGGCAAGAAGTTTGAATTGATGATCTATCCGGATGGGATGCACGGGTACCGTGGCTATCAGGGGAAACATTTTTCTGAGGCCAACAGGGCGTTCTGGCTCAAGTACTTGAAAGGGGAGTAGGGACGTTGGGGCACTGAGCCTGTCGAAGTGACATCCCGAACGAAGTAATACCCATAATATGAAGAGAAATATTCAAAGAATAGCATTATCCATCGCCTTGGCGGCGGCCGCATTTCCCTTCTGCGCCGCCCAGGAGGTGACCCGCAGCGCCCAAATCCCAGGCCTAAGGCCCTACAAAGTGGATTTGGAATATATGCCCCGCGCCGAGAAAGACTCAGTGCGTATGGTCGCCGAACTTTGGAAAGGCTATGTCGAGTCGTTCACTTCCTCTTCGGTGGACGAGGCGCGCCGGCGTTCCTTCTGGGTGGACGGCTCGCCTGACTACCTTCTGGAATTCGATGACGGGAACCTCCTCTACGCCTCTTTTCGCGAGAACAGGATTTTGGACATCAGGAAACTCGGCGGCGGCACCTACGAACTGATCGCGGCCACGTTCAGCAAACTTCCGGGCGAGGAATATGACAACTGGGTGGAAGCTGTCCTCCGCGTCTGTGTCAAGGCTGTGGCATCAGGCAACGGTGGTAAAAACAATCCTTTCCGGCTGTGTAACTGGCTTGACGCGGAATTCCCGTCTTTGACGAAAACCATATTCAAGGGCATTGAATATTATTGCGTTCCAGGTTGCGGAGTGCCTAAAAAGGCCGCCTCCGGATTGGCTACATTTGTCACAAGGTTCATCAATGAATATGCTCCTGACTTTCAAGGCCCTTTGCGTTATGTGGTGGCTCCGTCTGTGGATCAGTGCGAGCGTCTGTCAGGAATCCTGTTCAATGCATATTCCAATCCTCTGATGAGTTCCGCGTCTGGAAAGAATTCAGACAGAATGTTCTACGGCCGGACTTTTGGTTCGGACATCGTCCTCTCGAACTATTGGGATGACAGGCACGATGTGGCTCTCCTGCTCATCAAATCCTCTTGGCCAAAAGCCTTGCCGATGATTCAGGAAGGCATCGCCGCTTATCACGGCGGTTATATGGACCTTTCATATTCAGACATCAAGGCCTCGCTTCGCCGCTATCTTGCCTCCAAGAAGGATCTGGACCTTTCAAATGATGACAATTTCTATGATCTTTCGATTCCGGTTTCCGGAAAGGACGGTGTGACTGCCGCGGTTGTTCCTTTGGAAGGTATTATTGGTGCGGCCATTGTGGAATATACCATTGTCCAGCAAGGCCGTTCCAAGGTCAAGAATCTCCTTGGATGCCAAAACTATTCCGACATATTCAAAGTCCTTGGCATCCCTTCCGCCGACATCAACGACTTCATCCGCGGGATACTTTAGTTCTAACAGGCTCAGTGACCGGACGGCTCCGTGACAATCAGGTAGTTGTCTTCGTTATAGGGTGTTTCGATACGGACTCCGAAGATGTGCGCGTCATCGCCTGACTTGACTTTCAGGCGGGTGCGGAGTTCATCGCTGGACATCGGGATGTTCTTAGCGGAAACTTCTGAATGCGGGTAGCGCTTTCCGACATCCTTCATCGAAGACTTGTTGAGAGGAAGGATCTCCTTTACATAAAAGACTTTGCCGAAATCTTTAAGCGGTGCCGTACGTTGCTCTGATTCGCTGTCGGACAGCGGCTCACTGATTGTGTAAAGATGCGTGAACCGAGCCAGCTTGACAAGCCCGAACCTTTCGCAGATGGCGTTGGACACCCCCGCCTTTGTCAGCGATTTTCCCGGCTCGAAGATAATCCTTGCGAAGGTCGAATCCGGATAACCGGCTTTAGCCTTGGTGATTTCCTCTGGCTTGAATGTCAGCGTCTTGCCATCTTCCCGACAGGTCAATGAATATCCTTCATTCCATTCCCCGTCCAACAGAATCAGCAGCTCCTTGCATTCTCCGCCGCTGGCCACCACGTGAACCTCACGCACCCACTGCCCGTTCCACCCTTTCCCGGAAGCCTTTTCAAGATATTCCTCATAAGTCCTGTCCAGCCTCTCAACAGCCATCGTGATGTCAGCCATAGGGGAGAGTTTAAGGAGTACGAACCTGCTGATTCCGAACAGTTCCGGCAGAATCTTCAGCACATCAGGCGAGCAATCTTCCAACAGAAACACCTTCTTTCCGGCGGAGTCCCTTCTCGCGGGATCAAGGAATATGACATCCGGTCTGAAGTCTCCGAAGATGTCCTTGAGCGAGTCTGATGTCGCCTCCGAATTTTTTATGAATATATTCGTGACTCCCAGTGCCTTGAAATTGTGTCTTGCTGCCGCAGCAAGCGCCGGATTCATCTCATTGTAAAGCACTTCCTCCGCCACTTCGCTGAACGCCCACGAGTCCACTCCCAGTCCTCCCGTCAGGTCGGCGATTCTGCCGGTCTTTCTGGTTCCGATGGTCACTTCGGCAGGCTCAGTGACCATTTTATTTTCGGTCGCTGAGCCTGTGGTTCGACAAGGGTCACCAACCATCGAAGCGACTGTCCCAACATATTCATTAAATATTCTTTGAACAATCGAAGCCTTGTACCGCGCCGTGTCCGATGAGCTGCACTGCTCCGCGCAAAGCGATGAAGGATAGACCAGCCCCGTGCACGCCACCCATTCCGGCAGTTTCTTCCGCAGCCTCCTCCGCCCTTCAATTGTGTTGACTGCCAATGATTTCGCATCCAACTCCGTCAGCTCCGCATCCTCAGGCACAGGCCACTCCTTGCACGCCATCACCAGCCGCACCGTGTCCGCGTTCCCGTTCTCAACTATGAATTTCTCGAAACTGTCCATATCTGACGCAAAAATAGACAAATATTGCCAAATAATTTGAGTAAATTTGTAATCAGTATGGTTTGATGGTCAGGCCGTACGGCAACAAGACAAGATAATAAAACGAGAATATTATGGCACAGGATTACAACGAGAACGCCAGGAAATGGCTGGAAGGGGATTTCGATCAGGAAACCAAGATGAAGGTGATCGAGCTGCGGAACAATGATCCGGCGGGGTTCGAGGACGCATTCTACAAGACTTTGGAGTTTGGCACCGGTGGCCTCAGGGGCATTATGGGAGTCGGAACCAACAGGATGAACAAATATACCGTCGGAATGGCCACGCAGGGACTGGCCAACTATATTCTTAAGAAAGTTTCCGGGGATGACATCCGCGTCTGCATTTCCTACGACAGCCGCAACAACTCCAAGCTGTTCGCCAAGATTGCCGCTGACATATTCAGCGCCAACGGATTGCACGTGTTCATATTCGAAAATCTGCGTCCTACGCCGGAATTGAGCTACTCCATCCGCAAGATGGGTGCGGTTGCCGGAGTGATGGTCACAGCCTCGCATAATCCTAAGGAATATAACGGGTATAAGGTTTATTGGTCTGACGGTGCGCAGATCACCGCGCCGGTGGATCAGGAGATCATCAATGAGGTCAACAGGATCACCGACCCCTCTCAGGTGATGTTCGAGAAGAAAGAGCATTGCGGAGAGGTTGAGCTGATGGGCAAGGAGATGGATGACGCTTACCTTTCTGACATCATTTCACTGACCCTCAGCCCTGAGGCTCGTGAGAAGCATAAGGACTTGAAGATCGTTTACACTCCGCTTCACGGAGCAGGAGTCCGCATTGTGCCAGAGGCTCTGAAACGCCTTGGTTTCGAGAATGTTATCCACGTGCCTGATCAGGACATTAGTGACGGGGACTTCCCGACAGTTGTATCCCCGAATCCGGAGGAGCCTGCCGCTATGAAGATGGCTCTGGAAATGGCCGACAAAAAGTGGGCTGACATCGTGATGGCCTCCGACCCTGACGCTGACCGCCTTGGAATCGCTGTTCGTGACAACGAAGGCAAGATGGTTCAGCTGAACGGCAACCAGACAGGATCCATCCTGACATATTACATCCTCACCCGCTGGAAGGAACTCGGCAAGCTGGATTCCACGAAGTACATCGCCAAGACCATCGTGACGACTGAGCTGATCGCCGAGATCGGCCGTAGTTTCGGAGTGAAGTGCTACGATGTGCTGACCGGATTCAAGTACATTGAGGAGATCGTGCGCGAGAACGAGGGCAAGGGCGAGTTCATCTGCGGCGGTGAGGAAAGCTACGGCTTCAATGTCGGTGAGTTCGTGCGCGACAAGGACGCTCCGGTAGCCTGCATAATGGTTGCCGAGTGCGCCGCTTGGGCCGCCGAGCAGGGCCTGACCCTCTATCAGCTGCTCCAAAGGATATATTCTGAATATGGCTACCGCAAGGAGTCGCTGGTGTCTTTGGTCCGCAAGGGCAAGAGCGGAGCCGAGGAGATCCAGAAGATTATGGCAGACCTGAGGCAGAACCCACCTGCTGAGATTGTCGGCTCTAAGGTTATCAAGGTCATCGACTACAACGAGCCGGAGAAGACCGGACTCCAGAAGTCCAATGTCCTCCAGTTCTTCAACGAGGATGGCGACATCGTTTCCGTCCGTCCTTCCGGAACCGAACCGAAGATCAAGTTCTACTTCGGGGCCAAGGGGCCGGACGCTGATGCAAAACTTAAGGCTCTTGAGGCTCAGTTCATCAGTTAGGCGACTTTTTTGGCGATAGGCCAGCCCGGTCACTGAGCGTGCCAGAATGAGACCTTGAAAAGTCGTGGCACCTATTGTCTTGATAATGGTGTGAATAGATGTTTACCTATAGTGGAAATGAATCATAAGTTATAACGTAAAGATTTTATGCTCAATAATTTATCTGCCACGGGGAAATTCACTATCCGTGATGCCCGGCCGTCAGACGGCGAGTTCATCGCAAGAAATGTCCTTGCGGCGATGGGGTATGAGGTTTTCAATGTAGATGCCGACTCTGCGATCGAGTTCGGCTCCACATCTTTGAATGTCCAGGGTGCCGTCAAGCTCGTCGGAGAGATTTGCGCCAGACCCGACACGTTATATTCATACGCCAGAACGAGGATCGCATGCGTGGAAGGCAATGCAGTGGGATCGCTGACGGCATATTCAGGAGATGATTATCTGTCGCTGCGCGAGCTGACATGGGGACTCCTGAACGCTGCTTTTGAGAATATTGCCGCAGAAGATTCAACTTCTGATTCTGCCGATGGTTCAGGCAGGTTGACTGATCGGGCGGAATTATCTTCAAATGCCGTTGATAGCACTGAAACACAAGCTATTGGCAAGCAGTTTTCTGACGAAAATTCCTCCGATGCTCTTTCAATGGAGCCGGAGTGTCTGCCCGGCGAGTTCTATCTCGACAGTATGGCTGTACTCCCCGAGTTCCGCCGGATGGCCTTTGAATATGCCGGCGCGACCGACCGCATAGGCCACCTGCTGATGCTCGACGGCATAGAGGAAGGCCGCAGGAAAGGCTTTCCACGCATCAGCCTGATTGTTGACAAGTCCAAGCCCCGCCTCTTCACCTACTATTCCGCCCTTGGCTTCCGCCCCGACGGAGAGATCCTCTTTTTCGGCCATCTTTATGACCGGATGATCAAGGACCTGGACTGAGAAATGATATGGGAGTATATCCAAAGTTGGAGTTAAAAGTACCGCGGACGAAACACCAAAAGGGCTATTCTGGCACTTTTGATGTCACTTTGGAGGAGCGTGCTGTTTTGGAATTCCTTAATAAGCATCCGAGGGCGAACCAATTGGAAATTGTGGAGCATATAGGAAAGTCAACAAGAACAGTCAAACGCCTGACCGCATCTCTTGTTGAAAATAGCATCCTGAAAAGAGAAAATGGTAAGCGCTATGGTGTGTGGGTTGTGATTGGCAAATAGTTGATTGCCGGATGGTGAAGCTCTATTGATTGATTATGAGGAAATTGTGGAATCCTGCCCTCTCAAATTAGAGGGTAGGATTTTGTAATTAGCTTATAATGAGATATTTGGCGATCGCATCTTAGGTACGGGAACAAAAAGCGGGAAGCCCTAATCAGAACTTCCCGCTTTCGGAGCCACTCATCAGGCTCGAACTGACGACCTGCGCGTTACGAATGCGCTGCTCTACCGACTGAGCTAAAGTGGCTTGCTGCATTTCTCATGGAAATGGACTGCAAAGATAAGTAAAATTTTTTAACTTTGCACTATGTATTCAGACATTATCATCATCGGAGGCGGGGCGGCTGGGCTTATGGCCGCTTACGGTGCCGTCAAGGCGCTTCCGCTCGGCAGTTCAGCGCGTGTCACGGTTTTGGAGAAGATGCCACGTCCGGGCAGGAAGATCCTGTTTACGGGAAAGGGACGGTGCAACTTCACGAACCTCAAGGACTGGAACGAATTCTCACAGCATATACGCACGAATCCTAATTTCGTGAAATCGGCGTTCTACAACTTCACACCGGAGAACACTATCGATTTCCTTGAGAGAAACGGGCTTGAGACCGTTGTCGAGAGAGGTGACCGTGCGTTCCCATATTCACACAGAGCCTCGGATGTACTTGACACCATCGTTGAGGTTGTGCTGCGCCACGGAGTGACGCTGCTGACTGATAGGGAGGTGACGGACATTCTGCCGGGATTCTCGATCCGATGCGCTGATGGCGAGACATTTGAATGCTCGAAACTGATCATCGCGACCGGGGGGCTTTCCTATCCGGGAACCGGCTCGACAGGTGACGGCTACAAATGGGCGAAGTTCTTCGGGCATAATGTCACTCCGTGCTTTCCGTCGTTGACCGCCCTTGTTCCAAAGGGTTACAAGATCATCGACAGGCCGGAGACGGACTTGAAGGGACATATTCATAGAGAGACTCCGATGACTGGAAGCGGCGAGGCTCTGAAAGGGGCGAAGCTGAAGAATGTCAACCTTACCGTGACTTTTGACGGCTCGAAGTCCGAGTCTGAGTTCGGCGATGTGGACTTCACTGATGGCGGAATCGAGGGACCGATCGGGTTTCAGGTCAGCCGTAAGTGTGTGAAGGCCTTGATGAACGGCGGCAAGGTGGCGTTCTCGCTTGACCTGAAGCCGGGCGTGTCGTTGGATGAGTTGACCGGGCGCATCAAGGCACTTTGGCAAGAGATCAAGAATGATCCCCGGACCCGCCAATGGAAGGATGGCCGTGGCCTGAACGGCAAGGAAATGTACCGGATCCTGCTCGGCAAGCTGATGCCGTGGGAACTTATCCCGGGTTTCCAGGCTTGGAATCCGGACATAATGAAGATTGATCTTAAGAAGTCTGAATATGCGGACGGACGTTCCGATAGGCTCAGCGCCCGGTCGGCCAGCTACCGCTCGCAAAGCTGGTCAAAAGGACCTAATCATCGCTTCAGCCGCCAGCCGAGGCGTTACTACGACATCGATCTTGACCTTTTGGCCAAAACATTGAAAGACTGGAAGTTTGAGATCATCGGATTCGTGGGCTACGAACGCTGTGTCATCACGGCTGGAGGAATATCCACGGACGAGGTGATGCCGAAGACGATGGAGTCACGCCTCAAGCCCGGCCTCTACCTTTGCGGCGAGGTTCTCGACATGGACTGCGACACCGGCGGCTACAATCTCCAGTGCGCCTTCTCCACCGGCTACCTTGCCGGCGAGTCAGCGGCCAAGTCTCTGAATATTCCAGGACAGTATTAGGCTAATAAACCCCGGAGCCGAGCATCTCGTCATCGGCTGAGTACCAGGCGGCGAACTGGCCGTTGGAAATGCCGCGTTGCGGGATGTCGAAGAGGATGAATATGCCGTTCGGCCTCTTGATCAGGAACGCGTCCTGAAGTGGTTGGCGGTAACGGATGCGGACCCGGTAGCGGCGGATTTCGCCGTCTGCCATCGCAAGGTCTGTCCTGATCCAATGAATATCTTGGGACGCGATCCGTAAACAACTGCGTGACAACCCCTTGTGAGTGTGCCCCTCGCCGACGTATATGATGTTTCGCGGAACATCCGTGGCAATCACAAAGATGGAGTCCTTATGTCCTCCGATGTTGAGACCTTTGCGTTGCCCGATCGTGTAGAACTGCGCCCCGTCGTGCCGTCCGACAATCTTTCCGAACGGATTCTCCTTGTATCGTGTCTTCTTGATGTGCTTTTTCCCAGCCCGGTAGGTCTCCGTCTCGAACTTGATGTCATCGTACCGTATCGGTTCTGACAACCTCATCAGTTCCTCATCGCTTAACCTGGCGATTTTTTCCACATCGAAGTCATTCCGGTGCGATAACCCTCCGGTTGGAGTGGATGTGGTTCCGCACCCGTGGCCGCCCGTGGCCTCGTGAACGGGTGGCTCGCCGCAGGCGAGACGGGATGGAGCGCGAAGCGCGGAAGGTGCGGGGCCACTTTCACTCCAATCGGCCTTTCCTGTAGATTTGGCCACTTCGACAGGCTCAGTGGCCGGACTGTTACTGTCAGTGACCCGGCGGTTGTTGAACGACTTCCCGCCGGAATCCTCGGAGGCATATTCAGTGATCATCATTGGCTCGCCTGGAGTCTTGAGGAGCGAGGCGAGGGTGTCGTGGATGAACCGATATTGCTCGCTTTGAGCGTAGTAGGCATCGAAAACCTCCACCACATCGCCCTTGGCCGGCTTGAGTTTCTGCTGAAGGAATGTCGGGAGATCCACCTTCCCGACGAAGCATATTCCCTGGGAATCTTTCTTGTCGGCGGAAGGAAGATCCGCCAGATGAGCTATCTGGCGCACCTCAGGCTTGGTAAGGTGGCCGATAGGGAAGAGCGCCTTGCCGAGCTGCTCCTGCGTGAGCTGGCAGAGGAAGTAGCTCTGGTCCTTGTTCGGGTCCACGCCTTCTAGAATCCTCCATTGAGGCACCCCCTCAATCACAACCTGCTTCCCGTCAGCGTCCAACAGTGGAGCCCGGCGGCAATAATGCCCTGTCGCGACCATATCCGCACCCAGCTTCCGGGCGGCCTTGAGGAAAGCGTCGAACTTGATCTCGCGGTTGCAGAGAACATCCGGGTTTGGGGTGCGGCCGGCGGAATATTCATTGAACATATAGTCCACCACCCGCTGGCGATACTCCTTGGAAAGGTCCACGAAGTAGAAAGGGATGCCGATCTTGCGGGCGACCAATTCCGCCACGAAACGGTCCTCCTCCCATTCACAGTCGCCGTGCAGCGTCGCGTCCGCGTCGTGCCAGTTCTGCATAAACATAGCGAACACGTCATACCCCTGCTGCTTCAACAGCAGAGCGGCGACACTGGAGTCAACACCTCCCGAAAGACCAACGCAGATTTTCATAACTTACTTCTTCTCTCGCTTATAGGCGATTACGTCCTATTAAATGTATCTTACGTTCCAAGTGACTGCCCACTGAAAATCACTTTACGTTACCCCAACCCTAAATCCCTTCCCTCGGGGAAGGGGCTTGCTTTCACTGCAGGCGGTGAAGAGGCTTCGTGCGATAAGGGCCTACAAATTTACTCAAATGCTTGAATATGCACAATTTTTGCTAACTTTGAAAACTTGTGTATAAAGACCACTGAATATGAAGGCAGTAAAACTGGACATCAACTATACTGAATATTCCTCCATCGATGAGATGGAACCTCAGGACATCGAACTCGTGAAGGCTGCCATCGAGGCGCAGAAGGGTTCCTACGCCCCATATTCCACATTCAATGTCGGTGCCGCGCTTCGGCTGGAAGACGGAACGATAGTGAAAGGGGCCAATCAGGAGAACGCCGCCTATCCTTCCGGACTTTGCGCCGAGAGGACAGCAATGTTCGCCGCCAGCGCCAACAATCCGGGCAAGGCTATGCTTTCCCTCGCCATTGTAGGAGGCTTCAACGGCACACTGAGCGACACCCCTTGCTCACCCTGCGGTGCCTGCCGTCAGGTGATGGCCGAGTACCAGACTTTGGCCGGCCGTCCGATGAGCATAATAATGTACGGAACGAAAAAAACGTGGAAATTTGACAAAGTTGACGACATCCTGCCGTTCATTTTTGACAGTTTCAACGAAAAGTAGTATATTTGCAGTCAGGGAAAGTCGTACACGACCAGCTCCCTCTGAATTCCCCCAGGGTCGGAAGGCAGCAAGGGTAGGAGGTCGTAGCGGTGCGATGTACTAAGCTTTCCCTTTTTTCTATATTTATATAATACAGTCAAAGCGAAAGTACCAATAAAAGCAATCCCATTTTGAATGTAATATGACACTTAATTGTCTTGCCAATGATTGGAAGAAAGACAAATACCGTTATTCTCTTGAGTTATCCAAGTCGAAAACGCCCCAAAATACCATCTTGGTCGTAGGGGTTAATCCTGGAGGTCAAACAGACCCCGAAGAACAATATTTTGGTTCGACCATTCGCCGTGTTTGCAAACTCGTAATTAACAATGGAGAAGGTAACACGACATATGATAGCGTATTGTTCGTGAATCTGACTCCTGTAATCGCAAAAGCCCCATCTGGTTTGAAGGATACAGCTAGTATAGAGCATCTTCCTAAGGACAATATTAATAATTGGTAGACATATAAAAAGGGACTGTTGACTTACTTTCATAATTGGTAGTTATAGCCTGTTGAATATCTTCTTCCATATCGAACCAACGTCCGGACGACTGCGGGCAGAAACAAACTCACTGAGGTAACTGTGTTTGTTAATGACATATCGCGCCTTTTAAGGTTAACCTTAATATAGTGCGGCCCTGAGGCTCCACATACCATTCCATAATAAATCCATAACACTCAGGTATGCGAACATATTCACATCTGGAAGAGTAACTCGCTATCAATCAGTCTGATGATGTTTCAGGTGTGCACGTTTTCTCATACCTTGAAGTTCGGAATGCCAATAGAACGCTCTGTACCGAAGCCTTCGACTCTTAGGTGAGTGAATATACCCGCACCTGGAGTGTCAACCAATTGGTTATTAAGAGGATGCTGTTTTAGGTGCGCAAAGTTTCTCATAGCTGCAAGATCGGTCTTTTATTGTTTTCTATTTTAGAAAATGTACGACAGAAGGCCTTTCTATGTACCAAATATATTGGGACACCTCATTGGAACAGGAAGCATACTTCTCAAGATTGTCCCGTGAAATCCACTTATATAGTTAAGATTTTACAAAAAGCTTTCAGCCACACAACGTACCTATGCCCACAGATGCCGGACCGGACTGAAAAATCAAGGTCAAAGGCACAAGATTTTCACGACAATGAGCCTTCTATATGCTTATAAAAGGCTTTGGGCTGAATGAGTTTCGTAAATTCGCAACGAAATCGACAAGAGGAAACATTCCTGATTGGCGTCGGGTGTAGAAAGCTATTGCATTGAAGTGTTATTAAGTCACAATTGCTTAAGCATAAACACTATAAGGCAAAAGTTGGTCAACTCCGATAGAGAGCATCGCTATAAGCGTCCATCATATCTTCGACTGTCCAACGACGGTATTTATTTGGAAGGCAGCGGAACATAAAAAACGCGATATTCATTTAATTTTTTTCATCACTACGCAAAAAGGTTGCGTACTACGCGTATAATTTTGCATCCGCAATCCGAAAGGAATCGCATCGATGTACTGAGCTGACGGGCTCATCGTCATAAGACTTTTCACGCCGCGGTTTAGCAGCTTCATTACCTGCCAAGGTCAAAATGCTTGCTTACTACGATCAATGGTTACTGCTGGTTCGAGTCCAGCCCGCGGCACAACTTTATGAGGACCAAGGATGGCTTACTTCCTGATTCTTTCATCTTAATTCCATAGCGGAATTAAGAGACTTCATCAGCTATTCAATTTCCTCATATTAATATTAGATCCGGTAGCCCTGCTACCAACAAGGTCAAAGAGAAGCTTACTTCTATGGCATCAGACACTTATTGCCTGGCTAACAACCAGGAGGACAGCTTCTCAATTACCTTTTTAATTTATTATGGCTATGAATA
>ERZ1034723.245-NODE-245-length-31879-cov-211.458145_pt1 | contig 31879 bp, 52 predicted proteins | sample MGYA00520637_ERZ1034723 | MGnify/ENA primary metagenome ERZ1034723 (study PRJEB33766, sample SAMN09781719) | gut metagenome | biome: gut microbiome | host: Homo sapiens | place: Madagascar | study: EMG produced TPA metagenomics assembly of the PRJNA485056 data... | reverse complement strand
TCATCTTAGTATTACCACCAGGTGTAGCTACAAGAGTTTCTGGATCAAAACACCAACCTTCTTCATATGGGTTAATGAAGTTGACGCCAACGCTAGACAAATAATGCATCCACTTAGCAGGGCTAATATTCATAGACTTAGGAATCTGTGTTATATCCATATTAACAACCTTACCTTTATCTCTAGCAATAGCTAACTCAAGTCTGTACCATAATACAATATACATATACTGTAATGGCTTAAGAATACTAACCAATGATCTAGGCTTACTATTCGTATTACTATAAATAGCACCACAATAAGGAAGCTTCTGGCTATTAGGATTATCGATACTTACATGCTGATATTCAATAGGCTGTATACCAAAATACAAGTCACTACCAGCTCTGTATCCTTCCCATACTTCTATAATCCAATCTGGTTCAATACTAACCTCATTACCAACAGGCTGATATGTTTCATCGACTATATTGATCTGAGGCTGTCCTGCATCATCTGTAGTAGTTACATAGAAGATCTTTTTAAAAGATTTCCAGCAACAATGCCATACATTTACAAGAGATTTACCAGCTCCCTCGAATATAGGATTATCGTATATACGTAACTGTATACCCATATCAACAGGGCTTCTATCTCCAAGATTTCTACCAGGAGTGGAACCAATCATCTCTTCAAGCTTATCAAGATCCTTCTCTTCAAGCTTGTCGTAATATCTATCGTATACTTCAGTTATAGGCATACGCATCTTTCTGCAACACCATGATCCATCCTCAATAAACTCAAGATCTGGACTTTTATCGTAAGAGAAACATATAGGATTAACTCTCTCCGCATATGGCTCTGCATTAAGTACGCCAACGTAATAAATTTCTCTACCTGAGATCAATCCGTCCTTCCAGCCTTTGATAAACTCGTTGTCAAGATCAAGCTTCTCTCTCAGATAGGTAAGCGTATGATACGCCGTATTTTCTACAATATCTTTGTAGTCCTTATCCATATATTTAGCTATCTGCTCTGGAGGCATAACCTCACCAGACTGTAGCTATTCCTGGAACTACTGAGCTTCTTCTGGGCTCATTCTAGCTGTGATAGCTGCTTCTATATATTGTAGTATCATCTACTTCTCTTTCTCCTGCATTTCGGATGTAGCCTCCTACGAAGTTCTGATAACTCTGAAGTTAAGAGGTCTCTTTGTCTCCTCACCTATAAGCAAGTCTACTTTAGGTCTTATAATATTAAAGTCATGAGGAGTAGCAGGAAAACCATCCTCGACCTTGAATGGGTTTGTAATTGATTTAAAATCCTTCTCGTCGAAGATGCTGTTATATAAATTATAATAGGTCTACAGCTCTCCGTAATATGATGTACTATTTCCTCCAGATGTTACGTTACCTTCACCTATAATATAGTTAACGCAATCCTCCTGCCACTTCTTTCCTTTCTTTGAAAGAGGGAGCTTTTGTCTGGGGAAAGCTGAATTGTATAAGTTATCTTCCATGTATTAAAATGTGAATATCGGCATACCGTCTTCACTTGTGCTGCTATCTTCTTCAAACCATTGTTTGCTAAATAACGGCATCTCGAAGAGTTCAACCTATTTGTTTTGTTCTTTTGCAGACGACACCTTTACCTAATAGAGCTCTTCTCTGTATATCATTACCATACATAAAGCTATTACACGGTCCACATTTCGTACACCATCGTTCTCTATAAGCTCTTCTATTAGTGGTTCGCTGTATACTCTTTCTACATTAGGATGGCCTTCTTCAAACTCATCTAATAGCCACTCTAATATTAATCCTTCGCCATATGCCCTAATCTACTTGGTCATGTGGCATCCTTTTCTTCTTTGTACTTTACTGTCTTTAAAGACTTCAGATATGATTTTATCTGGCTAATCAGCCAAGAGGTAATCGCAGTGTTTATTCGTAAAGTAAGGGTAGATTCCTTTTCTTTCATTTTCAAATAATAGGCGTGCATTATAAAATGTTAATAGCTTTCTTACGTTCTCATAGTACTCTTCTGCCGTATCCGGTCTTCCAGAATACTCTGCAACTATTACGTCTGTCCAAGCTTCTCCTGCTCTTACTCGCTTAAATATAAATGTAGAACCAAGAGAGTTTGTAAAGCTATCATCGTGGTCATCAATTTGTTATCGTTAAGCTTTTTATCTTAACTTCTACATGTCCCCATGTAGTTCAGCATATATCATCACCAAATTGGCGTCGAGCACTCGTGGGAGAATTATATTTATTCATCTCCTATGCGTTACACTGTCTTATAGCCTTTCGCAATCTATAAGATTAGCACGGTGTTTTCTGTTCTAGACTTTCACCGTTTTTGCTCGATTATACCCCGCTGATATGTTAACGGGTCACACCCTCCTATGTATAAACCGTGCGGAGGATCCTTTACTGGGTACTCCCATATAACTACAGATCCATGAGGCTTATCGCCTTTCTTAAGAGGGTAGTTAGTTATATCTCCACTGGGCTTTTCTATAGCCTTTACCTGGCCATTCCCATCCCATTCAAGATCAACTATATGCTTCATACTTTGAAGCTTCTTGTTGGTCCTTATTCTGGTCAACTGGTCCATCAATAACTTTCTAGGGAATATATTCTTACCAAGCTCCAATATAGCTTCTGCTGGCTTTATAGGACGCTCTGATATAAAACGGTCTATAGATTGCTAACTAGCTCCACCGTCTTTTACTTTGTTTCTCTAATCTATAAGGTTTTCTATAGCTTTCTCTTTGTAGCTATTTCCATCCTTATCCATATAAACCTAATTACCATCATCGTCGAATGACTCTAGGTTTGAATAAGCTGGTACAAAGAATGCGCATTCTGTATTCTCTCTGCCTTCGTCCCATATATTAGGGAAGCTAAGAACATTGTAAGACTTAGGTTTGTAGAACAACTCTTTCAATCCTTCAAAGCTAGCACCTTCTGTACCACCTGTACCAAATGCTATCATCAATCCGAACGCTTTACCATCATCGGTTTCTACTGAAGGCTGCTCTATACGCCATGCATCAAGAAGGCTAGGGAACTTACCTCCCTCCTCCCATAGTACAAGTTTAGCACGAGTACCACGAACACGCTCTGGATCATTCTTAAGAGTTATGCCAGTTATGCTAGATAAGTATCCTTGTTCAGTCTGTTTGCCAAACTCATCGGTAATCTTGTAACCTGATGTTCTCTCCATACGTGTAGACACAAGTCTTTGTTTAGCCCACGCTGTATGCTTGTCAAGGAAGTCCATTATCTACCAGGCTTTAGTTAACAAGCCATCACCTATAAGGAATTTCTACTCTGATGCTATAGCAAAGTTCTTCGAGCCAGGTATAAGCATATAGTTTCTAACCAACATCGATCCTCCCTTAAATGAGTATCCTCTCTGTCTACATTTGAGTACAGCCATATGTTTACCTTCAAGCTCTGCTTGTTCTATAGCGCAAAAATAATAGTAATCATAGTCCCAAAAACTAGGAAACTCAAGTATACGTTGTCTTCTCTTTCTGAGGTTACCCTTTCTATCTGTATACTCTTCTTCCTTAAGTCGCATAATTGGACTATAATTTAGATAGAAGTAGTTGTATCCAGTTATACCTTCTCCATCTGGAGCAGTATAACCATTAAGACATCTATCTGTTTCTTGCTCCCAATATTTGTTATAATCAGTAGTACCTCTAGGAGCTAAGGTATAGCATCCATGTTGCTGAAAGAAGATAGCTGCCTATCTAAATTTATCAGTATCATGTAGCCTCTAATTAAAGTCTATCATAATTATTCGTACATACCAATAACGCCACCACCCTTGACTCTACCGGTTTCTGCTTGTTCTGCCTTTGCCTACTTCATAGCCATGTCTAATGATTTAATAATACCGCTAACATCTTTCAATATTGCCGAAAGCTTCTTAGCTGTATCTATATCAAGTTCTTCTTCAGCATAGCTATCCATCGTGTTCATAATGCCCTCTGCTGCGCTTTTAGAAGATTTAAGCAAGCGGGTAGCAGGAGTCTCTTGGAACTCCTGGAACCTCTTTGCTAATTCTTTTATAACGTCATCAGGTTTATAATTCTCATCATTAAGTACATCTTTAGCTACTCTCCATGTGCGCTCTTTCTCTGGATATGCTTCATATGGGCTGTTCCATTTATATCGCCACACTATGAATTCGATTTTCTTTAATGCATCTTGTTTGTCTTTGGCATTGTTATAGAAGTCTTTAAATGGTGGTATAGCCAAATCTTCTGTACTTAACTATATTTTATTCTGTATGATGTCAAACATTATTTAAATAGTCTTTTAAGCCAACTATAATGTTTCATATTTAATTATCTTTATGATATAAATTTGCTATTGATATCTACATTTTTAATATTATATACCATATTAGAATCTCCTATTCCACTATTAGCATTAATCTTCCACTTAGACAGCTCAGATAACAAATTAGGATTTTCTGTATCAGATGCAGATATTATATATATACCATTATTTGTATTGTCGTCAAATACTATATTATCTGGTTTAATACTTCCGTATGTAATAGAATCTGATGACAAGGTAGGAAGATTTGTATAATAATATGTAAATACTCCTGTAGGCTTATCAACCTTTGAAATTTTTGCCCAAGTCTTATTAGTTGTGACAACATTCAATGTGCCACTAGTTTCACCAGATGGAGATTGAGTTGGATAACTAGAAACTGATACTGCACCAGTAATTGCTACTGCTCCTTGTATATTCTTAAAGCCATTTGTAAATGATGCTTTATTATAAACCTCTACACCAAATGTATCTCCATATATAAGATATGTGTATATTCCAACACTGTACAATATTGTACTAGAATCTACCTTCTTATAATATGTTCCACTAACAGGCGTCTTCATTGTGGCGTCTGTGTAGTACTTATTATCTTTTATTGCAAACTCCCCTAACTGCGTGAAACTTATATTTTTATTAGATCCACTCTTTTGATACCAAGTTTCAGTTCTGTCTGCTGCGTCGCTGTTAATCCAATCTGGCTTTCCGTTAGTTATACCAAGATGATAAGTTTTGCCTTCTACAACAAAATATATAGTGCCGTCTTTAAGTGTTATTGAATTACCTGATGTTGTTTGGCATTTTAACACACCTGCGTCTGTAACAGTAAATGGAGCAGATGTTAAATCTCCATCATTCTACATTCCTCCGGCCCATATTCTAACATTTCCCTTATTGTTTACTCTTCCATTAAGGTCTGATTTATCGTCAACTCTTTTGCTAGACGTCATACCCGCTACGATAGTTTCCCCCTCAAATATAACAACTTCTTCGGAAGATAATTCTTTTATGTAAGCCTAGTTAGCAATTATTTTATCAGCTACAAAATTTTCTGTAACCGCAAATACTTTCCAATATGATGCAGCATCTGGAGCCGTCTTCCACTAGTCTGATTCTCCAGCTTCTGTATTAATGCAAACATAATACATGTTATTATAAATAACAACATCCTGGTAGAATACACCATCTTCGGCATCTCTCTTACCATCATAATATGGTGCAAGACTCTTATCGTAAGAGCCCCTTATTCTCAAAGGGCTACCTTTGAATGTCTAACCTGTAGCGGCATCACCATCTTTACCAGCAGCTGAAATAGGAATTGTAATAGAATCTACAAATGCATCATTGTTATTATTTATAAATATCTGAATTGTAGCAGAGCTGCTTGAAACTTCTCCAGATACAGAACAAGTCCACTGGTCGTCACTCTTTGTTGGAGACGTGACTTCTATGCTAGGATTTGTACTTATATTGCAATTGTAGTCAGCAGTTTTCTATAAAGCGTAATCTGCATTACCTTCTTTCTTATAGAGTTTAGCGATAAACGTAGAAGAGATATTATACTTGCTATTCTAATTAGCCTTATAGCTAAGTGACATATCAGATACCTCTATCTTATATGACACTCCATTAAGTCCAGGTATTCCGCTTTTTACGATAGGAACATATTCTTGAAGATTGATATTATCTTTATGAGCTTTGAAAGATATACCCATTTTGCCTTGCGACTGTATATCGTTAGTACTCATTTCTGTCCAATCACCGTCATCTACCATATAAGAAAACTACCAGCCTTTTGGATTTTCTGGTGTATATTCTGTAAGCGTTTTGCCTTCTCCCCATCTTACGAGAGCACCTATTCTATTAGGATAAAAAGATCCGTCCTAAATAGATATAGCTGATGCTGTTGTGTATATTCCTACAGATACGCCATTATCTCCCTGAATACCCTAATTTGATATTCCGTAGAACGAAATCTCAGCATATCTCTTCTATGTTGGCATATCCTGTGGGGTTCCTGTTAATGTAAGTGTATAATAAGCATCATTGCTAAAGTCGAGAGCGTTATCGGCAAAATTAATAGATACAGCATTATTGTTACTAAAATCAAATGAAGATTTGAGGCTGCTCATATCTGTGCCATCAGACTTTTTGAAAGACTCGAATGCCAATGTCTTGCTTATAGGATCTCCTGAATTATACATGTTTACAGTAACATTTGCATTGTACTGTTTATTTAACTTTGTTGCAGGGTCAATGTAAACATATCTAGTCTCCCCAACTACGTCTATTATCACTGCATCAACAAGACCATCTTTTGCATAATATGACCAGATCTTTGGGCTACTATACTGGTGCCAGTAAGCGTCTTCTTTTTCGGAACTAGTAGGGTCAGTGTCATTTCTTTTCTTTCTTACAGAAACCCAAATCTTGTCACCAGGATGTTGGTCTTTTATATTTGAAGGATCGTCGAACCATCCGGAATTAAGCTTTATATACTCGTCCTTGTTGTAATACTTGTTGTTATAATAAGCTTTACCTGGATCATTCTCCCAGCTACATTTTCCGTTATCGTCTTTTCCGTTCGCTTTAGACTATTCGTTAGTATACCATGATGATGGATTTTCTATTGGAGCGCCTGTACTGGTCTTTGTGAATATATATTCAACACCATCTCCGTCTGTACCATTTTCTCCATAATGTGACCAAAGAACAGGACCTATCCATTTTCCCCAAACGCCGTTAGTTTTTACTCTAACACACATCCATTCGTTATCATAGAATATGCCGGTTTCTTTATCATAACCAACTCCTTGCGGATTGTCTGTCCAGTCATAATAATTATCACCATCAGGCTTTTGCACATCTTTAATATCCTGACCTTTTTTTGTTCTATGATAACAGAAATCCTTATCGTTAGTATCTGCTCCGGTACCACTGCTACCAGCAGGACCCTATGGACCCTGATCTCCTTTACTTCCAGTAATACATATAGGAGACATATAATCTCCATATAATCCATCACCAGAAATAAATACCTGTGTCATCCATGTGTATTCGCCAGATTTTCTATTTACTGCATTTTCTGTCCAACCAGATGCTGCTGAAGGAGCGCTTCCGTTTGTAGGTCTTTCTGGAGCTACTGTCTCACTTGTATTATTTTTAAAATACTACTTATAGTAGCCGCCATCTTTACCATCATTACCATTTCCGCCACCTGTTGGTATATCTATTATTTCTGTTCCATTTCCATAAAGGTTATATACATCGCCTTTTACACGTATTCTTTTAAGCTTATTTATCTCAGCGTATTTAGTAAGCTCAGAAGCAAGCTAGCTTTTTGTAACAAAGCTAGAAGTATCAGGGTTTTTACCAGATGCGATAGATACTGTAAACTGTTCACCATTTTTCTATTTAAGAACAAGGTACTCACCATCGTATGTCATTGACTCTATACTATAGTCCTTACCACCATTAATCTTGATATTAGTTATTTCAGTTGTAAGTTTGTCTATCTTATTCTGTATATCATTCTTAATGGAATCAAGATCTGACTTAAGTGCATACTTACTAAGATCTACCTAATCATTCTTAAGTTTAGCTACAAGATCATTTACATATTCTATAGTAGCATATTTAGCAAGCAAATTATCGCCAAAGCCCAAATCGTAAAGAATAAGCCTAATCTTTTTATCGAGCCCATCCTCAAGGTCGTCAAGTCTCTCCTCATGCTTTTCAACCATTACTTTTATGAGGTCAACAAGATCTTTGTTAGCTTTATTGTTCCAGTTATCTTTATCTTCTTTTGATACATATTCACTGTCAGCATTTTTACTCATAACCTTGGAAAGAATTGATGAGTACTGCTAAGCAGCTTCTAAGTGACCATTGTGTTGGCATGCGCACTCATGGTCGCAACAATTAAAATCTACCATGTTAATTTGTTTAAATTGTTAACAATTATAGTACTGTGGTGTCATTGAAGACCACGTCTAAAACGCCACAGTTATAGGTTAAATGAAATCGTTCCAATCTATAGTATCATCTTTGCCCATTATATCAGCAATATATCTACAGAACTGTATACCTTCGTATCCATCTTCATCATTAGCAACAGCCATAGCATAATCTAAACACTATCTCTCATTTATAAGAAATGGATAGAAATCAGCATAAGCCATATTAGCTGTATATGTAATATCATATATTGTAGATGTATTAGGTATCCTAATCTTATTAACATTTATAAGATTCTATATCTAATCTGCTGTCCATGTATGTGATGTACCATTATAGTTTACCATTTGCTTACAAGCATGCTCACATAGCTTCTTATTGAAGTGCTTGCCATACCTGTCTATATACTTATGATAATCTGTATCTTTGTAAGAACCCAAGGTAGCAGTATAGCTACCATCTTCATTCTGTTTCACATTAGCAGCGTACTTTGTATCGTGCTAATCATCACTGTGCCGTATTACTATTACTTTGTGCATGATTAAAAGAATTAATAAAGTTATTAACAGTTGACTCCATTCTACTTATAGACTCCTCTATCTTTGAGAATCTCTATTCTGTCTCTTTCTTCTCCTTATAGATAGGGTTGAGCTCAGACAGTAATGCTGCTGTCTTCTCTACAACTTCTTTCTGTTTAGGAACTGACTCAAGTATCTTCTCAGCAGTATTCTTCATCTGCTCTACTTCAGCCATAAGACCTTGCTTATCTGTAGACAATACTACATCTCCTGCGTATGTAACAGATAAGTTCTCTGGGATTGAATACGTAGCTGTCTTTGAGTTAGCCTCTATAGTTACATCTACAACCATCTGAGACTAACCCATTGTAGGCTTTGTGTTTAAGTCTAAATGCGGAAATCCAACTGATATAACCTTGCCATCTGTAATAGTTATATCCTGTTTATTCAGTATGTAAACTGAATAGTTTTGTTTTACATCTTTAAATGCCATAAGCTTTATATTTATATGTAAAGGCTCCCGAAGGAGCCCTCACATAAATTAAACTTATTAAGCTGCAGCAGTTGTTTTAAGTGCAGCAATCAAAGTAGCATTCTACTTCTGCTGTGACAATTCAAGGCGAGCATCATTATAGCGCTGCTGTAAATCTGACTGCCAATGATTGTTCAAAACGTCTACTATTCGCTGAGTATTAACATTTGCGTTCGTCTTAAGATCGCATGCCATCTAACTCATCTGGAAACCAAGGTTACTTGCAGCTCTCTCCAAACCTGAGTTTGTGTAGCTGAAACCTGTCTGCATCTGGTTAACAATGTCCTTCTGCCCAAGTTGATTCTCGTAGCCCATCTTGATAATGTTCTATTGTGTCTGGCAGCAGCAGTTCTGCAATGCAGATGTAAGGTTAGCGTCTCCGAGATTAATAGCGTTGATAACGCGTTCTGCAGAGAAGTTTATATTACCTGCTACTTCCTGAATACCGGATTTAACGCAGCAAATAGCATTATTCAGTGCGTTGAAGTCGCAGTTCAGGTTAGAGGCTAACTGAGTAATTGCATTACTGTTACCTCTTATGGCATCCATTACCAATGAGCTATTCTGATTATCAGCGATCTGTGAACGCATTGCGTCGAGCTGACTCTGGATTGCATTGCCCTGGTTGCCGTCCTGGTTGTTCCACATACGCATAGCGAAGATCATCCAGATAAGGTAAGCGAATGGGTTGTTCATGTAATCATTCTAGTTCATCATGGCTGCCATAGCCATTGGATCACAGTTATTCTTAGAAGCCAAAGCGGCTACTAAAGCGTCATTATTGTCGTGTCCTGTACAATAAACTTTCTCGATCGTATCCATAATTAACAAGTTTTATAGTAAAACAATATGGAATTAGGACTGGAATAATCCTAGTCCCGTTAATCTAAAAAGCGTATTACTACGCAAGCCCTAGTATATTCCACCTAGGGGTGATAAAAGTCCTACCCTGGTACGCATTTGAAAAGAGGCGTGGTAGAATCTGTTGTGCTAGGCGGGGTAGCGAACCCCGTCATGCTTTCATTAAGACCTAGCCTTATGCAGCAGCTTCTGAATGTTTTGCTTCAAGTGCTGCAATACGAGCTTCAAGTGCTGCAATCTTTTCATCATATACAGACTTGGTAATAAACTCGCTATCATTCTAGAGTTGACTAACCTTTGTAGGGACAGTAGGAAGTTCTGTCTTCTTAGCATACTCTTCAAGAGACTGATGCTCTGTAAGATAATTACCCTTAGGCTGCTTTGTGTCAATAGCAGCAGTATTAGCTGTTACCTTCTGCTCAAGTGCTGTAAGATCTGTAGTATCAGCCTTAGCGTTTACAAGGTTCTGAAGGTATGCTTCCTGGCCCTTAGCGCGCTCAGCCTCTGAGCTAACAGCTTCGTTGATAGCTGTTTCTGCAATTGTAGCTCTGGACTCTTCTTTCTGAATAGCGAGAGCATTATCACCTTCAACTTGCTTTGCTCTAGCAGCCTCTGCTGCGATCTCTGCCTTATTCTCTGCTTCTGCTGCCTTAGCTCTTGTAATCTCTTCATTAAGAGCAGTAGTAGTAGCCTTAGTAGCAATAGCTTCATTAATAGTTGTATGCAGATCATCATTACTATTAAGCTTATCTGCAATCTCCTTCAATGTATCATAAGCCTCTGGAGCTGCGCCAACTACATCAGCAATAGCCTTTCTGAATGAGCCTTCAGTTGTAGAATCGCCATTGATAATATCTACCTCTGCCTTAATCTCGTTCTCCTTAGCAGTAGCACGTGTTACTTCAGCATTAAGGCTGTCCTTGATTGCATTATCATCATTCTCGCGCTTTACAGCCTCAGCCTGTATGTCTGAAGAAAGAGCGTTCTCACTAGCCTGCGCACGATTGGTTTCAGCTGTAAGATCATTACGAAGCTCAGTATCAGCGTTTATTCTCTCCTGCTTCTCTGCGTCGATCTTCTCACTAAGAGCCCTATCACCCTGGATTCTATTAGCAGTCTCTTCCTCTGCCTTCTCCTGGAATACCTCAAAACTCTGATCTGTAGCATCTCTAAGATTATGGAGCTCGTCTACAATCTCCTAAAGAGAATCGTGATCATTATCAACGTTACCCTTAAGTTCGTCAAATGCCTGGATTACGGCATTAGCATCCATAATATCGCCACGCACATATTCACCTGCGTGTTCACCCATCAAGAGGTTAACTGTTCTTGTACCAACATCCTTGGCACCATGTACCTACACACCTATCAAAGGTGTCTTAATAAAATTTTTCTTCATTATATATAATGTCTAATTTGATATGTATCTAAACAGTAAAAGGGAACTACCTTTCGGTAATCCCCTTTACGTAAGTGAATTAGGCCTATCCTTCACTTACCTCAGCACTTTCTTGTGCCGCCGCTGGCTCTGGTTCGGACTCAACCTGTTCCTTAAGCTGTGACTGAGTTCCCGTAGCTGCGCTACATTCATTCTCATTATCTGTGCCAGTAGAACCAAATCCACCATCACCTCTCTCTGTAGGTGTAAGTTCTGAAACTTCTGTAATTTCGTACTCTGGTACAGGAACTATGACTAACTGGCAGAATCTCTCTCCCTTCTGATATACTGCAGGGATTGCATCTGTTGTTGCCTTCATAACAGCCAGGATCTCACCTCTATAGTCACTGTCTATCACTCCGACATTGTCTGTAAGCCATAATGATTTCTTCCAAATACTAGAGCGTGGTATAAGTAAACCAACATATCCGGCAGGAATCTCAACTGCCAATCCTGTATGGTAAACCAACATTAGCTGATTTGCTTCATTAATAGCTGTATCGATCTTAATGCAAGTCAAATCAATTCCTGCAGCACCTTTTGTGCCACGAATAGGGAGGACTGCTCCGTCCTCAAGTCTCTTAAATTTTAACTCCATAGTATTTATAATATTGTTTAATTCGGTATAAATAATAAAACGTTGCTCTTCCTAGATTTGTTGCAGATTCCATATAAGTAAGACTTACTAATATTAAAATGCTCTGCAGCTTCTTTAATACTCCCTGTAAATTTATCTCCTTTATAAATAAACGTTCCACAATATTGCTGTTGAAAACATCCTGTATTTTTGTACTTTAGAACATCTTTTGCTCTAACTTTAACATCTTCTTCAGAGAACCCCAGCACCCATTCGTCTTTTATTAAATGGATTTGATCAAGGCAAGCTTTACTAATTGTGGCTCTATTAATTTTAAGATGCCCTGCAGCATGTTTTACGTCAATCCACATTTGAATGCAGTTTGATTTTATGTTATACATATAAATTCGCCGACTTTTCTCTGCGGCTACTTTTGTGGAATTTTCAGATACGTGTTCTCTTTGTTCTTCGGTAAATTTGTATCCGAGTATGCCACCATCTCCGCCAAGCGTTTGGTTATAGCCATTCTTGCCGTACGAGTTATATTTTTGTATATAATACACCTCTCTTTCATCTAACTTCGATCTCAAATCATCAGAAGCCTCTAACACCTCTATGATAGTCACATCGAAATTTTCTAAACCATATTTCTTTATAGCTCTATAAAGAGGATTATCATATCTATTGTTTTTTATATTGCTAAAATGATGTGCTAATCTTTTATTCAGATCAATCGATTGTCCTATATAGCATTTATGGTTTATTCGGTTTTCCCATTTATATATGCCAGGGATTCCTTTATAATTTCTATATCTTACTACCATATTTATTATTATCTATTAGTTGCCCCAGTAGGAATCAAACCCACTTCTTCTGTTTTAGAGACAGAGGTAATAGTCAATATACGATAGGGCAATATATGAGAATGTAGTGGACTCGAACCACTTCCTCTAAATCTTTAAACTTAGAAAGCTACCCATACTACAACACTCTCATTCTATTGTTGCGAGAGCTAGAGTCGAACTAGCAAATTTAGGTTATGAGCCTAATATGATACCATTTCATCATCTCGCGATAAGCACGTAACCTTTAGCTGGAGTTACGTAGAACCAGTATTGGCGCCATTTGGATCCTGCAGCTCAAAGGGCTGCTAGGGCAGAAAGCTTTTGTTCCGCCCGGATGTCCCAGTTTATAGAGATTTAAGAAATGGCGAAAACCTCTCGGCGTTCGTTGGCAACTAAATGATTTCGCATTCTTTCTGTATCCCGCCCGTTTCCTTTGACTCTTGTATGAAAATAAAAATAAAAAAGTTTAATTCAAAAAGTCGGAGTCTATGCAGGAGTCGAACCTGCTAACTATTCCCTTTGTATCGGGCCGTCTTTACCGTTTGACTAATAGACTCTAAAGGTGATTACTTAGTACGAGTAATCCAATTCCATGCTCGCTTATACCAAGGCTTCTTAACCTTGTTCTCGACTTTAACAGCTGTACACATTCTGTATACACCATCGTCTCTTACAAGACAAGAGCCTTCCTCCGGCATGAGTTTTTCAAGCAAAGAATCTGCAATAATTGATGTGAATGTAGCGAAATCAGAACCAGTAAGTTCCATTCCATTTTCAACTTTCTGGCAAAGGAAATCTATTGTTACATCATCAACATCTCGCATATCTATTGTATACTTAGGCTTCTTTACCTTAACTGTCTTCTTAATAGCTTTCTTCATAACTTAAATATTAACATGGTCTACAATTATCTCCACAGTCGCATTCACAAGCAGCGTTTACATGTGCGCTCTCTTTCTGCTTTGCTGCCCACTCTTCCTTTCTCTTCTGATCAAGACTAGCAGCATTATTGAGAGCCTTCAGCCAATCCTCAGACTTAACTATTACAAAGTCTGTTCCAAGATCTCTGTCATAGAATGTAACAAGAATGTCATTCTTCTTTGCATCTACCTCGATTGTTTTATCAGGGAAGAATTTAGATTCCCACTCAATATGAGCGTCCTCTGGAATAACGTAAATGTCATCAATTCCTCGTGTAGATCTATTAATTGCCTTAGCCTCAGCTGTATCTGTATCAACAACAATAGGCTTGCGATCAATGTTTATTATCTTTTTCATATGGGCTTAATGGTTTATTTTTATTCTCTTTAAATCTATTCTTAAGCTTGAATCTAAATAGTTTGTTTATCAATACATCTCTAGTATCATCTTGATCTTTCATAACGTCAACTACGAACTAGAACTAATGCATCACTATCTGTTTTACAAGCTCTGGATCTTCGTTTAGCTATTGTCCGATCTATCTACAAACTTTATCTATATTCATCACTTATCTATTGCCTCAGTTGCTACAATATCGTAAAACGATACAAGTTGAGAATCTTTAAGTAAGTCGAAATACATAGCTCCTCTAGATGATCTGTATATCACGATATCTCCAACCTTGATAGGCATCTGCTGTATCTTTTCATCGCTATATGGATGGGTGTACTCATATGGCAACTTAAGTACTACAGCTCTAGAGAAATCTGAATCAACTTCCTTAATCTCTGTCTTTACTTCATCATAATCAACTGCCTCGATTCCATCCTTATCCTTCTTAGGCTTAGTGTCTTTAGCCACAGGTTCGGAGATCTTCTTCTTAACTTTAACAGGCTCAAGCGGCTTTACCAAGAACATCTGTCTGAACTCATACTTTATCTTTGAGCTCAAGTCTTCTGCCAACTGAGTCTGATCTATCATCTTTTCATCCATATTACTTCTTCAATCCTTTAAGGTACTCAAGTAACTTAATCATGTTTCTCAATACTGTTTCCTTCTCAACAAGCAAGCACTGAGGAGTATTCTCGTCGGCCTTTGTCTTAAGAGTATAAAGCTCATTGTTGTATTCGTTGAGCTTATTATCGATCTCATCAAAGATATTTACGAATCTCTTTTTCTCGTCAACTTCCTCAACATATCCATTATCGAGAAGCATCTTGGCATATTCCTTTGAGATTCTATAAACAGAATTGTAAGAAGAAACAACCGTAGAATTGTCTTCGTTTGAGCTGTTATGCTCTTCGTTATATACACTTTCGTACTGCTCCGTATCAGCGTTATACTCAAATGTATCGCCACTCTCCATTACGAAGAAAGGCTTAATAACCTTTAAAATCTTTGTCATATCCAATTGCTTTTATTGTTTTACGCTGCCATAACGAAATAATTTTCAAAAAGGTTGCAAATGAGGTATAAATTTTGTAAAAACAGCGATTTTCTTGCAAATATGCAACTTTTTTAGCTTTTTTACGTTAGGGGGATAGTAGGGGGTTAGTCAGACTAAGAACCCTTTCTCTTATATATTCTCTTTAGGAGATCTACTTTAGTAGTACAGCTATTACAGTATAGTAAGACTATATAGTATAGTAGAGCTATATATAAGCTTAGTAAGAATAGTAAGACTAATAAAAATAGTATGGATAAAAAGAAGTGCATAATAGATAAATATAACACAGTATACGGATTTAACTTATTCGTTATACTTAACCCAGATAAGTCTACAGTAGATAAAAGATTTAGCTTTAGGAATGATGAATCGTCTATAATGGACGATGAATGGGCAGATTATACAGCATACACTGTTAGAGGGGCATATGACAAATTGACTGACGAAGACTGTGAAGTCATAGTAATAAACAAGTTAAAGAACACAAGTGATGACATAAATACCTTTGCTCATGAGTCATTTCATGCAGCTGTAGACGTACTAGAAGCATGTCATATAAATCTCTCTGATGATACAAATGAGGTATTCGCATACTTGATTGGGTACTTTACAGAATGTGTAAACAAAACAGCAAGTAAAGCATGAATTAGTTTGAGATGAGCGCCGTACTATATTATGCCGACTTCTTATCTCTACAATATTAGAACAAACCATGTACAGAATAGTGTAAGTACTTCTTCATACATGGTGTACCTGTAAATATAGCATATATTGTAGAGTAGGATCCAGTATACGATATAGACAACCAATGGTTTTAGAAGAGCCTTAAAGAGTATAGTATGCTAAAGCATAAGTTTGGAGAAGATGGTGCTATGAGCTTTATTAAAAACCTATGTAATCTTGGGGTAGCAGGGTCTGTAAATGCTACACAGATGATGAAATATATACATAGATATGACGAAAAATAGGAACGAGATAAGGCATTTAGAGCATTTAAATTTAATAGATCAAAGAAGAAATACACACATTTAACACGTAACGACGATGGTGAAATTATAGAGGAAGAGTGCACAAAATACATAGCCCATGCTGAGCGAACTAGCAAAAAATAAAGAATATTTAAGAGCAGCTGAGATAATACAAAGAGCTGAAAAACACGGCAGAATGTTAGGATTTTACGAACCAGATAGAGATGAATCCATTTGATATAATATTTATGTTTTTAATACTTCCAATGTCGGCTGTTACGGTTGGCTGGATAATAATTAAGGGGACAAGTAATAATGGGAAAAATTAGTAAGAATAGTAATTTATACGATAAAGATGGCAAATTCTTACACAAGCCAGGAAAATATACAATTGAAGAACTTGAGGAACTTGTGGACACACTTGATAAAAACTCTAGAGAGTTTGCAAATGCCACAGCAATCCTCATGCACATGTATGAGCAAAAAGGTAATCCTCATAGAGACGAACTTATACAAAAGCTTATTGAGCAGTCTAAAACAAAGACTACCAAAGCTGAGGTTATAAATGCTTTAAACGATATAAAGGATGAAGAGACAAGAGAAGATGGATCCAACGCAGAAGGATGCGTATCAAATGCTACTGAAGGAGCTGGAGAACCTTGGAGAGGAAGCAGACCCAACAAGACAGATACTACAATTAGCACTGCAGCTTGATGAAAAAGGAGAGTTCTACAAATTCATAGAAGTATTCGGGGATAGCAGAATAGATGATAAAGATGTCTTAGGACTGTCCCCAAATAACTAAAAACATATTAGATATTATATATGGAGACGAAAGAGACAGAATTAGTACAATTAATTAGACAGCTAAAAGACTACGTAATTCTAGAAAGAAAAGATTACGAAAAGCTTGTACAGAATAGTAAGCCATCAGAATGTGATGAGAGTGCATTGGAGGCTAGAGATGCCCAAATAAAACTGTTGGAGCAACAATTGGCACGCCAGGAAGATTGGACTAACTATTGGAAAGATAAACATAAGGCATGCCTTGATGAATTAAAAAAGGAGACTTCTAGATGGTGGAGATTTTTATGAAAATATTAAAGTTTATATGGGCATTTCTTACAGTCCCATATCATGAAGGAAAATAAATAATAGGAGATTAAAATATGTTAGTAGATATATCTGATATTAAAAAAGATTTAAACGAAGAGGAGAAAGAGATATTTGATAAGGTAATAAAGGCCATGAATGCTAAAAGCGTTACAGTAAGTATGCTAAACTTAGCATTTTGGGCAATATTGTTGTACGCATGTTTTGCAATCCTACCTTTATGGGCCGCTATTTCTCTTATCGGAATAAAGCTTGCAATCCCTGTCGCAAAGATTATTAAGTATATAACAGAGGCAAAGAGATTGGTTAAGAACGACAAGAATATTCATAAGAAGTTATTGTCGATTAGATTAAAAATTGCTAATTTAGAGAAATAATGTTCATGGAGAACGATAGATTTATATTAAATAGAAATAGTGATGTAAAAGTAATATACATCGGCACAGGCCAATTTCAATTAGCTTCTGGAAAATGGGAGGATGCTATACTCTATAAATACAAGGGAGTCTACAAAATGATGGAGGCATCTGAGTTTATAAAACTCGCAGAACCAGATAGGTCTACTACACTTGATGAGATCGGAGATATTCTTGGTCCTGGATGCACTCCAGATATTGAGCCAGATAGATAGATAGATAAAAAGTCATAATAAGGAAAGATGAAGTACGAGTATAAAGGAAATATCTACAATTATGTAGGAGTAGGAAAGTTTAAAGATTCTACAGGTAAGTGGATTGACGCTATAATATATGAGCGTGATAATCATGTATATATGAGAGAAATAACAGACTTTATAGATAAGTTTAAGAAAGTATAATTATGATAAACTATATCTTTTTACTTTGTATGTGTGCAACATTTGCGATACTATGGGCAAAATTGATACAAGGAATGCTTATAGAACAGCAAGAATCTGACGATAAAGTCATAAGAAAAGTAGTAAGAGAAGAAGTATACAAAGCGATTGCTGTATACGAAAACAGCAGGGAGGCTAACAGAGAATGGTAATAACATAGACTTTAATAGAGCAAAATAAAAATCTTCCATGCGTAACAGATAAAGTGTATGAAATAACTCTATTTTTAATGTTTAATAGAGAATTCATGAATGATGTATATAGAACATTTCGTAATTTACTGATATTATAATACTTAAATTATTAGCCGGGGTTAACAGCCCCGGCTTTTTTATTGAGCTTGCCGAATATTTTATTTTTTTTTTAGTTTTTAAAACTGTTATGTTGGTACGGAAAGGAGAAACAGTAATAATTGGCTCCCCCGGCTCGCATTTGGGATCTGACTACCCCCCGGCATCTTAAATGACGTCGCTGATAGATTGCCAACCTAATCGCGGGAACATAAAGAACAGTTCTATTCTATTAGTAACAATAAACATAATCAATATGGATAAATTCTGTTTAGTAGCTATCATGCTATTCGCTATTCAACACGATATGGTTGATGACTCAATTGTTGATGTAATCAATGCAATTGATCGTGTACGTGGTACCATTCCACGCACTGATTATCTTGAACTTGTGTTCTCAGACGCTATGTGTGAGCATTATGTATACAATGTATCATTCGGCGTATATGACAAGCACTTCTATAATCAGCAGCTCGTAGAGAGGGTTATGCCTTTTTAAGGCATAGCTCTCTTTATTCTTTAATCACAGCAACTATGAAACAAATGCATCTTATTTGTCTGCTAATGATAGCAGCACAAAATGGTTTCTCAACAATTGAGGAAACTCTCGACTACATTTACACTGTACATTGTAGAGGTGATATAAGAGAATGGCTTCAGTATAAATATCACGAGCTATTCAACTTGTATCAATTGGGAGAGTATGTTGGCCCATTGGGAGAAAAGTATTTCGACAATGGAGTAAAACACGAATTGGACCAATCGTTCAAATTAGCTTGAGGTAGTGGGTATTACTCACTATCTCTTGCTTATTCTTTAGCTTATGTTTAATCAATAAATATTTACAGTTATGAAAACATTTCGTAAGATTATCTTATCTGTAGTCGTTTTAGTTTGTGGTTTTGTTGTAGGTTATTGCACTGGTCAAGAGAATGGGAAAAACATTATACTTAGCCAGTATAAGTTGTTACACAATGATTACAACGCTAAGACCGAACTAGTTAATGCACAGCGTGCTGCACTTGACGCAGCAGACCATGTTATGGGTGAGAATGAGTTGTTTGACACTGATGGCAGCGATGCAATGGTCAAATATCTTGATTTAGCTCACAAGGTTGACAGTTTGTATCAGCTTGAGGAGTAAGGCTTTATGCCTTACCCTCTTGCCTTTCTTTGCTTGCGGGAACATAAAGAACACCTCTAGATTATTAGCAGGGGAAGAGAGAAAGATATAGATATGTTGATGTTTGGAACAGTCTCCACACCTATGTATTTATACATTTGATGTTGTTTATGGTTATGCCTCTTCCTTAATATATAGCTTTATAGCTATTATCTTCACAAATGATTATTTGAACTTGCTGAATATTGTTTCACCATTAAATATAATATATTATGTCTAAGTATCGTTTGTTTAATATGTCTATCCTGAAAGCTAAAGCCCAGGAAGGACAAACTGAAGGTAATTTGTATGTAGCAGCTACATTGGAGAATCAGGACTGCGTGTTTGAGGAGAATACCTCAATTGTGATGTTCGGCGTTGATGGATTGATTAATGCAATTCGTCCGTACCTGGACGTACAGCATGGAGGTATTGCAGAGACAAGCAATGAAGACGCAATTCCAGAGCGTTATCGCTTCTTGAATGGTATCTTCGTACGCCAGAAACTCGAGCACGGAATGAGTTATTTGCTGAACAATGACCATAGTCCAAGATTGGACAAATCTACTGGTCAGCCTATGACAATGGACTCAGTCTTGGTATTCTGTATCTTAATTTCAGAAACTCCGAAAGTTGATGGCACACCAAACTATGCCAAGAACTGGGATCCAGTCTCAAGAGTACGTAGTATTGAGCGTCAGTTCTTCAAGCCTGTTAATAACCAGACTGCAACTGTAGCAGGTAATGCTGCGCCTCAGCCTGCACCACAGGCTACACCAGCTCCTGACCCACTAGCGGCAGCTACACAGCAGCAGCCAGCTCCTCAACAACCAGCCGCGGCAGCTCCAGGCAGCGTGCCTCCAGCAACTGGTCCAGCAACCTTCTAACAACTTGCATCGTAGCGTCCTCGTGGCGCTACCTTGCTTGCTTGAACAAATGTAACTCGCTTCGCTCAGACATTAGCTTAGAGCTTCCCTGAGAGGAGGGGAAAGGCGGAGGCGGATAAGCAGGTGAAATTTCAGATAGAGCAGATAGAATAAAACATAATCAATATGAAAATAACTTATAAAACAAATGCGTTGGACATTATTCGCTTAGTCGAGAACAATGCACCCAAGCTCTGGGAAAAAGAGTGGAACAACTTTCCTAATACATGGGGAGGAGTAAACGCGCTTACCAAAAAAGTTGTAAAAGACTTATTGGTAATGATTAGCCTGCCATATTCTAAAGAATTAGCAGGATTTGTCAGATATATTGTAGAGTACCCTAACACAATAAGATACTCTGAATATAAAAGATCTTTAATTGGCAAGACAATTGAAGACGTCATATTTGAATCACCTCTTTAACTTAATACGTAGAAAGGACTGCGTGCCGGACAATCCGGTAGTTGTTTATTAGGATGAAAAGATTCCATGTTAATTGCACAAAAAATATGCTCATTATTGACTAAAGGTTACTAATTGCCAAGCGTGGCAACAATAAGCGTGGTACATATCACAGTCTGTGAAGATAGTGATATGTTTATTTTAAACTCAGCTAGGGAGAGTCTAACATTAACACTGATGAGACCTAGACGAAACTACACTGCATCATTGTGTAGTCTGTTTCATTACTCAAAAGCAATTCATAGACCTCAATGCAACAATCTGAGAAGATAGTTGTATTGGACCGTTATCTCATGCGGTATATAAACAAGGATGACGGAGCGCCTACGCTAACGTGATAAATCGTAGGTAGTAATGTGGCGTTCATGGTCCCAAGCCCATGACTATAATACGTGCTTATGGTACTTGCAAAGCCATAAGATGTCGATTGTAGGACACAGAGGGGTATAGCTAGCATATGGGTTTACATGTAAAACTGAGAATTACTCAACGCAGCCAAATGTATACAGGTGAAGACAAAGTGCGATCTAATTCTCTATGACAATCTGGAGAGACGGATAGTGGTGATAATGCACACATTTAAAATGTGAGGGCGTTCTAGTGAACACTTAGGTGAGTCACATGGTTCGAGTCCAGTCACCACTCTACTTCATACATGTTTTTTAGTTACATTTTAGTCCATTTGGCATGGGTATATTGGTTCGTGAGAATAGATATACCATTTTAATTGATTATTAATCAAACTTATATAATTATGGAAGATAAAATGCATTCTTTTATGGACCACTTAAACTTATTCCTAGTAGGATTAATTGTTGGTGGATTTGTTGGAGCCTGCTTTGGTATTAATGCTGTAAAAGGTAGTAATAATAGAGCAGAGAAAAAGCTTAAAGCATATGAACAGTACTATAATTGTACTGAGACATTGCTTGACTCTCTCGATGGTACACATGATCTTGATCTGATGGATACAGATCTAGCTACAGATTATGGTGCTGATTATTTGGATGCAAAGTCTAAAGTAGATGAACTTATTGCAGAGTAGTATGAATGAATTCGAAAAAGAAGAACATACAGAAGACATCTGGTACTCGTAAAAAGTACAAACCAGGACAATTAGTCACAATTAATCATCGTGTATTTAGAATTGTAAAAAATTATTGGTGCTTGGATGATTGTTTATGTTGTTATGACAGAAATTATGAAAAATATGATTTCTGTATGGAATTACCATTAGGTGTAAGTCTAAAACCAATATCAAAACATAAGGGTTGAGTTGCATCAACCCTAAGTGTTTAATGTAGCCAGCGTAAGCTGAGAGTCCAAAGCCTCTATAAATACAGATGGAACACTTCGTTCCTTCGGAACTCCGATGGAACACTTTTATACCGAGCATAAGCGGTAAGTCTTGTGCAATAATAGTATTATAAACATTATCAAAATGTCACACAAATTTACAAATCTGAAATCAGAGAATGAGTTTAATCATGGTGGTAAAGGTAAATCAACAATGAAGCGCAAAGCAAAAGCTAACACCATGACAAAAAAGGAACTTAAAAAGTTCTTTGGTCATTCGTTTCCAGCAATGCCTAAAAAGGCAAAGGTAGCCTAAGTATAGATAGGGTGTAGTTCTATACAAATAAACAATGTTTTAAATTATCAAAATTATGAACATTTTAGAGAAGTTAATGGGCAAAAATTACCCAAAGTTTGAAACAGCTATTTATGCTGACGGTAACACAACAATTGTAACAGTGTCTCGTACACTGTCTCCTACACATGTTGATTTGGACTCTCCTAGTTATGTAGAGACTAAGTTCAAGAAGCACATTCCAATTCTCAAGGAAATTGGGGTTATTAAGAATCAGGAGACTGATGAGCAGAGCATCAATGTAACAGTTGAGGTTGGCGGTGCATTCAATGGTATCACTCATTTGAATCATCTTGTACATATCGCTGCAGGTATTAGCGAGATTGCAGAGGACAGACTTAGCGAGCCTAATGCAATTAAGGCTATTGGTCTGGATTGTAAACCATTCATTTGTACAGACAATGAATCAGAAGAAACGCAAGCAGACGCATAACCAAGCGGTTAATCCGAAATCAGCAAAAGGGAAACCTGATGCTGAGTATCTTAACTACAAGGTTGTTGCTAAGGAGGGAGGATCTACAATGATCCTCTCTTCTGGGTTAAGTAAAGTCAATGCCAAATCTTTGGAAAATACTTTGAATAGTTATATTAATAACAAGCATTCAAATGTTCCAGGAGCTGGCAAGACAAGTGTTAAATTTATAACGATTCATTAGTAGTCTTATGATACAAATTATTATTGATAACAACAAAGAAGTTTGCATAAAGACAACGAATGGTCTTGAAGAAACAGAACTTGCTGCAAAGGCCACAATTGAAATTTTGCGACAATATAAACAAACAAAAGTATCAGAAACTAAACTTGAACTAGCTTGGGTTGGTTATGAACACACTAACAAAGTAGCGAAAGTAATAAAAGACATACTGGGCTTTAGCTTGGTAGAAGCTAAAAAATATGTTGATGAATACCTAAATGGCAAAGATGTCGTTTTGGCTTCTGGTAGTAGAGAAAAAATGATGAATACTTGTGTAAAATTTCACCCTTACGATGATATAGTAAGAGTTTGTGTATCAAACATTTAACAGTTATGGCAGTAAGATTGTATGAGAAACCAGAAAATTACAGTCCTGGTCCGATTATAGCAATAGTTGTCATAGTAATATTATTACTCATGACATCAAAGTGTCAGGCGCAGCAAAAAGCAGCGATCGATACAATGGTTTGTAAGGTTGAATGTATTAAACAAATAGTACAACAACCTAGTTCTAACGGCAAAACCGTTAAGTATATGGCTGTATATGTTGATAAATCAGCAGGATTCTCAGAGGTTATTCCAATCTCAAAGAGTGTTGTAGATTATATCAGTACATGCAAACAATTCTCTATTGCGCCAAATATTGGCATAAGGTTAAGAAATGGTGTAATTACATCAATAGTGCGTTATAAAATTAAATTTGTACACAGATGAAATTTCAACCACATGATATAGTACGCCGAGTCTTGCCAAGTGGAACAATGGTAGGTGGTTTAATGGTTGTTATCGCTAGCTCTCATGATAAGAGAACAATAGTTAGAGATATAAAGACTGGAAAATTTTATCAGTATAAATCCTGTAATCTTGAGAATTACGGAGGAACTGCAAAGATTATGGTTAGCAAAGAAGATATGGATAAAATCAGTATCACAAGAGGTATTGGTGTATTCTATCACAGTGTATCACCATTGTATGATAAACTGTATGCTAACCCTCCAAGATTTGTATGTTTTGTACTAGCCAGAAAAGATGATACCATACGTAGAATATATCAGCTTGGAGAAATATCTAGAGTATTAAGAAAAGTTGGTGAAACTCGTAAAGGTTATGACATGGTCCCAGTCAAGCAACCAATGTACAAGCTACAATTAATTGGTGAACCATGTAAAGGTTGTATCTTCGATAATCTATCTCTTGCCCAAGAGTAGTAGATGCAAAAAGAGAAATAACCTGCACGTGTCGTGAAGATGGTATAATATTTATTAATCCATAACAATGACAAAACGTAGAAAGAACGGTCAGATGTCTGATAGTGAACTAGAAGTCAGACGTCATCATGCATCATTACGTAAGCTTAAAGCATATTGTAGTGATGTAAACGTAGAGTTGAAAGACTACAAATCTGCAGATCCTGATGATATGTGCGTATTATCATTAGAAGATGTAGATCTTGGAGCTAGAAAGAGCTATTTACCAGAAGATAATGATTCGTGGTTCGTTAGTGAAGACGACTATGAAGAAGTATCTAAAACAGCATTATATCTATGAAACATGAGGGTTTAGAATTGATTGTTTCAATAATGTTGATGTTCTTTTCTGGATTTCCGCTTATTGAAATAATCTCAAAAGGATTAATTATTGACCAAATTAGCAAATTCTCATTGGGGGTTATTGTAGCTTGGTTAATAATAATTTTGGTCTCCAGTTTTATATATTTTATATCTTACTGGATGGAAAAATTTGATTAGTTGCATTTCAAGGGGGCAGTTTATACTGTCCCCAAGATTTATTAGGTTAGAGGCCTACATAACAGTTCGAGTCTGTATAAAATCACAAGCTGGAGAGCTTCGTACTTCGTTATCGTCACAGATGTTTTAACAGTTTCTAAGGTTGACGTAAAACACAACACGAAACTGCCATTTGGACTTGTAGCTCAGCTGGTTAGAGTAACAGACTCATAATCTGGAGGTCCTAGGTTCAAGCCCTAGCTGGTCCACAAAGATGATTCCGTGAATCTTTAAAACCCGGATAGTTAACATTTGTTGAATCTCTAAAAATTATCAAAATGAAGAGATTATTCGAAAAGCTTAGCATGTGCTTAATCATGCTTATTGCAGTTATCACAGTGTCATCATGTGACTATGTGAAACAGACAAAGAGCGAAATCAGACATGATGATTCGCTCATGGTGACCAACATGATGCGGGAGATTGACAATCCTACATTTACAGACTACTCTGACGCTATAGAGTTTCAGAGATCAGAAGGTCAGTGGAGACATCAAGACTCAGTGTTCTTCAACATACCTGAAAAGGTTATGCGTGATGTGGTATCAGTCTTAGAGAAATCTGGGAAACCAGTGACTAAGATGAGTATATCAAATGAGTTCGAGTCTAATAAGCATGTATACTTGAATCTGCCTGACAAGCCGGATTTGTATCAAGCTATTACTCCGCCAGACGTTCCGAACACAGAAGCTGTTGACACCATTATCGATGGTAAGCATGTGCAGGTGATACAATCCTCCAGTACTAATATAATGCCAAAGGAGGATTAGCTATGAAGAGATTTATTATTATTTCTTACGATGGTTCAAGTTTGAATCCATCTGAAGTTGTAGCAATAGCTTCACAGCTAAAGTCTATTAAGCCTGGTGTTGAAGATGTTCATGCATCTACAATGGATGAAACGGAAGCTAATTCCATTATTATCCGTCATGCAGAAGCTAAGAATGCTACAGAATTATCTGTAGTAGAATCTGCATGTATTTACGTAAAGAAGAAGTTTGGCAAGTATTTTGACTCCAAAATGAAGTTGTTGCTTGCATTGTCAGAGGCTATAAATGACGAGCCTAACAGTGATGCTCTTATTGGCGCTATCAAGGTTATATCTGGTGGTGTAAGTAAGAGAATGTGTGATTCTTACGGTATTTCTACCGATGTTATTCGTGTATTTAAAACAGTTCATAATAACATGTAATTATGTGCAGAACACAACGTAATACTAAGAAAGTGTATCGTCAACGTCATGCAGAAGCTAAAGCAAAGGCTTATAAGCGTGACAAGTTTCAGAACAAATTAAACCCTCTCGATTATGTGGAAGATACCAGTGTATACGACTAAGAAGGTAAAGGGTAAGAATGTCAAAACATTGGCATTTGAATCCAAGTACCCTGATGAGAGTCAAGCTAAAGAGGCTAGATTCGCACTCATTCATTTGGCTAACTGCGCCCACAAAGCTCCATGCGATATCACCGTTAATAGTAACGGTGAGGTATTCGTTAAGAATCCATCATGGAGTGTCGGCGAAGTAACATATGTTAATTAATTTTATTTACAAACATTTTAAATCATTATCAAAATGGCAAAAGCAGAAACAAAAGGTGCTGCTAAAGAGCAGCAGAATGCGTCAGTAGACAACGTTGTAGAGAAGTTGGTTAAGGGCAACCTTGTAACCGACATCGCAGACAAGGCGGCGGAAGAGATCCGCCAGGATGAGGAGAAACGTAAGATCTCCCAGGTAAAGGAGATCGTTAAGTGTGCTGACTTCCTCCGTATTAAGGAGCTTCTCAATGTCCGTAAGGACCGTGCGAAGGCAAAGATTACTCTCGACATTCTCAAGAAGCGTACAGAGTTGTTGGCTCGTCTTCTGGGCAAGCAGGAGGATGGTACCGCCGTTCCTGATGATCAGAAGATCACACCAAATCAGTTCCGTGACCTCTCGAAGAAGATCGATGAGGATCAGAAAAAGCAAATGTCTGATCTGAACCAGGAGTACGAGAAGCACGACCGTGAGTTGCGCGACAAGTATCCTAACTGTTGGTATTATGCTAACTATCAGTTCGACCGCTTCTAATTCTTCTTCTAGTACAAGTATCTTCGTATCACGTATATAGATTCTCAGGTACTAGAGACCCCGAGGGGCAGTGTAGAGAAGGAATCTCAGAATGAATTAACATTCTCATCAAGTATCTTCGTATCACGATGGGAAGAAGAGATGTGAACCCACACAGTAAATTGGGACAGTAGATCAAACAATATGTTTTGTACGTATCTTTGTATCGGGGAGACTCGACTTGGCTGAGAACCAAGATTGAACCCTGCAAAATATATCAAAAATGCTGAATATAGCCCTCTAAGTATCTTCGTATCATGAGGATTCCTATATATTTTTTAGCCATATTCAAATGCGTTCTGAGGCGTTGTAGGAGATAAGTGGAGTAATTAACCACAATGCTGCCGAAAGCGCCTTAGAACGACTCTAAAGTGGCTTAAATCGAATGTTCTGACTGATCATCAGGACATTTACAAAGAATGTACAGTGTGTATGAAATAATCTGGCAAGACCGCGGTTCGACTCCGCGCATGTCCACATAAAACTTTCACTTATCGATGACCATCCATTTGATGGACAACCTAGGCATGTTGTAAAACTACCTATATGGGCATGTTCTGGCTTTGATTGTCAGAGGAGATAAATACGTTAAGCACTATACTGTAAATTAAATGACAATGTAAATAACATTGTAGACTATACTAACGTAGCGTAAGTTTAGTCTAGGTGATTCCTACCAAAGTGGAGAAAAGGATTTGGGGTTCGATTCCCCATTTCCTTCCTATTAGTTATGACAAAGGGATATAAAGCGATGATAAAGGATAGATGTCCTTATATCGTCGACCTCGCGTTTAAATGGTGTACAGAGTTCGGTAGATTATCAAATATTGGTAAGAAGCCACACGAAAGAATTAAGTATGCTGTAAAGACACGATGGATAGACCGTGTATATCAAGAAAATGTAGCAATCTACAACACTGGACGAGGAAAACCTCGAACAGATGAGAAAGATTCTTCATTAAAAAAAGCTCTTGGGATACATGAGGGGTCTCAAAACTTTAATTTTGCAGACTCTATAAACTTAGAATGTATTAACAAGACTTTCAATGCTGGAGAATACGCATTTTGGATATGGGTTAATAGTTGGGTTGTATGGTTCCAAAATAACTATAAATTCCTAGAAAACTATTACAAAATATCATGTAAATGCGGCAATATGGCTCTATTTGATAATTATTTATCAGAAAAAGCTGGATTCCTAGATGATTATCTTGAAGATTTCTCTAAGTTTATTAAGAAAACATTTAATTAAACAAAATAAAAATGGAGTATTTCCCTTTAATACTTAAGCATCGTGTAACACACATGCATTTCGATCTCCCCGACAATATGGAGCTTATATTATCAATATTTCGTAAGGCACATGCTAACGAATATATTATAGAGCCACATGTATTTTGTCACGGAGACTGGTATGACGATTTATGCTTATATGAGTATGCATGTAATCCTAAATTAAGATATTTATCGAATTGGATTATGCGTAAGCTAATTCTTGAAAAAAATCTAACTTGGGAAACAACACAAGTTAGAATGAGAATCGCTTCAAATATGCTTTTTCAGATAGGAGTGGTAACAGGGGGTAAAAACCTACTTGGTATACTTCAAAGCAATTTCGTCAACAATGTATGGGCAGTTCATAGACAGAAATTAATCTATGACCTTCCATTCTATCAGGAGTAGGGTGAGAGAGATCTCCCCTACTCCACAATATGGAGTATCAGCGTATCACTCAATCTGAGATTGAGACCATAAAAGAAGCTCAAAAGGGAAATGAGCTAGCGTTTAATAAATTGTTTAACCGTTATAAGGAGTTCGTCGACAACGTGCTCTTTTATTACGTGAACGACATGGATGAAGCTAAAGATCTTACTAATGTAGTATTTCTTAAGGTTCACCAAAAACTCTCGACATTCACAGATTATTCGTCTTTTGGCGGATGGCTGAGAATTATAGCTAATCGAACAGCTATAGATTATCTACGAAAAGTAAAGGAAAAATCTATGGAATTAGGAGAAGAAACAGGCCGACTACCTGTCGAATTAACTAATTCTTCAGAAGAAGAAGATCTTGTCAATCTTCTTGAGTATGAATCTCTTCTAAAGGAGTTTGAAAAGCTCCCTAAGAAGACACAGAAGATATTTAATTTATTTTACGTAGAAGATCTGTCAGTTGACGAAATTAGCAAAGTGCTAAAAACTCCTACAGGCACTATAAAAGCTGCGTTAAGTCGCACTCGTAGGAAAATTAAAAATAACTTAAAAGTTTAACAAAAATGACTTCACTTTTATTATTGATTCTCTCGATTTTTGTAGCTCTTGGTTTCGCAAGATACAATAAGAGCAACAAGTTGTTCTGGATCATTCTCGTAAGTCTCTTGCTCGGTTTTACCGGTAAGAGCATGGTCAACTATGCCTTTGTTGACCATGAAAGTGAAGCCAGTACAGTTAAATCTTCGACAACTCCCATGCTGGCACCAACGTGCTCATTTCAGGCTTTGGAACCCTCAGAGGGCGCTGGTACATGTGCTGAGACAAAACCAGCAGGTAAGGATACAGTTGTAGTAGATACTGTTGCTGTGCTTAACTTGGGTGAAGACGAGCATATTAATGTGCTCACTAAACCTCCACGAGATTGGTTAAAAACGAACTTCATATTCGACACAAGTTGAATTTAAGTTAGTTGCCCAGAAAAGTATCAAACATTTTAAAAAAATCTATTATGAAAAAAGTAAAGGTATTTCATGTAGGAAACAAAAAGGGACTCCGTAAGCTTATTAAGCTTTTGGATGAACAAGGCGTGAAACACACGCTCACAAAAAAGACCAAGGTTAACAAGCACTATGGAATCGAGTACACTATCAAAGATGGTGTTATCGCTCTCATGGAGCATGCTAAGGTTATCGAGTTAATGAAGGCTGCTAAAAAGGCAGCGTAGTAAACAACATTTTAAACATTATCAAAATGGCAAAAAAGAATAACAAGGGCAATGTAAAAGTTGCTCAGAATAATAACAATGGTGGTGATAACGGTGCAAATGCAGCTGTTGAGGCTGCAGCTATGCTCACAACAACAGGTGGATCAAGTATGGACCGTAACCACCAGGTAGACTTGTTGAAGATGGCTCATGAGCGTTTCTTCTTGGATGAGAACGCTGCTGAGCATACCGGTATGCCACAGGGGGCTATCGACAAGCTCAATCATATTAATGCCCTCGGCATCGCTGTATGCGTATGCAATGAGGTCAAGTATGGTACTAGTGACTTCGCGGTGGTAATCCGTAAGTCTGCACTCCCAGAGCTTACTGAGGCTTTGAAGGAGATTGGCGTAAGCTTTGATGGCACAAAACTCTTGCCTTCGAAGGATGATCCTGAAGCAGTTGAGGTTACCGCCGAAGCTGTAACAGTGTCAGAAGAAACTTCTAAGAAGCTCGAAGAGGATGCTAAGGCTCGTGCAGCAACAGCTGGCAAGGTCTTCGATCCTACAAAGATAAAGGACGAGGAAGAACTTAAGAAGGCTTTGTCTGGATTCCTGGCTTTGAATCGTGACTCTAAGCTGATGGATAGCATTATGCAGTGTGTAAACTTCTATAAGGCATATCGCTCTATTGAGGCTAAACGTGCTATCGAGTCTGCTGAAAAGACACTCAAGGAGACTAAGGATAAGGAGTATAAGGCTAATGCTGAGAAGGCTCTTGCTTCTGCAAAGAATGATCTTGAGCGTATCAACAACATGAGCTTCCATGACATGTTTCGCAAGATTGTTAACTTTACAGGTCGTGTCGGAACGCTTGCTTATGGAATTGGTACTCACCTCTTCAATGTTACCGCTATGTCAGGATCTCCTGTATCTGCGTTCTGTGAGCTTCGAGACCATTCTACTGACAAGAAAACCGGCGTATGCAAGTACACCGATGATCAGATTGCAGACGTTGTAAAGTGTCTCGTAATCATTGGTGCGGACGAGATTCGCTCTAAGGGCATAGCTTTGCTTGAGGCAGAGAACAAGCTTCCTGAGAAGGATCGTAACAAGGAGCGTATTGACTCAGCTAACAAGAATATTGCTCACGCAGATAAGGCCACCGCAGCAGTTCTTGCAGCTCCAGGTAGCTTTGTTGAAAATTTGAAGCAGAATTTCTTGGACGGTAACAGCTTTGCTAAGAAGACTGTTGCCTCTATTAAACGTGCATACTATCGCGACGTAACTCCTGATATGATTGCTAAGGTTAAACCTTTCTCTATGCTGGATAACGCCACTCAGTATGCAGGTATCATCTCTAACCTGTTCCGTAATCCTTCTGATCCACTCGTAGGTTATGCTAAGGAGAATATTGTCGACTTGGTATTCAAGACCGATGAGGAAATCAAGGCTGAGGAAGAGGCTATTGCCAAGACTGCTAAGGAAGCAGCTGAAAAGAAGGCAGCTGA
>ERZ1034723.243-NODE-243-length-31916-cov-12.323405_pt1 | contig 31916 bp, 40 predicted proteins | sample MGYA00520637_ERZ1034723 | MGnify/ENA primary metagenome ERZ1034723 (study PRJEB33766, sample SAMN09781719) | gut metagenome | biome: gut microbiome | host: Homo sapiens | place: Madagascar | study: EMG produced TPA metagenomics assembly of the PRJNA485056 data... | reverse complement strand
TTTTCATATCTCATAGACAATTATTACAATAAACAATATGTAAATACTCAATGGTCGAAGGAACAAGCAAAGCGGCTATTGGATAGAAATTTATATAAGATAGTTACTTATACAAAAGATGGTAACTTTAGATGTTACTTGTATTATATGGATAGTTTTAAAATAAAAAGAAAAGATAGAATTTTTTATAAAAAATTTTTACCTAAGATATACGAATATTTGAAAGAAGAATACCAAATTGACAACTATACTAAAACTGTAGATGTTCTTGATGTTATATTTGAGAAATCTAAATAACATTGTGATACTAAGGAATATGTGAGAATAATAAGCAACGGGTAAGTTAAAAAACTGTTTATTTATAAAACAAATTTAACAAACAAACTTAACAAACAACTATGATTAAATAAAGGATAAGGAAGTGCATTTTATAAAATATATGGGGAGTAAAAGTCGAATAGCTAAAGAGATAGTTCCTATAATACAATCATACATAGATAACAACACAATAAATAATTACTATGAGCGATTTGTAGGTGGGGCAAATGTTATTGATAAAATTTTGTTTGATAGTGATTAGCATCCTTTAGGAGATAAGCTGGCAGGTAACGTTTTTAAACATAAGGTGAGTAGCGAATTAAGGAGTGGAAAAATGATTTACATAACTGGTGACTGCCATGCGGATTTTAGAAAATTTTCTACCGATAATTTCCCTGAGCAAAAAAATATGACTAAGGACGATTTTGTTATTGTTTGCGGTGATTTCGGAATCTGGCATGATACAAAGGATGAACGATATTGGCTTAATTGGTTGCAGAAAAAGCCTTTTACGCTACTTTTCGTGGATGGAAATCACGAGAATTTTGACAGATTGTATAGTGATGAGTTTCCTACCGTGGATTTCCATGGCGGTAAAGCTCATAAGATCCGTAAGAATATATATCATTTGATGCGTGGCTACGTGTTTGAATTATGCGAGAAGAAATTCTTTGCCTTTGGTGGGGCAAGCAGTCATGATATTCGGGATGGAATCTTGCAACCAGACGAGTACCCAAATAGAAAATCTCTTTACCGAGACTATAACAAAAGAACTCGACGAGGTGAAATGCTTCGTATTAACCATAGTTCTTGGTGGAAAGAGGAGTTACCAAGTGTGTGGGAAATGAAATTTGGATTAAAAACTCTCGAAAAAAATGGCAATAAAGTTGATTTTATTGTTACCCATTGTTGCCCCCAGCAAATCGCATCACTAATTTCTGGCAGATATAATGAAACGGATTCGATAACGGAATATTTCAATATTGTCGCGGAAACGGTAAAGTTTTCAAAATGGTTTTTCGGTCACTATCATTATAATCAGGTTTTAATGAACGAGTTTATATTGCTTTATGAGCAGATTGTGAGGTGCGTATGAACATAAAAATTTCAAAAGGCAATAGTAAACTTGGAGCAATTCCAAGCGTATCACTTCCGGCTGGAATCACATGTAGAAGTGATTGCAAATGTTCCAAGAAATGCTATGCAAAGAAGTTGGAACGGATTAGAAAATCTGTTAGACAGGCATACCAACATAACTATCGGATATTAAAGTGTATGCCAGATATATACTGGAGAGAAGTCGAGGCGTCAATTATGATGTCTCGATTTTTTCGCTTTCATGTGTCTGGAGATATACCGGATAAGAACTACCTAATTCGTATGATTGAAATTGCAGAGCGTAACAAGCATTGCGAAATTTTATGTTTTACGAAAAAATTTAGCATTGTGAATGAGGTTGTTGCTGGGAGGAAAAATAATGATTTACCACCAAACTTACATTTGATCATGAGCGGATGGAGGGATTTGAAAATGGAAAATCCGTTTCATCTTCCAGAGGCGCATGTCAGGTATAGAGATGGTTCTACGACAGCTAGAGACGATGCGTTAGATTGTGGCGGGAATTGCACTGAATGTGCATTGACTGAAGGTGGCTGTTGGGCACTTGGTACTGGTGAACAAGTAGTATTTGATGAACATTAGGAGGGTACAAATGGATAAGAGAGAATTATCACCTCAAGAGTATTTTGATATAGTAAAAGAGCGTAAACAGCATATCACAGACGAACAGCTGCTAAATGTTTATGATAATTGTCTGGAACTTTTGAATAAATATAAAATTACTGGACAAACAGTAGGAATGCGTAAGTTGTTATTCCATCTTGAGTGTATCGAGAAAGAGCGTGAGATTGTCAAGATGGGGATTAATACTTTTGTATATAGAGATGATATTGAGTTTTACATCAGTGAAGTTGCTTCTGATGTTGTAAAAATTATTGACATTGAAAGCTATGAGCGCGAGATTCCAGATGAAATTGTAGAGGTCGTTGGGCGTGTGAAAGATAAATTCGATCAGTTATATATTGTGTTTACAGATTATACTGGAAAGATTGAAAGACAGGTTGAGGCAGAACGCAGGAAAAAAGACCCGATTCTGTTTGGAACATTCCTGAATGAAGAAACTCGGAGTGTGATTGATAGATTCTACTATCTTGGAGATTGGGTGGACGAGTATTGCAATTTGACGCTCGATAAGATGGTAAATGAAACGAAAAACCTTAGGAAACGCGATCTTATTAGAACTATTAAGACGCCAGATGATATTAAGGAATTAAAAGTACAGCTTGAATCTTTGACTCTGCGTGGAGATACCTTTGTTGTTGGAGCAGAGAAGAAGAAAAGATTCTTTGACAGTATTAAAACTTTCCTTTCTGGGAAAGCAAAATGATGAAAAGTAACATTGACCTGACGAAGAATCAGATATTTAGCAGACAATCTTTTATCATAAGAGGACTTGACAGTACAACATTTGGCACAGAGTTTCCTTGGACTTTCCAGTGTCCGGGGTTGGACGGTAAGAAATTTGAAGCTATGCGAACTGGTGATAGAAAAGAACGAGAACACAAAAAAGTATGTGACGAGGCGGTATCGAGAAATTACTGCGACTGCTGTGGTACATATCTTGTAAATATTCCATGGAATAGAACATATGGATTATGCCAACGATGTAGTGATGATTTGGATAAGGACTTGAGGGCATATCCTTGGAGCAGGAAATACTAATGCGTCCGAACAATGAATTACTCTCATTAAATTGATAGTATCAAAAATAGGAGGTGAGAAGATTGGCAGAATATCATGTTGGTTGTGGTGCATTTGGGATTTATGCAGGTACGCTCAATGCTAAAAATAAATCATTGTGGCAAAACAAAACAGACTGTACTAATGAGGCGCTGTGTGCAGTTAGAGATTATATGGTGTCTGAGCTTTTAGGTGGGATTAAATGTACTAAGGCAGTATCAAGCGGATATGAATGGACATTAAACGATGGACGAATAATAGAACTTAGAGTAACAATAAAATAAAACAGAAAGGGTCAAGAATTGAAGACTAAACAAGATGATAAGATGATAGAGGAACTAAGAAAACTTCCTTTAGATTATTGGGATTTTAAAGATGATGATACAAAGGAATATACGCATGGATTGCATAATTATCCTGCGGTAATGGTTTGTCCAATCAGCAGAAATATTATTAAATTGGTAAGAGGAATACAGCCTGTAACAGCATTGTTAGATCCATTCTCCGGTTCAGGGACTGTGGTTGTGGAAGGTATGATTAATGGTGTACCAACGGTAGCTGGTAATGATATCAATCCATTAGCTTTGTTATTAACCAAGGTTAAATCTACTCCATTAGATTGCAAAAAGCTGAAGAAAGAAGCCGATAAGGTTAAGAAAGGTATTGTTGAAACCATAGAGAAGAATAAAACTCTGTTGGAGGAAGTTGATGATTATATTGCGAATGAATTAGGTTTGGACATTTCTGGAAGAAAAGGCTGGGGAGATTCTGCACCACAGTATTTAAAGCAATTCTGTAGTAAGGAAGGCTTAGCCATTGAAATTCCTGGTTTTAAGAATATAGGATATTGGTTTAGACCCAGAGTAATTTTAGAACTCGCAATTGAGAAGGCTGCAATTGAGAAGGTTACGGATACAGACATTAGAGACTTCATTTTTGTCGCGATGAGTGAATCAATTAGGCTGGTTTCAAACAGAAGAAATGGTGAGTTTAAGATGTTTAGGATGCCGCCCCAAAAGGTGTTAGATTTCAGACCTGATGTATACGGAGAGTTTGAAAAGATATTAACTAGAAATATTGAAAAGATGGAAGAGTTTGTGGCAAAACTTAGTGAAAATGGAACGATTCCACAGGTTTCGATTTTTAGAAATAGTGCTTGTACGCTAGAGGATGTACCGGATGATACTTACGATCTAATTGTAACTTCACCTCCCTATGGGGATAGCCGAACAACCGTTGCATATGGAGAATACAGTAGGCTTTCATTACAATGGATTAATCTTGACAATCTTACTAAAAAAGAAATCATGGGTGTCGACAAATCCTTGATGGGTGGGAAAAAATATCGTAATGGCTTTGGGTTGAACTTAAAGTATGTATGCAGTTTTTACGAGGATTTGGATGCAGCAATAAAGAGTTCTGCACAAAAAACGAAAAAAGGTGGATACCATTTCTGGGTTGTGGGTAACAGGACTGTAAAGAATATTCCCCTTCAGACCGATGTTATTATTTCAGAATTGGCAGAGCAATATGGTTTGGAAACTGTTTATACTATTGATAGAAACATTCCAAATAAAGTAATGTCATCATTGAATTCACCAACAAATGAGTCTGGAAAAACTGTAACAACAATGACAACGGAACATATTGTAGTGTTAAGGAAAAATTGATTATTAAGAAAAGCTGCCGAGATACCATTAATTTGATATCCCGACAGCTTTCTTTTATAACAGCTTATTTTTTTTATTGAATTTGTTTTGTACTATTTAGAAGCTAACACTAAATTCAAAATTCAACATATTGAGAGACATCACTATAAATCGAATGAACGGACTGTATAAGTCTGTTAATCATATAAGTAATTATAACGAGGAGTCGTCATTGAAAGGAGGTGGTAGTATGAAATTAAATTCAATAGAGTTTGCAAAAGCCAGAGCTAATCTTCAAGAAAATACAGAAAGAGAGCCATTCTCGAATAGAAACTGGGACAAAGCCGTAGAAGTAGATTCTATGAGTCTCATAGAGCTATATCTACAGCTTTGCGCAGGGGTGAATTATCGACCAGATCTAAATACAGAGTTTCTAACAGTCACAGGATTTGTTTTGAAGGATAATGGCGATAAGGCAGAACTTGATATGAATATACATTTTTCGCTAACCGATGAATTCCAATATGTAGGTAGCAGTAGTGTAACGCAAGGCGATGCAGCAGCCCTTAGATTTCTTTGGAGTGATGACTCTACGGTTAAGAGGGTTATGGAAGAAAATAATATAGATGATTTAGAGTTATCTTGTGTTATTAATATCTTGTTCAAACTTACTCACGGCTGGTCAATAAATAAAGATCTTAAAAATATGATAGAGCAGCGAGTTGATATAAACAGATATGTTATTGACTATACCGTGGGAAATTTTGTCTTCGTCAAAGATCAAGTAGGTGGGACAGCAAGAGCAACTGCTTTGCTTCCCATCAAGAATAAGTTGGTTTTAGCAAGTTAATTATTACATAGAAAGGGATGATATTATGCATTTTTTAGCCATGGTATTTACCGACGGAGGCTTTACCACGGATGAACTTCTTGAGCCTTATTGTGAAAATGTTCGTGTCCCTCGACGAATCTCCAAAGAAGAACTAATAAGAATAGAACAGGACAACTTTACTAAATATAATGAGCGAGTTCCTAAAGAGCTTCATATGGGAGAGGGATGGACTGATGAACAGTTATACGAATATGCTACAAGAGATGTTGATATAGCTTATATAAACAAAGACGGTTCTGTGTTTTTTGATGACAACCCGAATGCTAAGTGGGACTGGTATATAGAGGGTGGTAGATGGAACAAATCCATTAGATTGCTAGATGGTTCTTTGGTAAATAGAGCTAACGCAAATAATATAGATTTTGATAGTAGAGAGATGAAAGAGTTCCCTTGTTACGCAATAGTAACTCCAATAGGAGAATGGATAGAAAACACAACGGACTTAAGCTCTTTTTGGAAAGAAATAGTAAAGCAATATATGTGTACAGCCAGAGACAAGGGATGGTACGTAACAATTATTGACTGTCATATATAGGAGGTGAGACTTATAGATAAAGATTATACGGGTAATAGTAAATCAATTTATGCCTGTCTGGGTGCGAGTAATCATACCATAGAACCTAGACAGATTTTTGATTACTATGCGACTGAACCAAAAGCAACTCAATTACTGTGTGATGTTGAGCGCTTCTCTAAAAACGTTTGGGAGTGCGCCTGTGGCGAGTTACATATGAGTAATGTTCTCCGGCATAACGGATATGACGTAAAGAGTTCAGACATCGTACCTAGATGTGAAGGTGTGGAGACGATAGACTTTCTTGAATATAGAGGAGTTTTCGACGGAGATATTATCACAAATCCCCCATATAAATATGCTCGACAATTCGTTGAGAAGGCATTAGATGTCATACCGAAAGGGCACAAGGTAGCAATGTTTTTGAAACTTACTTTTCTAGAGAGCAAGTCAAGAAAGAGTCTTTTTGAAAGGTATCCATTTAAAACATTATACGTAAGCTCATCCCGTCTTAAGTGTGCTAAAAATGGGGATTTCGTAAAGTATGCAGATAATAGCACAGCTGTAGCCTATGGGTGGTACGTATGGGAGAAGGGGTTTAGCGGATCCCCGACAGTTAAGTGGATAAATTAGCCAGAGATTTTTTTTAAAGAAATGAAACGGAGGTATTTGGTTTATGGAAAAGATAAAGTGTCGATATAGAATTTCGATAGATACATATAATCAAGTGAAGAAATTTTTAGAGGCTATCAGAGGTAAGGAAGAACATATCCAACTGGTAGGGGATAATAATAGTGGTAAATCGGTTGTTTGTGGTGAGGAATTTTTGAAATCAATTATTAGCACATTACATACTATGTCATTTAAAAATCTGTGGATAGAAAGCGATATTGATATTTACCCATATGTTAAGAATTTTATAATCAATGAAAGTGGAACTGCCTAATTTATATAAATTTGAGTAATCTTGTAAAGAAAAAAATATTGTAGTATAATGTAAAAGGGCTACATAATTTCAACTATTTCATTATTGGCGACAATAAGCCTATAAACAGCATTTCTTGCTACCGCCTTTTTGCATTAAGAAAGGAGTGGTAGTGCTGATTTATTTAGATAATGCATCAACAACACAGATTGATGACAGAGTTTTAGAGGCAATGATGCCATATTTGCAACAAAGTTACGGAAACGCCGGGACTCTTTATCGGCTTGGAAAAGACGCAGCAATGGCTATAGATAACTCCAGGGAGCAGGTGGCTAATTTAATCGGAGCGAGTCCGGAACAAATACTATTTACTTCTGGGGGCACCGAGTCAAATAATATGGTTTTTATAGGGATAAAAGAATATCTACTTAAAATAAACAGGACGCATATAATAACTTCTCAGATAGAGCACGATTCTGTGTTGCGAGCAGTTAAAAGTCTTTGCCGTTTAAAACATGAATTTGATGCAGAGTTCATAGCTCCTGAACATAACTCTGGCATTAGTTCCTCTGATGTTTTAGGAGCGATTAACAAGTCCCCAGACTCTACGGGGCTTGTTTCGGTTATGTATACCAATAACGAAACGGGTATAAATAATGATATTAATGCTATCGGAAACGAGTGCAAAGATCGGGGGGTTCTATTTCACACAGATTGTGTTCAAGCTATTACTTGTAATTTGATTAATGTTAATGATATAGGATGTGATTTCTTGTCGTTATCATCGCACAAAATTCACGGCTGCAAAGGAGTAGGAGCTCTTTTTGCAAGAGATAAGACTATGTTATCTCCGTTGATAATAGGCGGAAAGTCACAAGAGTTTGGTCTAAGGGGCGGCACGGAGAATGTCGCTGGCATAGTTGGATTTGGTAAAGCTTGTGAGATACTAAAACAAGAGTTTGAATACAACTCAAAATATGTAACCAGAAGAAGGAATCAGCTTTATGGCTCATTAAGTAGCAAACTTGCAAACAAAGGGTTGCAAGATATCATGCACATTAATGGAAATCTTGATCTGTCTAGCTGCGGAAAAACAATTAACTTGAGGTTCGACGGAATTGACGGAGAAACATTGCTTTTGCTTTTAGATAATTGTGGGGTATATGTATCCGCAGGTTCTGCTTGTAGAAGTCATAGTTCAGACCCGAGTCATGTTTTGATTGCGATGGGAATAACACCGGAAGATGCTAGAAATTCAATACGAATATCTTTGTCTAAGCAGAATACGGTGGCAGATGTTGAGAGGGCTGCGAAAATAATTGCTGAGTGCGTGGCAACCTTAGCTGGTATAAACAATACATTATGATTAAAATATATAGGAGGATATTTATGAGTGATATACCAAACAAAAACTGCAAAAATAAAAGGAAAGATGGTGTTAATGACGCGTTGATTATGGAAATAGCCAGAATGTTGGAACTGGCAGATTCTGGTACGACAGTCGTAAACGTCGAGCAGGCTAAAAAAGTAAAAGTTATGTACGAAATTATGCGTAACATCGTTAAAGGTGTCGGCGTAAAAGTAACGTATGTTGTTAATGAGCCATCTCCAGATATGGGATGTGTAAAAATAGACGGCAAAAAGGTTGTCATTACAAATCCTGCGATGTTCTCAGCAGTGGCAAATTACGCTAGCAACTTCGAAATATATCCAATGCTAGACGGAAGTGTTCATATGGGATTCACATTCCATGGCTTAACAAAAGATGTGGAGGTATAATATGGCTAAAGCAAATTGTTTTAAGGAAACTAAATCATTAATAGATGAGACTACGAGTAGATTAGGGTATCAATGGAGTATAGACCCGGAAAGACTAAGGGCTTTAAAAGAGTATTGCGATATGATTGAGTCCGTTGCTGATTTGTATGACGGTGTTGCGTATGAAATTGAAATAAATGAAAATACAACAGATATTACGGTGTCCTTGGTATGCGAAGCTTTTGAAACAGATCAGCATTCTAGTAAATTTTATGAAGTTGTAAAACATGCAAAGCAGGTCGAATTTAGTGCGTATGATACAGAAATAAGTGTTAAGATTAGCTTCACATTTGAAGGAGTGTGGACAAGGAAAGTAATAGGTAGGTGATGATGTGAATAAAGTCCGAAGAGAAAAGTTAAGAAAGGCAGCCGGATTATTATCTCAAACCGCTAATATAATTGATTACGTTTCTTGTCAAGAACAGGATTCGTTAGATAATATACCAGAAAATCTGTTAGGAAGTGAACGATGCGAACGTATGGAAGAAGTGATTAATCTTTTAGAAGAAGTGATGGAAAGTATAGAGGAAGCCAAGAACAGAATTGAAGATGCTTTATTGTAGAGGAGGACAAAATGAAAACAGTATTGTCAATAATAGTACCGATCCTTTTAATGGCATTTTTGGTTGAACTAGGATTAAACAAGTTTGTTGCATGTATTGTAATGATTCTTATCAGTATTGTGTGTTGGTTTATACTGGAACATATAGAAACCGAGCAAAAACAAAGGCAACAAGCTTCCAAAGATTTTAACAATTTTATGATGAGATATTCTGCCAGCCCGACAGAACAGGCTAATGCAGAAAATATAACTAACACCAGATTGCCGGAAATAGATAATCTTGCTAGAAAATTGAAAGGAATAATTGGAGCCCCTCCCACTTATCAAATGATGGTATTTGCATATTTAGCGCAACAAGGAAAGATACCTTCTAGAGGGTATCTTAATTGTTATGCGTCCCCCCTTAGTAATAACCACGATTTAATTAACGGGGAAAAGTTTTCAGAACTGGGCTTATACGATGGCATCTATCAGGATGCTGTTATTCATATAAGACAAGCAAGGCTAAAGTTTTTAAAGTGGTATGATGAGGAGCTACGTTCGCATGGTATGCTGTATAAGCTAATGTATGTTTATAGGAATCCCTGTGACTCTGGCTTTCATATAAAAGATGCAGAGTGGATAGCTGAGTGCACGCATATAGGTAAAGATACCGCTGTTTTTTGGACTCCGATAAGAAAAAATGTAGATGATTTAATCTATGTCAATGAGTATAAATACTGGTAAACAATTAAATATATGCATATTTTCTGTTGACAGAATATTTGTTCGGTGGTATTATATACTCACGTAAACAAATGTTTGATGCCTGATTGTGTAGGAGGTTCTCAATGGAGATATTGTCAATTAATAAATTTAGAAAATTGTGTATTAAGTCGGCGTTTAAAAACTTTTACTTTTCTCAAGATTACCAACCTGGGGGAGACATGCAAGATATGAAGCTTTCCGCTGAATTTGATAAGTTAATTGTCGTATTAAACCCAAATAGGATATGTCTGAAAAATAAGTTTGGTACTCTATGTTTTGGCAGAGTTAAGTTTGTTATACACTTTGATAGTGAAACCCAGCATAAAGATACGTTTGGAATAGTTTGTGGCAATTTCAACAATGATGAAGAGAATATTACATACGTTATTGGTGCTTTTTAATGAACATAAAGAAAGTATAAAATTGACTTGACGTTTTTTTCGTTTCATGCTATACTTTAGTTACAAAATAACGAAAGGAATTAGTAGGATGAAAGATACCAAAACAAGACAGCCTCAAATTGGGGAGATTTATGTGATGAGATTTAGTGGCACTGACTGTGAACAGAATGGGTTACGTCCAGGTTTGGTTTTTCAAAACAATGTTGGAAATGAATATAGCCCAAATATCATCGCTCTCCCGTTGACGACGGCTATGAAGAAGATGTCACAGCCAACACACGTACTGGTGTCCGCAGACGATTCGGGTTTAAGAGCAGATAGCGTCGTTCTGTGTGAAAATCCAGAAAGACTGTCCAAGTCAAGAATTGGGCAGTACATCACAAAGCTGTCAGATGAATACATGGCAAAGATAGCAGCCGCAAATATTCTCGCTTCGTCCGCAATTTCATTTATAAGTCCAGATGCCTTACTATCTCTGTGGATGAGGGCAGTATCTTTAAACACCGCTAGATAAAAATATGTACAACGAAAAGATGAAAATGAGCTTTATAGATAGTTGTTGTGGGGCGAGTGCTAGCAAAACAAATGCTGCTATTACTTTCTTTAAGGCTCTGGAACCTTATGAAAGATCATGGGGTGCAGATGTATGTACGGTAGAGAAGAGAAAAGTCGTTCCTGTTATTGAAGACCTTGTAGGTTTTCGTTGGCAGAGTTATAAGCTAAGAACGTTTATACTAAAGGGATATGTCGAATGGTGCCTAGTAAATGGTGTAGAAAATGTGTGCAAACAACTGTTGGAAATTAAACCAAACGACCTAGGAGTAAGTAAACTGAGACGTCAGATGGTGTCAAGTCCAACACATTTACAGAAATATCTAAATCTAATATGCTATCCAGAGTCTGAAGGTACTGTTGATGCAGTATACAGAGCTTTTTATTGGCTTGCATACGGAGGAATTCCTCTCGCTGAGATGGCTATGCAGGTGAAGGTATCTGATGTAAATCTTGAGGATAAAATAGTTGTTAGTAGAGGTAGGGAATTTCAACTTTACGAATCATCACTTTGTGCTATAAAGGAGTGTATTTCGGCAGAAGAGTTCAAGTGTCCGAGATCAAACGGATTTGATTACGTAAAAAAGAGATATGATGGAGATGTGCTTCTTCGAAGATTTGTCGCACCTACCAAGAATGACCCATATTCAGTTATGTCTATACGAACCATAATGAGCAGAAAAGAGAAGAAGTATAGAAGTGATTGTTGCGGAGTTCTTGATCCGGAGTCTATAGACCTACACCTGAGTTATTATAGGGTATGGATATCTGGTGTTTTTTACCGAACTAAAGAGGCAGAAATTATTGGAGTGCCAGTGGATTTTATTCCTCTAGCAAGAGAGATTTCTGAGATAAAGGGATTTCCAAACAAGCCTGTTAATGAAATAAAAAACATGGCTAGAGAGTACGAGAGAGACTACAGGCGTTGGAAAGAGGCTTATTCGTTATTGTAATATGCCTACAACAATAAGAGCCTATATGCATAGGCTCTTATTACATTTACAAAAATAATAATGTATCAATTAGATTAGGCAGCTGAGTATTGGTGTGTCTTGTTTGTTTTAAAGTCAATTATATACCATTGTGAGTTTATTATTAAAAGGTATGGATATGCCTTATATTTTTTTACTATTTATCAAGTCTATTATACACTACAAAGCGTGTGTGTGGGGGTCTAAGGTAGACGGGAATATTCCGCATTTGGTGCGAATCTAGACAACCTCAAAAATTTATTAATGATTTTATGAAAGGATTGATTTCAAATGAACAATAAAGAACGATTTGTGTCCCTGTGTGCTTCGGTAAAAAGAAAAGGAATTTCCGAATTGCTTGAGTGGCTTGGGAAGAGCGACTTTTATACTGCTCCAGCGAGCACTAGATTTCACGGCTCTTACGAGGGTGGTTTAGTACAGCATTCACTAAATGTATACGATGAGCTGAAACGATTGCTTTCTATATATCCAGAAATAGAATGTAGTGAGGAGACAGCGGTAATTATTTCATTGTTCCATGACTTGTGTAAAGTTAATTTTTATGGGATCGACAAACGAAACCGAAAAAACGAATCAGGTCAATGGGAGAGTTATAATGCATACAAAGTTGATGAGAAGTTTTGCTTTGGAGGTCACGGAAGTAAGTCTGTTTATTTAACGCAGCACTTCATTAAGCTTACACCTGAAGAGGCAGTCGCGATAAACTGTCATATGTCAGCATTTGACGGTGAAAATATTGGAAGTGCTTACGATCAATTCCCATTGGCGTGGCTTCTCAGCGTAGCGGATCAGTCAGCTTCGTATATAAAAGAAAGCAAATAATATTACTATGAGAAAGGATGGTTTAATGGCAGAAGAAAATATGAGCCTCATTAAGAAGCTTGCTAAAATCAGAGCAATTTCTGACGTGGTATCAAAAGAAAAGCGTGGCTATAACTATAGCTACGCAGATATTACAACAATTCTAGCTAAGATTACTGCGGGTATGAAAAAATATGGGGTGTCTTTGATTCCCCAGATAGTTCCAGAAACAGCCGAGGTGGAACAGAGTGTGATCAAAAACACAAAGTTCGATAAGACAGGTAAATCGTTTGAAAATACAACCACCGAAATGCTCGTCACAGCTGATATGGTGTTTAGATGGATAAACGATGATAATCCAGAAGATTTTATAGATGTGCCGTGGTTTGTAACAGGATCGCAGAGCGACCCATCACAAGCCTTGGGTTCTGGATTGACATACTGTACAAGGTATTTCTTAACAAATTTCTTCCAAATTGCGCAAGCTGATTCGGATGTAGATTCCTATAGAAGCAAGCAAAAAGAAGCCGCTGCATTTGAAGATAAGGCAATAGCCGAGGGAATTATCACAGAGTTTGATAATATTGTGAGACAATTCCTCGCAGACAATCCAGATAAGTCAGAGGAAGTTAAGGTTTTTATTAAAAGATATGCCAAAAACGCAAACTACTTGCTTATCAGAGAGCCAGCTTTGGCGTCTAATTTGCTTAATACCTTTAACGAAAAATTCGTTAAGGGTAATCAATAAATAACATACATAATATTTGAAAGGCGGAATTACGAATGGGATTTAAAAGCGGTAGTTATTGTACAGTATGGCGTGTCATTCCTGCGACAGACACACGAACAAATGTAAGAATTACAATTAGCAGAAAGAACAAGAAAACAAACGAGTATGAAACGGAGTTTTCTGGGTTTGTGGAATTTATAGGAACGATTGCTGCTAAGCAAGCTCTGTCATTAAAGGAAAAGGACAGGATTCGTTTAGGAGATGTAGATGTAACCAATTTCTACAGCAAAGAGAAGGACATTACATATACAAACTATAAAGTTTTTAATTTCGAGCTAGTAAATGGAGGTACACATAACAACTCTCCAACCCCTTCTTCCGTAGACGAGCTTGGCGACGGAGATAGTGGAGATCTTGACGACTCCCTTCCATGGTGATTTATGGGAGGGGTAAGTTATCGTCCTTTGATTGAGACAATGACGTGGAGTTATAGTCGTCTAGAAACATTTGACTGTTGCCCGTATAGGTGGTTTCTTACATACATACACCTTCCAAAACCAATTAAGGAAAACAAGTTCTATGCTTCTTTTGGTCTTTTTATGCACGAGTTACTTGAAAGATACTATAAAAACGAAAGCACTAAAGAGGAACTATTAATTAAGTATCTTACACAGTTTATGGAAAAGACAAAAGGGGCAGGAAGACCGAGCCCAGAAACAGTTCAAAAATATTTTGACTCTGGGGCTCGGTTCCTTAGAGGATTAAAACCCATGAAATTTAAAATGGTATCTGTTGAAGAAAAGATAGATTTTAATATTGGAAATATAAACTTTACAGGCAGAATTGATTATATTGGAGAATGCGACGGGGAGTACGTCATTGTTGATAATAAATCAAGAGATTTGAAACCAAGAAGCAAGAGGATAAAACCTACGAAGAAGGATGAAGAATTAGATTCAATGCTGCGTCAGTTATATATATATGCAGCAGCGGTTCGTCGAAAGTATGGGAAATTTCCAAAACTGCTATGTTTTAATTGCTTTAAAACAGGTATGTTTATAGAAGAGCCTTTTAAGAAAAAAGAGTACAATAAGGCTATTCTGTGGGTACGAAATAAAGTTGAGGAAATAGCAAATGCACACGAGTTTCATCCTAACTTGGATTATTTTGCGTGTAAATATCTATGCGGAGTAGGTAATGACTGTTGTTATAACAAGGGAGGAATTTAATGAGAGCAGATGATATAAACAGCCTTGAAAGCGAATCGGGAATTATTGCAACGCTCATTCATCATCCAGATTACATATTTTATTCTGAATATTTATTACCAAATCATTTTACTAATAAGGAAAACCAATGTGTCTATACGGCGATAAGCGATTTAGCAAAAAAAGGAATATTTAATATCGACGCTTATAACATTATAGAAGACTTAAATTCCAATGAAGCAACTAGAAAGTTTGCGGAAGAACTTTCTATAGACAAACTAAACGAGCTTATGGATATGAGCGATGTGCTTGTTAGACATTCGATAGAAGAGTATAAAATGCTCGTTTCAAATGTGATGGACGCAGCCTTTAGGAGAGACGCTTTCCAGAGGCTTAGAGAATGTCAGGGGTTTTGTTTCGATCGTTCTGAGAAGAACATAGAGCAAAAAATTTATGACACGATAGATGACGTCATGACAGAATTCTCGACGGGAAACGAAATCCCACCATTTAGTAATGTAATAGATGAGTGCTGGGAAGAAATCCAATCGAGGCAAGGAAGTGGTTATGCTGGTATCCCATTTAAATTTAAAACTTTAAACGAATATGCAACCATAGAACCTGGGGAATTATTTATCTTTGCAGCAGAAGCCAAGCAAGGTAAGTCAATGATGCTACTCAACTGTGCAATGGATTTATTGAAGCAGGATAAGGCAGTGTTGTATTTGGATAGCGAGCTTAACACAAGACTTTTTACGGCTAGGGTTTTATCACATTTGTCCAAAGTAGAATACAGGCGTTTGACATCTGGCAATTACAGCAAGGAAGAAGCTGAGCGGATAGATAAGGCTAGGGAATGGTTGAAGACAAGAAAGTTTACACACATTTATATTCCCATGTTTGATCAACAAACGATTTATACAGCTGTAAAGAAAGTTAAGCATACACAGGGGTTAGATGTATTGATAGTGGATTATTTTAAAGGGTCGTCAAGCGGTGATGCTTTTGATAGCTATCAAGAACTTGGTAGGTTTGTGGATATGGTTAAGAACAAAATTTGTGGCGATATGGGCATTTGCGGTATAGGAGCTGCTCAAGCGACAGCAAGCGGCAAGGTAGCTGACTCAGCAAAGATAGGTAGAAATGCAAGCACGATTGCTATAATTCAAGACAAGACTCCAGAGGAAATTGAGGCGGACGGAACTGAATGTGGTAATAAAAAACTAAGAGTCGTCTTGAATAGGAATGGTATGCAGCACGCAAACGGAGAATATATAGATTTTCAGTTTAACGGAAATCTAATTTCGTATGAGGAAGCAAAGCAACACGTTCCTGTAGAGCCTTACTAAATTTATATTTAACAATTATTCAAGTCTATTATATACCGCAAAAGGAGGCGATAGTTGTGGATTTGAACGATCTAATACGGTCGGTAGACATCGTAGATTTCATCTCCCAGTTTGTGGAGCTGGAACAAAGAGGGGAAGAATGGTGGGGGTTAAGTTGCTTTAAAGACGAAAACACTCCATCCTTTTCAGTAAGAAAAGAACCTCCTTTGTTTTATGATTACAGCTCCGGAATTGGGGGTAACTTGTATTCGTTCGTAAAGAATTATTACCGCTGTTCAAACAGAGAAGCGGTAGAAATTATAAAAAAGTACGCCGGATGCGGAGAAAAGATAGATATTCGGCAAGGAAAAATGTCAGCAACACTTGATTGTAAACGTTTTAAGAGATCGGTTCCATATAAAAAGAGGCATGCACAGAAATCAAATATTACAGACAGCTATATGGAAAGATTTGAAATTAGAGAAGATAAGCTAGCTATGTGGGAAATGGAGGGAATTTCGAAAGAAGTCCTAAGAAAATTTAACGTTATGTATGATGGGTTCTCAGATAGGTTGGTATATCCAATTCGGAATATAAGTGGTGAGATTGCTAACATTGGAGGAAGGGTATTAGATCCAGAGTGGAAAGAGAAAGGCGTAAGAAAGTATTCGTATTTTTTTTCGTGGAATGGGGGAATGGAAGTTATTTATGGAATATATGAACATCTAGAAGAGATTAAGAAAAAGAAAGAGGTAATTATATTCGAAGGGTGCAAGAGCGTTTTACTAGCTGAAACATGGGGAATAAAGAACACAGGTGCGCTACTTACATCCCATTTGAACTCTTACCAGATGAAGCTACTGGCTTGGCTTGGCTGTAGGGTGGTTTTTGCCTTAGATAATGATGTCGATATTAGGGTAGACAAGAATATTCAAAAGTTAAAAAGTTATGTAAATTGTGAATATTTGCATGATTCAAAATCTTTGCTAGATGAAAAAGACAGCCCTGTTGATAAAGGAATTTCTGTGTTTGAAGAGCTATATGCAAAGAGAATTAGGTATAGGTGACGATCTTCTATTAACAGAAAGGAGTGTTAGAAATCAGCAATTATATTATGTATCACTGCCATTCCGATTACAGCTTATTGGACAGCTGCTCGAAATATCAAGAGTATATTGATTTAGCAGTTAGAGATGGAATGAAGGCAATCTCATTTAGTGAACATGGGAAGCCATTAAATTGGACTGAAAAATGGGCGGCTTGTAAAAGCGCGGGCATAAAGTACATTCATTCTGTAGAGATTTATTTGACAGAAACACTTAAGGAAAGAGTAAGAGATAATTATCACACTGTATTGATGGCTCGTAATATAGAAGGCGTAAAGGAAATAAACAAAATCATCCAGGTATCTTGCGATGATAAACATTTTTACTACACGAATCGTATCTCATTTGATGAGTTTTTAAGCCTTTCGGATAATGTGATAACAACAAGTGCTTGCCTAGCCTCTCCTTTAAATAAACTTCCAAAGGATCACCCCAGATATATGGAGTTAGCTAGAAAGTATGACTTTTTTGAAATTCAAGCACACAAACACCCAGACCAGATTGCTTTTAATAAAAGACTTTTAGCCCTATCCAAAGAGATAGGAACACCACTAATAGCAGGAACAGATACACATAGCTCTAGTAGGTATAAAGCAGAGTGTAGAGCAGCCCTCTTGGATGCTAAACATAAATCGTATGGGAACGAAGACGCTTTTGATCTTTCATACAAAACATACGATGAATTAGTAGAGCAGTTCCATATTCAAAATGCGATTCCAGAGCCTGAATATATGCGAGCAATTGAAAACACAAATCTGCTGTACGATTTAGTTGACGATATAGACTTAGATACAACTATTAAATATCCAATCCTATACGGTTCGAGGGAGGCTGACTCAAAGAAGTTTATCGAAACCGTGAATCAAAAGTTTCAAGAAAAACTTTCTAGTGGAATAATCCCGTTGGAACAAGAAGAAGCATTTAGGACGGCAATAGCAGAAGAAATGAGAGTTTTCCAAAAGCTTAAGATGGATGGATTTATGTTGTCAATGAGTGAGTTAATTTCGTGGTGCAAAGATCAAGGAATGGCGATAGGAACAGCAAGAGGTTCTGTTGGAGGATCAAGAGTAGCATATGTCACAGATATAATCGACCTAAATCCAGAGACGTGGCATACTGTGTTTTCTAGATTTTGTAATGAGGATAGAGCTGAGATAGGCGATATTGACATTGACTGCGTTGAGTCTGACAGACCTGCGATATTTCAATACATAACAGATCGATTTGGAAACAACAAAACAGCTAGAGTTGCATCTTTTGGAACAATGCAGTCAAAGGGAGTAATTGATGATGTCGGCAGACATTTGCGTCAAAAGTGGGACAGAGAAAATGAAGGAAAAGAGGGTAGTAATCCGTGGTCTCTTGGTAACATCGTAAAGATAAAGAATGAGTTTGATACAAGCGAGGAAGATACAAGGAAGAAGTATCCAGAGTTATTCTATTACTATGACGGTTTACTAGACACTAAAATATCTCAGTCTGTACATCCGGCAGGCATGGTAATTAGCCCTATAACTCTAGATGATAATTTTGGTGTGTTTAATAAAGACGGCGAAAATTGCCTGTTGCTAGATATGGATAATGTACACGATTTTACAGGATTGGCTAAATATGATTTTTTGGTTCTAAAGACAGTGCAGGTAATCAGGGACACATGTAGATATCTAAACAAGCCATATCCCAAAACACACGAGATTGATTGGAGTGACCAAGCAGTTTGGGAGGATATGCTAACAAGCCCCGTAGGAATTTTCCAAATGGAAGGCGTTTATGCTTTCAGTTGCTTGAAGAAGTTCGAGCCTAAGAGCATATTTGACATGTCTCTTGTAACTGCGAGCATTAGACCGTCGGGAGCCTCTTATAGAGATGAACTTCTTGCACGAAAAAGACATAGTAATCCGTCGGAGATTATAGATGAACTACTAAAAGATAACCTAGGATTTTTATGTTACCAAGAGGACACTATAAAATTTCTTCAACAAATTTGTGGTCTTACAGGTAGCGAGGCGGACAACATTAGGAGAGCGATTGGCAGAAAGCAGAAAGACAGATTAGATGCCGCTATGCCTTCTATATTAGAGGGATATTGCGAAAAATCTTCTAAGCCAAGAGATATAGCGGAAAAAGAAGCAAAGGAATTTTTACAAATCATTGAAGATAGTGCGAGTTACCAATTTGGCTATAACCATTCAATAGCTTACTGTTTGCTTGGGTATCTTTGTGCATACTACAGATATTATCATCCATTGGAGTTTATAACCTCGTTTTTAAATAATGCAGCTAATGATGAAGATATTCGCAATGGTACAAAGTACGCAAATATGATTGGAATAAAAATAACCATGCCTAAGTGGGGATTGTCCAGGGGTGAATATTTCTACGACAGTGGGAAAAACATCATAGCTAAGGGGCTTACATCTGTCAAATATATGAGCGCCGGGACAGCAAATCAGCTATACAAGGTAGCACATGAAAAAGAATACAAGTATTTTGTTGATGTTTTGTATGCGTTAGAAAACACAGCACTCAACACTAAGCAGTTAGATATTCTAATTAAACTTGATTTTTTCTCTGATTTTGGAAATCAAAGAGAGCTTTTAAGAATTACCGACTTGTTCTATAGAACTTTCAATAGAGGATGTGCTAAGCAAATCAGTAAGGCAAAGATAAAAGGCTCTCCGTTAGAACATATTATCGAAAGATATGCAGTGGGTGTGACAAAAGCAGGGGCGAGCGCAAAAAACTACACACTTTTGGATATTCACTCGATATTATGTGAATCAGAAGAAGCAATATTGGATCTGGGGCTTAGTGATCTTAGCGTTCTTATTAAGGTAAGAAACTTCATTGATATAATGGGATACGTTGGGTATGTCTCGGGTAGAGAAGGGGACAGAAGAAAATTATATGTATTAGATGTGTATCCAGTCGTAAGAAAGAAAGATGGTGAACAATTTGGGTATTCTGTAATAACCAAGTCAATAGGTAGTGGCGTAGAGAGCAGATTTACTGTATTAAACAGGGTGTTCGATTTAGATCCTATTGCTAAAAACGACATTATCTACTGCACTTCTTGGAATCGGGATGGACAATATTTTAAAATGAATGGATATAAAAAAGTATTCTAGGAGGTGATAATACGAACAGATTTGATGAAATGGAAAGTGCAATGGAGAGGATGAAGAGAGCAATAAGAGCTATAGATTTTTATTGTTCTAGTCCTGAATCGAGAGCATTAAAAACTATAGAGCTTTATTGTTCTAGTTCTGAGACAGATCATATCGAGAAATCTCGCTTGATTCCTCTAGAAGATTTGGATGAAGACCAAGAGAATCCTGAGCTTGATAAGTTCCTAAAAGGGTTCAAAATAAAAGACTAATTTTATACATAAAAAAGGAGTAATTTATTATGCAGAATGCACAATATTGTAACAAATGTGGAAATAAAATGGATATATGGGATACCCAAGCGGGGTTGTTAATCATACGACCTATCGGTTATGGTTCAAACTATGATGGATGTCATCTAAACCTCCATCTATGTTATGATTGCATGGACAACCTTATCGAACAGTGTGCCATATCTCCAATAATTGAGGATCATACTCTATAATTTTCACATCAATGCCTTTAGCTAAATACATATAAGTGTCGTGTATCGTTGGATCGCACGACACTTAGCATTTAAGGAAGAATTATTATGACAGCACAACGTATATCGTATCGCAAATTGGTTTTAAAGAATGCTAAATTGATATCAAGCAATTAGATAAAACAATATTAATCTACTATGCATCAAGACCGTGATTGCATATAACAAACAGAATGGAGGCTACATATGTCAGAATACAACGTACCTAATTTTGGATGTGTGTCCAACGCAAAAGTGTATGGATTGGACGAGAGTATAAAAAGAGCAAAGTATCCGATGTCAACAATTCCTAGTAAACTGACGAATAAATTAACACCAGGAATTAAATCTTTAGCCCAAAGTAAAAGTGGGGCAGGGCACGATCAGTGGCTAACTGGAGTAATTACCCAATTTGATTTGTCTTTTAGTAACAAAGCTTGGGTTGAAGCTGAACGATACCACTTCTTTGATTTTGTAAGTTCGCAAAGCACGATGCACAGAATAATAAAGTTTGACCTTAATGACACTTATAACATATATGTCGACTGGCGCATAGTGGATATCATCAAAGAAAAGATTGAGGAATATAACGGGCTGTGTGACGCATCATCAAACGTTGCACCCGAGGACATACAAACTAAATATCTTGAGATACTATACAGCAATCCAGCGGGCTTTATATTGACTGCTGGAATGACAACCAATTATAGACAGCTAAAGACTATATATAATCAGAGAAAAAATCACAGACTTCCAGAATGGAGAACATTCTGTAGTTGGATGGAAACGCTCCCCCATAGTGAACTAATAACCGGCAATGATAAAGAGGAATTGGAGGTTGTTATATGAAAATAATTGCTATTTCAGGACATGCTCAGAATGGTAAAGACACTGTGGCTAAAATGTTAGAAAAACAGCTATTCCAAAACAATAGGGTTTTAATAGCACACTATGCTGATCTCCTTAAATATATATGTAAAACATTCTTTGAGTGGGATGGCAAGAAGGATGAAAAGGGGCGTTCACTGTTGCAGTTTGTTGGAACTGATATGGTTAGAGAGAAAGCCCCAGACTTTTGGGTTGATTTTCTTATAGATGTTTTTAATCTCTTCGAAGACTGTTGGGACTTTGTTATTATTCCTGATGCAAGGTTTCCAAACGAAATCGACAAACTGAGGGAATATTATTTTGACGTAACGCACCTAAGAGTTACAAGAGGGAATTTTAAGAGTCCATTGTCAAAGGAGCAACTGAGACATCCCTCCGAAACAGCTCTTGATTGTGTAAAGCCAGATTACTTCATTGTCAATAATGGTTCATTAGACGAGTTAAAAAATAAAGTATCAAGTTTTATTAAGGAGGCTCTGCATGTTTAGAGAAGAAGAAAACTATTATGAAATTTGCGAAGATGAATTAACTAGGGAAGGTCTTGACGAGATATTTTATCTCAAAGATTTAAAACAAAGGAAGCTTTTTCTAAACGCACCAATCGATCAGTTATCTATTATGAGTATAGTTAAACACATTATACAGATTAATAGAGAAGATATGGGGGTTGCTCTAGAAGATAGAACACCGATTATCCTATACATTACTTCCGAAGGAGGAGAAGTTGATGCAGGCTTTGAGCTGATTGATGTTATACAGAGTAGCAAGACGCCCGTTTATACCGTAAATCTTGGTCATCAGTATAGTATGGGATTTCTTATTGGAATAGCAGGACATAAACGATTTGCTACTAGGAATTCTAAGTTTCTAATGCACGATGGTACACAATTTGCTTATGGTTCTGGAATGAAAGTTCAAGATCAGATTGATTTTCAGAAAAGAGTTGAGGAAAAATGCAAGGATTATATTCTATCTCGCAGCAAGCTAACAAGTGAAGACTATGATAGTAAACTGAGAGTAGAGTGGTATATGTTTGCTGAAGAAGCAAAGAAACATGGTTTTGTCGATTATATTATTGGTGTCGATTGCGACATAGACGCCATAGTTTAATCAATAGATAATTTATTAAGGAGGTATGTAGGTGATTGTCCTTAAAAGAGACGGAAGAGAAGATTTATATATGAAATCCAAAATATACAGAGCTATTGAAAAGGCGGTTATTGAAGTTACACGTAATACTAAAGACGATTCGTTAGCGGCGAAAATTTCCGATAAGCTAGATGAAAAGTATCGAAAAAAGAAGGGGTCTCTATATGTAGAGGATATACAGGATGATATCGAAACTGAAATAATGAAAGAAGGTGAATTCGATATTGCTAAAGCCTATATAAGATACCGCTATGAACATGAACTTAGACGCAATAGTGATAATATGGACAGAAAAATCTTGTCTATTGTAGAGGGAACTAACGAAAAGGTCAGGCAGGAAAACTCTAATAAAAATCCTGTGGTGACGTCTACTCAGAGAGACTACATCTCAGGCGAGGTAAGTAGGGATATGACTGACCGGCTGTTGTTACCAAGTGATATACGAAAAGCTCATGAAGATGGAGTAATTCACTTTCATGATTCTGACTACTATTTGACAAAAGGTATTAACTGCTGTCTTGTTAATTTGGAGGATATGTTACAAAATGGGACAGTTATTTCAGGTGTAATGATTGAGAAACCTCATAGCTTCTCAACAGCTTGTAACGTAGCTACGCAAATAGTTGCCCAAATAGCGTCTAATCAGTATGGAGGACAGAGTATATCATTAGCACATTTAGCTCCTTTCGTTGACGTAAGCCGACAGAAGATTCGAGAAGAGGTATTGAACGAGATAAAGGCTTGTAACGGAGACTTTAGCGCGATAGACAATATTGTAGAACATAGATTAAGAAATGAAATTAAGCAAGGCGTCCAAACGATCCAATATCAGGTGTTGACTCTCATGACGACCAATGGACAAACTCCTTTTATCACCGTTTTTATGTGTCTTGGAGAAGCTAAAGATGAGCAAACCAAAAAAGATCTCGCGATGATTATAGAAGAGACAGCCCGTCAGCGTCGTCAAGGTGTTAAAAATGAAGAGGGGGCATGGATTACCCCCGCCTTCCCGAAACTTATATATGTTCTAGAAGAAGATAACATTCACGAAGATAGTAAGTATTGGTATTTAACAAAACTATGTGCTATGTGCTCTGTTAAGCGTCTTGTTCCCGATTACATATCTGAAAAGATAATGCTTCAGAATAAAGTGGACGAAAACGGAGACGGGCATTGTTATCCCTGTATGGGTTGCAGATCATTCTTAACAACTTACATAGATCCAGAAACCAACAAGCCTAAGTTTTATGGGAGATTTAATACTGGTGTGGTAACAATAAATCTTCCAGATGTTGGCTTATCGGCGGTTAAGGAGGCTGAAAAGGCTGTAGAGAAAGGTGCAGTGAATTTTCAAAAAGCAAAGACAGATGTCTTCTGGAAAATCTTTGAGGAGAGGTTAGAACTTTGTCACAGGGCTCTAAAATTAAGACATGAAAGACTTCGTGGAACATTGTCAGATACTTCGCCGATTCATTGGCAAAATGGCGGCTTAGCAAGACTAAAGAAGGGTGAGACAATAGACAAGCTTTTGTTTGGAGGATATTCAACGCTTTCGCTTGGTTATGCTGGTTTATACGAGTGTGTAAAGGCAATGACAGGTAAGAGTCATACAGATGATGAAGCAAAGGACTTTGCTCTTTCTATTATGCAACATATGAACAACAAGTGTACTGAGTGGAAAGAGGCTGAGAATATAGATTACTCATTGTATGGCACCCCTCTCGAATCAACAACATATAAATTTGCTAAATGTTTACAAAAGAGATTTGGTGTGATAGAGGGAATAACCGATAGAAATTATATTACAAATTCTTATCATGTACACGTTACTGAAAAGATTAATGCATTCGATAAGCTTAGATTCGAGTCTGAATTCCAGCAGTTAAGCCCAGGGGGTGCTATTTCGTATATAGAGACAGCAAATCTAACGGATAATATTGACGCTGCTATGGAGGTTATAAAGTATATCTATAACCATATTATGTATGCGGAGCTGAATACCAAATCCGATTTTTGTCAAGAGTGTGGTTACGACGGAGAGATCCAAATTGTGGAGGACGAGAACAACAAGTTAATATGGAAATGCCCAAACTGTGGAAATACGGACAGGTCGAAGATGAACGTGGCTCGCCGCACTTGTGGCTATATTGGAACTAACGACTGGAACCAAGGTCGTACACAAGAAATTAAGGAACGTTATGTACATTTAGGCGGTGAGTAATTGTATTATGGCAAGATAAGAAACAATGATATAGCGAACGGGACGGGGGTAAGAGTAAGTTTGTTTGTGTCAGGATGCAGGAATCGTTGTAAAAATTGTTTTCAGCCTGAAACCTGGAATTTCAACTACGGTACTCTTTACACAGAAAAAACAGAAGAGCTTATCATTAAATATTTATCCAAACCATACATCAAGGGAATAACATTACTTGGCGGAGAACCTTTTGAGCCCGAGAATCAACGAGGGCTCATCGGACTTCTCCGCAAGGTTAGGACTATTTTTCCAAAGAAGGATGTATGGTGTTATACAGGTTATACACTTGAACAACTCAAAACAGATGGGGCTAGGTGTAGGTGTGAAATTACAGACGAAATGCTATCACTAATTGACATCCTTGTCGACGGAAGGTATGAGGATGAGCTAAAAGATATATCTTTAAAGTTTCGTGGTTCATCTAATCAACGTATTATAGACTTGAGAGGGGCTAATAAATGAGCACAAGTGACATTCTGGCGATTATATGCTCTGTAGCTACGGGACAGGTAGTTGCATACATGCTTACTAAGATAAGATAAACTTTTAAAATGAATACATGGGAGGAATTTATTTTATGAATACAATTCATATTAAATACTTTGACAACGAGATAGATAAGATTCAAAAGATAGAGAATGGTGATTGGATTGATCTGAGAGCGGCAGAAACAGTGGAGTTAAAGGCTGGAGAATTCAAGTTGATTAAACTCGGAGTTGGTATGATACTTCCTTCAGGCTATGAGGCTCACGTTGTACCAAGAAGCAGCACATATAAAAACTTTGGAGTTATTCAAACCAATCATTGTGGCATTATTGATGAAAGCTATTGTGGGGATAATGACCAGTGGAGATTTCCTGCGTATGCTCTGAGGGATACTGTTATAAGCAAAAATGACAGGATATGCCAGTTTAGAATTGTTAAAAAGCAGCCTGAAATATCCTTTCAAGAGGTTGATAAGCTTGCCGATAGGGATAGAGGTGGCTTTGGAAGTACAGGCACAAACTAACAGGAGGTAGCAAGATGAATATATCTATTAGGGATAAAGTTAAGCGTATCATTGATTTGGCGGTTGATTTTAACGATAGCGAAACAAGACAAGATGTAACAGGTAGTAAACCAACCGTCTTTGTAGATTTCTGTGGACATACCTGTCAACTAAATGTGTCAATTCACAGAAAGGGATATGATTCGTGGGAGGATAGATTTTCTAATACTGTTTATCTTGATCAAAGTGGCGCAATAGAAAAATTAAATGAGATTATAAATGTTCTTGAAAAAACCATAGCCGCTTGGTTGGCAAGTGATACATAATTAGGTCTAAAAAAAGTAGACAATTATTTATTTAATTGTCTACTAACTATATTTGCAGCGACATACATACCTAAGGAGACTAAATATTTAGTCTCCTTTTTTTTATATATAAGGAGGATATATTGAAAAAAGATAACCAGAATATTGACAATGAGATGATATACGCAGCTTTAAAGTTAATTCAAAATTTACATAAACAAGGAAAGATTAAGAAACATATTTTTTGCAATATACTAGAAGAGTATTCTGATCGTATTGACATATCTAATTTTCAATGATAAAATTAATCACAAAATTAGGATTATAAAGGAGGAATAGCGTGTACCAATATAGCCAAGAATGCCTACCTGCTAGAAATGTCGTTGTATATGCTAGAGTATCAACCGAACACGAGGCTCAACTTTCTGCTCTTGAGAATCAGAAAGACTGGTACAAGCCTATAATAGATAGACATCCAGAATGGAATGTTGTGAGAATGTATGTTGACGAAGGTATAACAGGGACTTCCGCTAAGAAGAGACCGCAGTTTATGAAAATGATTCAAGACGCTGATTCTGGTGAATTTGATTTAATTCTTACCAGAGAAGTATCAAGATTTGCAAGAAACACAGTGGACACCTTACAATACACTCGAAGCTTAAAAGAAAAGGGTGTAGAGGTGTTTTTCATCAACGACAATATCAAAACATTTGATGGCGATGGAGAACTTCGCCTAACGATTATGGCAACACTCGCACAGGATGAAAGCAGAAAAACATCCATGCGTGTAAAAAGCGGACAACAAACTTCTATGGAAAATGGCGTGTTTTACGGGAATGGCAATATCCTGGGTTATAATAGAGTAGAAAAAGATATGATTATAAACCCAGATCAAGCCAGAACTGTTCGTATGATTTATGATATGTATCTCGACGGAGCGGGTATGAGAGCTATTCAATTTAAGTTAGAAGAAGAGGGTCGCCTAACGGCAATGGGTAAAACTAACTGGCATACATCAAACATCTCCAAGATATTAAAGAATTCTTTTTATTGCGGTATAATAACATATCATAAAGAATTTACCCCGAATTATCTAGAGCAGAAAAAAATTCGCAACTTCGGAGACATAGAGATCACGACAGTAAAAGGATCTCACGAACCTATAGTTACTCAAGAAGAATTTGAGCGTGTACAACAGATTATGGCGTCTAGAAGAGGTGAGATTCCCAATCTCGCTTATGGAGAAAGAATAGGAAAAAATCCTCCTAAGTGCGTTTGGGCTAAGCTCCTTGTGTGTGACTGCGGTCACAAATTTAATCGTAAAATATGGCACAGGGGAAAGGATAGTATTCAGTACGCATATCAATGCTACAGCTCTATTAGAACAGGCACTGCGTCTTCCAGAGCAAGAAGGGGATTACCCACCGAAGGCATCTGTCGCTCTCCTATGATTCCCGAATGGAAACTTCAACTAATGGCAAAATACGTATTTACCGAGTGTCTCATAGGTAAAAACCAGATACTTGATTTAGCTGAATCTATGCTAAGAAAGCATATTGATGATAAGAAGGCTGAATTTGACAATACGAAAATAATAGAACAAAAAGAGGCAGAATATACAAAGTTTTTAAAGAGGCTAGAAAATTTAATTGAGATGAGAGCGGACGGAGAGATAACTCGAGATGAGTTTAAATATATGAGAGAGGAAGTTGAATCTAAACTCTCAAAACTTCGGTCTGAAATAGACAGTCTAAAACTTCAGGACAACGAGGAAGAAGATATTAATCAAAAGGATAAGATAAAGATTCTAAGATACTATTTGGAACAATCTCTTACAGTAGTCGAGGGAGAGGATATACCAGAAGATGTGATTCAAGCATTTGTGTCTAAAATTGTTGTTTACGAAGATAGGTTTGATTGGTACTTGCGTTTTAGTGCAAACAAAATTCCAGAATCTTTAACAGTTCAGGGAAATAAAAAAGCATCTAAAAATACTCCTCCCTTTGTTATCCACAACTCAGGCTGCTATAGGCGAAAGAAGGAACTAATTTCTCCCATTATTACTGAAATTAGTCAAAGTACCTATATTAAGATATATGAGTTTAAGATAGGTTTGAAAGAAGCTAAGGCTTTTCAAAATCAGTATAATCAGAATCATAAAATTCATAAATGGAACGACTTAAAAGTTTCTATTTATCTATAGGCTAAAAAAATAGGGTAGGAGATTACAAATAAGTAGTCTTCTACCCTATATTATATATAGTTAGTTGGACGACCATTATTGGTCGTCCTTTTTTTTTGATTATTTAAAAGTCCAATAAAGATGTTATAGAGAAATCCAATTAATGAAAATTATCTTTATTTTTAAATTTAAAAACTGTTTTACCAAATATCTTATAATACGGAATTGGTTTTTCATTGAATATATAGTAGTTTATAAAGTCGGCTAATATTATTGCCACCATGGACAACATAATCCATGCCAAGGTAAATGGTAGGCATATAACACCGTCTATATTAAAGGGGATATTTGAATAGTCCCACATAGGTTCTAGCGATAGCGATTTATACAACTCTCCAATAATAAATTCCATAATCGTTATCAAAACACCGCCTATTGCACCTTGTAGTAGAAAATCTACATCCCAAGATATGCGACTATTGACTTTATCCAGGAGGATAATCGCTATACCACCACATAGTCCCATAGAAGTGTAGGTGTAGCCCCTAAAACATATTTCTATAGCCATATATCCGAAGAACCCAACAGTGAATAAAACTGCGTTTTTAAACAGTTCTGCTCTAACTTTATCAATCATTAGAGTTTCCCATCCTTTCCATGAGCTGTTTTAACACATCGCTCTGATACTCATCTGGGATATTAATACCATATTCGATAGATCTCACTGTTTCACTATCAGTCAATGAATTTACAAACATTTTTAAGCTGTTGAAATATGTTGTGTGATAAGTTTTAAATATTGTCCCAGATGTAATGATTTTACTCATATCTTCGGCGGAGTAATACCTGCATCCTTGACTATCTGCGTGATATGGAATATACTTTTCTCCTGCCTGAACCATTCCAGACAAAGTAATTAAATTAATTTGGTCTTCATATGTTAATGAGAAATGATATTTGTTATTATCACTTAAAATAATATCAAAACCATTTATAATTGTTTTATTACATTCCGTACTTAATTCTTTAATTTTTGATGTTTTAATTTCATCTAAATTGGTTATAAAATAAACCTTTTCCCAAGATTGAATTATCTTGTTGTCTGTCACAACATATTTGTCTTTATAATAATAATCTGAACTGTCATATGGTTTTACAGTTTCAACAACTAACATATAACCTTGCTGTATTAACATTTCCTCTTTTGGATTTGCAATAATCTTGTCATTTGTTATTAATGGATTAGGTGCTATCTGTAATCTGTTGTCTATTATCTTACCGTACATTTAATCACTCCTCTACTCTTTGTATTTGTATAAAAACTCTCCTGTTCCTTTGTTGTATAAAAACTCATTACTGATTTTGTCATAAAAACAAGGGACTTTGTTACTGTCTAATACAGGTATCAAATCCATAATTTTTTGACCTTTTGCACCATGTGAATATATCTGACATCCGTATATTCTCGCAGTCAAACAAGGCTGACTTCGTGCTCCTGATGTATTACAGCTCAACAAAAATATACTATAATCGTTTGTTGGTGAACCAGAAAGATTACAGATTTTTGTATTCTTTTGCTGATCATTGTAGTCGACACCAATTTGCCAAAATCCGTCGGTACCAAACTGTATTGTGAATTTTTGTGACAACATAATGGCGTTGGTATATCGAATGTAGTTTGTGTTTCCATATTGTGGATTTGTTGGACTTCCAACTTCTAATTCGGCAGGATAATAGGCAAATCGCCCCTGATTATCTCCAGTAGTCGAGTTTCTACATCCGAATAAGAAAGCCTTTCTGGTACTACATCTAGCAGTTATAATCAAATTACAGTTGTCCAATTTTCCAGGTATTATACCGGTATCAATATATTGAGTTCCGTTTCCTCCAATGTATTCGAGTTCCACATAATTATCATTGGATTTTTGTCCTATAAATCTTCTTCTGCTAATCATTCTGTCACCTCTGTTTGCGAGGTTAAACACACCCAATTTGTTCCGTTAAACACAGCGTGTATTTCACATATAGAATTTGCTTTAGGTACAAATTGCTCTAATCCGATACAACCACTGGAACTTAATGTTGTTGCGGTTTCACCACTTTTAAAATTAATATATATTGTATCACCAACCGTAGTATCTTTGTTTATATAAAATATTAAGTCTCCCGAGGTTAATTCTCCTACATAATAATCGGTGTTTCTATCTAATGGTTGTACTATCCTAGTTTTAACTGTATTTTTAGTAAGTTGTGAAATTTCCTGTTTATCACTGTCTGTAAGCACATAGTCGCTGCCTTTTTCACCGTCAAGAATATTAACAGTTTTCGTGCCTCTTTTATCAGTAATGGATAGAGTAGTTGTATTATCAACCTTGTTCAATTCTACAGTAGGGGAAATGCCGTCCACACCATTGTCACCCTTATCTCCTTTGTCACCTTTACTACCAACAACATTACCTAAGTCAACAATTTGTTTTTGTTCTTCATCGTCATATTCTACTTGTAGTATACCGTTTTCATTTATTTTAAACTTAAACTTACTCATTGAAATAGTCGCAGTAGCAAGTACATTAGTATCTATATATTCTTTATTATTAATATCCCATATCCACCAATTTTTGTTTTCTTTTCCAATGCTTGTACCTATCACAGGGAAATTTTTATTTTCTTCCAGTTGTTTATCTAGTTCACTAGCAATATTTTCAAATCGTGTTACATATTGGTCTAACATTGTTAGCTGATTATCAGATAAGAAATTTTCGACCTCAACAGTGTTTACAATCTCAAACAATGCAATATTAGATTTACCAATAATTTCATTGTCATATACCTTGATTTGAAATTTTAAGTCACCTTGCATTTGAATATACTCAATAGGTAGTTTAATTTCGGTACTCAACCTACTAGAAACATTTTCATCTTGTTTTAAATCAAGAGTGATAATATCAACCGCTTGTTCGTGTGGTGGAATTACATTCAACTGAACTGTTGTATTTTCTATATCATAACCATCTATAACTTTTTCACATATGACTTTTATTGTTTCAAATTTATTCTCATTAACATAAGTATCTACTGTCTTAGTTAAAATTAATCTTTTGTCATTTCTAAAATATAAAAACACCATAAACACTAGACCACCTTTCTATAATATTAAAATTAAAAAATATAGCCACCT
>ERZ1034723.242-NODE-242-length-31967-cov-30.393081_pt1 | contig 31967 bp, 37 predicted proteins | sample MGYA00520637_ERZ1034723 | MGnify/ENA primary metagenome ERZ1034723 (study PRJEB33766, sample SAMN09781719) | gut metagenome | biome: gut microbiome | host: Homo sapiens | place: Madagascar | study: EMG produced TPA metagenomics assembly of the PRJNA485056 data... | reverse complement strand
AAATACTTATTGCCGAAAAAATACAAAAAATGCACGGTTTTGAAGAGTTTTTTATCGTAAGAGAGAGTTGTGGGGCTTTTTAGGCTTGCTGATGAATAAAATCAATACTTCTCAAGAATTTCTTTTATGGCCTTCTTTAGGTTTATGTAACGGCTTTGATATTTGTCGCTTTCTCCGTTGCACAGGTATTCAACTGTCGTTCCTAATGCTGAGACGATTTTAACTGCGTCTGATGCTCTTGGTTCTGTCCCTGTTTTTCTCATGCTGGAAACAGTTGTCTCTGAAACTTCCATTTTTTTTGCAATCCAGCGGTAGGATGTGTTTTACGCCAGCCGCAAGGTTTCAACATTGTCCCAAAATGCCATTTTTCAATTATAAGCGGAATTTTACTACTTGAATCCGTAGTAATATGTCTTTTAACTACGAATATAAGTAGCTAAGCTTTTTGTCTGCGTAATTTTTGAAAGAGCTTAGACAGGCTGTTTTTAAGGAAGTAGAATTTGACGCGCTGTGCCGTTATTGTTGGAGTTTCAGAAAAATCGGGATACATTCAAAAATCGCTCGCTGATTTCTATAGGTTTCTCTTGAGCCTGAAAGGAGGCTCTTGGACGGAATCGGAAATCATGATTATTCCAGAAGGAATTGACCTGGATTCCTTGAAATTCCTTTTGCGCCGTGTTTCAGACGTTAAGCTGAGGAGCCTTGTTTTTTATTTCTGCGGAAATAAAGATGATGTCCGTACTGAAAACGGTTTCACCTTTTGCGGGAATGAAATAAAACTGCAATATATAGAAGAAAACGCACTTCATACGGCAGTTTTTTTTGATTCTTGTGGAAGCTTGGTTTCGGAGGATTACAAAGATACTGTGCAGGATTCAGATGGTGAAAATGATGCTTTGCGTAACATTGCGGCCGGCAGATTTTTATGTGAAGATGTGCTTGAAAAAACAAACGGCACTGCTTTCTTCTGTGGACGCAAGACTGGCGAGAAACCTTTTCTTTTGGAAGATGGGAGTGGCTTTTACACGGCTTCTTTTATCAAATCATTAAAAAAAGAAGGGGAGCTGTTTGATGTTTTTGCGGCAGACAGAAACGCAAGATTTGAATGTGAACTTGCAAGACAGAATGCTTATGAGGAATTTTCTGTGTCATGAGCCTTTATTGCATATCGGTAAAGACCGGACTGGAGGAAAAATTCAAGGAAAACGTTCTTCCGCTGGTTACATGGAAATAATTGTGCTTTTCAAGGATTTATCCATATTCTGCGCAAGCGGATGAGGCTTAAAAACGGGAAAGAATATTTTGATGCTTTTTTTCCCGGATATGTTTTTCTTGAAACGGAAGAATGTGAAGCATCAAAGCTTTATGTTCTTTCTGGGGAAAAATATTTTTTACGTTTTTTACCCTCAAATAGTTCTGTCAGTCCTCTTGTAAAGGGCGACTTGGAGATTGTGAGCTCTATACTGAGGTTTGGAAGCACTGTGGGAATTGTTCCTGTTAAGTTTGATGCGGGAGACAGGGTTATTATAACGGACGGGCCGTTCAAAGATTTTTCCGGAAATGTGATAGCCGTGAACCGCCGCAACAAACGTTTGAATATACAGATTGGTTTTATGAACGGCGTGCGTGTTGTGGGACTTTGCTACGAAGAAGTTCAGAAGCAGCCTGCAAAATAAACGCAGAAGCTTGTTCTGCATAGTTAAAGACAGCCTTTTTTAGAAGCGGATCTTGGTTCAAGGCTCTTATGCTATAAATACAAATACATACGAGGCATTTTATAGAATTCAAAAAAAATCAGTTTCTGCAAACAAATTAAAAACAATGCAGTGGCATTGGAATATATTACGAAAAGAACAAAAATTGCCATTTAGAAAATCTATAGAATATTTTATGCATTATGCTGTAAGAGGATTTCTGAAATTTTTGAAGTAGAAATTTTCAACTCAATCCGCGTAAAAAAGTTCTGTAAGCAAACTTGTTTGCACGAATACTTACTTCAAGTCGTCAAGAGTTCCAGAGACAGATTTTACCGCTCCAGTTTCACTTGAGGAAGGCTTGCGTCGCACAATCGACTACGAGTTTGTTAAGAAAGTGCAGGGACATACGTTCAGCTGCGAGTAGTTTTGTGTTGATAACTCATTAAAAATGTCTTAATTTTTACTTTTTTCAGTATAAATAATTTATAATATTTTTTATTCAGCCCTAGGTATTGTCCTGCCTGGGGATTTTTTTTGCTCAACAAGTTGCACAGAATGATGCATTTTTCATTTGACAAAAGTTTTGAAAATTCATATATCTATTTCAAATGACAAAGGATTTGACAACAGGAAGCCCTATGCGGCTGATTTTAGGATTTTCGGTTCCAGTTTTCTTTGGATATTTGTTCCAGCAGTTCTACAATCTTGCGGACACGGTGATTGTGGGCAAATTCCTTGGAGTTTCCGCGCTGGCTTCGGTTGGCTCTACGGGAGCGGTCTGCTTTCTGATTATCGGAGGCTGCATGGGAATCTGCAACGGCTTTGCTATTCCTGTTTCGCAGAAATTCGGGGCAAAGGACTATGATTCCATGCGCAAGTTTATCGCTGGCGGAGTCAAGCTGACCGCTGTAATTGCTGTTCTTGTTACGACTGTTACGGTTGTTTTCTGCAAGCCTCTTCTTGTCCTTATGAAAACCCCATCAGACATCTTTAACGGCTCTTACGGCTATCTTGTTATAATTCTTGCCGGAATTCCTGCTTCACTTGCTTACAATCTGCTTGCCGCTGTAATCCGCTCTCTTGGAGACAGCAAGACTCCTCTTATTTTTCTTGTTGTTTCTTCCGTACTGAATATTGCCCTGGACTTGTTTTTTATCCTCGCGCTGAATTCCGGAGTGGAAGGAGCTGCCCTTGCGACTGTTATTTCCCAGGCGGTCTCAAGTGTTGCCTGCCTGTTTTATATTCTAAAAAACTATCCGATTCTTCATCTTTCCAAGGAAGACTGGAAGATAAACAGCCATCATGTGCAAGTTCTGCTTTCCATGGGGCTTCCTATGGGATTGCAGTATTCTATTACCGCGATTGGAAGCGTTGTTCTTCAGACTGCCGTAAACAGCCTTGGCTCTGTGGCGGTTGCTTCTGTAGCTGCGGCAAGCAAGATTACGATGTTCTTCTGCTGTCCGTTTGATGCCATGGGAACAACTATGGCGACTTATGGCGGGCAGAACACCGGCGCGCACAAGTTTTCTCGTCTTAATCCCGGTATATTCAGCTGCTCGTTCCTTGGGCTTGCCTATGCGTTTCTTGCATTTGTAATTATGCTTGTTTTCGGGCGGAATTTGGGGCTTCTGTTCATTGATTCAGGCAATGAGGAAATCCTTGGCAATATCTACAAATTCCTTGTGGTTAACAGCTCGTTTTACTTTCCGCTTGCCCTGGTGAATATTGTGCGCTTTATGATTCAGGGAATGGGATTCAGCCAGCTTGCGGTCTTTGCAGGGCTTTTTGAACTTGTCGGGCGTGGTGTGTTCGGGCTTGTTTTTGTGCCTGTGTTCGGCTACACCGCCGCCTGCTTTGCTTCTCCTGCCGCCTGGATTCTTGCAGACAGTTTTCTTATTCCTGCCTACTTTATCTGCAAAAAGCGTCTTGAAAGCTAGTTTTTCCAAGAGATTGCCGGATGTTCCCTAGGCAATGACAGTTGCTTTCTGGAAATTGAAATATTCCTGAGGAATATGGCGAATTCTTCGGGAATATTTAATATTCCTGTAATTTTATTCATTTTCTTCTGGAATATTAAATTTTCTTGAGAATTTTGCATAAAAATTGAAGAATAAAAGATATTCCTGATGAATATTCAATATTCCAGAGTTTTTATTCATTTTCTTGCATAAAATTCTTTTTTTCTGCATAAAATCATCTTTTCCTTTTGTTTTTCCTTTCATTCTTGCCTGCAAAATCTTTTCAGCCTTAAAAATACCTAAACTCAGGCCTAAAAAAGCCGATGAATAATTGAGAGTACCGTTTGCGCTTTTTAGTTAGAAAAAAGAGGTTTTCCTATGAGATTCAAGAGGCTGGCTCTGCTGTTCATCGTGGGCTGCGCGGTTTTCTGTGCCAATGCAGTTTCTGTCGCTTTTCAGATTGTCCAGCACGGGGATTCGGAAATTAGAAGCTCTTCCTACGTTATTGAGGAAGGCTTGTTCGACTTTTTCTTTGGAAAGGGAATCATAATTTCAAATTCACCGGCCATTGCTTCTGACAGTGTGGAAAATGACGCTTCTTTTTTTGAAAAATCCAGACAGGAGGCTTGGGAAGGCGGCGTTGATTATTTTGTGGAGCTTACAGCAGATTTCAGCTCTTCAAATTCAACAAATCCCGACGCAGATCTTCTTGCGAATCTTTCAAGCCTTTCATATAAAGTTCTGAATGTCGGCTCGGGAGCGGTTCTTGGCAGCGGAAAAAAAATTCCTCCTGCTTCAAGCCAGTTCGAGGACAAGCGAAAGGGACTTTCCGATTTTGCTTTTGGAATAGCAGACGATATATATAAAATCATCCGTAGGTAGGGGACGTATGAAAAAGTTTTTATCTGGAATTTTATTTTTGTTGATTTCCGTTTTTATTTTTGCCGACTCAAGCGCGTCGGTTGAAGGCGTTATTGAGGTTGCCGGCAAGGATGAGCTTCCGGCCGGATATTTCGGAAAGGCTGCCGGTTATCTTCCGGGAGACAGTGTTTCAATTACAAATCCGAACACTGGAATCACTTTGCAGATTTTGAACCTTGGCACTTTGGACTCTTCGGGCGGAATTGCCATTCTCATTTCGGAAGAATCCGCAAAAAGCCTTGGAATAGAGCGGAACTCAGGCGTAAAGGTAAAACTTGCCCCGCGCTCAGGATATTTTGACGAGACAGTTTCAGGAAACGCGGTTCTTGATGAAAAAACTTTGCCAGCTGCAAAAGAAGAGCCAGTATCAGATGTTTCAGCCGAGCCTGCTGTTCAAGCCGGGCCAGAAGCCGCTAGTCAGCCTGCTGAAAATGCTGCTGTTTCCGTGGAACCTGCTGCTCCTGTTGCGGTTGCCGGAGTTCCTTTGATTGCGGACACGGAAGACAACGCCGAGGAAGAAAATGCGGAGGTTGCGGCTGTAGAAGATGAGGCTGAAACTCCGGTGGATGAAATCGATTCCGAAGATGAAACTGATTTTTCAGATGAGGAAAAGCTTTCTGCTGAGCCAGTTGAAGAAGAAGTTTCTGCTGATGACGAGCCTTCCGTTGAAGAACAAACAGAGCCTGTAATTGTTGAAGCTCCTGCTCCAACAGAAGAATGCGAAGTTCCAGAAGAGCCTTACGAGGACTATGAAAGCGTAGAAGACGGATTCCTTGAATCAAAAGAAGCTGTTGAACAGCCGTCCCCAGCGGAAGAAAGCGAAGTGGAAGCTGTAACAGTTGAAGAGCCGGATCCAATCGAAGAAGAAACGGAAGATTTACCGGAAGAAGAAAATGCGGAGCTTGTTATTGTGGAAGAGCCGCAGGAAGAAGAGCCGGAAACTCCTACCGAAGATGAAACCGAAGAGGAAGCTGTAACTGTAGAAGAGCCATCTCCGATTGAAGAGGATTCCGCTGCGGAAGAAAATCAGATGGAAGAAGTTTCAGAGGCAGAGGAAGTTGTTGCAGAACCAAATGCAGAGCCGGAAGCTCAGTCTAGCGGAGAAAGCGAAAGCAGTGATTATGCTCCGATTGTTCTTGTTCCTTCCGAGCCGGAATCTCCTGAGCCTCCTGTAGATGCTTCTATAGAAAACGAGCCAATTGAAATTGTTCCAGTTGAATCTGTTCCAGAGGAAAAAAAGAGTGAGCCAGAACCTTTGCAGACTGAATATCCTGTAAGTATTCAGGATTATGTGGTTTCTTCTGAAAGCGCCCTTGCAAGCAACTGCTACTATATTCAGATTGCAACAATGGGAAACATTAAGAATATTGAGAATATTCTTGTTAAGTATTCAAAATATCCTGTTTCGCTCATTCCTGCTGGAAAAAATTACCGTGTTCTTGTCGGACCTCTTTCTGTGGACGAATACGGCGCGGTTCTTGCAAAGTTCAAGAATGCAGGATTCAAGGACGCATTTGTAAGAAAAAGATAATTTGCTTTTCAAGTAAAATAAAGGCGGAAGTCCCATTTGTGGATTTTCCGCTTTTTTTTTGTTTTAAATAAAAGAAAATGTTTGCTTTCTGAAAAAAGGTGATATATAATAAAGTCAACTCGTGTTGATAACTTGTATAGAAAATTGGAGGTTTTATGAAGGTTTTTAGAAAATGCCTTGGAGCGGCAGTTGCTTGTGCTTCAGTTCTTTCGCTTGCGGCCTGTGGAATTTCTACAAAAAAAACAGGTTCGGCAAATATAACAGTTCTTCCTGTTGAAAATATTGCTGATGATTTTATTATGGGAGTTGATGTTTCGTCCATGATTTCCGTGGAAAATGCCGGAGGTGCTTTTTATGATGCGAACGGAAAAAAGGCTGATTTGCTTGAGCTTCTAAAAATGGGCGGCGCGAATTGCGTTAGAATCCGTGTATGGAATAATCCTTTTGATGCTAACGGAAACGGCTACGGCGGCGGAAACAACGATATTGAAACTGCTGTGAAAATCGGAAAAAGAGCCACTGATGCAGGTCTTGGCGTTTTGATTGATTTCCATTACTCGGATTTCTGGGCTGATCCGAACAAACAGTCAGTTCCAAAAGCCTGGAAAAACATGACATTTGATGAAAAAGAAGCCGCATTGTCAAAATATACAACTGAAAGTTTGGAAAAACTTAAATCTGCCGGCGTAAAAGTTACAATGGTTCAGGTTGGAAACGAAATCAACAATGGGATGTGCGGCGAGATGTACGATGACAAAGTTTTGGGCTTGGTAGGAGAAGGCTGCAAGGCTGTAAGAAATTTCGACAAAAACATTCAGATTGTGGTTCATTACACAGATCCGCTTTCTGAAGGATATTTGGAAAAAAGGGCGGGGCTGCTTGAAAAATTCAATGTTGACTACGATATTTTTGCGACTTCATATTATCCTTTCTGGCACGGAGAAGCTGGAAAACTTTCTGTCACTCTGAAAAAACTTTCAAATATTTACAATAAAAAAGTCATGGTCGCGGAAACTTCATATCCGTTTACAAATGATGACGGCGACGGATTCGGAAACGTTGTGTCCGGAATGTCTTCTGAGCAGGAATTTGACTATCCTTTCTCTGTTGAAGGTCAGGCTGTTGCGGTTCGGGACGTAATTGCGGCAGTTGCTTCTGTAAAAAAAGGCGTTGGCGTGTTCTATTGGGAGCCGGCATGGATTCCTGTCCGCCATTATAAGCCTGAAGCTCCGAATGCCCAGTCTGTTCTTGAAGAAAATTTCAAAGCATGGGAAAAATACGGCTGTGGCTGGGCTTCTTCTTATGCTGCTGAATACGACAAGGAAGTTCGATCTGCAAGAAACGGCGGAACTTGGGATAATCAGGCTTTCTTTGATTTTGACGGAAAATGCCTTGATTCAATTAATGTGTTCAAATATGCGCGCACAGGTTCAAAAGGCAAGCTGAATGTAATCCGCGTAGAAAATCCGCATGTTGAATTCGCCTACGGAAAACATGAAGAATTGCCGAAAACCGTAAAAGTTGTTTACAATGACGGCTCTGTAAAGGATGAGCCTGTTGAATGGGACGCAGCTGCCGAAAAAAACGTAACTGGAAAGCCTGACTTTGGTGAATACAAAATTCCTGGTAAGCTTAAAAAAGGCGGAAATGCTGAATGCACTGTAAATGTTACTGCAAGCAATTTCCTTGTAAACGGGAGCTTTGAGAGCGGTGATCTTACTGGCTGGACTGTTGAAAATCCGCTTGGAAAAGGAACTCCAAAGGTTGACAAGAACAATCAGAATGCAAAAGAAGGCGTATGCTACTTTACAGCATGGGAAAAAGACGACTTTGAATTCACGGTTTCCCAGACTGTAAAAGAATTCTCAGCCGGAAAATACAAGTGCTTTGCATATTTTGAAGGAACTGGAATAAAAAATCCTAGCGGAACAGTTTTCAAGGCTGTTGTCCGTAAAAAAGACGGAACCAAAACTGAATTCACTTGCGATGTTACAATTCCAAATACTTGGAAAAAATTCTTTAAGGCGGAGCTTCCTGTAATTGAACTTGACGATTCAACTGAGTCAATAACTGTAAGCGCGCTAATAAAAACTGAATTTGACGCTACGTCAGGTGCTAACGGAGCTTGGCTTGTAATGGACGACGTTAACTTGCTCCTTGTTGAATAATAAAAAAAGCCTTGCTATAATTAGACCATGCTTGGATTTATTACACTTTTGTTTTGTCTTGGAGAGGTTGCTTTTCCTACGTTTATGCTTTGCCTTGTTTATCCTTTCAGCAGGAAAACAGCTCTCTTTTGGTCTGATTACATAACTTGCCGGTGTGCAAGAGTTGTTTTTGCAATTTTAAAATTGTATAGAAAATTTCAGTTTCTTGGTGATAAGGAAAATTTGAAATTGCTTCCAGAACAGTTTGTTGTGATTTCCAACCACCAGAGCCTTTTTGACATTGTTGCTTATCTAAAATACTTCGGCGGAAAAAAAGCGCGGTTTGTTGCAAAAGACACTCTTGGCTCGGTTCCTATGGTCGGAAAAATGCTTAAAACTCAAGGACACTGCATGATTCCTCGCCACGGAAGCCCTTCAGTTGCAATGTCTTCTATAGATAGCTTTGCTTCCCGTGTTTTGCAAAAAAAACAGATTCCTGTAATTTTCCCAGAAGGAACAAGAACCCGCGACGGAAATGTAGGTCAGTTTTATGCGGCTGGATTCAGGCGGCTCGTTGAAGGTACTAAGCTTCCTGTTGCAGTTTGCGCTCTTGACGGCGGCTGGCAGATTTCAAGGCTTAATTCTCTTTTTAGGAATCTTCACAAAGGCTCGTACCGCGTAAAAGTTCTAAAAGTTTATCCTTTCCCTGAAACAAAGGAAGAGGAAAAGCGAATCCTTGAGGAATCCCGAGAGCTTATAAAGAGTCAGCTTGAAGAATGGAGAAAACTTCCTGTTGCTTCTTCTGTTGTGTAATTTTGAGTTTTTTCAGTGATTTTATGCTGAGAATTTGGATATTTGTAGTTTTATTTTGCTTAGAATTGCTATTCTGTTCTTGACACACGAATGTTAAATTGTGTATATTTCTAGAACATATAAAGAAATCTGTGGTTGTTTCTAAGGTTCATCCATTTTGAATCGCCGCTGTTTCTTTCAAATTTAAAAAGCTTTCGGTTTTATGGAAAGCTGCAAATCTACTATGGAGGAAGACGATGGCCGGAGCCAGTAAGAACTCTCGTACAACTGTTGCAACACAGAAATTTATTTGCCCAGATTGCGGCGGTGAAATTGTAATGAAGACTTTTTTTGAGAACGGAAAACTCAAGAATCTTGCGGAATGCCAGAAATGCAAACGCATTGAGCGCAGACCTAAAGATTTTAAATAAAAATCAAAGCCGTAGACGGTATTTTCATAGGAATTTATTCGGAGGTATCCTGTGTCAGTAAAGAAAACATCTGCAGAAAAAAGACACGCACAGAGCGAAGTTCGCAGAATGCGCAACAAGGCAGTTAAGTCTAGAGTACATACAAGCTTGAAGAAATACATGGAAGCTATCCTTAAAAAGGATCAGCCTCTTGCTCAGGAAAAACTAAAGGTTCTTCACTCAGAACTTGATAATGCATACCGCAAGGGTGTAATAAAACTCAATGCTTGCGCACGCAAAAAGAGCCGTATGGCTGTTCTTTACAATGTAACTTTTGCAGCTGCAAAATAAACTTTGAAGGATGTTGTTAAAAAACAGCATCCTTTTGTTTGTGGTATTGGAATGTCTTCAAAAAAAGTTACAAAAAACGATTTGCTGGAAGCTGTTTATCAAAATACAAAATACGAAAAGCTTGCAGTTCAGACCATCATGGAAAATCTTTTCGATCAGATGAAAGAGGTTCTAAAAGATGGTAATACAATTGAATTGCGCGGTTTTGGAACATTTGAGGCGCGGCTTCGCAAAGGAAGGCAAAATGCCCGTAATCCAAAAACAGGACAGCAGCTTTCTGTTGCTCCTCATTATGTTGTCGCTTTCCGTTCTGGTCAGGAATTAAAAAAAGCTTTATGGGATTTGCCTGTGAGCGAAGTTTCCAATGAGCAGAATTAAATTCTTTTCCATTTTTAAGATTCAAGAGGTGTGCTGATGTCAGGATTTTCCACTGGAAATTTAACAGTATTCGGACAGGAAACTGAATTTGACGGTGTGCTGGAATTTTCAGACAATCTTGTTATTACTGGCAAATTTCATGGAACAATAAACGCATCTGGCGATCTTGAAATTGAAAAAACTGCGGTTTGCGATGTTGACAAGATGAGCGCAAATTCAATTATTGTTTCAGGAAAAATAACAGGAGATATAGAGGCAAAAGACCGCATAGAGCTTTGCGATGGAAGCAAGGTTCATGGAGATTTAAAGGCGGCAAGGCTTCGTATTTCTGACGGTGTGGAATTTGAAGGTAAAATTTCCATGATTGATGAAATTCCTGCCTCTGATATTTTTTCTGTTGCTTCGGAAGAATATAAAAATTCACTTATTATGCAGTCGAATGAAGCTAGGTAGTTTTAAAAATTAATTTTTATTGACAAAAATGCAGTAGTAAGATTAAAATAAAACTGTTTTATTAGTAATTTTAGTTCTTTTATTTTTCCGAAAATTTATCAAAAAATGCCCTTTTGCTGGGTTTTTTATAAAATATGCTGGAAGTTTTTATTCTGGCTTTTTTTTGAAATTAAAAATCATAAAACTTATTGCAGTTCTTGCATATAAAAACGACATGCCATTTCTTTTGGGATGCCTATTTTGGAGTAATCTATGGCAATTATAAAACGCCGTAATTCAGATGAAGCAGCGGAAATTCAGACAGAAGAAGCTGCAAGCCAGTTGGAAGGAAATGAAAATCCTGAATCTACAGAATCAGACGAGGCAAAAAATCCTCCTAAGGTAAGAAGGCGGCGGATAGTAAAAAAAGCAGCTGAACAAGAAAGTGTAGTGCCGGACAATTCTGAGGAATCTTCTTCTGAGCCACAGGAAAATGATTCTGCGACTTCTGAATCTTTATCTGAGCCGCAAACTCAGTCCCACCATGAATCTTCAGAGTCAAATTCTGATTCGGCACATGAAGAGCATTATGTGCCCCGCCAACGTTATGACAATAGAAGATGGAATAGCAACAACCGCTATGGAAACCGCCGTTACAACAATAACCGTTATAACAATACCAACTATGAAAAAAATCTTCAGGCTAGGCTAGAGGCTGTTCAGGCTGCCCAAAAAATTGAAAATCCAGAAGAATATGAGTCAAAACCGCGGCTTTTAATTAATGACCTTACAAAAAAAAGTATGCCGGAACTTAGAGAACTCGGCGTTCAGTACGGAATTTCTGCTGATGAAATGGCTCCTATGAAAAAACAGGATTTGATTTTTTCTATTTTACGCGCGCATACGGAACACGGCGGAATTATTTTTGCTTCAGGCGCTTTGGAAATTCTTCCTGACGGTTATGGCTTTCTTAGAAGTCCGCAGAACTCTTATCTTCCCGGACCTGATGACATTTATATTTCGCCAAGCCAAATCCGCTTGTTCAACTTAAAAACTGGAGATACTATTTACGGTCAGACAAGAAGCCCAAAGGAAGGTGAAAAATTCTTTGCACTTTTGCGCATTGAGACTGTGAATTTTGAAGATCCTTATGTTGCGCAGACTCGTGTTCCTTTTGAAAATCTTACGCCGCTTTATCCTAACGAAAAACTCCGTCTTGAAACAGTTTCAACAGAACTTAGCACCCGCATTGTTGATCTTTTTGTTCCGATTGGAAAAGGCCAGCGTCTTTTGATTGTTGCTCCTCCAAAGGCCGGAAAAACAACACTGATGCAGAAAATTGCAAATGCCATAACTGTAAATAATCCGGAAGTTTATTTGATTGTGCTTCTTATTGACGAGCGTCCGGAAGAAGTTACAGAAATGGAGCGTTCTATTCATGCGGAAGTTATTTCTTCAACGTTTGATGAGCAGGCGACTCGTCATGTTCAGGTTGCGGAAATGGTTTTGGAAAAGGCAAAGCGTCTTGTTGAGCATAAGCGCGATGTTGTTATTTTTCTTGATTCTATAACTCGTCTTGCACGCGCATACAACCAGACTGTTCCGACTTCTGGAAAAGTTCTTTCCGGCGGTGTTGATTCAAATGCGCTTCATAAACCAAAGAGATTTTTTGGCGCGGCTAGAAATGTGGAAGAGGGAGGTTCTCTTACAATAATTTCAACTTCTCTTATTGAAACAGGAAGCCGCATGGATGAGGTTATTTTTGAAGAATTCAAGGGAACTGGCAACAGCGAAATCGATCTTGACAGAAAACTTGCAGAGCGCAGATTGTTCCCGGCGATTAATATTAAAAAATCCGGCACAAGAAAAGAAGAGCTTTTGCTTTCGGAAGCAGAACTTCAGCGTATGTGGATTCTTCGCAAGGTTCTAAATCCTATGGATGATGCCGATATGCTTGAGCTTATCCGCGACAAGATGCGAAAGACAAAGGACAACGAAGCTTTCCTTGCATCGATGAATCCTGGCGGTTTGTCTGAAGAATAAAAAAAGCACGGTTTTATAAAGATATTTATGTGCATTTTGGCACTTCCTTTATAAAATCCCGTGCAATATAAAATTGGGCTGTCTTAAAAGTGTCTTTTCTGCCATTTTCGGGCTTGACCAGGAAATCTGTGTCTAGAGATTGTTAACCGAGTTTCTTTCAGAAACATCGCAGTATCAAGTACGACAATGACAGTTTTAGCTTATTGAGCAGTCTCTTTTTTAAATTACTGTTCCATCTGGAATAACCGCGCCTTTTCTGATAACAATGATTCCGTCTGAACTATAGAACAAACCGTGATCTCCATCTTCATAGGTTTTTCCGTTGATGTTTATGCAGCAGTTGTTTCCAATGTGGGCGTTTTTATCAATGATTGCTTTGTTTATTTTGCAGTTCTTTCCGATTCCAAGATCTGGAATTTTCTTCTTTTTGTTTTCAGCCTTGTCATCTTCGCTTTCGTAGAAGTCAGCACCCATCATTACAACGCCGTTCAAGTCGCACCCTTCGTTGATTATTGAGCGGATTCCTATTACAGATTTTTGCAGGCGCGAATATTCGATTACGCAGCCTTCGCTTGCAAGTGTCGCAGTCATGTTTGCGTTGTTGATTTTGCTTGGTGGAAGATTGCGCATCTGTGTGTAAATCGGCTTGTCTTCTTCGTAAAGGTTGAAATTTGGAACAGGATTCGTAAGATCCAATGTGGCTTCATAGAATGAGCGGATTGTTCCGATGTCTTCCCAGTAGTCGTTGAAAATGTAGCTGTTGACTTGCTTTGACTTTATTGCCATTGGAATAATTTCTTTTCCAAAGTCAGTCTTGTCATTATTCAAAAGCTCTTCCATTGTTGAAGCATTGAAAATGTAAATTCCCATAGAAGCAAGATATTCAAGGCTTGCGGGAAGATCTCCTCTTGATTTTTCTGGAATTTTCCATGCGTCAATGTTCATATCCGCAGCCGGTTTTTCCATGAAAGCTGTAATGCGGTTTGCGTTGTCAACCTGCATGATTCCGAATCCAGAAGCATCACGGCGGTTTACTGCTTTTGCCGCAATTGTGATTTCCGCGCCGCTTTCAATATGCTTGTTCATAAAATCCTTTAGGTTCATCTTGTAAAGCTGGTCGCCTGAAAGGATTATGTAATGTGTCGGACGCTGAACTCTAAAATGTCCGAAATTTTTACGCACTGCATCTGCTGTTCCTTCATACCAGCCTGAATGTTCAAGAGTCTGTTCCGCCGCAAGAATTTCTACAAATCCGTCTGAAAAGCGGTCAAAATTGTAGGAATTGTTTATGTGAAGGTGGAGCGACGCAGAGTTGAACTGTGTTAAAAGATAGATTTTTTTGTAGCCAGAGTTGATGCAGTTTGAAATAGGAATATCAACAATTCTATATTTTCCGCCGAAAGGAACCGCTGGTTTGGATCTTTCTTTTGTAAGAGGGTAGAGCCTTGTTCCTTTTCCTCCGCCCAAGATGATTGCAAGAACTCTTGGTTCTTCTTTGTTTTTCAAAGCCATATTATTAAATTCCTCCGCTTGGTAAAACTTGAGATTTATGCCCAAATTTTTTGAAATGTTCTTTCAATATTATAAAACACTTTCTGAATTTTGCAACAAAATATCTTGATTTTATTATACGAAACTTCTAAAAAAATCTAAACGGACTGCTTTTCTTTCATTCCGAGGAATTCCTTGAACAGTTTTTCCTGCATTGGCTTGGCGTAGTAGAATCCTTGTGCGATGTCGCAGCCGCTTGTTTTCAGCATTTCGCACTGGTCTTTTGTTTCGACTCCTTCGGCAACCGTTGTTATGTTGAGCTTTTTCGCCATTTCAATTACAGAAGTTATTATGATTCTTTCTTTTTGGTTTTTGTTTTATTCTTGGGACGAAAGCAAGTCCTTGTCCAGCTTTATTACGTCAGCCGGCATATTCTTTAAAAGATTCAGTGAAGAATATCCTGCGCCAAAATCATCTACAGAAACGGAAAATCCTGCCTTTTTTATTTCGTCCATTATTTTTATAAGGCGGTTCGGATTGTCTACCATGATTCTTTCTGTAAGCTCGACTTCTATTTTGTTGTCGCCGATGTCGTAGCTGCGTGAAATTTGCTTCAGGTCGCTTATTAAATTCGGGTTGTAAATATTGTAGCGGCTTAGATTGAAGGAAATTGTAAGTGGATTGCTTTTGCTTTCCTTGGTTTTATTCCATTCTTCAAGAAAATTGCAGACATTGTTAAGCACAAATTTGTCGATTTTTTCTATAAAGCCGTTGTCTTCAAAAAGCGGTATGAATTTTGCAGGTGGAAGAAAACCTTTGCGCGGATTGTTCCATCTTATAAGAGCTTCAGCTCCGATTATAGTTTCGTCCTTAAACTTGAACTTTGGCTGGTAAAAAACTTCAAATTCCTTGTTTTCAAAGGCTTCCTCCATAGAAAGCGTAATTTCTCTGTTCAAACTGTAGGACTCTTTAAGCTCGCTTGTATATTCGATTACTCTATGGGTTGCAAAATGATTTTTGTAGAGTTTTTGAGCCAGATTAGCCTTGCTTATCATGGATTCTATGTCGTCCAGCGGATTTTCTATGCGGTAAATGCTTGCGCTGAATGTAAACTGGTATTTTGGAGGAAGATATTTTTTTACGATATTGTCTACGTTTGTCATGTTGTAGACACGTTCTTCTATGTCCCAGAAAAATTCCATGTTTTTTATAAGGAAAACAAAGTTGTCTGCATAAAAACGGCACACGAATTCGTTTTTTCCGCATTGGGAGGCAAAATGTTTTCCAAGAAGCTTTAGAATTTCGTTTCCGCAGAGAATTCCGTAAGTGTCGTTTATGATTCTAAAATTGTCTGCATTTAGAGAAAGAATCATGTATTCGTTTGGAAGCGCGTTTTTCAGAAGCTTTTTTGCATCGAATTCAAAGTGGCTGTATGCAGGAAGCCCTGTTATGTTGTCGTGTTCAATCATGTAGCTTTTTTTATGCAGAATCAGCAGAAGAAGAGCTATTACGAAGCAAATCAGCGTGGCAAAAAAAATTAAAATCATTGCGGCAAAACGTGGACTGTACATTTTTATAATCTCGTAAAAAGTTTAAGTAGAATGAATAAAGTATAAACTACAATTCCCCAAAAAACAAGAAAAAATTTGTTTAAAATGCGTGCATGGTATTTTCTCCAAACTGATTTAGCTTAACTTTTTTATTCGGATTCCGATAAAATAATTGAGGTTATGTTATGATTAGAGGCTGGTATATCGGAGCAAGCGGAATGAATGCTCAGCAGAACAGGCTGGACACAATTTCGAACAATCTTGCAAATGTAGACACGACAGGCTTTAAAAAAGAAATTCCTGTAAACAAGGAATTCAGCGAGCTTTTGCTTAGAAGAACTGCAGCAGACGGCGTGTATAAAACACCGTTCGGTTCTGCGGATGCGGCTCCTATAATCGGCTCAATCGGACTTGGAGTTGAAACAAACGAACTTTACACAGATTTTAGTCAAGGCTCTTTTAAATCAACAGATACTAAAACAGACATGGCTTTGGGGGGAGAGGGGTTTTTTACTGTCCAGACTCCGGCAGGTGAACGCTATACACGCAACGGAAATTTTCACCTTGGAAAAGAAGGAATTCTTTTGACAAAGGAAGGTTATCCCGTTCTTGGCGAAAACGGAGCGATTCATGTTCCTAATGACAAATTTTTTGTGAATCAGGACGGAATGATTTATACAAATGAAGACAACGAACTTGTTGACAGAATAAAAGTTGTACGCTTTGAAAACGAGCGTTTCCTAAAAAAACAAGGCTCTTCACTTTGGAATTCAAATGAAATTTCCGGAGATGCGTATATTGCGGAAGGAGATGAACGTCCGCGGCTTTTGCAGGGATATACAGAAGCAAGCAATGTGAATGTTGTAAACGAAATGGTTCAGATGATAGAAGTAAACCGAGCTTATGAGGCGAACCAGAAGTCAGTTCAGACAGAAGACAGCATGATGGACACGCTTTGGTCTAAAGTTGTTACTGTAAACCGCTAATAAGGAGAATTAGAAAATGGTAAGAAGTTTATGGAATGCCGCTACAGGAATGAACGGTCAGCAGATGAATATAGACACTATCTCAAACAACCTTTCTAACGTAAATACAACCGGTTTTAAACAGCACCGTGCTGAATTTGAAGACCTTCTTTATCAGAATGTAAAGCTTGCTGGAACTCCGGCTACGGAAGACACCGTAACTCCTGTTGGACATCAGATGGGAAGCGGTGTAAAAGTTGGAGCAACACAGCGCATTATGACACAAGGCTCTTTGCAGGCGACCGGAGTTGACACAGATGTTGCGGTTGTTGGCGACGGATTCTTTAGGGTTCAGCAGTATGACGGAAGTTGGGCATACACAAGAGACGGCTCATTTAAGGTTGATTCGACTGGGCAGCTTGTAACGGCAAACGGACTTCGGGTAATGCCAGAAATAATCATGCCGGAAGGCTTTCAGCTTGAAACACTTTCTATTTCTGACGGCGGAAGGGTAAACATAAAAGTAAACGGTGAGCTTGAGCCTGTTGAAGTCGGCCAGCTTGAGCTTTATAGATTTCCGAATGCAGTCGGACTTGAAAACACAGGCGACAATCTTTACAAAGTTACAAACGCTTCTGGAGAGCCAATTGCTGGACGTCCTGGAATTGACGGAATGGGAATTACAAAGCATAAGTTTCTTGAAATGAGCAATGTTTCTGTTGTAAATGAAATGGTTCAGATGATTGTTGCGCAGCGTGCTTATGAGTTCAACTCAAAGGCAATTCAGACTAGCGACAATATGCTTCAGACTGCCGCCGGACTTAAACGCTAAAAATTGAATTGCTAGATAATATAAAGCCCTTGTCATTTATACAAATTTTATGACAGGGGCTTTATAAAATTCTCTACTGTTTGAAAACAATCAGTCTGAAATAATAATTTTCGTTACTTTTTAGAAAATTTTTCAATATCTTTTAGACAAGCTTCTTCCCATTCAGTGCCTTTATAAGCCTTGCTAACTTGTTGTAATCCTGAAACAATAAGCTGATTATAATTCTTTCCCCATTTTTCAGTAAGATTGTTTTGGTCGAATATCTGGGTTGCTTTTCCATTTTGAGCGTTGTACATAATTTCTCGTCCAGTGTACATTCCAAAGCAATAAAGTCCAGGTTCTTCTGGAATCTTGATTACAAAATATTGCATATCTTCAGTAAAATTTTGATCCCAAACGTAAGTATTGAACGTTGTGGTGTTCTTGTAAGTAGTGGATGTCGCGGTGTTTTCAATTGTAGAAATATTTGTTGAAAAACCGCCTTGAACATGACCTTTCATATAAGAAATCATATAAGTTGAACCAGGCTTAACTGGAGTAGAAAGCCAAAATCCAGAACTGTCTGTAAGTTTAAGAGCAATGCCATCCTGCTCATCAGCAGGGAAATTCTTGTCAATCTGCTTAAATTTAACAACATCATTCATTGGAAGAAATCCATAGAAAACAACGCAGTCATTTGGAGAACCTTCTGAATTCTGAAACTTTGCAATCTGCTCTTCAGAAAGCTCTGGCAATGAAGCACAACTTGTAACTGTTGAAATTAATAGCGCAGAAAGCGACAACGCAGCTGTAATTTTTCCTAAAATCTTTTTCATAAGATCCTCCTGAAAATTTAAATTTTGTTTGCTCAGTATAAAGAAACTCTATTCTTGATTAAAAGTACAGTTGAGGAGATTTTGTTACAACGTGACAACAATAAAGTATCAATAAATCATCTTTATGATAATGAATCAAAAATCATTTTAAGAAAAAACGCCTCAATTATAAGCACTCTTCATCAATATGCAATACAGGAAATTGAACCTGTCTTCAATTTCTTTAATAAGCATACTATTAATGTAACTTACACAGACCTTAGATACGAAATTAGACGAGATGTACCAGCAATTTCAGAAGTTTATTTTCATACCCCAGAAGCATTAAACTTCAGCAAGCAATTAATAAAAAAGTTTGATACAGGTATATCTGATATTACAATTTCGTTTAGAGAAGATGAAAAAGATAAGAAAATTTATTTTCCGATTTTTTTTCACGATGTTGATAATCCGAATAATAAGTTGGGAATTGATTCAGAATCTACAGGAACCAGAGCTCTTTATATAAATTTGCTATATTATTATGAGAATTTAAAATCTGGTGGAGTTCTTGTTCTAGACGAATTCGATATTAATCTTCATCCGGATATTTTACCGTATTTGATAAATCTTTTTATTAAACGTGAGTCAAATCCAAATAATGCTCAGATGATATTTACTAGTTTAAATCCGGACATTCTAAATATACTCACTAAATACAGAACTTATTTATTTGAAAAAGAGAATGGAGAAAGTTTCTGTTATAGACTTGATGAACCAGAAACAAATATTTTGAGAAATGACAGATCTATTTCTGCTCCTTATAAACGACATTTATTAGGAGGGTATCCTAAAATTGAATCATAAAAATTCAAAGAAAGATAAGAGACTTGTAAACTTTCCAAAAGAAAGTGTAGAAACTTCATATAAGACAATTAAAGGTTTAATATCATTTAATTTTAAATACTTAGATTCTGAACAGGGACAAAGATTTTCAGAGCTTACAGTTGAACAATTTTCTAAAATAATTGAAAAACTAAAATGGTACTCAAATGAGAATAGAATACATTGGGAAAATGAACGAATTGGGAATAAAGATAGAAAAGTATTGGAAATTTATGAAAATTTTCCATTGAAATCAGAGTTTCATCATCCTAATCATATTCCTGCAGGTGTAAAATGGGCTAGATTTAGATTAGAAGGAGATCAGAGACTTATTGGATTTATGATAGACAAAACTGATGTTGATAAGTTTAATTTAAGTCCGGATGTGTTCTATATTGTTTTTTTGGATCTCTTTCATAAATTTTATATTTCAAAAAAATGAGCACTCTTAATGCAGATTTTGTTATAAGGTTGTAGCATACCATAGGGCAGTGTGTTCATTTAGAAAAATTTATAAATCAAAAATGAATTGAATCGCCTTCTGTTATTTGACCTATTACTAAGTAAGCATCAGATGATTCTTGTGCATATTTTAAAAGCTTATCTATATCCTCCACATCTTTAAAAGAATTTTTACTATCTAGCCCTAAATTCGAGTTTTTAATCTAAGCGATGATTTCAGCCTGCATTGAAGAACGTAGGCTGAAATTGCAAAGCAATAGTGACGGAATATGCCGTGCATTGAGTGGGCCTGATGATATTCGAGAAAGAAGTTCTGTTTCAGGACTCCCCGGTCAGACTCAATGATGTTCCGTTTTCTGAGAAGGCGCCATTGCCCGTTTGAGACAATTCTGTTCATGTTCCGTCTGGCTGCGGCGCAGATAAAGCGGCCGGACTCTGCAAGCCTGGCAAGCTCCCCGCATTTTTTCAGATATCCGGCATCACAGTAAAACCAGCCTTTCATGTTTTCAGTGACCTTCTCAACCATTTTGCTGTCATTTATATTCCCGCTTGTGAAAGCGACTGCCTCCAAGACGCCTTTCTCAGAGCAGACTCCATGAGGCTTGAATCCGTAGAATAAAATCCCAATGTACAAAATCTTTTCGTTTTGTGTTATAATTTCCATGTAGTGTCTCCACTTTGTATGAGGTAATGCCCATACTGTTATTTTTTCATCATTAACATTTTGACGCTGAATCCACGTTTTTACAAACTGGATGGCACTACATATTGTCTATAGTCTTTTGCGGCGTTATGCTTTCTGACGAAACTTTGCTTGTCATGTTGCCAAGACCTATATCATCAAAGACAAAACTCTGTGAGTAGTTTGATTTAAACTCCGGCACTGATGACTGGTAGGGGTTGTATGTGGTCTCGCCGCTCACTTTTATAAGCTGATACAAATTGTCGTAGCTGTAAGTCTGCTTCGTCTTGTAATTTCCTGTTACGGAGTCAAGACAATCATTCTCGTAACCAAGTACATTGCCGACCGCATCAAAACTATATGAGATGTTCTGGTAACTTTGCCCCATTTGTTTTGGGTCTTTATTGTATCAAGCCATCTTCGGGCAGTGTCGTAATTATATTCTGTAAATGTTCCATTGCCGTAATCTATGCGCGTTCTTTGTCCGTACTGGTATAATTTCCCTTTTCTAGCGGTTCCCTGCCTAAAGGCAGGTCGCGCTTTCCGTGGTTCCGCTGCTCGCTTCATTCGCCGCAACCTTCGGTTTCTTGAGAACTCGCCTAAAGGCGAGCCACTACAATCGCTAACCGAAAGTACAAAAATTAAAAGTTTAGTCAACCAGCATTTCTTTTATAACTTTTTTTACCTCTGAAACTTCTTTTTTTGTTATTTTTCCCAAATGTTTTACAAGCCGGATTCCATCAACTGTTCTTAGCTGATCCAAGACTATCCAACCTTGCTTTCCGTCAAATTTTACTGGAATTCTTGTTGGATATGAGTGAGATTTTGTCGTCATTGGAGCAACAATGATTGTATCAATGTTATGGTTCATCTCATCTGGCGAAATAACAAGGCATGGGCGCGTCTTCTTTATTTCATGCCCTACGGTCGGGTCAAGGTTCACAAGATAGACATTATACTGATTTACTACCATTCCCATTCAAAATCTCCTGATTCAGGAATTTCTTTCAAAACATCCTCTTTGTTTTCGTGCATAGAACAAAAGGCCTCTGCCCAATCAGCACGGGGAATGTCTTTCACAGGAGTAAGAAGGATGCCTTTCTCGGTAACTTCCATATCCATTTTATCTTTGACGAGAAACTTGTCCAATACAAGCTTAGGGAACCGTATTCCCCTAGAATTTCCGATAGGAACTACAGGAACTAACATTGTATGCCTCCTTATAATGTAATTATTATGTAATAACATCATTCTGTCAAGAATTATATTTGAACAAAGTAACTTTCTATATCAGGTTCGCCCCGACGCTTCCGCTCAGCCCCACAGTAACACTTGTATTCCAGTCCAGGGAGCTCGCTGAAAGTCCTTTGTACGGAGTTTTATGATTATTGTTATCCTAAATAGCCTAAACTTCGAGTTTTATAGTTTAATGTCATTATCGGACTTGACACGATAACCTTTTGAATTTTTTTTCTATCCAAATCTCGCCGTTTTGAAACTGACATAGTTTTATTCTATTTTCGAAGCCTGTAAAAATAATTGAAGTTATGACTTGTGTTTATTTTTGTTTTGCTTTTTCCATTGAGCTAGAACTAATTTTTTCATCTCTAAAGAACCTGTTCTTTCTGTTGTGATTTCTGCTAGTTCTAATGATTTTTTATCTAATATGGCTCCGTATTCTATTAATAGCGGAAATATTGTAAGTAAATTTTCTTTTATACATAAATTTATTGGTGACATACCATGTTTTTTATAGTAATGCAGATAGTTCCAATTTGTTGCTATTAATAGTACATGGTCATTTCTTCCCCCCATCATATTAGGGTCTGCTCCAGCTTTTAGTAAAATTTCACAAGCTGAGTAAATTTCGCTTTCTGAAGGTAAATTTATTATCCCATTTTTATCTTTGTAAAAGTCAAGTAATTTTTTTCTTGGATTTTTGTCTGCTATAACATTTCTGTCCATATATCGTGCAACATAAGGTCTTTTTTTTACATTTGCGCCATAAAGAATGAATAGTTCTGCTAATTTTGTGTTTACTATGCAGCGAGGATCCCACAAAGGATTTGTATCTATCCATTTGAATTGCCCTGCTTTTTTATCGGGACTTGCTCCTTCTTTTAGTAGTTCCTCGACTTTATTATAACTTTCATTAGGATCTGTTGTTAATAATGCCATTTGCATTCTATATTCTAAAGAATTTTCCTTTATTTTTATTAATTTATTGCTAAACCCAAACGTAGGCATTGGGCTTCTTTGCATATTGACATTTCCTAATACTACAAACAGTATAATAACTAGTATTACAATTTCATGTATTTTCATTCTTTCCTCATGTTATTCAAATAAAATATTTACAGTTTTTTCATTTTGAGTTGCTGTAATAAAAGAGTTGTCAGTTCTTTTATTTGATAAGAATTCTGTATTTTTGCCATTTGCAGCATCGCAATAAGCTTTTGCGTCATTCTCATTTTTAAAGACTAAAGTGGCAGATAGTGTTAGTTCTGATGGTGTTTTCTTTCCTGGAACAAAACCGTTTGTCCAGTACTGTCCGTTAACGCTTCTGCTTATAATATCGCCATTTTTGTCACTCAACGTGAATGATACAGATTCTAGAATAGTATCATCAGCTCTTCCATTTCTATCATAGGCTCCAACCTCTGCTCCTATGTGCCATCCTCCATTGAAAACCATATTGTAGTCGCCTTTCCAAAGCCAGATTGAAGATGTTTCTCCATTTGAATCTGAAAAGTCCGTTCTTACTGAATCAATATTGCAAACAAAATTGTTGCTAGTGAAAGTCTCGTATATATTATAGTATCCACCTAGTCTCTGTGGCTGAGTGTTATCAAAGTAAAGAAAACCATCACCCTGTTTAGGAAGCATTTTGTATCCTGTATATATTGCAGAAATAACAATTGCGGCGGCTACAGGATTTTTCCCGTTTGGATCAACATACTTAATTGGGTTGTTGTTTGAGTAGTTGAACAGACTTTGGGAGAATGGATTGTAAATTCCTCCACTCGGTAATTTAGATATATCCTTTCCAGCACTTGGAATATACTCACCCAGGGCCGGGTCAGTGCTTATCCAGCGGCTGTACCTCGGGTCAAGATACCTAGCTCCATAATAGTACAGACCTGTCTCCTCGTCAATTTCCTTGCCTGTAAATTTATACGGAAGATATTCCAATCCAGTGTTGCCTGTCTTCTCAACCCAGGTCTCGCCGTAAGGCGTGTACTCAATGCGTTGGTACTCGTCGCCCTTGTAGTCTGAGATGAGGGTTGCGCTTCCCAAATGGTCAGAGTGATAATAATACTGTTTGTAATATTCCTCCTGATAAGTCGGGTTTGTGCCTGAATTTAATTTCGTTACAATTCGTGTGTCCCCAAGATAGATGTTCTTTACAGTCTGTCCTCCGTATACGGAGTTTCCGCTGTCTGTGTGGAGCGTCCACATTTTATTAAAGTACAGCGTCTCTGAATTCTGCGTGTACTTGTTGCTCCGCTGCCCGTCCTGTCCGTAGATGTAGGCTGTGCTGTAATTATCGTCCACGCTTGAAACTAATTGGTTGCGCTCGTTCCATTTGTAGGTTCTCTTGTATTTTGCTCTGCCTGCTTTTCCGCTTCCGCCTTTATCATCCTCTTTAAATAATCCCCAACCGCAGTCGGTGGAGTAGACTCCGTCAGCCTCCTGCGTAATCTTGTGGTAAGAAACTTCTTCACCGTTACTTTCAAAGCTTCCGTCCTGCTCGCAGATTATGTTTCCGTTGTTGTCGTACTTGTAATAACGGTCTCCGGCTCTTGAAAGGCGGTGGGCATAGCTGTCATCGTAGACATAGTTAAAGCTGTAGTTCAAGTTGTCGCCGATTGCCTTATTTGGCGATACAGTTTCTGTTGAGATTTTGCTTGCCATATTGCCCAGTCCGTCCGCGTCAAAACTGAATGACTGCGAGTATGTAGAGACAAATTCAGGCACGCTGGATTGGTACGGATTGTAGGTCGTCTCGCCGTCTGCCTTTATGAGCTGATATAAGTTGTCATTTCGTCCTGTAGTTTCCGCTAGCATTGCCAAGGCAGTCGTTCTCGTAGCCCAGCACGTTTCCAACCACGTCAAAGCTGTAGCTTATGTTCTGGTATGCCTGCCCCCATTTGTTTTGGGTCTTTATTGTATCAAGCCATCTGCGCGCAGGGTCATAATTATATTCGGTGAATGTGCCGTTGCCGTAGTCTATGCGTGTCCGCTGTCCGTACTGGTCGTAGAGGATGTTTGTCACATAGTTGAATTCATTTCCATAATTAGAGCCTGTTACAGAAATTACCTGACCGCCGTTGTCGTAGCCGTAGGTTACTTTCTCTCCGTCGGGGTAGGCTATCCACTGCATTCTGCCGAGGTAGTCGCTTCTGTATTCCATTACGGCGGTCTCTGTCGGATTGCTGCCGTTCAGGTGTGTTGCCAGTGTTCTGGTTTCTTTTATAACTTCGCCAAGCTTTCCATACTCGTATTCAAGAGTACCGCTTGCGTCTGTTACAGAAAGAATTTTCCCCGCCGCTCCGTGAGTGTCGTCAGCTCCACCGTAAGTGTAAACAGTATCTTCTGTGTCTGGGTAGTCTATTCGGACAAGGCGGTTAAGACCATCGTACTCGTAGATGATTTGTTTGTTGTTCTCGTGCAAAACGCTGCTGCTTTCGCGCACGAGGCTGGAGCACTCATCGTATATTTATCTTAATTACGAATTAAAAAAACAATATAACCAATAGGAATTATAATCGCCAAAACAATAAATGGCATTGTTATTAGATATTTTTTTATGAAGGTTTCATATGCTATCTGATATAAAATATAGTTTTCATCTTTTGTTTCTTCTATTTTTTTATCCAAATATGGCATTACATTTGTATATCTTGGATACCACCTCTCTCTAACGTTGAACATATTAATTTCACCTATGTGTTTTAATGTTTCAAAATCTTTTATATTGTCTAAATAGTCAATAAAAATTTTACGTTCCTTACTAAACTGAATATCAGCTTTTTTGAATGCCCTGTAAAAACAAACGAAAGAAATAGTACATATAATAAATACAATTAAGCATATCATAATTACTCCTTGTTTTAATATTCATAGTCATAGTTCGACAATATTTTATCAGTAAAATATTCTTTTACAGATTTTTCCAATTGATTAAGTTTACTGCCAACAGTAACTAAAGTGCTGTTTAACGATGTTGCTTTTGTTTGAGTTGAATTGTATCTGACATGACCTTCTCCTGCAGTAGCAGATGCACCAATGCCAAATTTGATACCAGCTCCAGTATTATCTCCTGTTCCAGAAGATTTTGCTCCGCTTATAGAAATATCTAAGTCTTTAGTATCTATATCTACAGTTAAATCACCGCCGATTGAAACCCCTACATCTGCTGACCCACCTATTGTCATTGTTCTGGTTTGTCCAGATTCAACACCAGAAGAAAAAATATCTAGTGATATAGATATTCCAACAGATGCATCTGCACTAAATTCTGCACCGATACTCTCAGATGTATAAACTCCAAAAGTAATGCCTTTTTCTTTAGAATAACCAACAGAAAATCCAGCAGAAGCAGAGCCTCCCACACCAGCACCAGCTGCACCAAATAATCCAATGTTTAGTACCCATTTTCCATCCGGGGCAGTGTATCTGATTGGGTTGTTCCCAGCATAGTGGTACAGTTGCAAATTCACTGTGTTATAAATCCCGCCCATGCCAGGAAGACTTTCAACATCCTTTGAATTTCCATTTCCAGCACCTGGAATGTATTCTCCTAAAGCCGGGTCTGTGCTTATCCACTGGCTTGTTCTTGGATTTAAATAGCGCGCGCCATAATAATAAAGCCCTGTTTCTTCATCGAGTTCCTTGCCTGTGAACCTGTACGGCATATATTCAAGCCCGGTGTTGCTTGTCTTCTCGACCCAGGTCTCGCCGTAAGGGGTGTACTCAATTCTCTGGTACTCATCTCCCTTGTAGTCCGTGATGAGAGAGGCACTTCCCAAGTGGTCTGAGTGGTAGTAGTACTGCTTGTAATACTCTTCATTGTAAGTCGGCTCGTCTCCGCTTTTGAGCTTTGTTACAATTCGAGTTTCGCCAAGATAGATGTTCTTGGCGGTCTGTCCGCCGTAGACACTGTTGCCGCTGTCTGTGTGGTGTGTCCACATTTTGTTAAAGTACAGCGTCTCTGAATTCTGCGTATACTTGTTGCTCCGCTGCCCGTCCTGTCCGTAGATGTAGGCTGTGCTGTAATTATCGTCCACGCTTGAAACTAATTGGTTGCGCTCGTTCCATTTGTAGGTTCTCTTGTATTTTGCTCTGCCTGCTTTTCCGCTTCCGCCTTTATCATCCTCTTTAAATAATCCCCAACCGCAGTCGGTGGAGTAGACTCCGTCAGCCTCCTGCGTAATCTTGTGGTAAGAAACTTCTTCACCGTTACTTTCAAAGCTTCCGTCCTGCTCGCAGATTATGTTTCCGTTGTTGTCGTACTTGTAATAACGGTCTCCGGCTCTTGAAAGGCGGTGGGCATAGCTGTCATCGTAGACATAGTTAAAGCTGTAGTTCAAGTTGTCGCCTATGCTTTTCTGTGGAGTTACTGTCTCGGTTGACACTTTGCTTGCCATGTTGCCAACAAAAATTTAACTGATTATGAAAATGTAGTAGACAAACATAGAATATAAATTCTCTCTACTTAAGTACATTTCCATTTTGGCTTGTTTTTGATTTTTCAAATACAAGATTAGAAAAATTGGCTTTTTTCAATTCTTTCTTAAGTTTGTCTGTCGTATACAATAAGCTTGGAAATTTTCCATTTACCATCCTTAATGGAAATACTGAATATTTCTCAGCTTTTGAAATATCAATACAAGGAACCAGTAATGAATCAGTATTTGGAATATAAGATGTATTAGTTTTATCTAATACATCTGGAAGGCATTCAAATTTTATTACATAATACTTCTTCTTGATAGTATTATGTCGAATAATAACTTCTATCCAACCTATCTGATCATTTTTAGTAAAATGATTAGATATAAAATTTTTCAATTTATCAGATACCATATAATATGCAAATTCATTATACATATAATCATGCCATACTATAGGATCTGTGATGCTATTATTCTTTTTTTTTAGAACAAGCTCACATGGAAATTTATCTGTCTTTGCAAGAATATTATCCATTGCATCATTACTTACCGGTGAATTGTCTGGCAACCTTGCAATGAATTGGCCGAATTTTTCTCCACCTATAAAACTATAACATCTGTTCATATTATTCCCATCCGCTCTTGCGTAATAATTCAGGATTGTTCCTTACCGGTTCTTTTACATATTTATCATATAGTTCAAGAAATTTGTCAACAGAACCTCCTGCTTCTTTATCTGCTTTTTTCATACCATCAAAAACAAAATCATGATAGGAATTAGGATGACGTCCCTGATGAGGTAAAATTTCTTTATTCCATTTTCCATTTAAATCAAGATTGTATTTATTAGCAATTGAAGACATTTTTTCCGTATAGTTAGAACTCTTGTTAGTAGCAAAATGATGAAGTTGATTAGGTCTTGTCGCTTTTGTTACATCTTCAATTTTAGCAATAGATTTTGAATTATCAACTATCTTGTCTGCTATTCGAGTCGCATCGCTAACTTTATCTGCATTTTTTGCAATTTTTACAGCATCATCGATTTTAGACAGACCTGCTGGAACACCTGGAATAATAATTGCAGCAGCATCAATTCCTACATCTATCCAGCCTGAGTTATCTCCTTTGGTACTTTTGTATATGGCAATGCCAACATCAACAGCCGTGAAACCAATATCCCATGCTGTTTCAATGATTTTGCCATCTGGATCTTTATATTTTACAGGATTATTTCCAGCATAGTGATAAAGGTTAAGGTTTACAGAATTATAAGCACCTCCAATTCCAGCTTTTGAACCGGACATATATTCTGAAAGTGCCGGGTCTGCGCTCAACCACCTTGAGTACCTAGGGTCAAGATACCTAGCTCCATAATAGTATAAGCCTGTCTCCTCGTCAATTTCCTTGCCTGTGAACCTGTACGGCAGGTACTCAAGTCCTGTGTTTGAAGTCTTTTCAATCCAGGTCTCGCCGTTTGTATACTTGACAGGATTATTCTCCGCATAGTGATATAAATTGTCATTTGTGGGACTTTATTTCGTTCGCCTATTATCCAGCGTGGGTCGCTAGATGTGTGGAGACTTAATACTTATTTTTGAATATAAAAATCAACTTCTTTTTCTTGTTCTTTTTCCCAGAAATCACTTGCTGTTTTCAAACAATCAAAAAAAATGCTTTTTTCTTCCGTATTCTTTTCTAATAAAATTTTATCAAAATTTGTGACTATAATTTTTATGGAATAAGCGTGTATCCAATCTAAGTCCTGAAGACAGTCGTCAAGAGCATTCCAATTATTTCCAAAATAATCTGGAAAGTATAATTTCTTTGTTATTTCAGAAAACAACTCTGCTCTTGTTTTCATATTCTTTCCTTCAAGAATAAATAAATTTGACGGATTTGTTTTTACAATATTCTCAAGCTCTGTTATATTTATGTCTTTTAGCATATTTTACTCCATTTGTGTAAATGTTTTGTAATGGTCTGTGGTTTTCCAAGCAGAACCATCCGAGCCTGTTACTAACCTTTCTGCTCCTCGATTTTGTCCTTGAATATATGGGGTTACATCCCATTCTTTATAGTTTATTGGATTTCCATTAGAATCTGTTTTTGGCAATGTCTGATAACCATCACCACCACGATTTTGAAAAGTTCTACCACCTTTATATCCATTAGGAGGATTTCCTGTTTCTTTTACGGTATTTTATGTCTGTTGAAATTTATCAGGATTTTTTGTTTGTGAAACGGTTGAACCAATAGCAACTCCCGCAACATAACCAACTCCGCCTCCGATTCCACCGCCCAAAGCGGCTTTATCAACACCGTCTAATAGATTGTTGCCCTGATATGCATTTATGGCAATATCAGTACCTGTAGCTACAGTAGCACCTCCAATTACAGCCACTCCACCAACAGCTGCTGTAACAGCAAGAGAAGCTCCGCAGGTAAATCCTGCCAATGCACCGCCAGCAGCTCCACCTATCGCCGCTGCTACTATATCTTTTTTTGAACCGCCTGCAAGAGCTGTCGTTACGGCTCCAACTCCACCACCACCTATAATGGCACGACCCCCGCTGCGATGATATTAAAGACTCTTCCGTCAGGGTCTATATAGCGTACAGGGTTATTTCCCGCGTAGTGTTACAAATTACCATTTGTCTAACTAAACGCCCTTTTCAGCCTTCTTTTGCCCTATTATACCACGGAAAAACAGAAATTCTGTGTTTTATTTTTTAAATTTTGGAAGAATTCTGAATTCTAAGCACGAATTCTCCCGAAATTCTGGGCATTTTAAGCCTTATTCCTACAAATTGTCATTTGTATGACCAAAACACCGCGTTTTCAGGCGGGCTGAAAACGCTAGATGTGGGGTATCATACCGATTTTTTGTTTCGCAAAAAAATAATAGAATTATATAAGTTAATTATTTGCTCATCCTTTATTACTCCTACAACAAACTTAATTTGTTTAACAGTTTCATCATCACAGATTTTCATTTGCATAATAGTTGAAAGCAATTGTTTTACTTTTTCCTTATCAAAAGTTTTTCCAATACTCCAAACAATACGGCTTGCATATTCTGGTTCATGTTGCAAGAGAATTAATAATGAATCAACTATTTTATCTATATCACTTGTTGTGATTGATTTATTTATTAATGTTTGTGGTAATATCAGCGAATAATCAGTTGGATTATTCGGAGTGATATTTTTTTCAATTAAGAGACCAATATTCATAATTATATTATCTTTATTGGTGTTTTTATCAGTTAACTGCTGAAGATAATCATGTAAATCTAAATCCATTTCTTTTACTCCACTAGGTTTATGCCACGTAAATTCTCTAAATCAATTCGATATTCTTTTCCTTGATAAGTAAAAGTTTCTCTCATTACATTTCCGCCTGTGGCGACTCCTGATGTAGACTTAACAGCCTCACTCATTCTAACGATAGCAGATGTGAAACCTTTACATTTTGCAAGACCTGGTTCTTTTGCAACTGCTGTGCTATAAAGCTCTGCTAACGCTCCATAGGCCTCTTGCTTTTTAACACCAAGTTTATCATTGCTTACTCTTACAGCAGATGCAGGAGTGTCAGAACCTGTTTGAAGCTGAAATCGAATGGCATTTGTATCTTGGTTTTGCTCTTTTGTCTTTGCGACAGAAACACTTTTTGTCTCGGTTTTATTATTTGCGTATGTAGCAATCCCTAAAGCCCCTAGTATCAAACCAACACCAATACCCAATGTCACTGGGTCATCAGCAATTCCTGCTCCAAACGTTGCAATGTCCTCTGCTAATGTTCCTAGTGTTATACTAAGACCTGTCCAAAATGAAGGATTTTGCGCAACTGCTGTAAAACTATTTCTACCATCAGGGTCTATATAGCGTACCGGATTATTGGCCGCGTAGTGATACAAATTACCATTTGTCTAACTAAAAGCCCTTTTCAGCCTCCTTTGGGTTTATTATACCACGGAAAAACAGAAATTCTGTGTTTTGTTTTTTAAATTTCGGAAGAATTCTGACTTTTAAGCAGGAATTCTTCCGAAATTTCTGCGCATTTTAAGCCTTGTTCCTACAAATTGTCATTTGTAGGAACAAAGCACAGTCCATTAATTACTATACAATAAAAGTTTTTGTATAGTAATTAAAGATACTTTTTTTGCATTCTTTCAAAATTACTACCAACAAAAAGTGGAATCATATTTTCTGAAAAAAATTTCTTATCCTTTGTGTTGTAATGCTTTCCTTTCAAAATCATTGTCAATAATAATATTAGTTTTTTTTCATCCGAATTAACCTCGTACATTTTTAAATTCCATGCAATCATTCTATCAACTTTTATAAATTCAGCATAAATTTTTATATGATTTATCGAAGGAAACTGCCAGAGAGACCTTTTTCTTATTATCGTTTATTACAAAAAAATCACCATCCGAAGCTGTTGAACATTGAGTTATTATATTTTTCTGAATATATCCATTATCGTAGATATTTAAAATCTTATTATATAAATCATTACATCTCATAATTAATTATCTGTAAGATTATAACCTCCCCTAAATATCATATCTATTCGATTCCCTGTTGGATCATTCTTTTGTTGTATTGACTTATAAGGACTTACATAACCTCCTTTTACGGATTCTATCCATTCAGCCGCTTCTGTAAAAGTACCTAACATATTTGCTTGCTCTTTTTGATTTAATTCACTATACAAAATAGAAAGAGATCCTAATGCTTGTTTCTTTGTAATTGGTTTATCACTAAATACTTGAATTACTTTACTTCCTTGCGTTGTCCCCTTCCTAATATTCTGATACATTCCAGCTCCTTGTGCCTGGAATGTAATGCTATAATTATTGTTACGATTCTTTGTCCTTGACAGTCCTATGGCTTTTAATACCATAAGAAATGGGGCTGTCCAAAAAGAAACGGGCAGCCTTGATTATTTTAAATTTACAAGAGAA
>ERZ1034723.240-NODE-240-length-31982-cov-5.792151_pt1 | contig 31982 bp, 20 predicted proteins | sample MGYA00520637_ERZ1034723 | MGnify/ENA primary metagenome ERZ1034723 (study PRJEB33766, sample SAMN09781719) | gut metagenome | biome: gut microbiome | host: Homo sapiens | place: Madagascar | study: EMG produced TPA metagenomics assembly of the PRJNA485056 data set... | reverse complement strand
CATGAATGTCGTTTGCTTTGTTGGTGCAGCTGAGACAGCTGCACCCCCTGGATGGTATGTTTAAAACAAAAAAGAGGAGCCTCGGTGTTTGCCGAGGCTCCTCTTTGTCTTTATTATATGCTTGTCCGAGTGTCAGACTTAGCGTACTATGAATTTCTTGTTGTTACTTACGAGCACGCCGTGCTTGCTTGTGGCTTTTCGACCGCTCAGGTCGTAAAGAGTGGTGTCGGCGAGCGTTTTTTTTTCATTCTTGTTGTTCACAACGCCATTGATGGCAGAAGACGGGTCGGCATCTACGCCGCCGAACATGAACACGCTGTTAGCAGGCAGAGTGAGTGTGAGCTGCTGGTCGATGTCGATAGCCTCGCCCTCGGTGAGACCCTCCAGAGCTGCCTGGTCGTCGAACGGCTTTGTGAGGACGATCTTGCCAGAGATGTTAGCCGGAATCTCCAGAGCCTCACGCAGAGTGAGAGTGATTGACTTCGCCTTTGTGTCGCCGTTGCGCAGGGTGAGTGTCGACTTCTTGCCGTTCCATGCTGCCCAGCCGTATATCTCGTGGCTGTAGCCGTTCCACGGATTGCCGCCTACCCAGTGAGCGTCCATCAGCACGTCAGCGTTGTCCTTCTGCCACTTGATGAGGTCGGCGAGGTCAGACCACAGCTTGCCGTTGTTGATGTTGTCCATGAGCTTGTAGTCGTTGTAGAGCTCTACCATGCCGCTACCGCAAGCGAAGGCGCAGCGCAGCTCGTTGAGAGCGTTCTCGTAGTTCATGTTCTTGCTCACGTCGCCGTGCTCGGTGAGAATAAAGCCGTGAGTCATCAGCGTGTTGATCGGGCAGAGCGGAGAGTCGGTAACGTAGATGTTGTACACCTGCATGTCGCGGTATGTGATCCATGCCTCGCGGTCGTTCGGGTTGGTACCGATCTTCTTCCAGTCGGCGTCCTGACGCCATGTAGCGTCGGTGATCTTGTACCAGAACGGTGAAGCCCATGTGCCTACTGTAGTGTTGAAGAAGATGTCCTCCTTGAGGTTATCGCGGATGTACTGCTCCATACGGATGATGCCCTCAGCGTTCTCGTTGCCGGTGTCGCCCGGGTCGGGACCTACGGCTGTACCCTGAGCAGAGATGCCGTCGAACTTGAAGAAGCCGAACGAGCCCTTGCCGTTCTCGTCGTGCTGGTTCTTCACGAGGTTTGTTGCTGCTGCGAGGAATGTGTCGTAGTATTTAGGGTTAGAGAGCTGCATGCCACCGTTGTTCTTCCAGTAGTTGCGACGGTAGTCGCCGCTCTTTCCGTATCCGCCTACCGGACCGAGCCAAGCACCTACGCTTGCGCCCATGTCGGCAGCCTGCGAAGCAATGTCGCGCATCTCTCTTGGGAAACCGCTATGGAATGTCCATGTGCCGTAGTTGTCCCATCCGTCGTCGATTACGAAGTTCTTCGGAGCCACGTTGTAGCGGTCCCAGAGGCTGCTCTTCCAGTGTGCCAATACGTCGAGCACGCCGTCGGCAGTCATGTTTGTGTACTCTCTGCCAGGAGCAGCATTGTTGCGGTCGATGTTAAGCTCATACCAGCTGATGTAGCAGGGGTTGGCACGCCAAGGCACTGCACGCTCGCGCTCAGAGTAAGCCAGGAACGAACGGCGCTTCTGTGTCTCGCGGATGTTCTTCGAGCTCTGCTTGCCGTCCTGTGCGATGAGGCCCACAACGGCAGACACCTTCCATGTGTCGCCCTTCTTCAGAGTGGTGTGGCGGCTCCACATACCCTGAATTACAGAGTAGTCGGTGTTAGCCACGTCTTCTACGGTGTTGAAAGCGGTAGGAGTCTCAAGACCAGCGAATATCTTGTCGTTCAGAACCACCTTGCCGCGTGTGTTGCCGATAGCGCTCGGCTTGCTGCCAGCAGCCTTGGTGTCCACCTTGTACGACATCGGTATGATGCTGAACATATCCACGTCGTCTACGCCGGTGAGTTCCATCTCGGTGCGCAGATAGTGGCTGCCCGAGCGCAGCACGGCGCGCCATACGATGCTGATCTGCTGTCCGTTGTACGAGTATGTGTAGTTAGCCTGCAGAGCCTTGCCGGCATAGTGCTTGGCGCCGCGGATGGCGTTCGGCTCAGCAGCGAGGTCTACCAGCTCTACCTTTCCGAGAGTCATCTGGCTTGCTGCCACGCTCACGCCCGAACCGAAGTTCACGTAGAAAGGCTCAGTGCCAGCCACGAGGTTCATAGCCTTAGAGCCGAGGAAGTAGATAGCCTTCTCGGTGTTGAGGAAGCTTGCCTGGAGCACGTTGTTGCCCAATGTGTATACGTTGTTCTCCTGCCATGCAGACGCGTCGCCCACCTTGTCCTGCTGAATAGGATAGAGCCATGCGTTGGTGTACGGCTCGCTGTCCTCGAGTGTGGGCAGGTCGTAGTATGCTACGGTGATGGTCTTTGTCTCGGGGTCGATCTGTACGGTGGCGAACTTGCCTTCCTTCTCGGGAGCGGTGACGTCGCTCGGCAGCAGCGAACCGCTTACGGTGATAGTCTCGCCATCGTTGTATGTCTTGCCGTTGATTGTGACGCTTGCACCGCTAATGGTGTACGTGTTCGACACCATCTCCTGCAGCACCCATGCGCTGCCGTTGTCCTGCTTGCCGTTGTCCTGCCACAGGCCCACAGTGATGGTCTTGTTGTCGAGCGGGTTGAAGTCGATGCCGCCGTGCCAGTTCATGTACTTGTCAGCCTTGCCAGTAGAGGTGATAGGCTGGAACTCGTAGGCAGCCGAGCCGTTCTGCGCGGTTGTCTTGTTAGCCTTCCACGGCTGAGCGCTCGCCTTGTCGCTGATGAGCTTAGCCTTGCTCGGACCGTTGCTGTAGCTGTAAGCCTGGTCGTAAGAGACCCACACCTTGCTGTCGACGTTGTAGATGAGATACTGGCCTTCTGTGCTTGTGGCATAGAAAGCGAACTTGCCTGCGTTCTCGCTCTTTTGTGTAGGCGAGGTGTACGGTGTCATCGTCAGCCCGTTGCAGTTGCTGATGGTGTACACTCTCTCGGGGTTGTTTACATTCGCCGAGGCAGTGATGTCACTGGTCTGTGCCCATGCTGAAGATACCCCCCAGCAGCAGCGAACAGCGCCAATGAAAGAAGATAACGAATACTCATTGTCTTTGGTTTTGCAACACTTTTAGTTAGTAATAAATAATAAAGTAGCCTGTGTAACAGAAGATATTAGTTAGTTCTTGAAGTATAGTCTGTCATTCCACGCCTTGTCGTGTTGTAGAGTCAGCTTGCTTCAGTGTTGCAAAAATCAAGTAGCTATGATTCTACAATAGACGCTGCAAAGTTACGAATAATTTCTGACAGGTTGGTCGTTTTTTCTATGGTATTTTCCGTATGACTGGTCGATTTGTTCTGCTATGGCGATGTCCTCCCGCATATTCCATGGATGCTATTGTAGGAGGGTGCGGCATCCCTGCCGTACCCACGTAGCCTCTGTTTAATCCGATAATTACGCCGCCAACGAATCCGTTTAATCCGCTTAATCCGTTGTTTACATAACGCAAGCAGCGACCTTCTGCTGAGATTTTCTCCCACGGATTTCACAGAATTACACAGATGGTTAGGGTGCGTAGAATCAACAACGGATTTATCGGATTAAACGGATTTTTGGGTGCGTAGAATTAACCACGAATTAAGCGGATTAAGCGGATTTTGGGGTGCGTAGAATAAACCACGGATTAAACGGATTTTGGGTGCGTAGAATCAGCCACGGATTTAAAGCGGATTAAAACGGATTTTGGGTGCGTCCATCCGTAGCGGAGGTCTCCGGCCTCCGCAGCACCAAGTCTGATAGTAATGATTAGCAATGCAGTTTGCTGCGGCGGCAGGATACCGCCGCTACGGCTAACCGATGATTCCCATCGCCAACGAATCCGCTTAATCCGTTTAATCCGCGTTTAGATAAACGCAAGCAGCGGTGTTTTAATTTGTGTAACAGGCTGTGTGGGTGCGGCAGGGATGCATACCCTCCTACGATTTGCATCGTTAGCTATTAATTGCTGAATTTTGTGTCATAACTTAATTAGTGCGAAAAATCTACCATATCTTCCAGCAGGCGTGTAACGCGTTGTTTGGTAGCGAGTTAAAGGCTGGTAGATAGCTGTTTTATCTACCAGCTATCTACCAGCATCTCACTGCATCTCCCAGCCGGGGCAGTCCGCTTTAATTGATTCTTGCACACTCGCCACGACTAACCGGTTGTTGCCGTTGTCACTTTGAAATGCATGATATCGCGGTAAAACGAACACGAATACCCCGAATTTTACGATTGTTAGGCTGCGTGGAATTATTTCACGAGCATCTTTGTTGTTTTCTTGCCACGCTTCACGATGTTCACACCCTTTTGTGGTGCGTTCAGACGGCGACCCTGCAGGTCGTAATACTCCGCTGCGGTGTCGTCCGACACCGTCGGCGCATCAATGCCAGTAGCTGCTTTATATGTGAAGTAGCCAGTGGCGTAGTTCGCCATTTCTTTGCCCACCTTGTTTTCGTCGTAAGCTACTGCGCCTACCAAACGAGGGCAGTCTTTGAACATCTTATTGTCTTTTTCTACTGCTGTTGTTACGAACATATCGCTTGCATAGATGGTAGTGAGTTCTGTGCAACCATTGAACATGTAAGATGCATCTGTTACGTTTTGTGTGTTGAAATTAGAAAGATTGAGAGAGGTTAGTTTCTCACACTTGCTAAACATTAAAGCCATATCTGTTACGTTCTGTGTGTTGAAATTAGATATGTTGAGTGAGTTAAGCTTCTTACAATCCTTGAACATGTAAAACATTTCTGTCACTTTCTGTGTGTTGAAATTGGAAAGGTCGAGTGAGGTAAGGTTCTCGCAGCCATAAAACATGCAAACCGTATTTGTCACGTTCTGCGTGTTGAAATTGGAAAGGTCGAGTGAGGTAAGTGCGCAACAGTTTTCAAACATCCAAGCCATATTTGTCACGTTCTGTGTGTCGAAATTAGATAAGTCGAGTGAGCTGAGTTTTTCGCAGTGATAAAACATGCGGCACATATCTGTCACTTTCTGCGTGTCGAATTTGGAAAGGTCGAGTGAGGTGAGGTTTATACAGCTCGTAAACATCAAAGACGTATCTGTCACATTCTGTGTGTCGAATTTGGAAAGGTCGAGTGATGTAAGGCTTGTACAGTTCGTAAACATGCAAGACATATCTGTCACGTTCTGTGTGTTTAGGTTTTCAATACCTTCAATCGCTTCTAATTCTTCACAATGGAAGAACCAAAATCTGCAAGTAGTTGGGCGTGCATTGGCAAAAGAAGCATCGAATACAACTTTCTTGATATTTAATTGGCCCCAATCAGGTCCATCCTCACCTTCGTTCAGAGCAAACGCACCTTCAGGCTTGTTGGTGTCGTGCTTGAACGTCAGCGTGTTCGTTGCTTCATCAAACACGGCATACGACTCTTGGGCAAACGTATGGCTAAACCATACGGGCAGGCACATTAAGACTGTTAGTAATAGACGGACGGTAGGTGATAGTTTTGTTTTCATAAGTGTTTTGTGTTAAATTAGTTAGTGTTGGGTGCAAAGAGTTTCTTTGCAACTGCAAATATAGACAAATGTTTTAAGATAGCCAATAACGCATTGTTAAAATATGCAATTGAGCGAATTGTGCGGTATAATTACGCCGCCAACGAATCCGTTTAATCCGATAATTACGCAGCAAGTGAATCCGTTTAATCCGCTTAATCCGTTGTTTACATATCGCAAGCAGCGATGTTCTCCCACAGATTTAACGGATTTTTGGGTGCGTAGAATCAACAACGGATTTATCGGATTAAACGGATTTTTGGGTGCGTCCAAGGGGGTGCACTTGTCTCCGCTCGGCTTTGCCGCTTGCCAGAGCAAGAAGTGCACCAACCGAGCACATGACTGCCGTCTGCTTTGTTGGTGCAGCGGAGACCGCTGCACCCCCTGAAGAATGCCGTTTGCTTGGTTGGTGCAGCGGAGACCGCTGCACCCCCTGATGTTTGTTCCAAATCGATCATTAGAGTGAGTTCTGCGTGTTCTGTGAAAGATGGCTTCTACACTCTGAAAATTTCTCAAAAAAACTTTGGAACCCTCCGCCAAACCCCATGCAAATATTGTACAAGTGAGTGCAGCGAAAAAGTTCATTATAGAGAAATGGAAGTCGTGTTTTGAGGTTTAAAAAGGCGAAAGTAGGACGAAAGGCAATAAAATCTGAGGGTTTTTAGTGGAAAAACATAGAAAAACCAAACTTTTCGTGAGACTTTACATGGTAATAGCTATGCTTTTACATGGTAAGAGCTATGCTTTTACATGGTAAAGTCTCACGAAAAGTTTGGTTTTGCTGAAGCGAAAACTGCACACTTTGGCGCTTAATGCCGTAAGGTGTTGTGCGCCATGTGTTTATGCTTACACACTCCGAACGTGCTCAAAACTCGCGAAAAACCGACAACGGATTTTGTTTTTGATTTTTCGCGAAATATGGAGGGTCAAAAACGACAAATATCGTCTTGGCAAAAAGTATGCCAATGCGGAGCGCTCCCACAGATTTCACTCTGCTGAGATGTTCTCCCACAGATTCCATTCTGCTGAGATGTTCTCCCACAGATTTACACAGATTTACACAGATTGTCAGGGTGCGTAGTGTCTCCCACAGAATTCACAGAATTCACAGAAGTATGGTGCAAAAAAAATCCCACAGATTTCACAGAGCACGCAGAAGTCTTAGCCTAAAACATCTGTGTAATTCTGTGAAATCTGTGGGAGTATATCTCATCAGAAGCTTCTGTGAATTCGGCGTATTCCGTGGGAGAACATCTCAGCAGAAGCTTCTGTGAATTCGGCGTATTCTGTGGGAGTACATCGCAGCAGCAGGCTGCGTGGGGTAGGCAGGGATGCCGTACCCTCCTATGCGCGTTCTTTGTAGATGACGTTGTTGGCGCCGCTGGTGATCTTGAGCGCTTCGGGGTGCTCCTTGATGAACGAGTCGATATGGCGCACGCGCTTGCTTTCGAGAATCTCGTCCACGGCGATGAGGATGCCCGTCTCCTCGACGTCGCCGAAGCCGTAGTTGATGGCGGTGCCGAAGAGCTTCATGGTGGGCGAGAGCGACATGTAAGCGTTCACGAGCGGCGGGATGTTGTAGCCCAGCGCACGAATCTCGCGGTTGAGTATGAGATAATCCTTCTTGAAGTCGTCCTCGCAGAACAGCGCCGCAAGCTCCTCCTCCGGTGTCTCTATCTTCAGCGGATGGAGCGGCAGGATGAGATTGTCCTTGTCGTCGAAGTGCTTCTTGAGAAAGTAGAGAATCATGTCGCGGCCGCGGCGTATGTACGACGGGTACATAGTCATCTTGCCGAAGAAATACTTCACGTTAGGCTTGATGACGGTGAGTGCGCCGAGACCGTCCCACAGGTTGTCGAGCGCGAAGAGGCTCTTCGCTCCGCGTCGTGTGCTCTGATACTCGAGCGTCACGAACGAGCGTCCCAACTCGATGGTGTAGGGCATATAGTCGTCGATGAACTTGTCGGAGAAGTGGAACATGTGGCTTGTGGCGAGCTTCGGCTGGCGGTTTTCGTCGAGCTCCCAGTCGGTGCCGAGCAAGTATCGGTATCCGCCGATTATCTCCTCCGCCTCGGGGTTCCACACGATGAGCTGCTTGTAGCAGTTCGCGCAGGTGTCGAACTCGTCGATGTCCATCGACTTGCCGGTGCCGCCGCCCGCTTCGCGGAATGCTATCTCGCGCAGTCGGCCTATCTCGCGCATCACGTTCGGCGCGTTGTGTGCCGTGATGATGTATATCTCGTTGTTGCTCTTGTTGGTCATGCGGAGCTGGCGCTCGGGCGTGAGTTCGCTCTTGAGTAGCTCTTTGCTTACCGATTCAATGATTGGTTCTTCCATTTGTGTGTTGTTTTTTCTTGCTTTCTCTTCTTCTTGGGGTGGTTGTTGGGGGTGCTCTTTTGGGGGCGCTTAGGCCTTTCTAAGCCTTCTTGGGCCTTCTTAAGCCTTTGCTAACTAAGCCTTCTTAAGCCTTCTTGGCATTCTTAAGCCCTCCCCGACGGGGAGGGTTGGGAGGGGCTTAGCTTGTACACCTCCTGCTGCACCCACTGTGCCCACTCGTACGGCGTGCGGCTCTTGTCGAACGTCTGCCAGGGTATAGGCTTTCCGATGTATATGTCGAAGTGTTTGCCCACGTTGCGGTACATCTCGTCGACGAGGAATATCATGGCGAGGTTGAACGGCAGCCAGCGGTCGCTGAACTTGGCGATGCGGTAGAAGCGCTCCGAGTTGCGTCCGCTGAAATAGATGGGCACCACGTCGCGGTGGCACTCCACGCTCTTCGTTATGAACGTCTTCTTCCACGGCAGGTCGTGTATCGAGCCATCCTTCTGCTTGCGACTGTTCAGTCCGGCGGGGAACATAAGCATGTGGTTGTCGCTCTTGAAGCCCGCCTCAACCATGCGCGGGAAGTCGCGACCCTGCCGACCGGTCTTGTTGATGCCGATGCACACCGGCGCCAAGCCCGGCAGATTCATCAGCAAGTCGTTGACGAGGTAGCGGAAGCGTCCGTCGTAGTGGCGTCCGATGATTGAGCCGAGCGCCACGCCGTCCTGTCCGCCCAGCGGATGGTTGGACACGAACGTGTATAGTTTGCCGTCGTCTTTCGGCGGAAGGTTCTCCTTGCCGATGATGCGTATGTCCATCTTCAGATAGCGCACGGTAGACTCCAGCCACTCTACGCCGCTCTCGTCGCGGTGCTCCCAGATGAACGCGTTCACCTGATCCTGGTGGATGATTTTCTTGAGCCATCCGACGAGCAGTCCGGGCACGTAGCGCGCCTTGCTGCCCATCTTGCTGCGCAGTATCTTTTCGATGTCTATTGTCTTTTCTGTTATCTCGTTCATATACCCGAAATATCTGTTACTTTTTCGATATTTGGTGCAAAAATACTACATCTTTTTTACATACGAACAATTTCGTACAAGAAATGTCGTATTTAAACAAAATTGATAGAGATTTGTAACCATGTGTGCGAATTTTTGTGTACCTTTACACCCAAATACGCATATATAATGTATAAGAACAACACTGACAATCCTACAACAGCAACAACATATCATGTACCGGTGCTTCTCGGCGAGAGCGTCGACGGACTCGACATCAAGCCGGGCGGCGTTTACGTAGACGTCACCTTCGGTGGCGGAGGACACTCGCGCGAGATACTCTCGCGGCTCACCGACGGCGCACACCTCTACAGTTTCGACCAGGACGCCGACGCCGAGCGCAACATTCCCGACGCCGGCGACAGCTTCACGTTCGTGCGCAGCAACTTTCGCTATCTGAAGAACTGGATGCGCTACTACGGCGTGGAGCACATCGACGGATTGCTCGCCGACCTCGGCGTGTCGTCGCACCACTTCGACGACGCCGAGCGCGGATTCTCGTTCCGCTTCGACGCGCCGCTCGACATGCGCATGAACAAGCGCGCCGGACGCACCGCTGCCGAGATAGTGAACACGTACGACGAGGAACAACTCGCCGACATCTTCTACATCTACGGCGAACTGAAGAACTCGCGACGCATAGCCGCAGCGCTCGTCAAGGCGCGTCAGCAGGCGGAGATAAAGACAACGAAGGATTTTCTGGCTGCCGTGGAGCCTTTTTTCAAGCGAGAGCGAGAGAAAAAGGACATGGCGCGACTCTTTCAGGCATTGCGTATTGAAGTGAACCACGAAATGGATGCGCTGCGCGAGATGCTGCTCGCTGCCACCGAACTGCTCGCCCCCGGCGGACGACTCTCGGTGATAACCTACCACTCGCTCGAAGACCGCATGGTGAAGAACATCATGAAGTCGGGCAACGTGGAGGGAAAGGTGCAGCAGGACTTCTTCGGCAGGATAGAGACGCCGTTCCGCCTCGTCAACAACAAGGTGATACTGCCCTCGGAACAAGAACAAGAAGAAAACCCACGCAGCCGCAGCGCAAAACTAAGAATTGCTGAAAAGAAATGAGACAATGAAAGAAGATAACCCCATAACAGACGCCATAAAGGTGGATGTGACCAACACAGAAGACAACGCTAAGGGCGAACAGACGACTGGCGAAACGGCGGCTGCCGCTGAGCCTACGGCTGCTGCTGCAGAGCCTGCAGCCGACAAACCGACAGCGCAAACAAAGACAGCGACCGCACCAGAAACGGCGGACGACGAGGAAGGCGCACCGTCGCTGCGCACAATCATACGACAGCAAGCCATAGAAGACGAACTGCCGCTGACGAAGAACGTGACGCTGGGAAAGATTCTCGGTGGCGAAATGCTCAACACGCAGTTCCTGCGACAGCAGATATGGGTGATAGTGTTAATAACGCTATTCATCATCGTCTATATCTCGAACCGATACAAGTGTCAGCAGAACCTCATCAAGATAGACAATCTGCAGAGCGAGCTGGAGGACGCAAAGTACAGAGCACTCTCAAGTTCGAGCGACCTCACTCAGCAGACTCGCGAGAGCAAGGTGCTCGAACGCCTGCACAACGACAAGGACAGCACGCTGCACATACCTACGCAGCCACCGTATATAATAACTATTCCTAATCAAGAAGAGAAATGAGCAAGTTTGATAGCAAGAAAGTAATGCCACGTTATGCGTTCATTGCCGTCATAATGACGCTGGTGGCTATAAGCGTGCTGGGAAAGACGCTATATATCATGACGGCAAAGCGCGCATACTGGGAGGAAGTGGCAGACCGCGTGAAGGTAGACAGCCTCAAGACGCAGCCTATGCGCGGAAACATACTGAGCTGCGACGGACAACTCATGGCATCGTCGCTGCCGCAGTATAACATATACATGGACTTCAAGGCGCTGCGCGAAGCGAAGAAGGACACGCTCTTCTGCGAGAAGATCGATTCTATCTGCCAGGGGCTCAACGCTATCTTCCCCGACCGCACGGCGGCTGAGTTCAAGAAGCATCTCATGGAGGGCTTCAAGAAGAACAAGCAGCACTGGCCCGTGTGGAACCGACGCATCAACTACAGCACGTTCTCAGAAGTGAGGCGTCTGCCCGTGTTCCGTCTGAAAACCAATCAGGGCGGTTTTCACTGGGAGGAGCATAACGCTCGCAAACTGGCGTACGGTTCGCTCGCAGGCCGCACCATCGGAAAGATGTTCGGCGCGAAGGATACCGCACAATGCGGCTTGGAACTCTCGTACGACTCGCTCCTTAGAGGCGTAGAGGGCATCAGACACAGACGCAAGGTGCTGAACAGATATCTCGACATCACGGATACGCCGCCGGAGAACGGCGCCGACATCGTCACTACTATCGACGTGTCGATGCAGGACCTCGCTGAACGCGCGCTGCTCAAGGAGCTGCGACTCATCAACGCCAACGTGGGCGTGGCTATCGTGATGGAGGTGAAGACCGGCGACATCAAAGCCATCGTCAACATGACGAAGTGTGCCGACGACGACTATCACGAGATAAAGAACCACGCTATAAGCGACTTGCTCGAACCGGGTTCGGTGTTCAAGACCGCAAGCATAATGGTGGCGCTCGACGACGGAGTGGTCGACACAACCTACCGCGTGGAGACTGCCGGCGGCGTCTGGCCGATGTATGGCAGAGAGATGAAAGACCACAACTGGCGACGCGGCGGCTACGGTATGCTCACTCTGCCGCAGACGCTCATGGTGAGCTCAAACATCGGAGTCAGCCGCATCATCGACGACCACTATCACAACACGCCAGAGAAGTTTGTGCAGGGAATATACCGACTCGGACTCGCCGACGACCTGCACATTCCGCTGCAAGGCGCATCGCCGGCACGCATCCGAATGCCGAAGAAAGACTCGCGAGGCAAGCAGTATGTCAACTGGAGCAAGACCACTCTGCCCTGGATGAGCATCGGCTACGAGACGCAGGTGCCGCCTATCTCCACTCTTACCTTCTACAACGCCATTGCCAACGGCGGAAAGATGGTTGCGCCGCGCTTCGTGAAGGCTGTGATGAAGGACGGAGTCGTAATAAAAGAGTTCGACCCCGTAGTGCTGCGTGAGCAGATAGCCAAGGAGTCGACGATAAAGAAGATAACCACGATACTTGAGCACGTAGTGAGTCAGGGTCTCGGAAAGAAAGCCGGCTCGCCCTCGTTCCTCGTCGCAGGAAAGACCGGAACGGCTCAGATATCAAAAGGAGCCGCCGGCTATAAGAGCGGACAGATGAACTATCTGTTGTCTTTCGCCGGCTTCTTCCCCGCATACGAGCCGCGCTACAGCTGCATCGTCTGCATACAGAAGTCGGGTCTGCCGGCTTCGGGCGGCGGCATGAGTGGCGTTGTGTTCCACGACATCGCAGAGGGTATCATGGCGCAGAGCCTCAAGCTGGAGGCTTCTGACGCCCGCGACTCGCTTTCTGTTCTCATCCCGCAGGTTAAGAGCGGCAATGTGCTGGCTGCAAGCTATGTGCTTGAGCATCTCGGCGTGAAGCAGCGCACAGACTGGGACGGCTCTTATCTCAACGGAAACCCCATCTGGGGACGCGCCGATGAGAGCGACAGAAGTGTCATTCAGCTGAAACGCGTAAACGAAGGCGACAAGTCGGTAATGCCCGACGTTCACGGCATGGGAGCTCGCGACGCCGTCTTTCTTATCGAGAGCAGAGGCGTAAAGGTTAGGCTCACGGGCAGAGGAAAGGTAACGGAGCAGAGCATCGGCGCAGGAGAAAGAATAAAGAAGGGCATGGTATGCTCGCTTAAACTCGGATAAAAAACAAAGATATATGAAACTTAAAGAATTGCTTAAGAACATCACCGTTCTTGCTGTTAAAGGCAGCGATGATGTAGAAGTGACGGGTGTCAACATCGACTCTCGCCGTATCAAGGACGGACATTTGTTCGTGGCAATGAAGGGCACTCAGGTAGACGGACACAAGTTCATACCGAAGGCGGTGGAGCTCGGCGCAAAGGCTGTGCTCTGCGAGGAAATACCAGAACAAACCGACGAAAACGTAACTTATGTGCAGGTGGCAAGCACCGAAGACGTAGTGGGTGAGGTGGCAACAACGTTCCACGGCAATCCTTCTACCAAGCTGAAGCTCGTAGGAGTGACCGGAACGAACGGTAAAACCACTATCGCCACCTTATTATATAATATGTTCTCGAAGATGGGACATAAGTGCGGACTGCTTTCTACCGTGTGCAACTACATCGTTGACGAGGCTGTGCCGGCAGACCACACGACGCCAGACCCGATAGCGCTGAACGAACTGCTTCACCGCATGGTGGATGCAGGCTGCGAGTACGCCTTCATGGAGTGCTCGTCTCACGCCATAGCGCAGAAGCGCATCGGTGGACTCACTTTCGCCGGCGGTCTGTTCACCAATCTCACACGAGATCATCTCGACTATCACAAGACTTTCGAGAACTACCGCAACGCGAAGAAGGCTTTCTTCGACATGTTGCCCAAAACTGCCTTCGCTATCACCAACGCCGACGACAAGAACGGCATGATTATGGTGCAGAACACGAAGGCTCAGGTGAAGACTTACTCTACACGCAGCGTGGCTGACTTCAAGGCTCGCATAATAGAATGCCACTTCGAGGGCATGTATCTCGAGATTGACGGCAGGGAAGTAGGCGTACAGTTCATCGGCAAGTTCAACGTGAGCAACCTGCTGGCTGTCTACGGCGCGGCAGTTATGCTCGGCAAGAAGCCCGAAGACGTGCTCGTCGTGATGAGTACGCTGCACAGCGTGAGCGGACGTCTCGAACCTATCCACTCGCCGGAGGGCTACACCGCCGTTGTCGACTATGCCCACACGCCGGATGCTCTGGAGAACGTGCTCAACGCCATCCATGAGGTGCTCGACGGAAAGGGCGAGGTAATCACCGTATGCGGAGCCGGCGGCAACCGCGACAAGGGAAAGCGTCCGCTTATGGCGCAGGAGGCTGTGAAGCAGAGCGACCGCGTGATTATCACAAGCGACAACCCGCGCTTCGAGGAGCCGCAGGACATCATCAACGACATGCTCGCCGGACTCAACGCGCAGCAGATGAAGAAGGTGATAACCATTGTCGACCGCCGCGAGGCTATACGCACCGCCTGCATGATGGCAAAGAAGGGCGACGTAGTGCTCATAGCCGGCAAGGGACATGAGAACTATCAGGATGTAAAGGGTGTGAAGCATCACTTCGACGACCATGAAGTGGTACGTGAGTGCTTTTAGAATTTAAATTCAAAACTCAGAAATGTTATATTATCTTTTTCGTTTCCTCGAAGAATACGGCATCAGTGGCTCGCACATGTGGGGCTACATTTCGTTCCGTTCGCTGTTGGCGCTGATATTGTCGCTCGTTATCTCGGCATGGTTCGGCGAGAAGTTCATCAAGTATCTCAAGCGCAAGCAGATTACTGAGACTGCGCGCGACGCAAGCATCGACCCGTTCGGTGTGAAGAAGATAGGAGTGCCGTCGATGGGCGGCGTCATCATCATCGTCTCCATCCTTGTGCCGGTGCTTCTGCTCGGACGCCTGCGCAACATCTACCTCATATTGATGATAGTCACCACGCTTTGGCTCGGTGTGCTGGGCGGCATGGATGACTTCATAAAGATATTCCGCCACGACAAGGAAGGCTTGAAGGGCCGCTACAAGATAGTAGGTCAGGTGGGTATCGGTCTGATAGTGGGTCTTGTGCTGTGGGCTTCGCCAGACGTCAAGATGAACGAGAACCTCGTTTACGAGCGTCAGGGTCAGGAGATAGTAGTGAAGCATCAGAGCGAAGCGCACAAGTCGCTCAAGACAACCATCCCGTTCGTCAAGACCCATAACCTCGACTACTCGCGCATTACGAGCATCTTCGGCGAGCACCGCGTTGCGGCAGGCTGGATATTGTTCGTGATAATGACTATCATCGTGGTAACAGCGGTGAGCAACGGCGCCAACCTCAACGACGGTATGGACGGCATGTGTGCCGGCAACTCCGCCATCATAGGTGTGGCGTTGGGCATACTGGCGTATGTAAGTTCGCACATAGAGTATGCGAGCTATCTTAACATAATGTACATACCGGAGTCGCAGGAGCTTGTGGTGTTCCTCTGCGCCTTTGTGGGTGCGCTGATAGGCTTCCTCTGGTACAACGCCTATCCGGCTCAGGTGTTCATGGGCGACACCGGCTCGCTCACAATCGGCGGTATCATCGCCGTTACTGCGATAATCATCCACAAGGAGCTGCTTCTGCCGATACTTTGTGGCATCTTCTTCGTGGAGAGTCTGAGCGTTATACTGCAGGTCTACTACTACAAGCTGGGCAAGCGTCGCGGCGTAAAGCAGCGCATCTTCAAGCGCACGCCTATCCACGACAACTTCCGCACGCAGGCTTCGCAGCTCGACCCCGACTGCAAGTATCTCATCACTCGACCGAAGGGTGCATTCCACGAGTCGAAGATTACGGTTCGCTTCTGGATTACGACGATAATCCTGGCGGCTATGACCATTATAACATTAAAGATTAGATAGGAAGGGTGTTGAGGTGTTGAGATGTTGAGATGGTGAGGTGTTGAGATGTTGACATTTCTCTTATCGTGTTTTACATTTCCAATGTTTCCGAATCGTCTCATTTCTCAGCTGAAATACATCTTTCTTGGTTCTAAAATCATAAAACAATGAAAAGAATAGTTATTCTTGGAGCCGGCGAGAGTGGAGCCGGTGCCGCAGTGTTGGCAAAGAAGGAAGGTTTCGACGTGTTCGTTAGCGACATGTCTGCCATCAAAGACAAATACAAGAAGCTGCTCGACGACCACGCCATCGAGTGGGAGGAGCGTCAGCATACCGAGGAGAAGATTCTCTCTGCCGACGAAATCATCAAGAGTCCGGGCATACCGAAGGAGGCTCCGATGGTGAAGGCTGCGATGGAGAAGGGCATACACATCATCAGCGAGATAGAGTTTGCGGGTCGCTACACCCACTCGAAGATGATCTGCATCACCGGCTCGAACGGCAAGACGACAACGACGTCGCTCATCTATCATATCTTCAAGACGGCAGGCTACGACGCGGGCTTGGCGGGCAACATCGGACGCTCGCTTGCGCTGCAGGTGGCTGAGGATCCGCACGAATACTACATCATAGAGCTTAGCTCGTTCCAGCTCGACAACATGTACGACTTCCACGCCAACATCGCCATCCTGCTGAACATCACGCCCGACCATCTCGACCGCTACGACTACTGCATGCAGAACTACGTGGACGCGAAGATGCGCATCATACAGAACCAGACCGACAAGGACTCATTCATCTACTGGAACGACGACCCAGTAATCAAGCGCGAGCTGGAGAAGTACGACATCAAGGCTATACAGTATCCGTTCTCGGAGCTGAAGGAGAAAGGATCTATCGGCTATATGGAGGACGGCGAGTATACCATCGAGAAGCCTACGCCGTTCAACATGGAGCAGGAGGAGCTGTCGCTCACGGGCAAGCACAACATATACAACTCGTTGGCTGCGGGTATCGCGGGCAACATCACGGGCATCAAGAAGGACGTGATACGCCAGAGCCTGAGCGACTTCCCGGGCGTGGAGCATCGCCTGGAGAAGGTGTGCAAGGTAGGCGGCGTGCAGTATGTCAACGACTCGAAGGCTACGAACGTAGACGCCTGCTGGTATGCTCTTGAGAGCATGAAGACGCCTACCATCCTCATCATCGGCGGCAAGGACAAGGGCAACGACTATAACGAGATTCTCGACCTGGTGAAGCAGAAGTGCAAGGCGCTCGTGTTCCTCGGAGCCGACAACAAGAAGCTGCACGACTTCTTCGACAACGTGGGCGTGGAGATTCGCGACACCCACTCGATGAAGGACTGCGTGGCGGCTTGCTACGAGCTGGCTGAGCCGGGCGACACCGTGCTGCTCAGTCCGTGCTGCGCAAGCTTCGACCTCTTCAAGAATATGGAGGACAGAGGCGAGCAGTTCAAGACGTTGGTGAGAGGGCTGTAATAGGGTGTTGAGGTGGTGAGATGTTGAGGTGGTGAGAAATGTGTTGAGGTGTTGAGGTGGTGAAAGAAAGGTGGTGTGGTGGTGTGATGGTGTTATGTTGAGATTTGTATTGCTAATGTCAACATCTCAACATCTCAACACCTCAACACCTCACCATCTCAACATCTCAACATCTCACCATAACATCACACATCTCACCATCTCACCACAACAACACCTCAACATAAAATAGCAACAAGCAATGATAAACAAGACATTAGGCAATATATTCAAAGGCGACAAGGTGATATGGATGGTGTTCTTCTTCCTGTGCCTTGTCAGCATCATCGAGGTGTATTCGGCTTCGTCGCAGCTCACGTATAAGGCGAGCAGCTATACGGCGCCGGTGCTGAAGCATATCATGCTGATCGTGATCGGAATAGTCTGCATGGTGGTGACGCTCAACGTGAAGTGCAGATACTTCAAGATGGCTACGCCGTTCGTACTGCTTTTCGCTTTAGTCACGCTGCTATGGGTGGCTATTGCCGGCGCCTCCACCAACGGTGCGCAACGCTGGATAGTACTCTTCGGCTTACAGTTTCAGCCGTCGGAGATAGCGAAGGGCGCTATGGTGCTGGCAACGGCGCAGATACTGAGTGCGTTGCAGACTGAGAATGGCGCCGACAAGCTGGCTTTCAGGTATATACTGATGGTGTGCCTCCCCATCGTGCCTCTCATCATGGTTGAGAATCTGTCGACGGCGATGCTGCTCTGCTTGGTGATATTCATGATGATGCTGCTCGGGCGTGTTCCGGCGCGGCAGTTGGGTGCGCTTTTGGGCGTCGTGGTGCTGGCTGTGGCGCTCCTGGTGTGCTGCGTCATGGCGTTCGGTACCGACGAGGAAGCGCAGAAGCCCGCTAACCAGACGCTTACCGAGCAGACTGTAGAGCAGAAGAAGGAGGATAAAAGCACTGTAGAGAGGGTGTTCCACCGCTTCGACACGTGGAAATCGCGCATCAACAAGTTCCTCGCCCACAAGGATGTGGCGCCGAAGGACGTAGACCTCGACAAGGACGCTCAGGTGGCGCACGCCAACATCGCCATTGCTACGTCGAACATCATGGGAAAGGGACCGGGCAACTCCGAGGAGCGCGACTTCGTGTCGCAGGCGTTCAGCGACTTCATCTACGCCATCATCATCGAGGAGATGGGCATCTTGGGCGCTACGGGCGTGGCTATGCTCTACATCATACTGCTGTTCCGCACGGGGCGCATAGCCAGCCGCTGCGAGAACAACTTCCCGGCGTTCTTCGCCATGGGACTGGCGCTGCTGCTCGTGACGCAGGCGCTGTTCAACATGTGTGTGGCTGTGGGCTTGGTGCCGGTGACGGGTCAGCCGCTGCCGTTCATCAGTAAGGGTGGTACGGCGACCATCATCAACTGCGTATACATCGGCGCGATACTCAGCGTGAGCCGATCGGCGCAGCGCAAGCAGGAGATAATAGCAGACACGAACGTAGCGTAGGCTTTCAGAGTGCTGAAGCCTTCGAATCGGAAAGTAGAAGCAAAACATACGTACAATTCCCGCAGCGCTGGAATGCAATTACAGCATATATGTAACAACACTACATCATATCGGTAATTGCATTCCAGCGCTGTGGGAATTTTTTTGTTCTATACGTACGTTGAAGTCCGTTCTGCGCATTCAAGCAATAGGGTCTCAGAGTGTAGGTTGCAATCGGTTGCACATTAATTAAAAAAAGCGTAATAAAAAAAGCACAATAATCTACATTATCAGAAAAAATGATTAATTTTGTAAGTTGAAAGAAATGTGAGCAAATGGAACAGGAATTAAGAGTCATTGTTAGTGGCGGCGGCACCGGAGGCCATATCTTCCCAGCCGTATCAATAGCCAATGCAATTAAATCGAAGTGCCCCAACGCGAAGATACTCTTCGTTGGAGCCCTCGGACGTATGGAGATGCAGCGTGTGCCCGACGCAGGCTACGAGATAGTAGGACTACCGGTGAGAGGATTCATCCGCCCGCTTTGGTCGCCCCGTAACATCGGTGTTGCGCTCGACTTCCTGCGCAGCAAGCGAATGGTGCGCAAGACAATCCGCGAGTTCGCGCCCGACGTAGTAGTAGGCGTAGGCGGATACGCCAGCGCAGCCACGCTCGATGCAGCCAGCTCGATGGGCATCCCCACGCTCATACAGGAGCAGAACTCATACGCCGGCGTAACCAACAAGCACCTCGCCGCAAAAGCGCGCAAGATATGCGTGGCATACGACGGCATGGAGCGCTTCTTCCCCGCAGAGAAGATAATAAACACCGGCAACCCCGTGCGCCAGAACCTCATCGAGACCACCATCTCGCGCGAAGACGCCCTGCGCAGCTTCGGTCTCGACCCAGCTAAGAAGACCATCCTCCTCGTAGGCGGCAGCCTCGGAGCGCGCACCGTGAACGAAAGCGTGCTGCAGCACCTCGACCTCGTAGAGAAAAGCGGCGTGCAGTTCATCTGGCAGACCGGCAAGTACTACAGCGCAGCCGTAGCCGAGCAGCTCAAGGCACACAAGCCCCTGCCCATGCTTAAGGTGATGGACTTCATCGGTGACATGGGAGCGGCGTACAAAGCAGCCGACCTCGTGATAAGCCGCGCCGGCGCAAGCTCAGTCAGCGAGTTCTGTCTGATAGGCAAGCCCGTCATACTCGTGCCTTCGCCCAATGTGGCAGAAGACCACCAGACGAAGAACGCTCTCGCCCTCGTCAACAAGGACGCAGCCCTCTACGTTAAGGATGCCGACGCACCCGCAACGCTGCTGCAGCTCGCCGTCGACACCGTGAACGACCCCGAGCAGCTCGCGCAGCTCACAGCCAACATAAAGAAACTTGGCAAGCACAACTCTGCCGACGTCATTGCCGACGAAGTACTCAAGCTCGCCAACAAAAAATAAAGAAACAGAAATGGAACTCAAAGATATCAAAGCCGTTTACTTCGTAGGCGCAGGCGGCATCGGCATGAGCGCCATCGCACGCTACTTCATACGCAAGGGCGTGGTAGTGGCAGGCTACGACAAGACACCCTCAGAACTCACAAAGCAACTCGAACGCGAAGGCGCACTCCTCCACTACGAGGAGAACGTAGACGAGATACCGCACGCCTGCCGCGACCCGAAACAGTGCCTCGTGATATACACACCCGCAATACCAGCCGAACACAAAGAGCTGCAATACTTCCGCGCAAACGGATTCACCGTAGAAAAGCGCGCACAGGTGCTCGGCACACTGACACGCACACACAAGGGACTCTGCGTAGCCGGCACACACGGCAAGACATCGACCTCTACAATGTGCGCACACATCTTGCACCAGGGCCACATCGACTGCAACGCATTCCTCGGCGGAATATCAAAGAACTACAGCACCAACTACATCATCTCCGCAGAAAGCGACTATGTAGTGATAGAAGCCGACGAGTTCGACCGCTCCTTCCATTGGCTCCGCCCATGGATGAGCGTCATTACCGCCACCGACCCCGACCACCTCGACATCTACGGCACTAAAGAAGCCTACCTCGAAAGCTTCCGCCACTACACCACACTCATACAGCCCGGCGGCGCACTCATCATACACCGCGGACTCGAGATGCACGCCGACGTGCAGCCCGGAGTGAAGGTATACGAGTACAGCCGCACCGAGGGCGACTTCCACGCCGAGAACATACGCATCGACAACGGAACAATCACCTTCGACTTCGTTTCGCCCATCGAGAACGTAAAGGACGTAGAACTCGGACAGCCCGTGCCAATCAACATCGACAACGGCATCGCAGCAATGGCAATGGCACAGCTCGCCGGATGCACAGCCGAAGAACTCAAGTACGGCATGAAGACATACCGCGGCGTAGACCGACGCTTCGACTTCAAGATAAACGACAGCCGACACGTCCTGCTCTCCGACTACGCACACCACCCCAAGGAGATATACCAGAGCGCAAAGAGCATACGCGAACTATACAAGGGCCGCCATATCACAGCTATATTCCAGCCCCACCTCTACACTCGCACACGCGACTTCTACCGCGACTTCGCCGATGCGCTCAGCCAGCTTGACGAGGTGATACTCACAGAGATCTACCCCGCACGCGAGCAACCCATCGAAGGCGTCACATCGCAGCTCATCTACGACAACCTCCGACCAGGCATCGAGAAGAGCATCATACGCAAGGACGACGTGCTCGACCTCGTTAAGCAGCGCGACTTCGACGTGCTCGTCATACTCGGCGCAGGCGACCTCGACAACTACATGCCACAAATAACAAAAATAATAGAAAACAAGAAGTGAAACTGTCTCCAAGCAAAATCTTCTTCATCCTAAGCGATGTACTGATAGCCGTATACCTGGCGTTCGCGTTCTGCTCATTCGACAAGAAAGGCGGAAACCATACGCTGTGCAATAAGGTGAACATCGACATCGCCGACAACGCCACAAGCGGATTCATCGATGCGAAGATAATAAAAGACAGACTGCAGAAAGGCGGCGTCTACCCCATGGGCAAGGAAATATGCAAGGTAGACGCGCGCCGAATAGAAGAAATGCTCAAGGCGAGCCCCTTCGTGCAGACAGCCGACTGCTACAAGACAGAAGGCGGACACGTATACATCAGCGTGACCCAGCGCATGCCCGTGATAAGAATCAAGGCCGACAACGGCGACGACTACTACGTAGACGACAACGACCGCGTAATGCCCACAACCCACTACGTGAGCGACCTCATCATCGCAACAGGAGCAATCAACCGCTGGTACGCCACCAACTTCCTCTCACCCTTGGGACGCGTGATAATGGCAAACGACGTGTGGAAGAACCTCATAGAGCAGATAAACGTGCTGCCTAACCACAGCGTCGAAATCGTGCCGCGCGTAGGCGACCACATCGTACATCTCGGACGACTGCCCGACGGCAACCGACGCACAGACCATTACACGCTCATACGCAAGTTCATGGAAGTGAAGATGACCCGACTGCTGAAGTTCTACAAGTACGGACTCTCAGAAGTAGGCTGGAACAAATACTCGTACATAGACATCGAGTTCGACAACCAAATCATCTGCCGAAAGAAGTCGGCAAAGCATCAGGCTGCAGCTCCCGTACAGCCCGCAGCCACCGTGCAACCAGCCGCCGAAACAACACAACCGCAGAACGAGACTACGACAACTCCGACCGCAGACACGGAGAAAAAGACCGACAACGCCTCAAACACCGACCGGACAAAGAAGAAATCGGAAACGAAATCTGAAAAGAAGTTGGAAAAAACCGAGAAGAAGACAGAAAAGAAGTCGGACAAGTCTGTGAAGAAGACCGAGAAGAAGACCGAAAAGCCCGAGAAGGCAAAGAAGTCGAAAGCCGGCAAAGCATAAAATTCGGAATCAAGTAACAAAAGATAATTAACACTCAACAAGATAAAAAAACGTATGGCAAAGGATTTTATAGTAGCTATTGAGCTCGGGTCGTCAAAGATGACCGGAATTGCCGGAAGGAAAAACCCCGATGGCAGCATCTCTATTCTTGCTGTCGCTAAAGAAGACTCCGCCTCGTACATACGCAAGGGCGTAGCATATAATATTGAACGTACCGCACAGGGACTGAGCAACATTGTAAGCAAACTCAAGAATACTCTCAAAACCGAAATAGAACAGGTGTATGTAGGCATCGGAGGCCAGAGCATACACAGCGTCAAGAACTCCATCGTGAAGGAACTGCCGCTCGACTGCATCGTGTCGCAGGATATGGTGAACGAACTCATGGACACCAACCGCAGCATGGAATACAAAGACTGCGAGATTCTCGACGCCATAACACAAGAATACAATGTGGACGGACACTACGAGGACGACCCCGTAGGCATCCAGGCAAGACATCTTGAGGGCAACTTCCTCAACGTGCTGTGGCGCCGCTCGTTCTACCGCAACCTCAATAAGAGTCTCGACAACTCAGGCATAAAGGTGGCTGAGATGTATCTCGCCCCGCTCACGATGGCCGACTGCGTGCTCACCGACGCCGAGAAGCGCGCAGGATGCGTGCTCGTAGACCTCGGCGCCGACACCACAACCGTATCGGTCTACTACCGCAACAAGCTGCGCCATATCGCCGTGCTTCCGCTCGGCGGATCTAACGTGACCAAAGACCTTGAGTCGTTGCAGATAGACGAGATAAACGCAGAGGCGATGAAGCTGAAGCACGCCTCGGCTCTGACCGACGAGAAAGATATAGACGCCGACGCAACTCTACCCATCGGCGACGGCAGAACGATACCCAGCCGCATGTTCATCCAGGTGGTTGAGGCGCGCATGCTCGAGATAGTGGAGAACGTGAAGTATCTCGTGCCACACGAGTTCGCCGACAAGCTGCTCGGCGGCATCGTGCTCACCGGCGGCGGCAGCAACATGAAGAACATTGAAAAACTCTTCCACGAAGTGTTCGACGTGGAGAAGGTGCGCATCGCGAAGTCTACCACGCTCAACATCAACAAGAAGGACTCCGAAGTGATTCTCTCTGAGGACGGCACCACGAACACCATCCTCGGTCTGCTCGCAAAGGGCGACATGAACTGCGCCGGACGCGCCATCAGCGGGTCGCTCTTCGACGAAGAAGTGGAGCCGGACTCAGAGAACACAGTCACTCTCGACCCGACGCTGGCAACAACAGGCACAGGCACCCAGCTTGCAGCGCAGACCACAGCACAGCCCGCCGCCAATGCAGAGGAAGAAGAGGAAGAGAAGGCTCCGGAGCCACATAAGCCCACAAAGTTCAGCCGCTTCTTCGGCTCGCTCAAGAAGTTCGGAAGCTCTATCTTCGAACCCGATGTCAATGAATAACCCTTAACACGATTATTACTATGTCAGACAATATCAACCCGATGGTGGACTTCGGTGCACCTGAAAAAGAGAATACTATTATTAAGGTGATTGGTGTAGGTGGAGGCGGCGGCAACGCCGTCAATCACATGTACCGTGAGGGCATACACGACGTGTCGTTCGTGCTCTGCAACACAGATATGCAGGCGCTCAACGATTCGCCCGTGCCCATGAAGCTGCAGCTCGGCAAGGAAGGACTCGGAGCCGGCAACAAGCCAGAGAAGGCGCGTCAGGCTGCCGAGGAGAGCATCAACGACATCAAGTCGATGCTCAGCGACGGCACGAAGATGACCTTCATCACCGCCGGAATGGGCGGCGGAACAGGTACGGGTGCTGCGCCGGTTATCGCCCGTGTGTCGAAGGAACTCGACATCCTCACGGTAGGCATCGTCACCATCCCGTTCCGCTTCGAGGGCAAGAAGAAGATCAACCAGGCTCTCGACGGCGTAGACGAGATGGCGAAGCACGTAGACGCGCTCCTCGTTATCAACAACGAGCGTCTGCGCAAGATTTATCCCGAGCTCACCGTGCTTGACGCGTTCGGAAAGGCTGACGATACGCTCAGCGTGGCAGCGAAGTCAATCGCCGAAATCATCACTAACCACGGACTCATCAACCTCGACTTCAACGACGTTAAGACCGTGCTCAAGGACGGCGGCGTGGCTATCATGTCTACCGGCTACGGCGAGGGCGACGGTCGTGTGAAACTGGCTATACAGGACGCACTCAATTCGCCGCTTCTCAACGACAACGACATCTTCAACTCGAAGAAGATTCTTCTCAGCATCAACTTCTCGAATGGCAGCGACAAGGAGAACCAGTCAGCCGGCGGCCTCATGATGGAGGAGATGAACGAGGTGAACGACTTCATGGAGCAGTTCGGCTCCGACTTCGAAATCAAGTGGGGTATCGGTCTCGACCCCGATCTCGGCAACAAGGTGAAGGTAACGATCCTCGCTACGGGCTTCGGCATCAGAGACGTCGACGGAATGGACACGCACATCAAGAAGGTTGTTAAGGAGGCTGACGACAAGACGACAGAAACGGAGATAAAGCAAGGCATACGTTTTGGTAAGTTCTACCCCGGTGACAACGGTACTACGGTGTACAAGAGCCGTCCGCACATCTTCCGCTTCCGGCCTGAGGACCTCGACAACGAGGAGGTTATACTCGCCGTCGAGAACACTCCGACATACAAGCGCACATCGCAGCAGGTGAAGGAGCTGCAAAGCCGCGTAACCGATAAGCGCGAGCAGGTGAAGCAGCAGCCTGAAGAGGAGGTTGTACGCACCATCAAGTTCTAATGACTGAACACTCTGTCGCTTGCAGGCTGAATGCAAACAATGCTGTAAGCGGCATATATTTGTAAAACTACAAATATAGCACTACGAAGGGCAATATCAAAACATCAACAGGATGGCTTGATATTGCCCTTTGTTGTTCTCAAGAAACGAGTTCTTTGCCGTTGAGGGAAACGCATGTCGGGTTGAATAAACGCAATATTGGTAAGTTCTGCCGTATTGGCGGTATGCGCCGTACGGAACATTATGCGTAACTTTGCAATCTGAAAAACGTAAAACATAAAAAATAAAACAAGCATGTACATAGAGAAGATTAAGTCGCCAGCCGACTTGAAAGGGCTGGACATAGAAGCATTGAACGTAGTGGCAGACGAGACACGTGCGGCGGTGCTCAACCGCGTGAGCAAGCACGGCGGACACGTAGGTCCGAACCTCGGCTTCGTTGAGGCCACCGTGGCTCTGCACTACGTGTTCAATGCGCCGGTGGACAAGTTCGTGTTCGACGTCAGCCACCAGTGCTACCCGCACAAGGTGCTTACAGGTCGCGCTGCTGGTTTCCTCGGCGATGTCGACGATATGAACGCCATTTCTGGCTACTCTTCGCCGTCGGAATGCCCCGAGTACGACAACTTCGAGGTGGGTCACACCTCCACATCCATTAGCCTTGCCACCGGTCTGCAGAAGGCGCGCGACGTGAAGGGCACGCACGAGAACATCATAGCCGTCATCGGCGACGGCTCGCTCTCGGGCGGTGAGGCGTTCGAGGGTCTCGACGAGGCGTCGGAGTTGGGCACAGGCATCATCATCGTGGTGAACGACAACGAGATGTCTATCGCCGAGAACCACGGCGGAATATACAAGAATCTGCGTGCGCTACGCGAGAGCAACGGCACATGCGAGCACAACTGGTTCAAGGCGTGGGGCTTCGAGTACACGTATCTTGAGGAGGGCAACGACATAGCGAAGCTCATCGACGTGTTCCGCAGCGTGAAGGACACCGACCGCCCCACCGTGGTGCACATACACACGGAGAAAGGTCACGGCTATGCGCCCGCCGTGCAGAACAAGGAGGCGTGGCACTGGGGACTGCCCTTCAATCTCGACGACGGCTCGCGCCCCGTGCGCAATGCCGACGGCTCTATGCCCGACGTAGTGCCTGCGGAAGACTACGCCGTGCTGTTCAGCGACTGGATGCTGCGCGAGATGAAGCTCGACCCGACGCTTATCGCCGTCACGGCAGGCACGCCTGCAGCCGGCGGATTCACAGCCGCAAAGCGCAAGGAGGCAGGTTCGCAGCATATAGATATGGGCATAGCCGAGGAGCAGGCTGTAGCAATGATATCGGGCATGGCGAAGGGCGGACTGCATCCCGTATGGACCGTCTACAGCACCTTCATCCAGCGCACCTACGACCAGATTGCGCAGGACCTCTGCATCAACGCCAATCCGGCTGTCATCAACGTTGTGGGCGGCGGCGTGCGCTCCATGAACGACATCACGCACATCTGCCTGTTCGACATACCGATGCTCTGCGGCATCCCCGGTCTTGTCTATCTTGCGCCCACTACCTGTGAAGAGTATTTCGCCATGCTCCGTTGGGCTATAAAGCAGGAGAAGACGCCCGTTGCGCTGCGTGTTCCGACGGGCGAAGTGGTGCACACTACTGAGCAGGTTGATGCCGAGTACGCCTGCGAACCGCAGTATAAGGTGGCGCACAGAGGCTCGAAGGTGGCTGTAGTTGCCGCCGGTTCGTTCTATCAGAAGGGCGAGAGCGTTGTCGGTCTGCTTGCCGAGAAGGGCATCGACGCAACGCTCATCAATCCGCGCTACCTTAACGCTGTGGACACCGCAACGCTCGACTCGCTGAAGCCCGACCATCAGCTCGTGGTGACGCTCGAAGACGGCTGCAAGGACGGCGGATTCGGCGAGCGCATCGCCGCCTACTACGGCACTTCCGATATGAAAGTGCTCGTATGTGGCGTGAAGAAAGGTCTCTACGACCGTTTCGACGTCGAGCAGTTGCTCTCCGACAACCGTCTGCTCGATGCTCAGATTGTAGAAGATGTGCTCGCCATCGTTGAATAAGCGACCATCTCTCACCACCTCACAATCACACCACAACAACATCACCAGTAGCGGCGGTATATTGCCGCCGCATATAAAAAGAAAACGCGCCGACCGTTACGAATGTTCGTATCGGTCGGCGCGTTTGTGTGTCTATTCAAATAGTTTTCTACTTCAGATAAGTGTAGCCGTAGAGACCAGAGCGATAGTTGCTGAGGAACTCCTTGCCTTCTTCGAGCGAGATCTTGCCCGCCTTGACGCTCTTCGTCACCCAAATCTCGAGCTGGCGCACGAGTTTCTTCGGGTTATACTGCACGTAGTCGAGCACCTCCTCAACGGTCTCGCCGTCGAATATCTGGTCGATGTGATAGGTGTTGTCCTTCACCGAGATGTGCACGGCGTTGGTGTCGCCGAAGAGATTGTGCATGTCGCCCAATATCTCCTGGTAAGCACCCACGAGGAACACGCCCAGATAGTACTCCTCGTTCTTCTTTATCGTGTGTACGGGCAGCACGTGCGACGCCTGTCGGTTGGTAACGAAGTTGGCAATCTTGCCGTCTGAGTCGCAAGTGATGTCCTGCAGCGTAGCGTTGCGCGTAGGGCGCTCGTCGAGTCGCTGTATGGGCACGATAGGGAAGAGCTGGTCGATAGCCCAAGCGTCGGGCAGCGACTGGAAGAGCGAGAAGTTGCAGAAATACTTGTCGGCAAGCACCTTGTCGAGTCCGCGCAGCTCGTCGGGCATGTGCTTCATGCTCTTAGCCATGCTGTTCACCTCGCGGCAGATGCTCCAGTACATGCTCTCTATCTCGGCGCGAGTGCGCAGGTCGACGATGCCGTGCGAGAAGAGGTCGAGCGCCTCGTCGCGTATCTGTTCGGCGTCGTGCCAGTTCTCGAGCATCGTGCGTGGGACGAGGTTATCCCATATCTCGTAGAGGTCCTTCACGAGCTGATGGTCGTTCTCTGTAGGCTCAAACTCCTCGCGCATCTGCGGCAGCGATGTTGTCTCGAGCACGTCGATGATGAGCACCGAGTGGTGAGCCGACAGCGAGCGTCCGCTCTCGGTGATGAGGTTCGGGTGTGGTATCTCGTTCTTGTCCGACGCGTCGACGAAGGTGTAGACGCAGTCGTTCACGTACTCCTGGATAGAGTAGTTGACCGAACTCTCCGAGCTCGACGAGCGTGTGCCGTCGTAGTCGACGCCGAGTCCGCCGCCGCAGTCGACGAAGTCGATGTTATAGCCCAGCTTGTGCAGCTGCACGTAGAAGTTTGCAGCCTCGCGCAGGGCTGTCTGTATGCGGCGTATCTTTGTAATCTGCGAGCCGATGTGGAAGTGGATGAGGCGCACGCAGTCGTGCAGACCCTTCTCGTCGAGCGTCTGCAAAGCCTGCAGCAGCTCCGACGAGCGCAGACCGAACTTCGAGGCGTCGCCGCCGCTCTCCTGCCACTTGCCCGAGCCCGACGAAGCCAGCTTGATGCGTATGCCGATATTGGGGCGTACGCCGAGCTTCTTTGCGGCAGCGGCGATGAGTCCAATCTCGTTCATCTTCTCAACGACGATGAATATGCGCTTGCCCATCTTCTGCGCCAGCAGCGCCAGTTCGATGTAGCTCTGGTCCTTGTAGCCGTTGCAGACGATGATAGAGTCGCTTTGGCACTGTACGGCTATCACGGCGTGCAGTTCGGGCTTTGAGCCGCACTCCAGTCCGAGGTTGAACTTGCGTCCGTGCGAGATAATCTCCTCTACGACGGGCTGCATCTGGTTCACCTTGATAGGGTAGACGATGAAGTTCTCGCCCTTGTAGTTGTACTCCTCAGCCGCCTTCTTGAAGCAGCTCGAAGTCTTCTCGATGCGGTTGTCAAGAATGTCGGGGAAGCGCAGCAGCACCGGCGGCGTAACGTCGCGCAGCTGCAGTTCGTCCATCACGTCGCGCAGGTCAATCTGTACGTTGTCTTTGCATGGCGTCACGTACATGTCGCCCTTGTCGTTTACACCGAAGTAAGACGTGCCCCAACCGTTGATGTTGTAGAGCTCGCGTGAATCGTCAATGGTCCATTTCTTCATCTCTTGAGTATTTTTCTCAGGTTTTCTATTGTTGTTTGTATTTTCGTGAAATTGTCGAGCAAGTCGACGTTTAATGTATAATTTGCTTTAGTATAGAACTCCTCGCGCTTGGCGAGCTGTTCGACGATGAATGTCCTCACCTCGTCGGGCGACTTGCCGAGCAGCAGTGGTCGCACGCGGCGTCCCATCTGCAGATGTTCGTAGAGCACTTCGGGCGACGCCTTGAGGTAGACCACCTGCGCCTGCGCGTTCATGTAGTCGATGTTGTCGTAGAAGCATGGCGTGCCGCCGCCGCACGAGATGACGACGTTCTCGAACTCCGCCACTTCGTGCAGCATGTTGTGCTCGATGCGGCGGAATCCGTCTTCGCCCTTCTCGTCGAATATCTGCTTTATGGTGCGGCGCATGCGTGTCTCTATATACCAGTCGAGGTCGTAGAACGTCACGCCGAGCTCCTTGGCGAGAGCCTTTCCGATGGTTGTCTTGCCGGCTCCCATATAGCCGATGAGGATGATTCGTGTCATTCTTCTACTTCTTCTTGGTAGCGGTGCGCTTCTTCGGCGCCGGCGGGTTCTTTATGATGTCCATGCACTGCTCGTATGTGAGTTCGGCGGCCTTCTCGTGCAGGTCGCGCGGTATGCGGTAGTTGGCTCCATCGTAGGCTATGTACGGACCGTAGCGTCCGTTGAGCACTTCGAGCTTCGGGTCTTCGTCGAACTTCTTCAGATGGCGCTGCTCCTCCGCCTTGCGCTTCTCCTCGATGAGGCTGATGGCTGTCTCGAGAGTTACGGTCATAGGGTCTTCGTTCTTAGGCAGCGACACATACTTCTTGTTGTGCAGCACGTACGGACCGAAGCGACCTGCGCCTATAGTGACGGTCTTGCCCTCGTATTCGCCGATGGTGCGCGGCAACTTGAACAGTTCGAGCGCCTCCTCCAGTGTTATTGTCTCCATGCTCTTGTCGGCAGGCATCTGTGCGAAGCGCGGCTTCTCGTCGTCGTCGGCTGTTCCGATCTGAACCACCGGACCGTAGCGGCCTATCTTCACGAACACAGGGTGTCCGCTTACGGGGTCGACGCCCAGCTGACGCTCGCCTGCCTTATGCTCCGAGCGTGCGTTCATCACCTTGTCTACAGTCGGCTCAAACTCCTGGTCGAAGTGCTTCATCATGTCTGTCCACTCCTCCTTGCCGTCGGCGATCTGGTCGAACTGCTGCTCTACCTTTGCCGTGAAGTTGTAGTCCATGATGGCAGGGAAGTTCTCCATGAGGAAGTCGTTCACCACGATGCCTATGTCGGTAGGCAGCAGTTTGCCCTTCTCGTTGCCGGTAAGCTCCACCTTGCGTGTCGGCGTAATCTTCAGACCGCGCAGGGTGTCGATGACGTACGGACGCTCCTCGCCCTTCTTGTCGCCTTTCACAACGTATTCGCGCTGCTGTATTGTGGAGATTGTCGGTGCGTATGTAGACGGACGGCCTATGCCGAGTTCCTCCAGCTTGTGTACGAGGCTTGCTTCGGTGTAGCGTGTTGGGCCTTGCGAGTAGCGCTCTGTCGACGAAATCTCGCGGCGTGTGAGCACGTCGCCCTCCTTGATTGGCGGCAGGTTGTGAGCGAACTCGTCCTGCTGCTCGGTGTCTTCGTCTGTCGACTCGCGGTACACCTTGATGAAGCCGTCGAACTTCACTACTTCGCCGTTGGCGATGAAGCGCTCGTCGAAGTTCGACGATGCAATGTTCACGGTAGTCTTCTCAATCTGCGCCTCCGCCATCTGGCTTGCTGCTGTGCGCTTCCAGATAAGGTCGTAGAGTCGGCGCTCCTGCGCTGTTCCCTCGATTGATGTGTTCGACATGTATGTGGGGCGGATAGCCTCGTGAGCCTCCTGCGCTCCCTTCGAGTGGGTGTGGAAGTTGCGCGGCGAGCTGTATTCCTCGCCGTAGAGCTTGATAATCTCCTCCTTGGCTGCGCCGATGCACAGACTTGAGAGGTTGACGCTGTCGGTACGCATGTATGTGATAAGACCGCTTTCGTACAGGCGCTGCGCCACCATCATGGTCTGCGACACGGAGAAGCCCAGCTTGCGGGCTGCTTCCTGCTGCAGCGTAGAGGTGGTGAACGGCGGAGCGGGCATACGCTTCAGCGGCTTCTTCGTAACGTTGGCTACGCTGAACTCGGCGTCCTTACACTTCTCGAGGAATGCGATTGCGTCGTCGTGTGTCGTGAAGCGCTTGTCGAGCTCGGTCTTCACCTCCGACTGCGATCCGTCGGCGTTAGTGATAGCGAAGATGGCGTTGATGCGGTAGTAGGGCTCGCTCTTGAACTGCTGAATCTCGCGTTCGCGCTCTACGATGAGTCGCACGGCTACCGACTGCACGCGTCCGGCAGAAAGCGCCGGCTTCACCTTGCGCCACAGCACGGGCGAGAGCTTGAAGCCCACGATGCGGTCGAGCACGCGGCGTGCCTGCTGGGCGTTCACGAGGTTCATGTCCAGATGGCGCGGGTTCTCGATAGCGGCGAGAATCGCCGGCTTCGTGATTTCGTGGAATACGATGCGGTTGGTAGACGCCTCGTCCAGTCCGAGCACTTCGCAAAGGTGCCATGAGATGGCTTCTCCTTCGCGGTCCTCATCGGATGCGA
>ERZ1034723.228-NODE-228-length-33102-cov-17.005114_pt1 | contig 33102 bp, 25 predicted proteins | sample MGYA00520637_ERZ1034723 | MGnify/ENA primary metagenome ERZ1034723 (study PRJEB33766, sample SAMN09781719) | gut metagenome | biome: gut microbiome | host: Homo sapiens | place: Madagascar | study: EMG produced TPA metagenomics assembly of the PRJNA485056 data... | reverse complement strand
ACCAGCGCACCCGTGAGGGCCTTTTGACCGCCCGGCTGAACGGCAAGCAGGTTGGCCGTAAGAAAGGCATTGGCTTTGAAACCAAAAAGTCCAAAGCAGCCAAGGAGAAGATCCGTATCCATTGTAAGGCGTTTGGCGGCACATTGGATGACATGGAGTGCATGAAATTGACCGGTCTTGCCCGGAATACCTATTATAAATATAAGCGTCAGATTCGGGAGGACGCTGAAATGAAAGATTGACTTCTATGTAGAAGAAGTGCTGCAAAAGCGGACAGAAGGAACACGGGACATTCAAAACGAGAATGCCGTGTTCCTTTTTTGTGGCTTGTGTAGGATGGACAACCATACCGTCCAGCCCAATCTGTATAATGGGGGCAGAAAAGTGATGGAATCATAAGAAAGAAGGAGAAGAGCGTATGAAAAAATTTTTGATGGTACTGTTGAGCATTGCATTTGTGCTGAATCTTGCGATTGTGATTGGGCTGATTGGCGGATATGGTTCGCCACGCCGGGCTCTTTACACCATCACAGACGAGCTGATGAACAGTGCCTATCGGTTCAAAAGAGGTTGGCAATTTAAGAATAGTCTACCTTGACTTTTTAGGAGATGGACAGGCTGTCCGTCCATCTTTTTTTGTATACTGTGGTTGTGCAAAAGAGACAAAAATTTTTTTGTAATTCCGTGAAACGACAAAACTTCACACAAAGAATTGCGGTGATAGTTGTGTTGTGTTACAATGAGCTAGAAGGAGAATGAACTGTGCGTAATAGTAGATTGGACCGTATACTCTATATCCAACAGGTACTGGTACAGGGCGGTGTGCTGAATAAACAGCAGACGGCTGACCGCTTCGGTGTCAGTGAGAAAACCATCCAGCGCGATTTGGACACCCTGCGAAATCACTTTGCAGATAGCGAGCCGCGCCGGGAAATCTTATACAACTCCGCAAAGGGCGGCTATCTGCTGGATGACACGCTTTCACGCTTCCTCACCAGCAGCGAGATTCTGGCAGTGTGCAAGATCCTGCTGGAGAGCCGCTCCATGGTCAAGGAGGAAATGTTTCCGATTCTGGACAAGCTGGTGCAGGTGTGCACTCCGCTGGACCGATTGAATCAGGTCAAAGATCTCATCAGCAACGAGCGCTTCCACTATGTCGAGCCACAGCATGGCCGGAAATTTATTGAAAGCCTGTGGGAAATCGGTACGGCAGTAGAAAATCACAATGTTATGGAGATTACCTACTGCCGCACCCATGATGGGGAGACCCGTGTGCGCACCATTGAGCCGGTAGGCATCCTGTTCAGCGAGTATTATTTCTATCTGGCGGCGTTCATCGAGGGCATCGATAAGGATAAACACTTCCAGAACCCGCAGGATAACTCCCCCACCATTTACCGCATCGACCGTATCCAAAGCTATAAGACGCTCGACAGGCATTTTGCCCAGAGATACACGAATCGTTTTCAAGAGGGCGAGATGCGCAAGCGCATCCAGTTTATGTACGGCGGCGAGTTGCAGACCATTCGGTTCGAGTATACCGGGCCAAGTCTGGAATCCGTGCTTGACCGACTGCCCACTGCAAAGGTGCTGCAAGTGACGGAAAAGGGCTGGATCGTGGAAGCCGAGGTGTTTGGCACGGGCATCCAGATGTGGATACGGAGTCAGGGAGACTATGTGAGAGTGCTGCACGAGGCATAAAGCAGGAAGTGAACCGCTCAAAACAGTGAAAATGCAGGAGGCAGAAATGGAAGAAAAAGCCTTTGGAAATTATGTGGAATATCTGGAATACATAAAAACTGTTTTACAGCAATATGAAGATTGGCCGGAACAGGAGCGGAAGCTCCTGGAAAAAGATGTGGCGTCTATCGAGAAAAAACTGACAGACCCTAATCTCTATTTGGGCATTATCGGCTCATTTTCTAGCGGTAAGTCCACGTTTATCAATGCAATGCTGGGACGGAACATCCTGCCGACCGATGCCATACAGGGGACAACGGTGACCGCGTCTATCCTGAAGCATTCGGAAAAGGAGGATCTTGAGATCTCCTATGCGGATGGAACAGTAATGCGGTATGAGACTGACAGAGTGGCGCTCTGCCAGAAATACGATGTAAAGCTGCCTTCGGGCATCCTGACCTGGCTTTACCGGCTCATTATGGGCAAAACAGGAAAAGTCCGGGGAGCAGACCGCAAAGCAATGCGGGAACTCTTCCGTAAGCTCAGCAGCACAGAGGAGCTAGGGGTGGATGTGGAGTATGAAACTTTGTCCATTTCGCAAACCTTTGGAATGCAAGATGTGGCGATTGTGGATACGCCGGGGACGGAATCGCAGAATCCGCGGCACAGCAGGGTGACAAAAGAAGCTATTGAAAACCTTTGTGATGCGTTCGTCGTGGTCATTCCGCATGATGCCCCGGTCTCTGAATCCCTGCTTGAGTATCTGGGGACGGAACTGAAAGATCAACTCGAAAACTGCATTTTTGTTGTGACAAAAGTGGAGATGATGAGTGACTTGTCAGAACTGCCCCGGCTGCTGAGAGTGATGAAGAGGCGTCTTGAAAAAGGATTGGATATAGAGGGTGTAACGCTTGTCCCGATGCCGACGCTGCTGCATCTGGAAGCAGTGGATTCGGAAGCGAAAAAATCCGGCCTGTTTGATAAAATGAGCCCGGATGACCGAGACGAGCTGCTGAAACTTTACGATGAGGGTTACGAACGTATCCGAGAGATTTTGAAGCGGTCCCGTACTGCATTCGCAGAAAAAAATCTCCGCCGTATCTGCGGCCGCGCCAGCCGGGATATTGAGCGCAGCGTGAAGAAGGAAATCGAGAGCAGGAAGCAGGCAGCTCTGGATATGCAGCGGGAAAAATTGATGCCGCTGGAGCAGTTCAAAGAGAGCTGCTGCAGTAAGATAAAGGAGCAAAGAACTTGGCGGGAAAAGAAAATCAAAGGGTATATAAGCAACTGCATTGACATCGTAGAAGCGGTATTTCAGGAAATCGACAGACGGCTTGACAACTGCACGGATCAAAGTGCGCTGACCGCATGTCTGCGAGAGAAAAGAAATTGCGGACAAAATATAACTGGTGAGGTTTGCGGGCTGTTCGAGCAGGCAGCTCAGGAGATGCAGAGAAGTGCAGAAAAGGAGAGAAAAGAGCTGCTGGTGGTGGCAGCGCAGCAGTATCGGGAGTGTCCTTTAATGAATGTGAATGTCGGCGGAATGGAAGATCTTTACTCGCGAAAGGAACTGGAAATTGCTGCTGCTGACGTCCGTGACAAGATAGAGTGGAGGCTCACAAGTACGGAGGGTGAAGTCGATGAAACTACAAGAGGATTTTTCCGAGGGCTGAAAGCGTTTTTTTCCAACCCCACCGAGAAACAGAGAAACATCTGCAAAAGCAGATTGCAGGCACTGAACACCGAACTGCAGGCAGAGCTTGGGATGGCGATGGAAAAAACTCTGAAACAGGGTGAAAACGTCATAGAAGCGAGAAAGAATGCTGCGTTGCAGAGCTGGCTTGAGAAAAATGAACCGGCTATCCGAGCCTGCACAGAACTGAAAAATCAGGCGATACGCGATAATACAGCCCAACAGAAGCAGGCTGAAGAAATTTTGAAAAAACTGAAAAACTATATGGAGCAATTAGGAGGTACGGAAGTATGAAAGATCTGAAAACGCTACGGAAGACTCTGCAGGAGGAAGGAAAAACGACCTATGCGGAGTGGCTTGCGCCATATGACGAAAGAGAGGATGGTCACTGCCGCATTTCGGTTGTGGGAGAGCTGCTGCGCGGTAAGAGCACATTCCTCAATGAGCTGCTGGGAGAAAAGCTGCTGCCTACGGACATTGTGCCGACGGATTGCACGATCACGCTGGAATATGGCGAGAAGAAGCAGCTTTTGGATGGAGAACAGCAGCTGCTGGAAGGGGTACAGCTGGCAGATGCCGTAGATGACAACGCACGTCTCACTGTCCGTATCCCGAACGAACAGCTGAAGAAGCTGAATGTTTCCATTACGGAGCATCCGGGCTTTGGCAAATTCCAGAAAGATGAGGATTTCCTTGCGATGAACACGCTGTGGGGCTGCGATGGTGTGATCCTTGTCATGAGTGCGGAGCAGCTGCTGAGCATCACGGAATGCAGCTTTATCAAATATTTCTGCAAGTACAGCAGTGCAAAGCGCATTCTGGTATGGATTGGCAAAATGGATCTGATCCGTCCGGCAGAATACAAGAATATCATCGATTACGCACGGGGCAAACTGGAAGGGCAGTTCCCGGGCGTAGAGTGGAAAATCGGCGGGAAAAAGGAAATGCTCTCGGAGGAAGCAAACCTGCTGGTCGAAACCGAACAGATCTTCTCGCTGGTGGAAAACTGGCTTGAAACTGTGCGCGGCGCAGAAGCACTGTCGGCCGATGCAGTGCTGGCATTCCTGAAAGAGCAGCTGCAGAAAGAATACGATATTGCAAAGAAAAATCAGGCTGAGTCGGAGCTGCGCCGTATGGAACAGCAGAAGACTTGGGAGCGGCATCGGGACGAGAAGCTGATCGCACTGGATACGATCACTGTGGAATTTCGAAAGAAAAATAATGAGGCAAAGGAGCAGGTACAGAACGCGGTCAAGGCTGGTTTTGCGAAGATGGAGAAGGACGTTATCAGTAGTTACCGCCATGCAGCGAACAAAGAAAGATGGTGCCGTGAACTGGAAAAACAGTGGAACAGAGGGTTGGACGAAATTGCAAAGTCTGTGGATGCCACAGCATCCGGCATCATCCAGAAGGATATGAGCTGGTTGAACACTCAGCTGGGAAACTGCCAGCTGCAGGAGGAAGACTTCCGCCTGACCATCGACCCGAGAAATACGCCGGAGATCCCCGGCCAGAAAAACTACAGCAGGCAGAAGGTCGTGCTCCCGGCGAGCGCAGCGGGCGCTGCCGCTGGCGTATTTGGTGTGATGAGGGCTATCAGCGCCGCATTGGATGCCTTTGTAAAGGGTGCGATGGAGTATCCGGAAACAGCGACAAGCTCGCAGCTTGCCATCGCTGCGGCGGCAAAGCTGCTGGGTGAGAGTGCTGTTAAGATGACAGCGCTGGTTCTGGTCATCGGCATGATCGCTGTGGCACTGGCGGAGAAAGCGCTGCCGGGCAAGGAAAAAGAGCAGAATCAGAAGGTAATAGAGATCCTGAAAGAAGCGCTGCGACAGATCCGGGATCTGACGGCCGACCGTGCAATGGAAGAGATGGATGCCCGCTACAGCTCCGGGGTGAAGGCTCTGAACGAAGAAAGAGAAACGATAAAACGGCAGCGGCCGCAGGTGACGGCAGACGATAACGCAGAAAAAGCACTGAAAAAGGCGGAATCACTGCTGAAGGCTGTTGAAAATTGCTGAGGAGGAATATGAAATGCCGATCACGAGTTATGAAGATGTAAAAATTAAACGAGCACAGATCATGCAGGCACTGCAGGGCGTGGCGCATGAGCTGGACCGCCTGCATGAAATGGGACTGAATGATCTTGATGTGCAGGAAGTACTGGATGTAAAGGACAGGCTGGAAAAAGATAATTTCAAGGTCCTGGTCATTGGTGAATTCAAGCGCGGCAAGAGCACCTTTATCAATGCACTGATGGGGAAAAAGATCCTGCCGTCTTATTCAACTCCCTGCACGGCGGTCATCAATGAGGTCGTCTACGGCAGGGATGAGCAGGCAACTCTTTACTTCAAGGATAAAAAAAAGATGCCGACAGACCTGCATTCGGTGCCGAAATGCGCCCAGCAGCACATCCTGAAATATCAGAATCAGGAAGAGATCCCGCCGATGGGTATCAATGTGGGTGAGCTGGAGCAGTATGTGGCCATCCCGGAGGAGGATTTGGATAAAGAACAGTCCGATTCTGTGAAGGGAACGCCGTACAGCAAGGTGGTGCTGCAGTACCCCATTCCGCTCTGCCGCGATGGTGTGGAGCTCATCGACTCACCGGGCCTGAACGAGAACGGTGTCCGCACCAAGGTCACGCAGGATTATCTGCAGCAGGCAGATGCGATACTCTTTGTTCTGCGCTGCCCGGCAGTCGGAAGCAAGACCGAGATGGACTTTATCGAAAATGAGATCCGGGCACGCGGACATGAAGACATCTTTTTCATTATTAACGCCATCGATCAGGTATCGGAGGATGAGCAGCCCCGCCTTAAGAGAATGAACCAAAAGAGATTTGCACCGCTTACGGCACTGGGCGAAAAAGGCATTTTCTTTGTGAGTTCTGGAATGGCTCTGAAGGCAAAGACTGAGCACGACCAGGCAGCATTGAACGATACCGGCCTGCCGGAACTGGAAGCGGCACTCTCTGAGTATCTGCGGAATGACCGCGGCAGAGAAAAGCTGATGATGGGCATTCGGCCTACGAAGGCATACATTAACAAGCTGCGCACTGAAAAAGTGGAGAGCTTCAAGCAGGGCCTGGATCAGGATGTGGTCCAGATGCAGAAAAAGGTGGAAGAAGAAAAGCCGAGGCTGGATCTGGCCTTCCAGAACAAAAAGCTCGTGGAAGGGCAGATCGAGAATGCAAAGAAAGAACTGAGACGCGAACTGCAGAGAAGGATGGAGCTCCAGTATGAACGTGTTATCAAAGGTGTCCCCGATTTCGTCAAGGGCCTGCAACTGGAAAATAAGATGACAATCAACCCCTTCACCCAGAAGGAGCGAAAGCAGAAACTGGAAGAAGAGGTCGTGGATTCGCTGCAGGCGTTCATCCAGGGAGAAATGAACAAATGGAGCAAAGAAGAGCTGACTGCCTATATGGAAAGCTATATGGAAGGGCTTTCTCAGGATATGGGACGACAGATCGAGCAGTTCTATGTACAGCTTGACAGCTTCCGTTACAGTATGAGCGGCGTGAAGAAACCTCGCGACATCTCGGTCTGGGAGCGTCTGGCGGCGACTGCGGTAGGTACTGCTGCGTTCGGACCGACCTACGGAATCATCTACGGAATCATCGGCGGCACAATGGGTATGGGCTCGGTGGTCAAACGCTCGGCTGTTACATGGGGCGGCCTGTTCGCACTGGCATTTGCTCCCCTTACGGTGGAAGTGTATACAATGGTCGCAACGGTTGCGCTCATCGGAAGCGGCCTTGTACAGGTGGCTACCGGCGGCAAAGCGCTGGAAGATAAATATAAAGGGATGCTGAGCAAGGGCATCGTGAAACAGATGCGGGATAACAAAGAGCAGGCGGTGCAGAAGTATGTTGACGCACTGCTTGCGAAGGTGGAAGAGAATCTGGCTAAGATACCGGAAGCGATGCAGAAAGAGATCGACAGTGAGCAGCATACGATGGATGCGCTGCTGGAGGCCGCAAAATCGAGCGAGCAGGAACGCAAAAACAAGATCTGTGAGCTTGAGGATGTCAATAAAAAGCTGAGCAGCATTGAGTCGAATCTGGGTGATCTGGAACGGCAGATCCAGTAAGGAGGAGCATTATGACACAGTGGGATGGACAAGCCTCTCTGGAAGAATTGATGAAGACTGGTGAGCAGAAAAATCCCGAAGCTGGGCTGCTGCTGGCAGAATCCTTTGTGAAGAAATACTATCTGGATAACATTGACTCCTACAATGTGAGCAATCTCCCTCGCTCTGTAAAAGAGCAGAGCACAGAAGACTGCGTGAGATTTTATCAGCTGACGGAAGTCGTGCTGAACAAGAACGAAAAGGTACTGGAACGGCTCAATAATGTCTACAGTGCAATGCACAGTCTGGAACTGTCGGTCATCATGCTGCTGACCAGCACCAAAACCGGTGTGGAGTTTTATCTTGGCGTGAGAACGCCGGATGGCTGCGAGATGAATCGTCAGATCGCAGAGGCATTTGAGAGGACATTTTACGGCAACTTCCCTGGCAGCAAACTCAAAGCGGTGGAGGGACAGGGCAAAGTGGATGCGCTGCTTGGCCGCATCATGCCGGAAGACGGATCGAATGCGGTAACAGCCCTGACCAGCATCCCGGCGCTGAAAGATGAAGAGGCAGAAAACGAAAAATTCACGCAGGGCATCGAGAAGGTCATCGATACCATGCAGGGAACGGAGTATGCGATCCTTATCATCTCAGATCCGGTAAACAAGGATCAGATCGCCTGGACGAAGCAGGGTTACGAGGAACTGTACAGTGAGCTTTATCCGTTGTCGCAGACAGAGCTTTCCATCGGTAAATCGGATGCAAAGTCGATGTCGGTTTCAGAGATGGACGGTGTGACAGAGACCATCGGAACGAGCGTTTCCAAGACCCAGAGCTTCGGCAAAGGAACGAGCTCGGCCCGGAGCGAAAGCCGTACCAACACCCTCGGCCTGAGCATGGGCGCATTTGGTTCACAAGGCAACAGTCATGCGACCGGAAAAACAAAGACAAAAAGTGGTACGGCGGGTCCTGAGTGGTTGAAACTTGGCTACTCATCGGCCAAAAGTGTGATCGATACCATATCCGCTACACTTGGCGTCAATGGCGGTGCGAATATTTCGACTGCACATACAACAGGCTATACAGATACGACTTCTGAAAACTGGCAGAAAAGCTATCAGACAGGAAAACAGGAAAGCACGAGCAGTACGCATCAGAACGGAACACAGCAGGGGACTACGGCCTCAGATTCGACGACAGCTACGGTGCGCTATGCCAACAAATCCATTCAGGTCATGCTCGACTTGATCGAAGAACAGCTCAAGCGCATCAAGGACTGCGAGAATTACGGCGTGTGGTCTAGTGCAGCCTACTTCCTCTCGCCGAGCAGGGAAAACTCGGTCGTGGCAGCCAGCGCGTATAAGGGCATTATCAATGGTGAGAACACGTCTCTGGAAAGCTCCAGCATGAATACATGGTTCAGGGACGATAACGTCAGCAAGATCAATGACTATTTGCGTCGGTTGAGACATCCTCGTTTCTATGACCCGGAATACCTCAGCAATTTCAGCGCAATGACAGACGTGGGACTTACCACGATGGTGAATACCAAAGAACTGTCCATCCAGTGCAATGTACCGTATCGCTCTGTGGCGGGTGTCACTGTGCGGGAAATGGCGGAATTCGGGCGGAATCTTCCCCGGATGGCAGAACCTGAGCAGGAACTGCTGCACCTAGGAAAAATCTATCATATGGGCAGACCAGAGCCGTCCAGCGAAGTGAGGCTGAGCCGGAACGCGATGGCGTCCCATACCTTTGTTACCGGTTCTACCGGCACCGGTAAGTCGAATGCAGTTTATAATCTGCTGGATGATATTACGAAGGATGGAAGAGCGGCATTTCTGGTAATAGAACCGGCAAAAGGCGAATACAAACATATATTCGGCAGCCGTGCGGCGGTGTATGGAACAAACCCGGCTCTGACACCGCTTCTGAAAATCAATCCGTTCGCTTTTCCGAAAGAAATCCATGTGTTGGAACACATCGACCGCCTGACGGAGATCTTCAATGCCTGTTGGCCCATGTATGCGGCGATGCCCGCAGTGCTGAAGGATGCAATCGAACGCATCTATCAGAAAGCTGGATGGGACCTCCGACGCTCGGAGAATGCCAAAAATGAGTATCCCACATTTTATGATCTGATGGATATACTTCCGACGGTCATTGAAGAGTCGGGTTACTCAAAGGATACAAAAAGCGATTATATCGGTGCGCTGTATACCCGTGTGAAGTCTCTGACCAATGGCATTTATGGCAATGTGCTCTGTGCCGAAGATGCAATGGAAGACGCTGAACTGTTCGACCAGAATGTGATCGTGGATCTGAGCCGTATAAGCTCTATGGAGACGAAGGCGTTGCTGATGGGCATTTTGGTCACAAAGCTGCAGGAATATCGGATGTGCAGCGGTGTGATGAACAGCCCGCTCCGTCATGTGACGGTGCTGGAAGAAGCCCATAACCTTCTGCGCCGCACCTCCTTCGAACAGGCACAGGAAGGGGCAAATCTGCAGGGAAAGTCCGTGGAGATGCTGGCAAACGCTATCGCTGAGCTGCGCACTTACGGCGAAGGCTTCATCATTGCAGACCAAGCGCCCGGCCTGCTGGATGCTTCGGTCATCCGCAATACGAACACAAAAATTATTCTGCGTCTGCCGGATGAGGAAGACCGTGTGCTGGTAGGACGTTCGGTGGGCCTGAAGGAAGATCAGATCAGCGAATTGGCAAAGCTGCCGCTTGGCGTGGCTGCTGTCTACCAGAATGACTGGCCGGAGGCAGTCCTCTGCCAGATGGAAAAATATCCGACACCTGCGGCGATGTACCGTAAGCCGACACAGTCTGGAAGAACGGTGGATACAGGATTTGTGTTCCGTCAGCTGGCGTCTGGCAATACGGTCGTTCTCCGCGACAGCAATGAGATAGAACAGCTGAAGGAATGGCTCAAGCGCCGGGAAGTGATTCTGGGGGCGGATGGCTGTCAGACGATCCAGAAAGTGTTCGAGGACCAGAAAGTCGAAAAAGCGGAACTTGAGAAGGTCGTTGAAAAATTCTTTGGCGGACTGCGGTATGCGACCATATACGCCAGAGCAGAGGCTTCCGGTGCAAAACCCCGCGAGGCGGTGCTGAACCGGTTGGAAAGCCAATACGACATGGAACGGCGGACCGCAGAATGGCTGCTGAATAACCTGATGACGATGTTTGTCAATAATTACCGCGAGTTGAAAATAGACATGTCGGAAGAAAAGATAGGAGAGCTGAAAAAAAGCTTCTTGAAGCACGGAGGAAAACTATTATGAATGGCTTGTTTCACGAAGTGAGCGGTCATCAGGATGGAATAGAAGGAACGGAAAAAAACGGTCTGACAAACCCGCAGGAAGGCCGTGCCGAAAGAATGCCCTCTTCTGTTCTGGAATCACTGGAAGGCCGCGCAGAGAAGATGGATTCGTCTGTTCTGGCGTCGCTTGAGGGTCATACAGAAAAGATGAATTCGTCAGTCCTGGCATCTCTGGAGGGATACACAGAGAAGAAAGAAGTCCAGATAAACGATGTGGACGAAGTGAAGAACGAAATGCAGAAGGCTGCGATCAAGGAAGCGTTTGAGCGACTTGCAAGAGGAGAACAGCTGACAACGGCAGAAAAAGGTAACCTTTGCGAGATGATGATGGATCGCTACTATGTCAGCATGGGGTATAGACCACTGCATGATCGGGTGACTTCACTGGACGATAAGGGACACCAGGGCATCGACGGCGTCTACGAAAAAGATGGGAAATTCGTGATTGCAGATGCAAAATTCGGCACGGCAACATTGTCGGATACGCAAGATGGCAAGCAGATGTCGGAATCCTGGATAGACAAGCGGCTGGATGAGGCGGTCGGCAAGGAAAAGGCAGACGAGATTCGGAACGCGTATGAAGAAGCCTCGGAGAATATTACAACGGAAGTGTATCATTATGACCCCGAAACAGATGGAGAGGGCAGTACATACGCTGATACGCACCCGGTGGACGAAGACGGCGAAAAATGCGGCGAACGCGTTCGAGTTGAACGGTGTGATAATAGCGGTGAGGCAGTATTGATTACAACAGAAAGAAGGAGTATAGATGCGTGATACCAGAAAAACAGAAGCCTATTTTGATACTTATATCGCATATGAAGAGGAGCGCATCCAGAAGAAGACAGAAAAACTGGTGCAGTGCGATGATGAAGCAAAAGCACAGCGGATCAGTGGCAGCTTGTTCCTTTATCAGATGAACCTTCTGGTGGCATCTTTTTCGAAGGGGGCGAATAAAACTGCTCTGGCAGCATTGTTTCAGGACTGCTGCGGCACTGCACAGAGGATGACGACATTGACTTATGAGGATGCGCTGAGGATGGCGTCGTTCTCAGTGATGCTTGAGTGTCAGGAAGCCTTTCAGAAAGTGGCAGAGAGATTTTCCAAAATGTTTGAAAGCGACCGACTGCTGAGGGGCTTGTGCTCCTTTGCCGTATCGGGAACGGCCATATGGGAAGGAGAGTATCGTTTCCCAGCTGTATATGAGGACATGGAAGATGTTCTGACCGCACAGGAAAAACGAGGTAAGGAAAAGGCACTGCTGTGCTATCTGAGCGGCTGGTATAACCGGAATAAAGAAAGCTCCTGGTATGGCACACTGAACAGCTCCCACGATGTCTATTACGGCTACTGGAGCTTTGAGAGCACTGCAATGGCAGTGATCTATGGGCTGGATCAGGAATATCTGGCGCAGAATGAGTATTTCCCGAATCTGTGATGACAAAAAAGAGAAACGATAAAGAGTAAAAAGTCCACTGCGCTTTTAGGTTATTACAATCACGGTCGATTGCACATACAATACAAGTATCACTTCACTGAACGGAGGGTACTTGTACTATGGTGGACTACGCCGACATCGGAAAACGCATCCGTGCCTGCCGCCTTGCAAAGGGCATGACGCAGGAGCAGCTGGCCAATGAGGTCGGCGTGGTGGTCACGCACATCAGCCATATCGAAACAGGCAACTCCGTGCCCAGCCTGAAAACGCTGATCGACATCATCAACGCACTGGACTGCTCGGCAGATGAACTGCTGTGCATCGAGATCAAAAAAGCAAAGCCGGTGTTCGACAGCTGGATGACCGAACAGCTTGCAGATTGCTCTGCCGATGAGGCAAAGATCATCAAAGAAACGGTGGTCAGCCTGAAAAAATCGCTCCGAAAAGTGTACGGAAAGTCCTCTAAATACAGATATGACTAAAACTTCAAAAAACTGAATGCCAGTTGGTAAGGTATTGAGCACCTGAAAGAGCACCAATAAACAGAATGAACCGCCCCAGTTTCCGTAATAGGAAGCCGGGGCGGTTTTTCTATGCAAAACTATATAGAAAAGTTTGCGGATGGACAATATTGGTGTCCAATCAACGCTTTATAATAAAAGCATCAAATGATTCAATTGAATCATTCCGAACGGAAAAAGGTTACGCATCCATTGAGATGGGAGGAAACATCATGAAAGAACGATTTGAAATCTATGATGGCAGTGCAGAAGCTAAAAAAGCCAAAGGAAAATCCAAAAATCTGAGCGGCTTTCATCCGCTGTTTACCGCATCTGCACGCAGAAGCATTGCGTTGGATTCCTTAAAGATCTGGCTACTGCTGGGGTTCATTGTGGGCGTGGTGACAGGTGTTGCAACCGGTTCCGGAGCGGTATCCGTCTTTTTGGGGCTTCTGATCGCCGCAGTAATCTATTTTGGCTTCCGGGATGATGTCTACAAAAAAGTATACGGCCCGGAGCATGACAGAGGCCAGCTGCCGTTGCCGGAAGGAATGAGCTGGGAGGAAGCCGTAGACCGAATCCGCCGTGGATTTGCCAACCCGGACGTTGAACAGGTCACAGATACTGCGGATGCCATGACCTTTTACAGCAAAAAGCGTGGTACTTATCAACTGAAAAACACAGCCGATGGTCTGAAAATGACCATCCTGACCAAACCGTCCAAAAGCAGTAAGAAAGAATATCTGTATGCAGTTTTCAGCAGCGTTCTGCTGTCGCAGGTGATCGCCATCCTGTACCCTGAAAAAATTTCTGCGGAGCAGGTGGAAGAAGAAAAGGCAGCGGTTCGGAAGCTGTTCGGCGCACACAAGATGCCTCTGGTCATTGAACTGGCGATTACAGCAGCATTTGTTGCATTCGCGGCGTATGTGCTCTATACCACGCTCTATTCGGATAGTGCCCGCTCCAAAGGTATCTCGGACAGCTATCTGAATGTGTTCCCGTCGGAAGCTACCGTGGGAGAAGTGCTGGATGACTTCTTTGCGGACGGCAAATGGGACAACTACGAGCAGAACGGCGTGACCTATGTCAGCTATACTGGCATCGGGCAGAATACGCAGACCGGTGAGAAGATCGTGATTGGCATTTATTTCAAGCTGAACAGCGATAAAACCTTTGGCATCGACCGGATGACATGGAACGGCGATACCATGAATACCTTGGAACAGCTTAGCGTGATCTCAGCTCTGAACGACAGCTACCGGGAATCTCACGGCCTTGCCAGCAGCAATGCGCTGGACAGTGCATTCGATGAACTGGAAAATGCACTGGATGATGCTCTTGCGGATTCATCTTCCAGCGTCAGCATGGCAGAACCTGAGAGCGAAACGGTGAGTGTTGCAGAAAGTACGGTATACGATGAACCGGAGGAGTATACACAAAATCAGACAGAGTCTGATAGCACTGGATATGAGATCCGCCAAAACAGTCTGGCTGAAGATATCTATATCTCTATTGGTGATTATACAAGTGGAAATATGACAGAAGAACAAAAAGCAGAGTTCCGGAGCTACGGAGAGAATACTTTTTATTCGGCATGGCAAGACGCAATGTATAGCGATGTATATCGGTGCTGGGGAAGATATGGCTATCTGGTTGCATGGGAACAGTTTGGCGATTATCTGGACTTTTACGAGGGCATTTTTGGAAGTGAACGCTTGAAGGATTATGATAGTATCTATAATAATGCGCCGACTGGAATGGAAACAGATGATGAGGCCGGATATTATGTAGATGAAGTTCTTGCTCTTGCAGAGAAGAATAATGCGGACATGATCTTCAACTAAGTAACGAGCAAGTGCATTAAAAATCAATAAGATTAAATCCAGCTGGATTCCTGCTGCGGAGTCCAACGGGATCCTTTTTGCCCCAAACGAAGAATACGGCTTACTGACAGTGGCTCATATACTGGATCAGGTCTTGCTTGTAAACCTTCCAGAGCTTTCCCATCTTGAAGGCAGGGATTTCGCCACTGTTCAGAAGACGCAGCAGCAGATTTCTGCCAACATGCGTAATTTCCATGACCTGCCGGAAGCTCAGGACATCAGGATAGTTGTCTAGCATTGAAAATCAACTCCATTCTTGTGATTCTGGTGAATTTTCGTTCTGTTTTGCACGGATCATTTTTTGTTCGCTCAAAGCCCTTGTACCCTTGTGCATAAGGGCGCACATGGAAATCTGCCGCATTGACGATCGTTCAGGATGCGGCAAGGGATAATTACATCGTTGATCTCTAATTTTTCCAAAGCCTTTGCGATTTTCATTTTATGATGTATCTTATCGGTCGGTTCCGGCTCATCCTGCGCTTCGATATACGCACGGACAAGTTCTTTGGTATCGTCATCAAGATTGCTCATTTGTACGGCTTTCAGGGCAGTTGGAACGTTATGCCACGAATGCTTGCCAAAATAATCGACGGCATAGCGATATAGAAAGAGCGGAATATCATCGCTGATTTTGTCAAAATAATGAAACAGCACATGATTTTCAAACCGGAACTTTGAAGATTTCGATTCCAATTTATCGTGCTCAAATTCTTTCAGACTGGGGCGCTTTAATAGAATTTCATATCGAACCAGATTTTTTGAGCGTTCCAAATCGTCTGGAGAAATCGGATAGCTCTCCTTTTCACAATTCAAGAGCTGCTGATCCTTGTCATAGAGTGCAAAATCGTACCACGTTTTTTCAAATTTACAGCTTCGGATCTCATTGTGCTGGTTATAGTGTAGTGCGCGACCTTTTCTGTACGGGTCAACGCTTCCTGCATAGCGAATAATTTTTACCATCAGCGAGGGATCGCATTTCACATAGAAGTCTTGTGTAATATCCAACCGATGCATTTTCCATTTAACAGAATCCTCAATTTTAAGGAGTCCAAGCTGATCCAATTCATCCAGAAATGCCTGCTCTTGCATGGCCAAACCTCCTGGCGATAAATCTGTTAAACTTAAACGAGATGGATCACCTGCGATCCGAGCGAGGTTCACACCAGATAACGTTATGTATCGCTTCTTAAAATCTGGATAATCTGCCAATGTGATGGTCAAACCGCCATCTTTTCTTTTATAAGAGTAGCCTTTTTTCGAGGAGCCATGATACGGAATCCGATAGTATTTTCCAGCGGATACCATTTTTTGAATTGCCATAAAAACTGTGCGTTTCGCTTCGCAATCGGTATACGTTCCATTCACTTCAAACGTATGAATGGAAGGTGCTAAAAGTGGGAGCTTCTTTGCCATTGTCATAAAAAACACCTCATTTTGTGATTTATCAGGATGTTATGAATCAAATAGAAATTGATCGGGAGGAACAACTACTATAAAAACGCATAGCATTCTATCTGGTGATTTATGACACTGTTATCCATAGATCGAAATCTAATAGGATGATAATAAACTGCTTTTTGGGATTTCTTATAGGGCGATTTGAGCAAAGGCAGCGTATTTTCGATCTCTGCCCTTCAATTTCATTGTGACAAATGGAAAAATCATTACAGACTGCAATAAATCCAGTTTCGACATTTGGGATGGTTTTCGTCCGATCAGACAGGGCTGGTTTTCTTTATCAAGAGCCAGCGGGCATTTTGTGTCTTGTTTTGTGAGTGGAAAGAAGGTACAATAATAGCAAATGACTCACATCTGCGAGGTGATACCATGCTGAACATCTACTTTGGAGATATGCCGGAGGCAGTCTACAATACTTCGGTCTATTTCAATTACACTTATGAGGATGAATGGCTGACTTCTGACTTTGCCAAAGAGGTCATCAAGAAAATTGATAAGTCCGATGTCAAAGGCCCTCATGCGGTGGAAAGCCCGGTTCTGGGTGTCATCTCGCCGGAAAAACTGTCCGGCGGCACGAAAACACTTTTGTTGATGGCAAACGACCCGGAAAAGGTATTCAATGCCTCAACTTGCGGTGACAACTGCGCACCCTTCATTCTGAAGCTGGCGAAAAAGAAGGATTTGACCATCAACCTGCGGCATCTCATGGACTTTGGTAAGAAAAAATTCCCGGTGGATGTGAAAGTCCTGAACACCGGTGATGTGGTGCACAGCATGGAAGAACTGATGCCGATTGCATTTCAGTTTGTGTGAGGCGATAGGATGAAGGGGAAACATAAAATCGAAGTCCGAAGCGGACGGGTCGTTTTCACGATTGAACTGGAACGGAACATTACGATCCTGCGAGGGGACAGTGCCACCGGCAAAACAACGCTGGTTGAAATGCTGCAAGCATACGAAACCTACGGCAGACAGAGCGGCGTGACGGTGAGTTGTGATAAACTGTGCCGGGTGCTGTCGGGTATCAACTGGGAGTTGCAGCTGAATGCGACTCATGACAGTATCGTGTTTGTGGATGAAGGCAGTACCTTTGTCTCAAGTCTGGATTTTGCCCGTGCGATCCAGCATTCGGACAACTACTATGTGCTGGTCACAAGAGAAGATCTGAGCACCTTGCCGTACAGTGTAAACGCCATTCTGGAACTGAAAAAGACCACCAGCCGCTTCAAACGGACTTATAACAAAGCGTACCCGGTCTATGATTCGTTGGCTGCCAGCAATGTGCAGATGGAACGTGTCGAAAAGCTGCTGACAGAGGATGCCAATTCCGGCCTCCAGCTTTTCAGCAAGGTTGGCGAAAAATACGGAATCGTCTGTATTTCAGCATCAGGCAAGGATAACATCAAACAGAAGATCTTCCCGATGAAATCCGAGAAGGTTCTGATAATTGCAGACGGTGCAGCGTTTGGCCCACAGATGAACGATATTTATCGCCTGATGCAGGAGGATAGCGCAAAGTTCAGCTTGTATTTGCCGGAATCGCTGGAATGGCTGCTCTTGAAAGCAGACTTGCTCGGACAGCCGGATATTCTTGAAATTCTGGAACACCCGGCAGATTTCATTGAGAGTAGCAAATTTTTCAGCTGGGAGCGGTTCTTCACCAACTTGCTGGAACAGCGAACGAAAGATGTTCCCTATATGCGATATGATAAGGCAAAACTGCCGGAATTCTATTTGCAGGAAGAAAATTTGGAGAAGATCATTGCGGAGATGGAGTAAGGCAAACTGAAAATCTTCAAATAACGTATCATCGCCACTCCCAATGCTCTGCAATTTTGGCACCCGCTCAGGTTACTATTAAAAATCGAGAGCGAAGTGATTTTGTGACGAATCTCCGTTAAAAAATCTTGAATAAAATGAAGCCCACTGTCAATTTTGACGGCGGGCTTCGTTTTGCTCATGTAAGGCGTGAAGCGGATTGAAAGTAGTTTGATGCAGTAGGAACATCACAGGTAAACCTCCACAGCGAGGTCGGACCATGCGGCGAGGCGGAACTGATGAGGCACCTTGTTTGCCTTGCAATACTTCTTAAAGTCAGGCGAAGCAGACGACTATGATGCGAGTGTTAAAAAGCCATTCGCAGAAATGCAAATGGCTGATAAAAAATATATTACTGACGCTGACGAATTTGCTGACGTGTTTCAAGGTTGTTTGTTACGTAACCTCTTTCACGCAATCCGCTGACAACTTCAGAGTAAATATCTGCTCCTTGAGGATCTTTTATTGTTATTATTAGGACGAACTCTTGCGCAGGAATCGTGATTTCATTACGTGGATTCATATCGATACGAATCTTCCACCCATTGCCAATTTGTATTCCTTTGCTTATCTTTCGATAATAGGATTTTATTGGGCTCCATTTAAACCCATTTTCAACCCTTGCTTTTTCGAACTTTTCGTCCCAGCTGTTTTCTAACGGAACGCATCCAGAAAATTTGAGATTTCCAGTATTGCTAATTCGATATACACCAAAGCTTACATCGATATTGGTGCGGCAATATTCCATTCCATATCGATCATCTAAAATGGGATTATATGCAAGAGTCATGCCAATTTCACCAAAGTATTTTCCGTCTCGAATAAGTGATTTTGGATATGGAAAATCATACATTTCCAAATGTGATCCCTGTGTTACTTTTTGCCTGAAAACAAGAGTCACCTCGTCCTCGCTACATTGAAGAATATCTTGGACAGAAACAGAAGGCATACCAAAACCATAATACTTAATATTATTTTGATTCTGCTCCAATAAATCGCGGGAATTCATTCGTGCGGAATGGATAAGCATTGCTTTGGCAAGCAAAATATCCTTTTCGGTCATCTCATCATAGATTGATGCGAATTTTTGAACGATACGCGGTGTTGAGTAACTTGTGCCATTTCCTTCTATAATGTTTCCGCGAACATCCATTCCTTTCATACCCAATCCGTCTATATGTAGCGTCTTGGAAAGGTTGCCTCCAAAATCAACAACATCGGGTTTTACGATATAGTTGGCTCCAGGACCTCTACGGCTAAATGGCGATGGTTGCATGGCCTTGACAATTGAATCATCTGAATCATAAAGGGCAATAGATCCAACGGTTATAGCGCGTACAGAATCTGCGGGTGAAATGATTCGATCTCGTTCGCCTACTGAAGATTGCGGCGGCCATTCTCTTAAAGGTAACGTGTTTAAATTTCCACTCGAAACGAAGATTTGTACTTGATATTTGTCTTGAATATAATCTAGGAAAATCCCCAAATCTGACATGGAGCCAGTGCAAATTTTGCTCTCAATTCCCAAGGAGAGATTCCATATTTTTGTTGCTCTGGCGTGCTTTTGCATAACATCTTCGATGATTTCCATCAGCTCTGCTTCACCAATTGAATCTGTTGGGCCAACTTCACTATCTCCGTTTGGTATAGCGATAACATCAACAAATGAAAATCTCTGCTTTTTAGAAGAATCAATCCCATTGAGCTCATTGCCAAATTGTATAGTTGAAGCTATGAATGTTGCATGGCTATGATTTTGATACGACTTGGAAACATACTCTTCTCTCGCAATAATATATGGTTTCAAAAAAATGTTATCGTCACTTATCCCGCCGTCGATAATTCCAATGGTGACATCGCTATCTAATGGGTCGTTATCTAATAATGTTTGCAGATTTATACTTGTGTGATTAGTTAATGGAAGCGAATACTCTTGGAAAAAATCAATAGACTTGACTCCATTTATTCCTGCAAGTTTAATGATATCATCATATGATTGCGCTTCTAACTTGATTAATTTGATTCTGTCTCCGTATGTTATTAATTCATGTTTATCGGAAAATCCAAATTCAGAAATTTTTCGCATAACATATTCGGTCAACTGAATATTATCAAAATCGTCATCAAAATCGAAGAGTTTTATTTTGATTCTTTTCCGCACTACGTCAAAATAACCCTCGCTTGAAATGCGGCTTAAATCAGTTGATATTTTTTCGCTTGCTGTTATAGGTTCTATGTCTGTAATAGCTGTCATGTTTGCACGGAATCGTTCTGATGGAGGATTTTGAATTAACTTCAAAGTATCTTCTATGCCTTTTTTACTTACTTTAATATAAATCTCGCCCAAATCTTCGTTTCCAATGATCGGACAATTGCGGCAAAAATCATTCGGTTTATGTGATTTAGCAATGGCCTCTGTTCTAACTGTTATTTTGCCGACAGCAGGAATCAAATCGCTTTCTTGAAATACACTTTCATAGTAGGACAAAATGCCTTCAAGCTTTTCGGTCATAGCATCCTGAAGTTCTTGCGTAACATCACAAAAAAATTTTATATTGCCTCCGCCTTGATTCTTTTGTGTGTCAGAAGCTTTTTGCAGAACTAACTTGATTGGCAAATTTTTTTCGCCCATTATTCGTTAGCCTCCTTTACCAATTTAGAAATAGTTGTTTTTGAACTTCCTAATATGTCAGCGATTACTTGTAGGCTAAAAACCTTCTCATTACATTCTCTTAAAAATTTTGCTTTGGCTTTTAATATGTTTTTTTCACTACTGCAATTTTGAGGAATGATATCATTGAAAGAAAAAAGTGCTTCATAGAAATCTATCTTTTTGACGGGTGACTCATTTATTACAGCGTTGCGGATTGCCTTAAGAATAATTTCTTCGATGTTTGCACCACTTAGTCCGATAAATGCGGTGGCTAATTCATGCTTTTCTTTTGCTGAAAGGTTATGATTGCCCCTGGAAAACAAATCTATCATTTCTGTAATGGCGTCTATATCCGGAAGTTCGATTTTAAGTTTATACTCAAATCTTCGCCAAACAGCGTTATCTAACAGTTTTTCGTGATTTGTTGCAGCTACAAGCAAACTGTCGTTGCTCATCGCATCAACATTTTGTAACAAGCTGTTTACGACACGTTTCAATTCTCCGAGTTCGTTGTTATCGTCACGTGCTTTTGCGATGGCATCAAATTCATCAAGGAAAAGAACGCAGGGCATTTTTTGAGCAAACTCAAAAAGTGTGCGAATATTTTTTGCGGTTGTACCGAGATATGAGGAAATAAGACTATCTAATCTAGCAATCAATAGTGGAAGATTTAATTCACGAGCGATTAAATACGCACACTGCGTTTTACCACAGCCTGGAGGACCGTATAATATCAATGTGTTTGAGACGCCGATTCCAAGTGAGTTGAGTTTGTCAGCATTTTTATAGTTCAAAATAAATGATTTGAGATTTTCGGAATTTTGCTTTGAAAGTATGACAGCGGTATTGTTATCATCTGGATAAATGATATCCGCCAGTACTGCGCGGGATTCAGAATCAACGGGAATGGGGAGTTCTTTTTTAGTCCCCATTGAGGATAGAGTAGCTGCATTTTGAACAGATAGCAGCTTGCTAAATTTGTTTGCTGCACGGGTCTCATTATCTTCTTCAAGCTTTGAAATTAATTGTTTTGTATAATTTACTACCTTTGCTTGGTCGTGTTTTAATGCACCTTCGACTATTTTTCCTATTTCAATAGAATATTTCATTGGAAATCCTCCTGTCTCTAGTTTATTGTATCAAAACGAATCCTGAAAGTCAAGAACGATTCGACGAATATAGGAACGAAATCAATATATAGGAAACGAACGTGCTTGATTGAGGAACGAAGCTTAAAAAATGCTGCGCGGTGGAGGAGGACGAGCCCTAGTAGAAATGGATTTTTGGCATTTTACGATAGCTACAGTTTCCGTTAGTGTAAAGAGAAAGCGCTTATTCCGGCTTGATGGTTCCTTTATTTTATAGATTTAATCGCCCATGGAGAAGCAAACCGGCTATGCGGATCAGAAGTAGACATTGATGATTACATCTTCCCGTTGTTTTTTGCAGAGATAACAGCCTGTTGTCTTTCGGTAGGCTTCGGCCTCGTCAAACAGGATGGTAAATGACATAAACGGCGAGAAGCTATCACTTGGGTCATATGCTGTGAAGTTTGACAGATATGACGCGATTATTCTCAAAGTCCTGCCGGAGTATTGCTTTGCACAGATTGCTATCAAAAAAGTCCGCAAGTGATTGCGTGAGCACTTGCACCAATAGAGCATCAAAGCCAGATAGCTTTCATAAAAAGAAGTTGAAGGGCTTTTTGTGTCTTGTTTTGCTAGCACAAAGAGGGTACAATAAGAGAAAGAAAAGCAAAGCAACGAGCAAGGGGTGAAAAGATGCTGAACATCTACTTTGGAGATATGCCGGAGGCCGTCTACAATACTTCGGTCTATTTTAACTACACCTACGAGGATGAATGGCTGACTTCGGACTTTGCCAAAGAGGTCATCAAGAAGATCGACAAATCTGATGTCAAAGGCCCTCATGCAGTGGAAAGTCCGGTTCTGGGAGTCATCTCGCCGGAAAAACTGTCTGGTGGAGCCAAAACGCTGCTGTTGATGGCGAATGAGCCGGATAAGGTGTTCAATGCATCCACCTGCTGCGATAAATGCGCTCCGTTCATTCTGAAACTGGCGAAAAAGAAAGATTTGACCATCAACCTGCGGCATCTCATGGATTTTGGTAAGAAAGAATTCCCGGTGGATGTGAAAGCCCTGAACACCGGTGATGTGGTGCATAGCATGGAAGAACTGATGCCGATTGCATTTCAGTTTGTGTGACAGCTGAAAATGAGTTTTTTGACGAATTGAAATGAAATTCTGAGATTGATGTTTTTCGATTGCTATGGTAAAATAAAGAGAATAAAGCACATGACGGCTGAAAAGACTTGTTGCCATTCGGAGGAAAGAAGGCTGAAAGATGCATTTTAAACGTACAGAAATCCAAAATTTCAAGAGCATTGAAAAAATGAGCTTGAATTTTTCTTCGGGTGTTAATCTGCTGATTGGCGACAACGGCGTTGGCAAAACGACGGTATTGGAGGCATTGGCACTTTCGGTTCAGACTTACTTCAGTCGGATGAATGACATCACGAAAAAGGGGATTACCCAAAAGGATGTCCGTTTTACCAGTAGCCTTGTTGGTGATGCTTCTCAGCATCGGATGTACTATACACCAACAACGATCAAAAGCACGGTTGAGCTTGGTGGAGTTGAGTATTCGAGTGAAATATCCAGAGAGGATGAAACGAATGCTACTCGTACAAAGTATGCAGGCAAGGAACTTGCGACTGCGGGCAGAGAGCTTCTTAATTCTCAGACGGAAATTCTTCCAGTGATTTGTTATTTCAGCATATCGCGTGTTGTAGATACGCAAAAAGTATCTACGAGTTCAGTGGGAAAGAACAAGTTAAATGACCGCAGATGTGGTTATATGGACTGCTTGAATGCGACGCTTGATCGAAAGGCTCTTACAGACTGGGCCTTTAAGATGGCAATGGCAGAATATAAAAAAGGAATGCCGATTGCTGAATATGAGGCGTTCAAAAAAGCGGTCGGCACCTTTATGCAGAAGATGAATGACCTGGATGAGATTCCGCTGGTGGAGTATACGCGCGATTTTGAGGATATTACCTATACCGAAAATGGAAAAACGATGCTGGTCAATTATCTGAGTGCAGGCTATCAATCTCTTCTGTGGATGCTGATGGAGATTTCGTTCCGTATTGCGCTACTGAACCCGGAAATGTCTGATTACAGTCAGGCTGAGGGAATCGTATTGATTGACGAAATCGATATGCACCTTCATCCGAGATGGCAATGGAAGATTCTGGACGCATTGCTCAGCTCTTTCCCGAAAGTTCAGTTTATCGCAGCAACGCATTCGCCAATCATTATTTCGTCCTTTAGGGATGCAAAGCTATTGTCCATAGGGCAAAATGGCGTAGAAGAGCTCAGCGGAGCGTATGCCTACTCGATTGATGATGTTGTGGCGTACAAGCAGGGAAGCTCTGGCATTCCGCAGGAGCTTTGGCAACGAAAGAAAGAATTTGAAGATGCATTCTACCAGAGAGATAAGCAAAATTCGCAAAAGGCACTGGATGGGATGAAAGAGCTTTTTGGCGAAGATAATACAGAAGTGAAGCGCGCAGAAGCGAAAATGCGGATGAGAAAGAACTGGAACTGAAATGATCTACGTTAAAAAGAGTTCATGTCCAGAAGATATTCAGAAAGACTTTGATCTCCAAAAAGCAAAACCTGAATGGAATGATATACCAGAAGAACCCAATAAGGAACAGGCCAGAATACTGAGAGAGGAATTTTTTGACAAGCTCAATAAGGACCAACTCAGAGATACTCTTATAAAAGAACAACACGGACTGTGCGTATATTGTATGTCCCGCATAGAGAATACAGCGGAAAGCACAGTGATAGAGCATTGGTATCCTCTGAGTAAGAGCAAGGAAAAGGCTCTCCAATACGAAAATCTGTTCGCTTCGTGCTACGGCGGCCAAAAAGAGACCGTGAAGGGAGTACATAGAATCTGCTGTTGCGATGCTAAGAAACATGATGCGTCTATTAAAGTTGACCCACGCAATGAGCGGATGATGGAAAATATTATATACTATTCGGATGGACGGATTGATTTCTCGGAAGGCTATGCAACCGCTAAAATCCGGAATACGCTTCGTGGAGACTTGTGGTATCATCTTGGACTGAACGGCAGTGTCAAAAATGATGGAGCCATGCTGGCAGATACCACGACAGAACTCGTGAAGAAGCGGAAGGATGCGTATGAAGCGGCAGAGGATATGCTGATGGTTCTGGATGAGGATAATGAATTATCTCCGGAAAGAGTGGAAGAAATCATTGCCGATATGCAAGCTCAGGATATCTGGGACGAGTACATAGGCGTGACAATGTTTGTTCTTCGGCAGGGAATTTGATAAAATGACGTATCATCGTTACTTCGAACGCTCTGTAATTTTGGCACCCGCCCAGGCTGCGATCAAGTCTCCCCGCAAGGTTTTGCGTGAGCGCTTGAAAAAGCACAAATAATGCGAGCGAACCGCCCCGGTTTCCGTAACAGGAGATCGGGGCGGTTTTTGTGTCATTTGCTGAATCTGAAGGATCCGCTTGTAAAGTTGGGAAAAAAGGTGTAATATTGGTGTACAGAGATTTAGAACAATGCGTGATATGTAATACCTCTGTGATCTGCATCAGCGGATGTGCTCCGAATGCTTGATAGGGAGCAACACTTTCCCCGCCTTGCGGGGGTAACAGCCGGAAAACGGTAGACATCAAAAAAACTGAAAAAACCATGAAAAAAGCAGCAAACATCCGCTTTATAGGACTTTTTGTGTGCTATTCTATCCTCAGAGAAACCCCGATGATGCGGAAAAAGCGATTTTCCTGACTGCAGTGGAGGTGGAACAGGATGAGACGACGAACGCTTTCTTACGAGGTACAGCTGTTTGCAGGCAAAACAGACCCGGTGAACAGCGGTTTCTGGCTGCCGCTCTGGATGCACCTGAGGGATACGGCGGGTATTATGGTGTATCTGGTGCAGAAGTGGCTGCCGGAAAGCGTCCGTCAACACATCGGATTGGACGAGGACCAGCTGACACAGACCGCCTGCTTTCTGGGGTGGGTGCATGATATTGGTAAATTGAGCGGCTGTTTTGCCGGGCCTATTATGGAACTTCTGCCGGAGCGCAGACAGCACCTGGAAAAATACACAACGCTCCGGTACCGGGAACAGAACCGCAAGTATTCACGTCACGCGCTGGCGAGTGAGGCCATTTTGCGGTGGCTGAAATGCCCCAATGGGCTTGCATCGGTAGCAGGAGCGCACCATGGCAAGCCACAAACCGTGAAGGACGTATTTGACCAGCTGGGCGATGAGGAAGAAGAAGGTTGCTGGGAATCTAACTACTGGCCCGAGGGCGAGCAAAAATTCTGGGAGAGCTGCTGGCGGGAACTGTTTGACTACGCCTTGCAGGAAAGCGGCTTTTCCAGCGTGGACGAGCTGCCGCAGCTGACCATCCCGGCTGAGATCCTGCTGACCGGCCTGCTCATCATGGCGGACTGGGTCGCCAGCAATACCCGGTATTTTCCGCTCATCCCTGTGGAAGAGGTGGGCAGCGATACCCTGTATCCCACCCGTGTCGATCGGGCGTGGGAAGCGCTGGACCTGACCTCTCCGTGGGAGGTGCAGTCGGATGTGACGGAACCGGGGGCGTTTACGGAACGGTTCGGCTTTCCGCCCAACGAAGTCCAGCGGGCCATGCTGGAAGCTGTCAGCCAGGCCCAGGAGCCGGGGATGTTCATTCTGGAAGCACAGATGGGCGTGGGCAAGACGGAGGCCGCGCTGGGTGCGGCAGAGATTTTAGCCAGGCACGGCGGCGAGGGCGGCATCTTCTTTGGTCTGCCCACTCAGGCCACCGCCAATGGTATCTTTGGGCGGCTGCTGGCATGGGCCGAAAAGCAGCCGGATGGGCTGGAGCACTCCATCAAGCTGGCCCACGGTATGGCCGAACTGAACGAGGCCTACCTCCGATTGCAGCAGGACACGGTGCGGGTGGAGGAGGATCTGGAAGCGGACCCCGATGCCGACCCGGAGAGCCGGGTGATGGTGCATCAGTGGTTCCGCGGCAATAAGCAGGGGCTGCTGGCTGATTTTGTCATTGGCACGGTGGATCAGCTGCTGATGGCGGCGTTACAGCAAAAACATGTGATGCTGCGCCACCTTGGCCTTGCGGGCAAGGTGGTGGTCATTGACGAGTGCCACGCCTACGATGCCTATATGAACTGCTATCTTGACCGGGCGCTGACCTGGCTGGGCCGGTACAAAGTGCCGGTGATCCTGCTTTCCGCTACCCTGCCCGCCAAGCGCCGGGTCGAGCTGGTCAGGGCCTACCTGAATGGAAGAACCGCTCCGGACGGCTTATGGCAGACCTGCCGGGGCTATCCGCTGCTGACCTGGACAGAAGGAAAACAGGTGGAGCAGACGACTATCCCACTGGAAACCGAACCACGCAGAGTGGAGACATTCCCGCTGACCGAGGAACAGCTGACTGACACTCTGCGCAGTGCCTTGCGGGAGGGCGGCTGTGCGGGAGTGATCGTCAATACCGTGAAAAAGGCGCAGGCCATTGCGGCCCGTCTGCGGGCAGAACTGCCGGAATTTGAAGTGATCGTGTTCCATGCACAATTCCTAATGCTCGACCGTGCCGCCAAAGAAGAGGCGCTGATGGAGCGCATCGGAAAGCACTCCACCCCGGAACAGCGGGATAAGCTCATTGTGGTGGGCACGCAGGTGCTCGAGCAATCCCTTGATATCGATCTGGATTTTCTGGTCACAGAGCTCTGCCCCATGGATCTGCTTTTACAGCGCATCGGACGGCTGCACCGCCACGAGGGGCGGGCTCGTCCCCGGCCGGTGGCGCAGGCCCGCTGTGCCGTGCTGGACACCGGAACGGAGGATTTCGACGAGGGCAGCAAGGCGGTTTACGGGGAATGGCTGCTCTGGCGCACCCGCAAGTTCCTGCCCGCCGCCATCACCCTGCCCCATGACATTGCCCCGCTGGTGCAGGATGTCTATGGCTGGGAGCCCGACCCTCTGCCCGCCAGCCCGCAGAGCACTGCGGCCCGGGCGGAGTACGAAAAGGCCCAACAAATCAAAATGGGCAAGGCGAAGACTTTTACCATCCTGCCGCCGGAAGAGCACAGGAAGCGCCCTTCCCGGAATACGCTGGACAATTGGATGGATGATGTGGGTGCTGTCAGTGACAACGGTGCCCGCGCGGCGGTGCGTGACGGCGACCCTTCCATTGACGTGCTGGTCCTGATGCGGGATGCGGCGGGAAATGTCCGCTTCCTGCCCGATGAAACGGGGCATCCCGGTGCCTGTGTGCCCACGGACGAGCCGCCTCAGCCGGAGATGGCGCTTCAAATTGCACGGCAGAAGCTGCGCCTGCCCGGATATTTCAGCAAGCGGTGGTCGGTGGAACAGACCATCGATGCACTGGAAGCCCGGAACCGGGAAGTGTTCGGGCTGTGGCAGCAGTCGCCGCTGCTGCGGGGAGAACTGATCTTACTGCTGGATGACCACCTGACCGCACAGCTTGCCGGGCGGGTGCTGCAATACGACCGTGAAAACGGTCTGACTTACCGGAAGGAGGAAGAGAATGAAGCAAATTGAGTATAATTTGCTGGAGGAACGCTGGGTGCGGGTGCGCGGGCAGGACTACACCGTGCAGGAAGTCTCTCTGCCGGATGCCCTGCTGCACGCCCACGAATACCGCGACCTGGCCGGAGAACTGCCCACCCAGGATGCCGCCATGCTGCGGCTGCTGCTGGCGGTTCTGCACACGGTGTTTTCCCGGGTGGATGAAAACGGTACTCCAGCCCCCTTTGAGGAAACGGACGATGCCCTGACCCGCTGGGAGGAGCTGTACCGGCTGGGGCATTTTCCGGAAGCGCCCATCCGGGCCTATCTGGAGCAGTGGCGTGACCGCTTCTGGCTTTTCCACCCGGAACGCCCCTTCTGGCAGGTGCCGGAAGCGAAGATCGGAAGCCCATTCCGGGCCAAAAAATTGAACGGTGAAATCTTTGAAAGCGAAAATAAGGACAGCTTGTTTTCTGCCTATTCAGGCGAAGCAAAAGAGCGGCTGACCTATCCACAGGCGGCAAGATGGCTTGTTTTTTTGAATAATTACGACGATACTGCGGCAAAGAAAAAGGCAAAGGATAGAACGCTGCCTTCTATGGGGCCGGGCTGGCTGGGCAGACTGGGCGTAGTCTATGTAAAAGGAGCAAACCTGTTTGATACTCTGATGCGAAATCTGATGTTCTTGCGGGACGGTGGAAAGCTCTGGGAAGAGGGTGCTCCCTGTTGGGAGATGGATACAGCCCGGACAGAGGAACGCACAGTAGTACCCTGCCCGGATAACTTTGCTGAACTGATGACGATGCAATACCGAAGAATTTTGCTGAAGCGTCAGGAAGGCTGGGTGACAGGTTGTACTGTGCTTGGTGGAGATTTCTTTGATTCAACGAATGCATTTGCCGAACCGATGACGCTCTGGAATAAAAAAGAAGAGAGCAAAAATAACCCACAATACTATTACCCGCGTGTGCATAGTATGAGCAAACAACTTTGGCGAGAGTTTTCGGCTCTGACTGGAACCAATAGCCATGTTCCCGGAGTGATCTGGTGGAATACCTTACTGCAAAACGAGAAGATACTGAGCAGAAAAGAGCATTTACAGATATGTGCGCTTGGTGTGGAATATGGCAAGATGAGCAACTCCATGACAGACTGTTATACGGATCAGCTTTCTATGGAACTGGCTTTGCTAAATGAATTGGGCCGTGCATGGCAATCTCGAGTAGAGGCTGAGGTGGAAAACTGCGAGCGGGCTGCGCAATCTGTCGGCCGCCTTGCGTGGGAGCTCTCCCTTGCGGCGGGAGATAAGAACGATACGACCGTGGAATCCGCCCGCACCCAGTTCTATTTTACCATCGATCAGCCGTTCCGGCTTTGGCTGCAAAGCATTGACCCCGAAACGGACAAGCTGGACGAAAAAGCCGATGAATGGCAGGAGAAAGCCCGCAAACTGGCCGCAGAGCTGGGCCGCCAGATGGTGGAGCGGGCCGGGAATGCCGCCTTTGTGGGCCATAGGGTCGAGGTGAAAACAGGCGGTAAAAAGGACGAAAAGAAAACCGTTCTGTATACGGCCCCCAAGGCCTACAACAGCTTCCTGTACAATCTGCGGAAGCTCTACCCGAAGAAAGAAGGAGGAACAGCATGATAACGGATGCGATCCATGATTATGTGGTCAGACAGCTGAGCGGGCTGTGGAACCTGCCCAAACCCCAGCGGCGTGCCCGGCTGGCAGAGCTGCGCCGGGGCGTTGGGCATCAGCCCGGCGACCTGCCGGCGCTGTGGGGCAGCTTCCTGCAGGAACTGCCCAAAGAGCTCTGGGGCAGGGAAACGGCGGCAGGGGAGTGCCGGGAGCCATCGGAAGCCGAGTGGGCGGTCTACCTTGCCCTGACTCTCTACGCCCTGCACCAGCAGGGAGAAGAGAATGTTTCCATGAATGAAAAGGGCTGCACGCTGGGCAGGGCGGTGCGCCTGCTGGCCCAGAATTCCGCAGCTGCCGCGCAGGACTGGACCGAGAGCAGCGTCCTGCGCCGGTTCAACGCACTGGCCACAGCGGATTCCATGCCCGAGGTGTCCCACTACCTCCGGGGGATGGTGCAGCTGTTCCGGGGAAATGAACCGAAGCTGAAACTGGATTACCCACGGCTGGCTGTGGAGCTGTACCGGTTCCAGCTCCCGGATCAGGCAGCCAATGTCCGCCTGCAGTGGGGCCGGGACCTCTACCAGATGAATGCCGACACACCTGAAACCGAAAAAAAGGAGAATTGAAATGGATACCAAGCGTCTGTATGTTGATTTTCATGTGCTGCAAACGGTGCCGCCCAGCTGTGTGAACCGCGACGATACCGGCAGCCCCAAGACGGCTGTCTATGGCGGTGCCACCCGCGCCCGGGTATCCTCTCAGGCGTGGAAGCACGCGATCCGAGAGATGTTCAAAGATGAGTACATGCTGAATGCCGAAGATATCGGCAGCCGAACCAAAAAGATTGCAGAGGTGGTGGAAAAGCAGATCAAACTGCTTGCACCGGATGCGGACGCAGCTAAACTGGCAAAGAAAGTAGTCAAAAACACAGGGTTTAAGGTGGACGAGAAGAGCGGAGAGGACAAACTTAAGACATTGTTCTTTTTGAGCGAGGCCCAGGCCAAAGCATTGGCTGAATTGGCGATTGCAGATTGCAATGACCCGAAGCAGTATAAAGATGCACTGGGGACGGCTCCTTCGGTAGATATGGCGTTGTTCGGAAGAATGGTGGCAGATGCGCCTTCCCTGAATTACGATGCCGCCGCTCAGGTGGCCCACAGCATCTCCACCCATGCCGTACAGAACGAGTTTGATTACTTCACCGCTGTGGATGACTGTGCCCCGGAGGATTCGGCAGGCGCGGGCCATCTGGGCACGGTGGAGTACAACTCTTCCACCCTGTATCGCTATGCCACCGTCAACATGGTGGAACTGGTACACCTGCTGGGGGCTGAAAAGGCAGCCCAGGCTGTCCGGGTGTTCGGCGAAGCCTTCATCCGCTCCATGCCCACCGGAAAGCAGAACAGCTTTGCCAACCGCACCCTGCCGGATGCTGTCTATGTCACCCTGCGGGAAGATCAGCCTGTGAACCTCTGCGGTGCCTTTGAAAAGCCGGTGCGCAAGAGCCCCGAGGGCTATGCGGAACCCTCCAAGACGGCGCTGAAGCAGTATGCGCAGCAGGTGTATGCCTGCTATGCGGATGCTCCGGCCCAGAGCTTTGCTGTGGGCATCGGGCTGGACGAGCTGGCCCCGGCCATGCCCCTGAACCAGATGCTCACCGCGCTGGAACGTGCCGTAAAGGAGAAGCTGCCCGGAAATGAGGTGTGACCATGGCAACGCTGTTGCTTCGGCTGGCCGCGCCCCTGCAATCGTGGGGTGCGGATTCCAAATTTGAGACCCGCAAAACGAACCGGGAACCTACCAAAAGCGGTGTCATTGGCCTGTTGGCAGCGGCTCTGGGCCTGCGCCGGGACGATGCCGCAGGCCTTGCCCGGCTGAACGGCCTGCACTTTGCCGTCCGGGCAGACCGGGAGGGCAGCCTGCTGGTGGATTTCCACACCGCCAACCGGCTGAGTGAGCGCCAGCAGAAAGAAAACCGAGAAAAAGGGAAAAAGCCGGAAGCTCCCTATGTGACCTACCGCCATTACCTGCAGGATGCAGTTTTTCTGGTGGGGCTGGAAAGCGAGGACACCGCCCTGCTACAGGAGCTGGAAACGGCCCTGAAACATCCGGTCTACCCGCTGTATCTGGGGCGGCGTTCCTGCCCGCCCACCCTGCCGCTCTGCCTTGGTATCCGGGCCGGGAAACTGCTGGATACCCTGCGGGCCGAACCGCTGCTGGTGAAACAGAGGAATGGGGCCCCCTTGCGCATCGTGGCAGACGCGGACCCGGCGGATGCTGCTGCCGTGCCCCGGCGTGATCTGGCGGTGTCGTTCAGTCCCATCCACCGGCAGTACGGCTTCCGCCCGGTGCGGGAGTGGAACACAAACCCGCCGGAAATGCCCGGCGCGACCGAACATGACGCAATGGCAGAATTGAGGTGAGGAATCATGTATCTATCCCGCGCAGAACTTGACCCGACCCGCCGTGAGACCATGGTGGCGCTGATCTCGCCCCAAAAATTCCATGGTGCGGTGGAAAACGCTTTTGCCGGTGCGCGCCGCCGCAGGCTGTGGCGGCTGGATCAGCTGGGAGAAAAACTGTACCTGCTCCTGCTCAGTGAGGAACGGCCGGACCTGACCGCCCTGTGTGCGCAGTTCGGCACCGGTGCACCCCCGGAGACCCGACCCTATGACCCGCTGCTGGAACGGGTGACAGCGGGCAGCTGCTGGCAGTTCCGCCTGACTGCCAACCCCACCCGCAGCCAAAAAGACTCTGCCGACCATACGGCCCGGGGAACTCTGAAACCCTGCTATCTCGAGGTGGAGCAGGAGGAATGGCTGTGGGCGCAGGCCGCAAAGCACGGCTTTGCCGTCTCGGAGGGGTCGTTCGCAGTGACCCGGAAGCAGACCTATCACTTCAAGAAAAACGGCACCCGGCCTGTTACCCTGCTGGCTGTGACCTACGAGGGCATTCTGCAGGTGACGGACCCGGAGGCCTTCAAGGCCCTGCTGTGCGAGGGCGTTGGCCGGGGCAAGGCCTATGGCCTTGGCCTGATGACCATTATCCACAGGGGAGGAGACCATGGCTGAGATGCCGGGCTTTTCCCCGCCCATGCGGGGGTGATCCCCGGCAGAAGTATTTGTCCTCGAAATACATCGTCTTTTCTCCGCCCATGCGGGGGTGATCCCGGATACTTTACCAGCAAATGGCTGGCAGACCTCTTTTCCCCGCCTACGCGGGGGTGATCCTCCACCCAGCCGCCGCCAACCTCGATGGGGATACTTTTCCCCGCCTACGCGGGGGTGATCCTGTGATCTATGCGCCCAAAATCGGCGA
>ERZ1034723.215-NODE-215-length-34017-cov-18.299128_pt1 | contig 34017 bp, 20 predicted proteins | sample MGYA00520637_ERZ1034723 | MGnify/ENA primary metagenome ERZ1034723 (study PRJEB33766, sample SAMN09781719) | gut metagenome | biome: gut microbiome | host: Homo sapiens | place: Madagascar | study: EMG produced TPA metagenomics assembly of the PRJNA485056 data... | reverse complement strand
CAGCTTATGAGTGGCGGTGGCATCATCATTGTGGCACAGACGGTAATTCCACAGCTTACCACTCTGTTCTCATAATTCATGGGCGGGATCATTGATAAGATTACTGAATTCATAAAGGAACTGTTGCAGGGGTGGGTTCTGACCAACTTTGAAACCATGTTTACCGATGTTAATGACAAGGTAGGCACGATTGCAGGGGAGGTCAGCAAAACTCCCAGCACTTGGAACTCCGGTATTTTTGACATGATAAAAACCCTGTCCGATAACGTGATGATTCCCATAGCGGGAATGATCATCAGTTTTGTACTCGTCTACGAGCTTATTTCCATGGTTATTGACAAGAATAATCTGCATGACTTCAATACGGCAATTTTTATCCGTTTTTTTATGAAAGCGTGTATTGCAGTCATGCTTCTTAGCAAGACTTTTGACATTGTAATGGCGGTATTTGATGTGGGAAGCCACATCGTCAATTCTGCCGCCGCAGCAATCAGCGGGGAAACCAGTATTGATGTTTCAAGTACGCTGCAGACGATGTTCAATGAGCAGTTTTCGGAAATGAGCATAGGAGAGCTGTTGGGACTTGGAATGGAGACCATGATCGTCAGTTTATGTATGAAAATCATGTCAGTCCTTATCACCGTCATTCTTTATGGGCGAATGATTGAAATATATCTTTATGTATCAGTAGCACCTGTTCCCTGTGCAACCGTAACCAATCGGGAATGGGGAACGATAGGAACTAATTATTTTAAGGGACTTTGTGCATTGGCATTTCAGGGCTTTTTTATGATGGTGTGCGTTGCTATCTATGCGGTGCTGGTGGCAGGTGTGGCAGTAGCCGACAACCTGCATACCGCACTCTGGTCAGTGGCGGCATATACCGTTATCCTATGTTTTTCACTTTTTAAGACAGGCTCCCTGTCTAAATCTATCTGGAATGCACATTAAAGGAGGAACGAAATGGCAATATCCGTGCAGGTGCCAAAGGATTTGTCCGGTATCAAGACAAAAGTGGCACTGAACTTGACAAAGAGACAGATCATTTGTTTCAGCGGTGCGGCAGTAGCCGGGATACCCTTGTATTTTTTAACTAAGGGACTGATCGGAACATCAGCCGCATCACTTCTTATGATGGGAGCAATGCTTCCGTTCTTCTTTTTTGCAATGTATGAGAAAAACGGGTTCCCGGCGGAGAAGATTTTGTATTTTATGCTCCGGCAGAAGATACTCACACCGGGCATAAGACCATACCGGTCGGAAAATTTATACAAGCAGTTGGAAGAAAAAGAAAAATTACGAAGGGAGGTTCGTTATCTTGAAGAAAAAGCAAAAGGCAGAACCGGAAAGTCGCAGAAAAAGCAGTTATAAGGGCAATAGCAGGAATAACAGCAAAAGCGGTGGTCTTACCTTTTCAGAGAAGAAGCGTCTTATACAGTTGAAACATATTTTATCGGGAAAGAGCAATGAGAAAGAAAAGCCGACTACCGCACAAAGGACGATTACTTTTGAAAAGATGTTCCGGGACGGTATCTGTCAGGTCAGTCACCATTATTACACAAAGATGGTGGAATTTTTTGATATAAACTATTCGCTACTGGAAGTGGACGAACAGGCGGATATACTGGCACAGTACAGCAAGCTCATCAATTATTTTGATCCGTCTGTGAAGTTTGAACTGGTGCTTTTCAATAGGCAGGTCAACGAACAGATGCTTACGGAACAGTTTGACATTCCATGGCAGGAGGATGATTTTAACGATATTCGTGAAGAATACACGGAGATGTTAAAGAGACAGGCGGCAAAGGGAAACAATGGTATCATCAAATCAAAATATCTGATTTTTGGTGTAGAAAGCAATGGCTACAAGGAAGCCAAGAGCCGTCTTAACAACATTGAAAAAGATGTCATACGGAACTTAAACAACATAGGAACCCTTGCGAGGGGACTGGACGGAAAGGAAAGACTGCGCATCCTGCATGAATATTTTGACCAGGATACCATGGAGCCTTTCCGTTTTTCATTTAAGGACTTGGCAGAATCCGGCAAGTCGGTCAAGGACTATATTGCACCGCCGGGATTTGATTTCCGCTATCCGAACCGCTTCAAGTCGGGAAATATGTATGGCTGTGTGTCCTATCTGGATATTATCGCACCGAAGTTTACGGACGAGCTGATCAAGCAGCTTCTTGATATTGATGCCAACCTTACGATTTCCATGCACATGCAGACGGAAGATCCGGTAAAGGCAATCAAGAAGTTAAAAGCGGTCATTTCCAATATCCAGAAAATGAAGATTGAGGAGCAGAAAAAAGCAGTACGAAGCGGCTATGATATGGATATTTTACCGACGGATATTGTGACTTATGAAAAGGATACACTGGAGTTTTTAGACGATCTGAACACAAGCAATCAGAAGATGATCAACATGACATTTCTTATTACCTGTTATGGAAGAACAAAGAGGGAACTGGAGAGCCTGATGCAGAGGGTGTCAGGTATCATTCAGCAGGCAAACTGTGACCTGCGCTGTTTACAGTATTTGCAGGAGCAGGGACTTATGGCATCTGCGCCGATTGGTTGTAATGAAACGGGGATAGAACGTACTCTTGCCACGAAGAGTACCGCAATCTTAGTACCATTCTGCACGCAGGAGCTGTTCATGCCAGCTCCGGCAATCTATTACGGCTTAAATGCACTCAGCAACAACATGATCATGGCAGACAGGAAAAGGCTTCGTACACCAAACGGCGTGATACTTGGTACACCGGGAAGCGGAAAGAGTTTCAGCGCAAAGCGTGAGATTTTAAGCTGTTTTCTTATCACGAAGGACGATATTATCATCTGCGATCCGGAGGGCGAGTATTTTGCACTGGTGGCGGCACTGCATGGACAGGTGGTAAAACTTGCTACCAATTCCAAAGATTATTTGAACCCAATGGACATCCAGTTAAGCCATAAAGGTGATAAGGAAGCCTTAAAGCTGAAATCCGATTTTATCATTACGCTGTGTGACCTGATTGCAGGTGGCAAGGACGGTCTGGAGAATGATGAAAAAGGTATCATTGACGAGTGTATCCGTTATATTTACGATAAGTATTTTGAAAATCCGGTGCCGGAAAATATGCCGCTGCTGGAAGATTTATATGATGCCCTGTTAGCACACAAAAATCCAAAGGCGGAGCGTATCGCAAACAGCCTTGTGCTGTATGTGCATGGTTCCCAGAATTACTTCAACCACCATACCAACGTAGACAGCGGCAATCGTATCATGTGCTTTGACATCAGAGACTTGGGAAATCAGTTGAAAGAGCTGGGTATGTTAATCGTGCAGGATGCGGTTTGGAACAGGGTATCGCAGAATAGGGAGCGAAAGATTGCTACCCGTTATTACTGTGATGAGTTCCACCTTCTTCTGAAGGAGAAGCAGACAGCTATTTATTCCGTGGAAATCTGGAAGCGTTTCAGAAAATGGGGCGGTATTCCGACAGGTTTGACGCAGAACGTGGGCGATTTTCTTCGTTCTGAGGAGATTGAAGGTATTTTGGGCAACAGCGATTTTGTGTATCTGTTAAATCAGAATGCCAAAGATCAGGCAATTCTCGCTGATAAACTGGGACTTTCTGATAAGCAGCTTTCCTATGTCACCAACTCCGAGCCGGGAAGTGGTCTGATACTGTTTGATAACGTGGTAATCCCGTTCGTGGATAAATACCCGACAGACACAAAGACGTACAGAATTATGAATACTAAGCCGGAGGAATCGGTGCAGAAGGAGGATGCAGTGTAAATGGCAGACAAGAGACAGAAAAAGCAGGCGGCAAAGGCATTTGGGAAAGAAGCATTTTCCAAGGATAAGGAAGTGACTGGAGCAAAGAATACAGAACACAGGCAGGATAACACCTTTTCTGTGGAAAACCAGTTTAGTGCCAGCGAGAAGCCTGTGAGCAATCTGCCAAGGGATGCGAACCATGGCAGTCGTACAAGAAATGCAACTTCTGGTCACAGCGTCCAGAAGTCGGAATTTGATACTGGGACAGAATTTCAGCAAGGCACTTCTACTGCGGCAATGAGGACAGAATATCGGAAAAATAGTAAGAAAAAGTATTACCGAGAGCAGAAACAGGACACTTCTGGTCACAACGTCCAGAAGTCGGAAGCCGAAGTGGAAAAGGCATTCTTGAAGGCAAACAGCTTCATGCAGGACGAGCAGAGGGATTTTGAAACATCTTCTGATAGCACGATTGAAAATAAGGTTCATGTCAGGGACACCTACCAACGGTCTGAGGAAAAAGGAAAGTATCACAATAGGCGTGTGCAGAGAGAACACGCACACAGAGAACGTGCAAAGTCGGAAGATACAAAGCAGTCCGATTATGGAGATTTTCAGACAAAGGATGCCACATTTTCGCAGGGGCAGACGGAAGAATTTACCGACAGAAAAGTACAGAAGGCTTTTGATAAGTCGGAAAAGAGCCGCCGAAAGTTGCAGAAAGCAAAGGATAAGATGCCGACAAAGCGGCAGTATGAGATGAAGCGTGTCTTTGATGAACAGACCGGAAAAGCAAAGTATGTTGTGGTTCCGGTGGATGTGGAGAAGCCATTTAAACCGGATGGACTGGGAAAGACTGCGGTTTACAAGCTCCAGACCGAAAATATGTATTTTGTGCATCGCAAGATTGCTGAGACAGAAAAGGATAATTCTGCGGTTGAGGGTGCACACAAGACGGAACAGCGAGCCGAGGATATTTACCACTATATGAAGTATCACCGCAAGAGCAAGGCACAGAGAAAGCGTGACCGCTTAGAGCGATTGCAGAAAAAACAGGTTACAGCGGATATGAAGTTGGAGTATGAGAAATTCATCAGTGAAAATCCACATCTAAAGGGCAACAGTCCAAAGAAGCAGTTGCAAAGGCAGCTACAGAAACAGCGTATCAAGCGTGAGTATGCCAAGGCAAGGCGGGCAGGAGCAGAAGCCAAGACTGCAAAGGAAACATTTACAAAGACAGCCAATGTCGCAACCAGGATTGTAAAGAAGTTACAGGAGATTGCCACGAAAAATAAAACACTCATTATCACAGTCGGTATTTTTGCACTTCTGCTTATTATGATCATGTCGGCATTATCAAGCTGTGGTTCCATGTTTACGGGAACGGTGACAACAACGATGGCAAGCACATATCTTAGCCTTCCGGCAGAGATTGATGCAGCAGATTTATCTTTTACAGAAAAGGAAATGGAGCTGCAAAACAAGATTGACCGGATTGAAACTGATTATCCGGGATACGATGAATACGATTATAACCTTGGTGCAATCGGGCATGATCCATATACGCTGATCAGTTATCTTTCCGCAGTCCATACAGAATTTACTGCCGCAGGGATGGAGAGTGAGATTCAGGAATTATTTGACGCCATGTATTCACTCACTACCGAGGAAGTGGAAGAAACACGGACAAGGACAGTCACAAAGACCGGAACCAGAACAGTAACAAATCAGGACGGGACTACCCGTACCGAGGAATACGAGTATGAGGAGGAAGAAGAATATACCGTAACAATTCTTCGTGTCACACTTACGGTCACAACGCTTGAGAGCATTGTTGCTGGACGCATGGACAGCGAACAGACGGAAATTTTTGGAGCTTATACGGAGACAAAGGGTGGCTTACAGGTCTTTGCTTCTCCGGTTGATTATTACTGGTATTACTATATCAGCAGTTATTATGGCTACCGGAAAAATCCAAACACCGGAGCCGAGGAGCTTCACAGGGGTGTGGATATAGCAGTGCCGACAGGAACGTTTGTATATGCGGCACATGATGGAACGGTAACAGAAGCAACTTACGATTCCTACTATGGGAATTATGTGGTGATTACGGACAGTAAGGGATATACCACAAAATATGCCCACATGGACAGCTTAAATGTGTCCGCAGGGCAGAGTGTAAAAAAAGGTGACAATATAGGCAAAAGCGGAAATACAGGAAGCAGTACCGGAAGCCACCTTCATATCGAATGTCTGTATAACGGGGAATATTATAACCCGTTATTTTATTTTGAAGCAGGAGAACAGACCATTTATGGAGAAACAACGGGTGGCACCGGAGGGGGAACCGGCAATGTGATACCGCCGGAATCCTATGATGATGCAACCGTACAGACGCTTATGCGTGAAGCAAACAGGTATCTGGGAATGCCATATACTTTTGGCGGCACAGCTCCGGCTAGTTTTGACTGTTCCGGTTTTGTATGCTGGGTATTTTCAAACAGTGGCGTACATAACCTGCCAAGAACCACAGCACAGGGCATTTATGACCAGTGTACTCCGGTATCAGCGGCAGATGCAAAGGCAGGGGACATTATCTTTTTTACCGGAACCTATAATGCAGGACGTCCGGTTACACACGTTGGTATTTACTGTGGAAACGGTACGATGGTGCATTGTGGTGATCCAATTCAGTACACATCAATCAATACCTCTTACTGGCAGAGCCATTTCTACGGCTTTGGAAGATTGAATTAGTGAAGGAGGAAGAAACATTGTCAGTAGAGCGAATCAATTCACAGCTTAAAAAGGTCAGGGAGCAGATAGCACAGCTACAGGAAAAGGAAAAAGACCTTGCAGAGCAGAAACAGATGGCGGAGGATGCCGAAGCCATGAAGATCATTCGGAAATATAAAATTTCATCTGAGCGTTTGCAGATGCTTAATAAGCTCAGTGAGGATGAAGTCAGAAATTTATTACAGAAACGAGAACAGGAAAAGGAGGGTTCGACCAATGGAAAAGAAGAAGTTATCCGTTAAGGCACTAATGTCCCTGATACTGTCGGCAATACTTTTTTGTATGCCGATTGGGGCATTTTTTGCAAACAGGGCAAATACAGTAGAGGTTTATGCGGAAGATAACGCAGAAGAAAAAACAGAGAGTGCAGAAAATACGGTTACATCTGGTAATGGCAGGGAAGAAGGTTCTGGAACAGACACCGGAGAGGGAAATACGGAAAATTCAACAGAAGGTACAACAGAAGGTTCATCTGAAGAAACTCAGCCTGTCGCAAAATGCACCTGCAAAGAAAAGTGCAGTCAGTATGCAGTAGATGAAGATTGTGAGGTGTGTGCAAAGGATTACAAGGAATGTGCCTATATCAATCCGAGCGTAAAAATCACAATCAATACACCTTCTGGGTGGCATAACGATACCACGAAAGTAACAGTCAAGGTGGAGGATACTATTGTATCCGGCAATTTTACCATTCAGACAGTAAAGGCAAAAGTCGGACAGAATGGAAGCTGGACAGACATTACCGAGGATATGTATATAGAGATTTCCGAGAACAGCACCATTTATGTGCAGGTCACAGACCAGAAGGGCAAGACCTACGAGAAAAACCGTTATATCAAGTGTTTTGATTTTACCAAGCCTACCTTAAATGCGGCAGTCAGCGACGGTCTTTTGAGCATTCAGGCACATGATACGGATTCCGGTATCAAGGCAATCTATGTCAATGGCTATGAGTTTACAGAGCATACGAATGGAGCCTTGAATATCCGTCTGCAACAGTTCGATGCAGGGTATCAGTATTTCACGATTTCTGCCATGGATAATGCAGGAAATACCTCTGAAATCTATAAAACAGCCAATCCGTATTACACCGATCCGGAGAATAAGGACAGCAGTGAAAAAGATCCGGCACAGCAGCTTCCGGTGGATGCGTCGGCAACCAAGCCAAGCTCTGCAACCGCACAGGTCACAGAGCATACAAAAACGGATGTGAATGGAAATACAGTTTCCAAGACAGGCAGTGGAACAACTTCAAGCAGTTCCGCAACAGCAAAGCAGTCTCCAAGTACGGGAGATACTTCCAAGGATGCAGACCAGAGCAGTGACAGCCAAACCACAGAAAAAGGCAAGGAATTTTACACAATCCAGACTGCATCAGAAAAGGTATTTTATCTTGTGATTGATCGTGATGGGGAAGATGAAAAGGTGTATTTCCTTACAGAAGTCAGTGAAAACGACCTGTTAAATACCACAACGGATAACAGCGAGACACTTCCGAAAAATTCAGCGGCATTGGAATCTGCAATCCCTACCAAAGACAGCGCATTATCAAACAATAATGCTGATACCACAGGAGATAAAACACAGGGAGCAGAAAGTGTTGAGGACAGCACCGAAGATAGCACGGAAGATACAAGTGAGCCGAAAGAGGATACCGCAAAAGCAGATGGTTCCGGCTTTACATATATTTTAATGGGCATTGCTGCGGTAGCTGTGATCGGAGTGGTATATGTTGTGAAATCCAAGAAGAAAAAGGAAAACTTCATTGATGAGGATGAAGATGAGGACGAGCTTGACGAGGACTACGATTATGATGACGAGGAAGAAACCGAGCAGGATTCCGACGAAGCATTCATAAATGGTGGTGATGATATAGAATCAGTAGACACAGACGAGAATGATAATGAAGATAACAACAACGAGAATGATGAAGAAAATGGGGAGGAATAGAGATGGAGCTTGTAATTGCAGAGAAGCCGAGTGTGGCACAGAGCATTGCGGCAGTTCTTGGTGCCACACAGCGTAAGGACGGATATTTGGAAGGCAATGAGTATCTGGTATCATGGTGTGTGGGACATTTGGTAGAACTGGCACAGCCGGAAAGCTATGAGGAAGCATGGAAGAAATGGAGCTATGAGAGCCTTCCAATCATTCCGCAGGAATGGCAGCATGAAGTGAAAAGTGATACAAAAGCACAGTATCAGATTTTGAAAAAGCTCATGCATGATGACAGGGTAGATGCCGTTGTATGTGCTACCGATGCCGGAAGGGAGGGTGAGCTGATCTTTCGCCTGACCTACAACATGGCAGGGTGCAGAAAACCGATGAAGCGGTTATGGATTTCTTCCATGGAGGAAAGTGCTATCTGTGACGGTTTCCATAATCTTCGCCCAGGCAGCGACTATGATAACTTGTATCATTCAGCATTATGCAGGCAGGAAGCAGACTGGCTTGTGGGTATCAATGGAACAAGACTTTTTACGGTATTATATGGCGGTAAGGCATTGAAGGTTGGCAGAGTGCAGACACCGACACTTGCCATGCTGGTGGATCGTGAAAGTAAAATCATGAATTTCAAGAAAGAAGCCTATTATATGGCTCACATCATGGAAAATGGTCTGGATGCGGTATCAGAGCATATCAGTGATAAAACGGAAGCAGAGAGGATTGCAGGAGCCTGTGAAAACGGACAGGCTCTTGTCACTTCCGTGGTAAAGGAAGAAAAGTGGGTAGCACCGCCGAAGCTCTATGACCTTACAACACTCCAGAGGGATGCAAACCGTCTGTTTGGTTTTACTGCCAAGCAGACATTGGAATATACGCAGAGCCTTTATGAGAAAAAGTTAGTGACTTATCCAAGAACAGACAGCCAGTATCTTTCCGATGACATGGAAGGTACTGCAAAAAATGTGATCGAAGCGATTTTCAATTCTCTGTTATTTGAGCAGAATATCATGTTCAATCCAGATATTAAAAGAATTTTGAACAGCAAGAAAGTGACGGACCATCACGCAATCATTCCTACCATGGAGATCATCAAGCAGGACTTAAAGGCAATCCCGGAGAGCGAAATGAAGATACTTTCCCTTTGTGCAAACCGTCTGCTGTGTGCGACCGGGGAGAAGCACATTTATAATTCCACAAAGGCAGTGATTACCTGCAACAATACTGTATTTAAGGTATCTGGCAAGGAAGTGTGGAAAAATGGATGGAAGGAATTTGAGGATTTCTTCAAAAATTCCTATAAAACAGCAGAGGATAAATTGGATGCAGAGGAAGAAAAGAAGCTGCCGGATCTTCGTGAGGGCATGATGATTGCAGTGGAGCAGACAAAGGTTTCCGAGCATTTCACACAGCCGCCAAAACATTACACTGAGGACAGCCTGCTGTCCGCCATGGAGCGAGCCGGAGCAGAGGATATGGGCGATGAAGTGGAGAGAAAAGGACTTGGCACACCTGCCACCAGAGCTGACATTATTGAAAAACTGGTAAAAGACGGATTTGTCAAGCGTGAGAAAAAGCAGATGATCCCGACAGAGGACGGAATGAAGCTGATCACGATACTTCCAGATGTGGTAAAATCTCCGAAGCTGACCGCAGATTGGGAGAATGAACTAACTCTTGTATCGAAAGGAGAAGTTTCTGCAGAACAGTTTATGTCTGGCATTGAGGCTATGGTAACTGATCTTGTAAAGACCTATCACAGCGTAAGTAGTGAGCAGAAAGCCATGTTTGGCACAGAAAAGAGCAGACAGGAGGTGCTTGGCAAATGCCCAAAATGTGGTGCTGATGTAGTAAAAGGGAAATTTGGAGCGTACTGTACCGGAAAGTGCGGTATGAATGTCGGCAAGGCACTTGGGGTAACACTTTCAGATTCGCAGGTAAAGAGCCTGCTTCAAGGGAAAAAGATACTTGTAAAAGGTTTGAAGGGCAAGAAAGGCAGCTATGATGTGTACTTGATTCCGGAGAGTATAGAGGATTTTTCCTACACGAAGGACGGTAAAGAAATCAAGGGATTTCAGTATAAATTTAAGATGGAATTTCCGCAGAAGAAAGTAAGTATGGGAAAATAAAAGTAGTAGTGGTATAGTTGTAAGAGATAATGTACCGTCTGATAATTGGAATTTAAGTTAGACGAAATTCTACAAACATGGAGAGGTTATTGAATGAGAAAAGAACAAATAGATTATAATGAACTGGAAAAATTGGTAGATGCTTGGATTCCTCAATTGTTAAACAAAGAAATTCCAAGATATTCTTTTATTTTTCACTGTAATTGTGCATATGTTGATGCTGTGATTGAAACAGGCAGTTTTTTTAGTTCATCAGAATCTACAGAAAGACATTTAGTGTTTGCTCTAAATTATTTAACACATTTGGCATATAAGTATTTACAAGAAGAAGACATTTTTATTTATGAAGTGGATAATTTACTATATGGATATGCATATAGCTTATTAATGGAAGCATATAAATATGCTGAATTGTGTGACATTTTTCCTAAAGCACATAATAATAAAGCCTTCTTTTTAAAAGGCGATGGTAAAATTATTGTGAATGAAGAAGAATTATATAGAGAAAGTATGCAACAATATGAATATTATTTGTTACGAAAACCTCTTCATTACATTTTACAATATGGATGTGGTAGAACTGCCAAAGCTGATATAATACAACGTCAGAGAATAATTCTTGAGTTGTTTGATAGCTATTGGAATGAGAATGTATGGAATGTTGATTATGAACCTTATTCTGCTATAGAGGGTGGTGGTTTAAGAGATTATTTAATGCTTACAGCTGCTAAGCGATATATTCTATTATATGATGCAGATTTTAAAGTGCGTTCATTAAGATGGACAGAACTATTGATTTGTTTTTCAAAGATAGGAGCAACGCAAATACGAACGATGATTCCGACTGATAATGATGGATTTTATGAACAAGCGCTTGAGGACTGTATTTATAAACCATTAGGAAATGGAAATTATCCAAAAGCAAGTTTGGCTGATGCACCAATAGTTAGGACAAAAGACGGATGTATGTTCGGCAATCCATTTTTATTACTTTTTAATAATTCTGTTGATACTCAGTTTTTAAACTATTTGAGGCGACATGACAATAAACGATTTTTAAAAATTAAAGATAAAATTAAAGAACGTTGTATTCCAGAAGTTGAGTCATGGATGGATAGACGATTAAAGAAGGTAAAAAGAATAGCAAATTTTGAATTAAAAATTCCTGGTACAAAAAATAAGAGAGAACTTGATTTACTTATTTCTGATTCCATTGGAAATGCTTTGTATATAGAATTTAAGCATTTTTATCTTCCAGAGTCATATTCTGAAAAGCGTAATTTGGATAGTGAGTTGAGAAAAGCACAGAAAAAAATGAAAGATCAACTTTATGCAATAAAAGAAAACAGTGAAGAAGTAATGTATTTGCTAAAATCAAACTGTAAGATTAATAGAATTAATGGATTGATAGTTTCATATTTATATACAGGAACAGATGTTTGTGTTTCTGATGAGTATCCGATAGTTAGTCTTTTGACGGTTAAAGAAGCTATTGAGAATGCGGAGAGTGTAAAAGCAATATATGATTTTTGCCAAAAAAGTGAAAAAAAGTATGCCAATATTCCACTGGTAACAAAGAACGTTATTATGGAGTATGCAAATATGAAATGGGAATTACCAAAGAAAGTATTTGATCCTATATTTGAAAAAAAGGCAAATGAGTATATTTATGGTCAGGTAGTAAAAGAGATAGATGCAGGAATCGCTTTGAAAAGAGTGAGATACAAGGAATTAAATTTAAATTCTATAATAAAAAATGCAAATGACATGTAAGGTTGACATAAGCAAAGATGAAAAAGTGAATACAGAATAAATCAATAATAACACGATATATAGAAAAAGCAGTCTGCATAGGCTGCTTTTTCTGTTATCTGAAAAAGGAAGGAGAACTGTGTGAGAAAATATGATTTTATATCGGCTCTGGCAAAAGAGACAGCAGCCGAGGTTGTCAAAAATCGTGAGGAATGGATGAGATACCTTACCACAGCAGCAAGATTATATAAATATCCATTCCGGGAACAGCTTTTAATCTATGCACAAAGACCGGATGCAACAGCGTGTGCTTCCATAGAGCTGTGGAATGAGCGTATGCATTGCTGGGTAAACAAAGGTGCAAAAGGTATTGCACTTTTGGACGAGGACGAAACACATGGAAAGCGCCTGAAATATGTATTTGATGTTTCTGATGTCCATGCGGCAAGGAGAATCGGACGCTATCCGGAACTTTGGGAATTGCATGAGGAACATAAGGAAGATGTCATCAAGCGTCTGGAGCAGACCTATGGTGCCACAGATGATAAGAAGCTGTTTGAAGAAAGACTTATGGAGATAGCTGAGAGGATTGCGGCAGATTATTATGAGGAATTGTTGCCGGATTTGCAGTACATGATCGAGGGCAGCTTTTTAGAGGGACTGGATGAGCAAAATATCGGTATCCGTTTAAGAGATACTTTATCGGAGAGTATTTCTTTTACACTTTTATCTGCCTGTGGTGCAGATATGGAGGAGTATGGTTCGGAGTTTGCGTTTGATTTTATCCATGAGTTTAATTCCATGGACACCCTTGCAGTACTTGGAGATGCAGCCAATGAGCTTGCAAAACCGGTACTTTTAGAGATTGGAAGAACCATAAGGGCATATAACAGAAGCCACGAACAGGAACAAACAGAAAATTTAACACAGAAAGGACTTGCAAATACTCCTGAACTATACTACAATGCGTTAAAGCGTGAAAGCGAGAGCGGACATGAGGAATATATTGACAACAATCAAAATAGCGTAGAAAGGGGCAATAGCAATGAATCTGACATACGAGAAGAACGGGGATTATCTGATCCCGACATTACAGGCGGACATTCAGCCGGAGGGAACGGTAACGAAGTACGGAATGATGAGGAAGAGTTATCTGAAGGAGAACCACAGGGGCGTGTACTCAGCGTTTCTTCTGAAAGGGACACTGAAAGAACACCTGCTGACGATCCAGAAGCAGGCAGAGGAGAGAATGGAGAAGCTGACAAGCCAGATGGCGGTAGCCGAGGGAGTGACCGAACAGCTCAAGGAAGCCGATCAGATGCTCTGGGTAGCAAAGATGAACAACATTCAGAGCAGAGCCGAGGAAGTGGTATTGAGCGAGCTGGTATACAGCCTGTAACAGATACACCGCTCCGGGGAGACACACCGGAACCCACATTTACACAACTCAGCCTGTTTCCTTCTTTTGAGGAGCAGGTCGGAACAGTCGCAGCAGCGGAAGCAAGTATGAAATATACCATGCCCGCTGCTTTTTCTTTGCCGCAGAATGAGCTTGAAACCATTCTTCGCAGTGGCGGAGGAAAACAGCACAGCAGAAAGCGAATTTTTGCAAAGTATACCGAGGGCAGAAATGCCGAGCAGATGGTAGATTTTCTGAAAAATGAGTACGGACAGACCGGAAAAGGCTTTGAAATCAATGGAAATCCGGTGTCGGTGTGGTTTGATGAACATGGCATGAGTGTCGGCTATGGAACACAGGCAAAGGAAACACCAATCGTTACCATGAACTGGGAAGATGTGGAGAGCTATATCCGCTCTATGATTGAAAATGGCACTTATATGAGTGTCAGCGAAGCATTTCTTGTAGATACGCAGGAGAGAAATCGTGTTGCTAATCAGATATTTTTCTTTCTTCGGGATGGCATGGATGAAATGCCGGAGGAGCTTGGCTTAAAAGCCGGAAATTATCCGGAGAGTGAAGCAAAGCTCATGGAACTTCTTTCTACCCATGAGGGCAGGGAACAGATTAAAAATATCTTGGAAGATGCTGCAGAGCGTCTTGCGTCTGGTGAAGCCACGCTAAAATGGCGGCATGTAAAATTACCGGAATATCTGTTATCAGAGATCGCAGACCTTGGCAGAGAGAGACTGGAGTTCCCATTGCCGGATGAGGTGGAGGTTAAGCAGGAAGATTTTATTACACAGGATGAAATCGACTATGCACTTGGCAGAGGAAGCGGCTATGAGCATGGAGCTTTCCGTATCTATGAGTATTTCATGGAAGGGCATGACCAGAAGGAAGCGGTAGCCTTTCTGAAAAAAGAATATGGCATCGGTGGCGGTTCCGGTGGACTGCCGGGCAATGATGATTCCCATAATGAACATGACGGAAAAGGTATCCGGCTGGAAAAGGGAAGTTATGGCAATCCGTATGCAAAGGTGCTTTTGAACTGGAATGTTGTGGAGAAAAGGCTTCGTGAGCTGATCAAAGAGGATAAATATTTATCTCCACAGGGGAAAGAGAATTATAAGGCATACAAAGAGGAACAGGCAGAGAAAGCGAGACAACGTGGGCTTTCCCGTCTGGAGCATGGACAACGGCTTGAATGTAAGAAGGACATCGAAGCCCTGATTGCTGAGAAATTCAACGGTTTTGTGCTTCCGAGGAATACCGCAGATGAAATCGTCGATAAATATGGCATTGACTGTGTGGAATTTGTCCTTGCAAATACCGTCACGCATTTTGATTATGATGGTCGTTTTTCACGGAACAATAAGGACTGGGCAAAGGACATTGTTGCGGAAAATGAGTGGGAGAACAACGATCTGATTCTAAGCTCACATCCGGCAGTGCTAGACGGATTTACCAATCAGGCGAGAAGATATATCAATGTGCTTCGGGAAAAAGAAAAGGAAGCACAGCAAAAGATTACGATTGATGGATATGAGTGTGCTCTGGTTGATCAGTGGGGCAGTGAGGAAGAAAAATATCTGCTTGGAAATAACATTGCGGATAACAGCTTTTATTATGCACAGGTCAATGGGAAAACCTTTGAATATGACCATAAGCCGGAGCGTAGCGAGGTAGAGGACGATTATATCAATGCCATTGCAGAGGAAGATATTGACCGACACGAAGCAGAGGTGTTTTCAAGGTTTGAGGGGACGGATGGTATCGCAGAGCCGGATGAAACTGAGCCACAACAAGAATTTTCACAAGAGGAATCGCAGAAATTATCATGGCATGTGGTACATGATGCAGATGATGAATATGGCAATCCGACACAGTGGAGTGCAACCTTATCAGAGGGAATATTCCTTTGGATTGATAAGGAAGTGGACGGATATGCTATTTATGATACGGCAGACACCACCCGTCCGGCATTGGAGACATTTTCGACTTTGCAGGAAGCAATGGATTGGGGGAATGAGCTAGCAGAAAGTGGCAGGGAAGCAGAAGCGGAGTTTTCTGACGAAAAGGAACAGAATGTTGTTACAAAACATACAGAAGATGAACTGGACAGTATAGATACGCAGTCTGCCCGTGAGCGTCTGGAGAATGGTGAAGCAGACCGACAGACAGAGGAAATGCTGTCACAGGTGCTTACAGGAGACTGGGAACCGATTACTCTTCCTTCACAGGAAAAAAATAAACCAGTACCGGATAAAAGCAACGTTGTCAATTTCCATATCAGCGATGACCGCTTGGGCGAAGGCTCTCCAAAAGAGAAATTCCAGAGAAATGTTGCAGCAATCAAGCTGTTGGAGCAGATCGAGGGCGAAAACCGTTATGCTACACCGCAGGAACAGCAGATTTTATCCCAGTATGTCGGCTGGGGTGGTCTTGCTGATGCCTTTGACGAGAGCAAATCAAACTGGTCAGCGGAATACCAGCAGTTAAAGGAACTGTTATCACCAGAGGAGTACCGCATGGCAAGGGAGAGTACCTTGAATGCCCATTACACAAGTCCGGTCATTATCCGTCAGATGTATGAAACATTGGAGAAAATGGGATTTTCCAAAGGAAACATACTGGAGCCTTCCATGGGCATCGGCAACTTTTTCGGTATGATGCCGGATTCCATGAAAGAGAGCAGACTGTACGGAGTGGAGCTTGACAGCATTACCGGACGCATTGCAAGGCAGCTTTATCCGCAGGCAGATGTGCAGATCAAAGGTTTTGAAAAGACTGAATATCCCAATGATTTCTTTGATGTGGCAATCGGAAATGTGCCTTTTGGTCAGTATAAGGTGGCAGATAAGCAGTATGATAAAAACAATTTCCTGATCCATGATTATTTCTTTGCAAAGACATTGGATAAAGTGCGTCCCGGTGGTGTGGTTGCTTTTATCACAAGCAAGGGAACCATGGATAAGGCAAGTCCGGAGGTCAGAAGATACCTTGCACAGCGTGCAGACCTGCTAGGTGCGGTGAGACTTCCGAATACCGCATTTAAGGCAAATGCAGGAACAGAAGTGACTTCGGATATATTATTTTTCCAGAAGCGTGACCGCATGGTGGAGCGTGAGCCGGACTGGGTACATCTGGGAGAGGATGCAGATGGCATTGCAATGAACGCTTACTTTGTAGAGCACCCGGAGCAGATTGTAGGAAAGATGGAAATGGTATCCGGTCCTTATGGCATGGAAAGCACCTGCAGGGCAGATGACAGCAGACCTTTTGCGGAGCAGTTATCGGAAGCACTTCAAAACATTACAGGACAGATTGATACGATTGACCTTGATGAGGAGCTTGCGGATGACATGAGCAGGCAGAGTATTCCGGCAGATCCGTCCGTCAAGAATTTCAGCTATACCGTAGTCGATAATGAGGTATATTACCGTGAAAACTCTGTCATGAAGCCGGTGGAAGTATCGGACACCGCAAAAGAGCGTATCAAGGGCATGGTGGCAATCCGTAACTGTACGCAGGAGCTGATTGATATGCAGCTTGAGGAATATTCCGATGCGGCAATCAAGGAAAAACAGGCGGAATTAAACACATTATACGATTCCTTCTCGAAAAAATATGGTCTGATCAATTCACAGACGAATAAGAGAGCCTTTAATCAGGACAGCAGTTATTGTCTGCTGTGTTCTTTGGAAAAACTCGATGATGAGGGCAACTTCAAGGGAAAAGCAGATATGTTCACGAAGCGTACCATTAAAAGGGCAGAGGTTGTCACAAGCGTGGATACCGCAAGTGAAGCATTGGCAGTATCTTTAGCAGAGAAAGCTAAAATCGACCTTGATTTTATGGGAGAGCTTACCGGAAAAGATAAGGATACACTTACAGAGGAGCTTCGTGGTATCATTTTTCAGAACCCGCTTACCGATGTCTGGGAGACAGCAGACCAGTATCTAAGTGGCAATGTGCGTGAGAAACTTGCCATAGCAACCACTTATGTGGAAAATCATCCGGAATATGCTCCAAATGTGCAGGCTCTTACTCAGGTACAGCCGAGGGAGCTGGACGCATCGGAGATTGAGGTACGTATTGGTGCCACATGGATTGAACCAAAGTATATCAATGATTTTATGCGTGACATCTTCCAGACACCGGAACATTTATTCCGCAGGGATACGATAGGTGTGCAGTTTTCGGGTGTAACCGGAGAGTGGAATGTAAAGGGAAAAAATGCGGACTATGGCAATACGCTTGTCAACATGACATACGGTACAAGCCGGGTAAATGCCTATAAGATACTGGAAGATTCCCTGAACCTCAAAGATACGAGAGTATATGACACCATTGAGGAGGATGGAAAGGAAAAGAGAGTCCTCAATAAAAAGGAAACCATGATTGCAAGCCAGAAGCAGGAAGCAATAAGGGAGGCATTTAAGGACTGGGTATTCCGTGATCCGGAACGCAGGCAGACACTTGTGGCAAAATATAATGAGCTTTTCAATTCCACCAGACCAAGAGAATATGACGGTTCGCATCTGAAATTTCCGGGCATGACACCGGATATTGAATTAAAGCCGCATCAGAAAAATGCGGTTGCCCATGTGCTGTATGGAGATAATACCCTGCTTGCGCATTGCGTCGGTGCCGGAAAGACCTTTGAAATGACAGCGGCAGCAATGGAAAGCAAGCGTCTGGGATTATGCCAGAAGTCCTTATTTGTAGTGCCGAACCACCTGACTGAACAATGGGCAAGTGATTTCCTTCGGTTATATCCCGGAGCAAATATCCTTGCAGCAACGAAAAAGGATTTTGAACCTGCCAACCGTAAGAAATTTTGTTCCCGTATTGCCACAGGCGATTATGATGCCGTTATCATCGGGCATAGCCAGTTTGAAAAAATCCCGTTATCACAGGAAAGACAGGCGGCAACCATTGAAAGGCAGATTGATGAGATTGAGCTTGCCATTGAACAGGCGAAAAAAGATAATGGGGAGCGTTATACCATTAAGCAGATGGAAAAATCAAGGAAAGCATTGCAGGTGCGTCTTGACAAATTAAATGACCAGAGCCGGAAAGATAATGTCGTGACCTTTGAGCAGTTGGGGGTAGACAGGCTGTTTGTGGATGAGAGCCACAATTACAAGAACCTGTTCCTTTACACGAAAATGAGGAATGTGGCAGGTATCGCACAGACAGAAGCACAGAAGTCCTCGGATATGTTTGCCAAGTGCCAGTATCTTGATGAGATCACAGGCGGAAAGGGTGTGACCTTTGCAACCGGAACACCGATTTCCAACAGCATGACGGAGCTTTACACAAATATGCGGTATCTCCAGTATGGAACACTTCAGAAGCTGGGACTGGGACATTTTGATGCATGGGCGGCTTCTTTCGGGGAAACACAGACTGCCATAGAGCTTGCACCGGAAGGAACCGGATACCGGGCAAAGACAAGATTTGCGAAGTTTTTCAATCTGCCGGAGCTGATTGCTCTTTTCAAGGAGAGTGCGGACATTCAGACACCGGATATGTTAAAACTTCCTGTGCCGGAAGCAAAGTATGAAAATGTGGTGCTAAAGCCGAGTGAATTTCAGAAAGAAATGGTGGCTTCTCTTGCGGAACGTGCCGAAGCAGTCCGGGACAGACAGGTGCAGCCTTACGAGGACAATATGCTAAAAATCACGAATGACGGAAGAAAGCTGGCACTTGACCAGAGGCTGCTCAACGATATGCTGCCGGATGAGGAAAATTCCAAAGCGGCAACCTGTGTGGAGAAAGCTTACGAGATATGGCAGGATACCAAAGAGCAGAAGTCAGCACAGTTGATCTTCTGCGACCTTTCCACACCGAAGGGCGATGGCACTTTCAATGTGTATGAGGATGTAAAAAATAAGCTCATGGAAAAAGGAGTGCCGGAGCAGGAAATCGCATTTATCCATGATGCGAATACAGAACTTAGAAAAGCGGAGATGTTTGCAAAAGTAAGAAGCGGACAGGTTCGTTTTTTATTAGGTTCCACAGCAAAAATGGGAGCCGGTACGAATGTACAGGACAGATTGATTGCACTGCATCATCTGGATGTGCCTTGGCGTCCTTCTGATATTGAACAGCAGGAGGGAAGAATCTTACGACAGGGCAACCAGAATGATAAGGTCAAGATATTTCGTTATGTTACGGAAGGTACGTTTGACAGTTATTCGTGGCAGCTCATTGAGAATAAGCAGAAATTCATCGGACAGATTATGACCAGTAAATCTCCGGTACGAAGCTGTGAGGATGTGGATGAAGCGGCACTTTCCTATGCGGAGGTCAAGGCACTTGCCACAGGCAATCCCTATATAAAAGAAAAGATGGATCTCGATATTCAGGTATCAAAGCTGAAACTGATGAAGGCAAACCATACCAGTCAGAAGTACAGGCTGGAGGATAACATCACACAACATTATCCGCATCAGATCGCCATTTTCAAGGAGCGTATCGAAGGCTTTACCGCTGATATGGATAAATATGCGAAAAATAAGCCGGAGGATAAGGAGCAGTTCTTTATGCAGGTGGGTGGAAAATCATACACCGACAAAAAGGAAGCTGGAACTGCAATCATAGCCATGTGTAAGGAGATTAAAGGCATCAATGCCAGTGCGGATGTAGGTGAATATCTTGGATTTAAGCTGAATGTAACCTTTGATTCTTTTAACAATAAATTTGTGATGAATGTCAAAGGAGCCATGAGCCACCCGATGGAAGTCGGCTCTGATCCGCTTGGAAATATCACAAGAATCAACAATGTACTGGAAGCCATGCCTTCACAGCTTGAGGAAGCACAGATGAAGCTATCCAATGTGAAACATCAGCTTGAAACAGCAAAAGCAGAGGTAGACAAGCCATTTCCACAGGAAGCAGAACTTGCCGAGAAACTGGAGCGTCTGGCAGAGCTTAATTCTTTACTCAACATGGATGAAAAGGGCGATGATGCGATTGGCATGGATGACGAAGCCACGGAACCGGAAAAACCACAGGAAGATGTGAAAAAAGTGGATAACCGGGAGGAAGTGGTTGCGGATATGCCAATCAAGCAGAGCAATTTGGAAAAAGCAGCACCAGAAGGAGAACGCAGACTTGCAGACCGACCGGCAGAACGGCATTCATTGCAAGAAAAACTCGCAGCAATGAAGGCAAGGGTGTCCGGGACACCTGCAGGAAGGGATGCAGTGGATAAGGCAAAGGGGAAAGATCAGATTTTATAAAAAAAGTTTTATTCCCAACTTTATTCCCAACCTGTCAGCACTATTCGGGTTGGGAATAAAAGCAGGATTATTAAAAATGTTATAGCAGTTGATGTAAAGGCAGTCAGTGGTGGCTGCCTTTTATCGTACAAAATGGAGGTCATTTATGGCAGAAAATAATACAGAAAAACAGCGTGTGCAGGAGCTTACGGATAAACTGGAGCAGGGATTGCAGGATTTATTCAACAGTGACAGTTACTGCAATTATCTTAGAACGATGTCAAAATTTCATAATTACAGTTTTAACAACACGCTCTTAATTGCGATGCAAAAGCCTGACGCTACGTTAGTGGCCGGATACAAGGCTTGGCAGAAAAATTTTGAGCGTCATGTAAATAAAGGGGAAAAGGCAATCCGTATCCTTGCACCTGCACCCTATAAAATCAAAGAGGAGAGGGACAAGATTGATCCGGTCACACAAGAACTTTTACTTGATAAAGAAGGAAATCCGCAGAAAGAGGAAGTCGAGATAACAATTCCGGCATTCCGGGCAGTATCCGTTTTTGACCTATCTCAGACGGACGGAAAGCCGATACCGGAACTTGCGGCAAAGGAGCTTCTTTCAGATGTGGAAGGGTATCAGGATATGATTCGTGCAGTAGAAGCCATTTCACCAGTACCGATTGAACTGGAGGAGATAGCCGGAGATTCCAAAGGCTATTATGATAGGGAAGCAAAGCGGATTGCGGTACAGGAAAACATGAGCGAGAGCCAGACCTTAAAGACAATGATCCATGAGGTGGTTCACTCCAAGCTGCATAGCAAGGAAGTGGAGCAGGATGAGCAGATGAAAAAAGACCGCAATACCAAAGAAGTGGAAGCTGAGAGCATAGCTTATACAGTATGTCAGCATTTTGGTATAGATACCTCTGATTATTCTTTTGGGTATATTGCAGGTTGGAGCAGCGGAAGAGATACCAAAGAACTTAGATCTTCCATGGATACGATACGCAGGACAGCTTCGGAGTTGATTACCGGGATAGAGGAACAATTACAGGAATTACAAAGGAACAGGGAAGTATCACAGGAACAGACAAAGGAAAGTATTCTCCTCATACAGAATACTGACCTTTCAGAGTTCAGTCTGTTTGATGTATATGGCATGGACAGACCAGAACTGATGCAGGCATTGTCAGAAATGACAGACGATGACAAGTTGAGCATACAGGCATATTTGGAAAGCAGGGGTGCATGGACAACGGAAATCGGCAATCAGGATTCCAGAGAGTACGGAGAGTATCATCTGGATGTGCGTTATAACACGGATACAAATGAGCTGATTGATATGAAGGAGAGAAAGGCGGTCTATGATAAGGCAATGGAGCCGATCAATGCCGATGATGTGGTTGTTAAGTTCGCTTCCATTTTTGAAAGCGAATGGGAGGTTTTGAAAATCACAAATATGTTAAGGGATGATGTCGGAAAAATGCTTAAAGATATGGCTTCTCTTGATGAAAAAGAATGGGATGGCAATTACCTTTCATATATGGAAAAACAGGGAGCGGAAATTACATTACTTGCGTCCAGTAGTAAGGGATTAAATGGAAATCTGCCGGACTTTTGGGATTATGAATACGATTTTGATGCAGGTCTGACGGATGCGGAGGAATTGTCTGTCATGCAACAGGCAGAGCATATCATTAACCGGTTGGAGCATGGACAGCCTGCCTTTTCCGATGATGAAAGAAATCTGATTGTGAATTATGCGTATAAGCTGGGGGATATGGAGAAAACAAGGGAGCTTGCAGAACATATCTATGCACAGGAAGTGGATGGAAATCAGGATGTCGCATTAGCAATGATTGATGCACAGGCAGAAATCGACGCACTTCCGGATAGCATGGTCAGCATATCCGAAATGCAGGAATATGGCTATACGTGGAATGAAATGCTTCCGTTGACGCAGGAGAGAGCATTGGAACAGTTCGATGGTGACTTGCCTGTGTATCTTCTGCATACGGATGGTTCAGAGACTACCGTATCCGACAGAAAACAGATTATGGAACATGACGGGATGTGCGGAATAGAAAAAGGGGACTGGCAGAATGAACGGAAACTTCGCATGATGCAGGAAGAATTATCAGAGAGTGATTCCAACAGGGAAGCACAGCTTTTGTATGGAAATACCGATAAATATGGAATTTTCCAGTTAAAGGATGATCCGGAACTGGATAAGTTCCGTTTTGAGGGAACGGAAAGCCTGAAGCGTATGGGAATAACCAAAGACAATTTTGATGCGGTATTGCCGGAAAATTATAAACTGGTGTATTTGGGCGAATTGTCAGAATTGCAGGGACAGACGCAATCGGAAACACTGGAAGCAATCTATACAAAGTTCAATATTGACCATCCGGCAGATTACAAGGCACATTCCCTGTCGGTCAGCGATATTGTGGTATTACATGAGAACGGGGAAAACACCGCACACTTTGTAGATTCTTTTGGATTTACAGAACTGCCGAAGTTCATGCTGACACTGGAGGGCAAAGAGAATGAGATAGAGACGGAGCTTGCGGTTCATATCGCAGACCGTTATATCCTCATGCATGAATGTGATGAGGGATACGATTACTCCATTCTGAATGAGCAGTATCATTTACTGGATGGCGGTGTCTACGATAACCCGGATATTACCATTCAAAGAGCAATGGATATGGCAATTGCAGACCTGAAAGAACCACGCTTTTCAGCGGTTACAGAGCAGTATTATCGTGATGAGTATTTGCAGGGTGAAGTATATGCGGGTTCAGAGGTTGAGATTGTAGATTACGAGAAGCTTTCAAAAAAAGCGGAGGAAGCGGAACGGGCAGACTTGGAAGCAAAGCAGGCAGAATTTAGAGAGAACAATCCGGATGTGGTTGCAGATTTCCGGGCAAAGACAGAAGAATTGTTTCATAGTCTGGACGGACAGAGCGCAGAGGATATAGAAAAGACGGTATATGCTTATGTGCAGTCGCAGATTGACGAGTACGGTCTGGATGCAGAAATTGTGGATGTGGTAGTAGCCGGGAGCCGGTGCAGAGGTATTGAAAAGGAAAATTCGGACTTGGATGTGGTTGTGGAATACACCGGTTCCACCAGAGAAGATGACCTTTTCAATATGCTGCATGAGGACAGCATTTATATTGCAGGCATTCAGGTAGATATTAACCCGATTACAGAGGGAAAAACCGGAACGCTGGAGACATATCTGCCGGAGGTGGAAACTTATCTGCAGGAGAAGGCACAGCAGGAACAGATCAACAATCAGCTTGTCACGCAGGGGAAAGAAGTGATGCAGGAACAAAACACACTTGCATCAGAAGAAAAAGTGCTGTCTGAACTGGAAAAAGAACCTATGATTGAGCCGGAGACAGTCCATATCACATTTACAGTTGCGGAGTGTGGAGAATTTCATAATATGGGCGAATACCATGAGGGCATCGAAACGATTGAGGAAGCAATGAATCTCTATAATGCCATTGATCCTTCCCGTATGCATGGGATTCCTTCGATTGGTGTCAATATGCACATTGAGGGGACAGAAGAATGGGAAGATGAGCAGGTAGACATTGTAAGCGGCAAGTGCATTGATGTTGATTTCCTGAATTATACACCGGAGCTTCGTGATACTCCAAAGGTACAGGATGCAATTAAAAAGCTGATTGCGGCATATCCGGAGAAAGATGTAATTGATGTGGAGACAAAAGAGCAGAAGATACAGACACTTGCGGCAGAGCTTGACCAGTTATCTCAGGACATTGATCCGTATGGTTATGCCGACACCGTATCAGATAGAGAAGCACAGGTACTTATGATTGCAGATGATATAAGAAATGGCAACATTGAACCGCTTCAGGATTTCTTGCAGACTGCCATAGAGGAAGGGACGGACGAGGACAGCGAAAGACAGGCAAAAGAACTGCTTGCAAAGCTGGCTGAGTATAAACCTCTTGCCAAGATCGAGGAGATTGAGGAGCAGAATTATAACATGATTGATGACAGACTCAACAATGGCGTGGAGAAATTCAATCGTGAGGAAGAAAAGAAAGAACAGCAGGAAAAGCCACAGGCACGTTCTTCTCTAAAAGAGCGGCTTGCTGCCAAACAGAAAGAAGTGGCGCAGGGAAAGAATAAAGATGCCAAGGAACAGGATAAGACTAAAAAGACGAACAGGGAGGAAATATAGGAATATGAATCATCCATTTACAACGGTAGAAGAAATCAACTTCATGTGTGTTTTTGGGACATCAGACAGAATGAAAATGATGGAAGAAATCAGACGGGCAATGCTGCACATAAAGGACAGTGATATGGAGGAGCTTGCTGGGCAGGTGTTGAGAAAGCTAGATGGAATGACAGATAAGGAATTTTTGAAAATTTCTTTAGAAGCAGCAGAAGAATAGCAGTAGTAAGTGGGTAGGTAGTCGGTTGCAATGGCTGGCTACCTGCTTTTTATTTTACAATCATAAAATTGATTGTGAAAAATCGTTGGGTAAGTTATAATTTCGGTATGCGTTTTGATATTAGAAAAACAAACATTTTATAAAAAATAATTGGAAATCATAGACAGTTTGGAGGTCTTAGTGTGAAAAACGAAAAATTGGAAATCATAGAAAGTAATGAGTTTCAAAGTTTATTTGATAAATCAAAGAAATTGATTGACAGTGCCAGAAGTAATATGGGACAAATGGCAAATGCAATTACGGTTCTTACCAGTTTTTTGCTGGGAAGATATATTGTAGAGCAGGAACAACAGGGAGCAGAAAGAGCTAAGTATGGAGCAAAAGTCCTGGATTCCTTGTCATCATATTTGACAGAAGAATACGGAAGAGGTTTCTCAAGAAGTAATGTTGCGGGAATGCGGCAGTTCTATATGGCTTACAAAGACAGAGAGAATGAAATTATCCAATCGGGAATTGGACAATTTGAACAGGCTTTTGGAATTGTCCAATCAGGAATTGGACAATTAGAGACGGCATATAAAAAAATACCATTTAAGTTGAGCTGGACGCATTATCAGATTCTTATGCGTATAGAAGATAAGGATGAAAGAGATTTCTATGAGAAGGAAGCAATACGGTCTAACTGGAATGTAAGTACCCTGAAAAGACAATTCCATTCCAGTTTATATGAAAGACTTGCATTGAGCAGGGATAAAAATGATGTGATGCGTTTGGCAAATGAAGGAGCTATTCCGCAGAAACCGGAAGATATTTTACATACGCCATATGTATTGGAATTTGCAGGACTGGAGGATAAAGCATCATACCATGAAAGTGATTTGGAATCAGCCGTAATAGGAAAAATGCAGAAATTCCTTCTTGAATTAGGAAAAGGCTTTCTCTTTGAACAGCGGCAAAAGAGATTTACATTTAATGACAAAAATTTTTATGTTGATCTGGTTCTGTATAACAGGCTGTTAAGGTGTTATGTTTTGATTGATTTTAAGATTGATGAGCTTACACATCAGGATTTAGGACAGATGCAGATGTATGTAAATTATTATGATCGCTATGAAAAAATTGAGGGAGAAAATCCAACAATAGGTATTTTACTCTGCAAGCAAAGTGATGAGGCTCTGGTAGATTTGACACTTCCGGAAAATGCTAATATTTATGCAAAAGAGTATAAATTATATTTGCCGGATAAGAAACTGTTACAGAAAAAATTAAAAGAATGGTTAGATGAAGAACAAAATTGATTCAGAGGGGAGAGTGCTATCTATGGGATAGGATTCTCCCCCATTTTTATAAGCTGTGATTTCTGTTTTTGGTCTGTTGTGCCTGCACCGGATCGGGCTGTGTCTGACCGAGGTATTGATTCAGATTTTCCAGTTTTCGGTTTAATGATTGAACATCTTTTTTACATTTCTTGTAGGTGGAAGTCAGTTCATTTTTCTGTTTCATTAGTTCCTGATATTCCGCTTTTAGCTTATCAACATTCAATCCTTTTAAGTTTATCCCAGTCTGCTCAAGTACACGTCGTGCACCGCCATATAGAATGAGCTGGCTTTCGTATCGGCGGAAATATGCCTCTGGGTTCTTTGACTTTTTGTAGGCGATGTGATAGGAGCGGTTGGTTTTGTACTGCTCGGCATATTTGATGATTTCTGCAAGGTCTTTCATGCGGTGTTCCAGTTTCACAACGCTCTGTTTGGCAGATTTTCCGGCTTCGGTTTTCACAGTAATCTGATGCTTCAGATCGGAGAGAGAACCAACTTCATTATAGCTTTGTGCAGCAATCTTCAAATTCTCGATAGTTGCCCATTGCTGGAGTCCGGGACTGTTTTGAAATTTTTCATCCGAGGTATCAATGAGCCTGCGGGCAGAGTAGTTTTTTTTCGGAATAACAGATTTTCGCTCACGCTTCATTTCGATGCGTTCCCGGATACGTTCCTTTGTGTATTCCTTACCAAGCGATTTCGTACTGCCACGGACAAAACGTTCTTTATCCAGAGGACGGAAAGAGATGTATTTGGCAGCACTTTCTTCAAAAGATTCCCCTTTAATTTCATATCCTTTGGCTCTCATTAAAAGTAAGAAATCTTCGTATGTGGAAGCTGACTTGATGCAAAAATTGATGTCTCTTCTAAGCTGGGTTTTCCAAGTAGAGCCATTCTGCTCAGACTGCCATTCTTTATATTTTTTACCACGTTCACCACCCGGAATGATGATGGAAAGGTTATGCTCTTTGCATAGTTCATCACTTAGTTTCCGGATGTGGTAATACGACTGTTTGTAGTCGTGATATTTGTTATGCTCGATGTTATCAGCAGCACAAAATATGATGTGATTATGAATATGTCCTTTATCAATGTGTGTGGTGAGAACATACGAATATTTCCCTTCTAAAACCTTGTCAGCAAGTTCTTTTCCAATGCGGTGAGCTTCCTCATAACTGACTTCTCCCGGAGCAAAAGCCTGTATCAGATGATAGGCTTTGTTAGGACTGTTCTCCCTGCAATGGTCAAGGGTGTACTTAAAGTCAATCGCTGCTGTTTCTGGCGCACACGCATAAGATGAAACATAGATTTGCTCATCTGTTTTGTCGGGATTGCAGATGTAATCTATTGCTTTATCAACGGTTGCTTTGATAGCATGGATTTTTGTGTATGCCATACTTTATTCATCAACTCCTTTACTTCATTCATATCGTCCTGATAGATGTTTCCGGTACTGTTTACCCGCTTTGCAATCTGATTCAGACTGGAGCTGATTCGTCCAAGCTCTGTATTATAATTTCGCAGATAACTGTAATCGACATCATACACATATCCATATAAAATCAGTTTGCGTAAAAAGGCTGACATGCTTTTCATGCCGGATGCCTTGAACTTGGTATTGAGAATGTATTGCTCATCATCACTGAGATAAAATTGCACCGGATTAGTGCGGTTTCGGTTTGCCATTGTGCCACGTCCTTTCTAAATTTGGGTACAAAAAAACTGCTGTAAAATGTTCGATTTTTACAACAGTCTGTTTCATGTTTTATTCAATTTTGGGTGTAATTACCCATAGCAAATTGTAGCAAAAACGGCAGGAAAGGTCAATGCATTTCGACGGTAAAATGAAGAGTAATCGAAGAAAAATCGAGAGAGGGTTAGGGATACTTCCCTATGGAAATTCAACTACACAGACGATAGGAAAGTGTGGGGGATTTCGCCTGTGTCATGACACAGGCAGTGCTTGCTATGAGTGTTACCGACACTCCCGGAGGGTGTGTCGATAGTTGATTACTTAGGTAAGTAGTACTCTTATGGAAAACAGGATTAGCATAAATGTGTTTCGCTCCATTCTTTCATTTGCTCTAAAATTGGAACAAAGCTTTCGGCTAATTCTGTAAGAGTGTATTCTACTCTGGGAGGTATTTCTTGATAAATCTGACGATTGATCCATCCGTCATTTTCCAATTCCCTTAACTGTTTGGTAAGAGTTGATTTTGTGATTTCATTGCCAATTCTTCTTTGTAATTCCCCAAAGCGTTGTACTTTATAAACTGAAATGTACCACATAATTAAAATTTTCCATTTCCCTCCTATAACGGACTGCAACTTGGTCATCGGGACGCAGCTTGCCATAAGGCTCTGACTACGAGAAAATTTGTTATCAGCCATAATAGCACCTCCTAGTATACAAATTATAAAATATCAGTTAATGAATATCAAGGTAGTGTTTTTTTTAATACCAGGTAAGAAAAATGCGTCTAAGACAATAAAAAGACAGTACTTGTGGAATATTTTTTTTCAATTTAGACTGTGTTTGAACGGAGGTGATAGTAATAAAACATAATATTCAGATTTCTGTTCGCAGTATTCAAAACTTTGGAAGTGAGCCAGAAATGATTTTAACCAAAACAACAGGAAGCTATTGCTTGAAAAATGGATTTCATACAATTAGTTACTATGAGTTGGATGAGTATGGAAATACAACTGATAATTTTATTTCGCTTTCAGAAAAAGAAATGCAGATAAGAAAAAGCGGTTCATTTTCTGGACAGTTTGTATTTGCTTTAGATAACAGAACAGAGACAATTTACTTAACGCCTTTTGGAAAAATAGTTTTTGAAGTTGAAACGGAATTCTATAACCTGAACGTTCAAAAAGAATGTTTAAATGTACAGCTAAGATACAGGTTATATACAAGCAACCAACTATTTTCAGAAAATTTTATAACCATTGAGATTTCTGAGAACAACTAAAATGATTTTATTCAATTAGTATGCAGAGGAGGAATCACTAATGAGAAAATTATTTACTTCAGAATCTGTAACAGAAGGACACTCGGATAAACTTTGTGATCAGATTGCGGATGCTGTTTTGGATGCAGTCATCCGAAAAAAACCTGATGCGAGAGTAGCTTGCGAAGTGTTTGCCACAACGGGAGTGGTATTTGTCATGGGAGAAGTATCAGATGGTGCTTTAGATGGTATTGATATAGAACAAATTGTTCGCGAGACCATTAGACAAATCGGATATAGTGATTATCGCTTTGGGTTTCATGCAGATACGGTTGCAGTTATTACATCTATTCATGCACAATCTCCGGATATAGCACAAGGTGTCACGAAAGCACTGGAAGTTAGAGAAAGTAAAATACAAGAACTTGGAGCAGGAGATCAAGGAATGGTGTTTGGTTATGCTTCAGATGAAACAGACGAATTGATGCCAATGCCGATATATCTGGCTCATGCTTTGACAAGAAAGCTGGCTATGGTAAGGAAACAGGGAGTTGTCTCGTATCTTGGTCCAGATGGAAAAGCACAAGTATCGGTTGAGTATGAAGATGATAAGCCTGTTCGTGTAGATAACATAGTGATTTCTGCACAACATCTTCCAGAAATTGAACATGATACCATTGAAAAGGATATGATTGAACAGGTTATTCGAAAGGTTATTCCAGAACAGCTTATTGATACAGATACCAAATTTTTTATAAATCCTACTGGACGTTTTGTCATTGGTGGACCTCAGGGAGACACCGGACTTACAGGGCGAAAAATTGTAGTAGATACTTATGGTGGATTTGCCAGACATGGAGGAGGTGCATTCTCCGGAAAAGATCCAACGAAGGTTGATCGCAGTGCAGCTTATGCAGCAAGGTATGTGGCAAAAAATTTAGTTGCGGCAGGGGTTGCCCACCGCTGTGAAATACAAATAGCATATGCTATCGGCGTTGCAAATCCAGTTTCAGTCTCGGTAAATACTTTTGGAACGGGGGTGATTCAGGAAGAACAGATTTTGGAATTGATTGATGAGTTCTTTGATTTGCGCCCTTTGTCAATTATTAATGGATTAGGGCTTAGAAAACCTATTTATAAACCAACAGCATCATATGGGCACTTTGGACGAAAAGATTTGCAGCTTCCATGGGAATGGACAGATAAAGCCACAGTGCTTCAAAGTGCATTAGCAAAGATGAATTAACGAAAGGAGAATACATATTATGCATTACACAGGAACAATTTGGAGACCACCTTATGAGGCGTACAGTGCCCTGGTTCAGGTAACGGCTGGCTGCACTCATCATAAATGTAAATTCTGTACTCTTTATGAGGATGTACCATTTAAATTTCGTATGTCCCCATTATCTGAGGTAGAGGAAGATTTGAAGGAAATCAGTCGTTATCACAGGAATGCAAAAAGAGTTTTCTTTACTGGGGCAAACCCATTTGTTCTGAGTTTTGATAAGCTGAAAACTCTGGCAGAGTTGGTAAAGATGTATTATCCCAATGTGCAGTCGATTGGCTGTTTTGCCCGCATTACCGATATTACACCAAAAACCACAGAACAGCTTAGGGAGCTTAGACAACTTGGATATAACAGTATCACTATTGGTGCAGAGGCAGGTGATGAGGAATCACTGTCTTTTATGCATAAAGGTTTTGGTACAAAGGAGATTATTGCAGAGAGCAAAAGACTGGACGAGGTCGGTATGGACTATAATTTCTTTTATCTTGCCGGAATCTATGGCTCTGGTCGTGGAGAAATTGGAGCCCAAAATACTGCAAAAGTGTTTAATCAGGTTCATCCGAAGATTATTGTATCTTCCATGTTGACAATCTATCCGACTTCGGAATTGTATCAGGAAATTCAGAATGGAAATTGGACAGAAGAAACAGAAATCGAAAAACTGTACGAGTTAAAGACATTGATTGAAAATCTTAACATTGAAACTTATTTTGCAACAATGGGTGCGTCTAACTGCATCAATGTAGAGGGGCATTTGCCGAAGGATAAGGCAAAGATGACAAAATGGTTGGATGAGGTTATTGCTTCTGTAGACGAAAAGGAACTGAGAAGATATCGTGAGAATTTGCGGCATCTGTAAGGGAAAATGATAAAAGCATTACGGATTCATGAGAAAGGAGGGCTGGAATGAATAAATATTGTCTTGCAACTATAGTAAACCATGAGGAAATTACATCCGGGATATGGAAAATGGAACTGGCGGCATCAGAGATTGCCCGGACAGCAGGACCGGGGCAATTTATTATGTTATACCCACCGGATAAAAGAAATCTGTTGGCACGTCCAATAAGTTTGTCAGCTATCTCAGAAAAAAGCGTAACTATTGTATATAGGATTGCAGGAAAAGGTACAAAGCAGTTTTCACAGTTGCAGAAGAATGACCGCATTCGTATTATGGGACCATTGGGAAATGGATTTACACTACCAGACCAGGCAACAAAAAGCATTGTTGTTGGAGGTGGCTTGGGAATTCCACCACTTTTAGAGTTGTCTAAACGACTTGGTGGAAACACAGAAGTTTTGCTTGGTTATCAGGATATACCATTTATGGCAGAGGATTTTCATAGATTGGGTATCAATGTCCATATTGCAAGCCAGTCGGGGAATTATGGCTTGCATGGAACGGTGTGTGATTTACTGGAAAAGTTTAATCCTTCAGCAGGACAGGTATTTGCTTGCGGACCAAGACAGATGCTTAAGTCTGTGTCAGCATGGGCAAAAGAACATAGTATCCCGATTCAAGTTTCTATGGAAGAACGGATGGCATGTGGCATTGGTGCCTGTCTAGGATGTGGAGTGAAGATACAAAAGCCAGGAGAACCTGACTGGAAATATCTGAGGGTATGCAAAGATGGTCCTGTTTTTTCTGGAGAGGAGGTAGTTTGGGATGAATAGTGGGATGGAAACGATGATTGCAGGCGTGACATTAAAAAATCCGGTTACAACAGCATCTGGGACTTTTGGTTCTGGTCGGGAATATGGAGAATTGATTGATTTAAATCGTTTGGGTGCAATTACAGTGAAAGGCGTTTCTGAGGAAGCATGGAAGGGAAATCCCGTTCCCAGAGTTGCAGAAACACAGGATGGCTTATTAAATTCCATTGGATTACAGAATGCAGGAGCAAAACATTTTATTGAGAATGATATTCCGTTTCTTAGACAATATGATACGAAGATAATCGTCAATATTTGTGGACATACTTTGGCACAGTATTGTTCGGTTGCAGAGAAATTTGCAGATTGTGATATTGATCTTTTGGAACTTAATATTTCCTGTCCAAATGTGGAAGAAGGTGGATTGAGCTTTGGCACAGATCCGCACATTGTAGAACGGATAGTGGGTGCTGTTCGTCATTACGCAAAACAACCTTTGATTGTAAAACTGTCACCGGAAGTCAGTGATATAACAGAAATAGCAAAAGCTGCTGTTTCTGGTGGGGCAGATGCAATTTCGCTAATTAACACACTAAGAGGAATGAAAATAGATATACATAAGCGTAAACCTGTACTTGCAAATAGAATCGGAGGGTATTCTGGTCCCGGTATTATGCCTGTGGCACTGCGAATGGTTTATGAGGTCTGTCATAGCGTTGATGCGCCTGTGATTGGCATGGGTGGTATTTCAACATACGAAGATGCTCTTGAATTTATTATGGCGGGAGCAAAGGCTGTTGCTGTTGGAACTGCAAATTTTCATAATCCTTATGCGACTGTAGAAATCATAGATGGAATTTGGAGATATATGAAAGAAAATAAAATTTCCTCATTGGAAGAAATCAGAGGATGTATTGATTAAGCATATATCCATGAAATATGGCAGTGAGAATATTTCATTAGTATAGGTGATAGAATGGGAAAAATATTAGTTTTATCATTTTCTGATGACGAAGAAGAGACTTATCAGAGAATGTTACAGATAATAAGTAATAGCAAGAATTTTGAATGGTGTAATATGCTTCAGGAAACAAAAAATATTCAAATAGGCGAATTGATAGTAGATTTATCGAAAAGAAGTGTTATTACTGGGAATACAGAAGTTACGCTTACAAATCGAGAATTTGAAATACTGTATCTGTTAGCAAGTAGTCAGGGTAGGGTGTTTAGCAAGGAGCAAATCTATGATCTTGTCTGGGAAGAACCCTATTCCGGTGATTACAACATCGTCATGAGCCATATACGCAACATACGAGAAAAGATAGAAGATA
>ERZ1034723.213-NODE-213-length-34433-cov-9.383152_pt1 | contig 34433 bp, 21 predicted proteins | sample MGYA00520637_ERZ1034723 | MGnify/ENA primary metagenome ERZ1034723 (study PRJEB33766, sample SAMN09781719) | gut metagenome | biome: gut microbiome | host: Homo sapiens | place: Madagascar | study: EMG produced TPA metagenomics assembly of the PRJNA485056 data set... | reverse complement strand
TCGAGCCGATGCGCACGAACTTCACCTTGTCCAGAAACTCATCCACCGTCGAGCCGAACGACTCGACCGGGACATCGCTGGCGTTGATGATCCTCGCGGCACTCTGGTCCTCGTCACCGGAGGCGGACGGCATCACAAACAATGTCTGCACACCGTTGTAGGCCAATCCCTTGACAATTCCGTAGCAGGCTGTTCCGAGTCCACCGGCGATATGAGGAGGGAACTCCCATCCAAACATCAAAACTCTCATATTCCTACTCCTCCTTGTATTTGTTCTTAAGGTATTCAACCTCCAGCAGGGCGGCCGTGCTCAGGGCCGACGAGATCGCTCCGTGAGGCTCGTGAGGCGGGTCTCCGTCGTAAAGTTCGGAGAACGCTCCGACGCCGTGCTTGTTCAGATCCTCATAAAAGCCGTTGACCAGCCACTGGGCCTTGTTCAGGAAGGCGGCTCCTTTCATCTTGAAGCAGACCTCGCAGTACGGGCCAAGGAGGGATGTAAGGCAGCAACCATTGTAGTAGGCCAAATCCCTGTCTGTCTGCGAACCCTCATAGACTCCCTTATATTCGGAATGACGAGGGGAAAGCGTGCGGATTCCCCTTCTGGTCACAAGCTCGTTGTCAATGACCTGCAACACCCTCCGCGCGATCTCCGGCTCCACAGGAATATCCTCACCCACAAGAGCGTAGAGCATATTCGGGCGAACCTCAAGATGCTGTCCGGCGTTGTCCACATAGTCGGCGAGATAGCCGGCGCGGGCGTTCCAGAAAGTGTTCTGGAAATTCTCGCGGATCAGATCCAGAATGTGAGACCATTCCTTCAGGAAAGCGCTGTCGGACGGGGAATATTTCCGCTCCATAGTCACGGCGAACAGGACGGACTGGAACCACATAGCGTTCGTTTCAACCTGATAGCCAGCCCTTTCGGTCACAGGATTGCCGTCAACGTAGGTGTTCATCCAAGAGAGTGCCCAGTGATCGAGCTGCGCCCAGAGAAGGCCGTTCGGCTGCATAGCGACCTCGACCCTGCGTCCCGGCAGATAACTTTCCAGGATGCCTTTGACGGTCGGGCCGTATTTCTTCCAGACAGCCTTAGGATCGGCCCCGAACTCAATGTAACGCTCAAGGGTGTCGGCCAACCTCAGCGGAGCCTCGACCTGGGTCGTCCTATGGAAAAGACGCTCCTGATTGTCGGCGATAAGGTTGTCGAGAATCTCCTCGAACTCGGCCTTGTCGCCGTTGGCGTAGAGGGTCAGCCCAGGAAGAGCCTCCAGAGTCTCCCTCAACAGGCCGGTGTAAAGCCAGGAGAATCCGGCCGTTATCATCTTATGTCCTCCACGGTCCTGCTTCAGCAGGTCGGCGCAGTGCACAAGCTGCTCGTGGGCGGTGGTGATCTTCGCGGCCTTCGCCACGAAAGAGTCAAACTTTCTCTTCAGTCCCGAAGGATTGGCCAGGGCCACGGACGCGGAGAACACGATCGCGTCCCCAGGCTTCATCTCGGTCTCGAAATGACCCGGAACGTAAAGATCCTCCTTGCAGGCGAACCCGCGGCGATATTCATCGGAATAAGTGATGCCTTTGTACCAGCAAGGGGCTGTCTCGAAGGAGACATCCTTTGTGTTGAACTGCATATTCAGGTCAGGGAAGCCTTCGTAGAGGTTGAAAGCCACTCCGTTAGGGATCTCCCAGCCCTCGGTGCGGGCGTTCGGATTCTCGTCGGTCAGGGCGTGGATGTCACGGAACGCCAGGAACGGTGTCAGAAGCAGTTTGACCTTGGCCGGAGCGTTGACCAGCTCGAACCGGATCATCACCTGGTCCGAATCAGGAACAAGCAGAATGCTCTTGGTGAACACGATCTCTCCGACCCTATAGGTGATTTTAGGCACCGGATCGGCCTCGAAATCAATGATGTACTTATGGCCGCGCGGCTCATAGACGCTCCCGTAGCAATGGATGCCCAGATTAAACTGCTTCCCGTTCAGGATAAGACTCTCATCCAACGAGGACAGGAGCAGATGCTTCTTCCCTCCGAAAGCGTCAACCGGCACCGCCAGCAGGCCGTGGTAGCGTCTTGTGTTGCAAGTCACTATGGAAGTGTTGCAATACGCGCCCGTCTTGTTGGCACAGATGATCTCCCTCTTCAATGAATATGAGAGGTTGACCAACTCAGACTTGTTGAACTTCAAAAAAGCCATATCGGTTAAAATTATATTCCATCAATTCAACTCTCGCTCTGAGGCAATCACCAGTGAAACACGACCTTATCTCACGTTCAAAGCTGATTGCCTACCTTCATCAATCCACGTTACCCCTTTCCTAAATCCCTTCCCTCGGGGAAGGGACTTGCTTTCACCGCAAGCGGTGAAGAATCCTTTTCAATCAGCACAAGAGCGCAGCGGCTCGGAAGGTAGAGGCTCAGACAGCCATCGACCGTCAGATGTTCCCCGTCTTTTTCGAGCCTTGCGAACCCATCGAACTCCTTGGCATCGGAGTCGAGTACCTTGACATAGTCTCCGGACGGGGCCGGAAAAGCATAGTCGGCGAACGACTCCACTGGATTGAAATTCAGTGCAAAGATAAGGTTTTTCCGCCTGAATATCAAGATTTTCTTTTCCTCGTCAGCTCTTAGAAGCTCAGGCCTAGCCGCAAGCGCGCCGTATCGTTTTACAAGATGGACCATCGCCTTGTCAAAGTTCTGGAGGCAGTGGTATCTGAGCAGTCCGTTGTCTGCCAATGACCACATACGACGGGCGTGCTCGTAGCTCCAGTTGTTCCCTTCGCGAGGAAAATCTATCCACTCCGGATGCCCGAACTCGTTGCCCATAAAATTGAGGTAACCGTCCCCGGCCGTGCCGATGGTGACCAGACGGATCAGCTTGTGCAGGGCGATGCCACGGTCCACGACCGGATTCTTCGAGTCCATATTCATAGAGAAATACATCTCTTTGTCGAGCAGTCTGAATATCAAGGTTTTGTCTCCGACAAGCGCTTGGTCGTGGCACTCCGCGTAGCTGATGGTCTTCTCGTCCGCCCGCTTGTTGGTCAACTCGTACCAGATCTCTCCCGGACTCCATTCCTCATCCTTCTTTTCCTTTATCCATTTGATCCAGTGGTCGGCCACACCCATCGCCATCCTGAACCCGAAACCCACTCCACCAGCCTCGAACGGAGCCGCCAGACCGGCCATTCCGCTCACATCCTCGGCGATCGTGACGGCTTCCGGCTTGATCTGACGGATCAGCAGATTAGCCAGTCCAAGGTAGGTCACGGCGTTCTCATCCACTCCGGCGTCGAAGTACGGTTCGTAGCCGTTGAAGTCCTTTCCCAGCCCGTGATTCCAGTAGATCATACTCGTCACACCGTCGAAACGGAAACCGTCAAGGTGATATTCCTCAAGCCAGTACTTGCAGTTGCTCAGAAGGAAGCGCACGACCTCGTCCTTGCCGTAGTCGAAGCAGCGGGAGCCCCAGGCCGGATGATGCCCCTGCGGGCCTTTGTAGAAATACAGGTCCTCACGGCCGTCGAACAGGCTAAGCCCCTCATTCTCATTGCTGCAACTATGCGAGTGGACGATGTCCATCACGACCGCGATACCCATCCCGTGAGCGGCGTCAACCAGTTCCTTGAACTCCTCCGGAGTGCCGAAACGGGAACTCAGAGCGAAAAAGTTCGACACCTGGTAGCCGAACGAGCCGTAGTACGGATGCTCCTGGAGCGCCATTATCTGGATCGTGTCGTAGCCCAATCTCTTCACCCTCGGCAGCACATTCTCACGGAACTCGCTGAAAGTGGAGACCTTGCGTTCCTCCGAACTCATCCCGACGTGGCACTCGTAGATGAGGGGATGCGGCCTGCGCAGCACCCTGTCGTTCTTCCACGAATATGCCTGTGTGGGATCCCAGACCTGGGCGCAGAACACTTTCGTCTCGTCATCCTGCACAAGCCTCGTGCAATAGGCCGGAATCCTCTCGCCACCTCCGCCGGGCCACTCGATGAACAGTTTGTACAACTCTCCGTGACTGAGGAACATCGCATCAAGCCGAAGTTCCCAGTTGCCGTTCCCGGCCGGCTTGAACTCGTACGCCGACGTGCGCCTCCAGTTGTTGAACTCCCCTATCAGGTAGATCCTATTGGCGTTCGGAGCCCATTCCCGGATCACCCACGAGCCATCGGCACATTTGTGCAGCCCGTAATAAAGATGATTGTTGACGCAGGTGGCAAGGTCCTCGGGTCCCGAACCCGTGATCTTCTCCGCGGCGTCCAGAATCCTCTTGTGCCGTGCCTCAATCGCCGCTTCGAACGGCTTCAGGTACGGGTCAGTGTCGTATATCCAAGGTTTCTTCTTCATAAGCCTTCACCTTTTGCCCATATGGACTGGATTAAATAATGGTATAAAGATAGTCAAAAAACTGCATTTCAGCAATATTCCCACCTGCGGCATCGGCTGGTTCAGACACGGGTATATTCATAAAATGCCGACAACGTTGCATCTTTTGACGAGAATATGCCATCGTTTTTCTGAATTGTTTCCTATGTTTGCGGAATGAAACCACATTTCGCATTCGTTCTCGCCATCGCCGCGGCCATATTCATAACCTCAATGCACGATGTTTCCGCCGCCGACACGGCCTACAGATTCACCGGCCTTACATCCAAGGACGGCCTGTCCTACAATGCGGTCAAGTGTATGATGCAGGACAGCAGGGGGTACATCTGGATAGGGACATACAAGGGACTGAACCGCTATGACGGAACACGGATCAAGAACTATGGCAGACAGGAGCTCGGGGTCTCGTCCGATTACATCAACGCCCTATCTGAAGATTCGGCGGGGAATATCCTGATCGGCACCGACAACGGAATCGTCATCTATGACTACCGCAAGGACTCTTTCCGGCAGCCTGCCGGAGCCGGACTCCTGGACGACAGGGTCTATGACATCCAAAAAGACTCGAAGGGAGTCTCCTGGATCGGCTCGCGTGCGCAAGGCTTGTTCCGCTACGATCCAGCCACGGAGGAAATCAGCAGGATCGACGCAAGGAATCCAGATGGTGAGGCCGTGAGGGACATCTACAGGATCGCCGTTGACCGGAACGACAGGATGTACGCCGCGGTGTACTGCGATGACATCTATCAGATAAGCGAAAACGGCGTGATGAGAAGGCTGGAGACATCCGGAAAGCCGGGCTACTTCGGGAAGGACGACATCGAGGGCATAGCGCTCAGCCCGAAATCCAACAGTCTGATGTTCATCGCCAGCAAACGTCACGGGCTGTGCGAGTTCAACATCAGGACCGGCGATGTCTTGGTACTGACGACATTGCCGACCGACTCCAGGCCAGTCGGCCTGTCCGAAAGCGGGAACGTCCTATGGATGTCCACCACATCGGGGCTGGTCAGGTATCAGACTGACGACAAAGGCCTTACCGTATTAAGACACAACGGGGCCGACCGCTTCTCCCTGTCTGAGGACTATACCACGACGGCGCTGCCGGCCTCGGATGGAAGCCTGTTTGTCGGAACTGCCTCACAAGGCGTGAACTACCACAATCCGGACCAAGACCTTTTCCAAAAATTCTATAGGACCATTGACGGAATATCCCTGAAAGGCAGCACAGTCTGTAGTTTTGCCCAGGATGGGAACGGAACCGTATGGGTGGCCACAAAAGGCGACGGTCTGCTGACATTCAATCCCTCCTCCGGAACATTAAAGGCCTGCAACGGCGTAAAGGGCCTCCCGGAACGGATAAACGCCCTGTGCGCTGACGGCGACCACCTGTGGATAGGCTATCACAAAGGAATATGCCGGCTCGACACAAGGACGGGCAAGGTGAGGTCGTATCCACATTTTCTGGTGTCGGATATGGACATCGACAACCGCGTGCTCTACATATTCAGATCCTCCGACGGGGAGATATTCCTCTGCACGTCCGTAGGAGTTATGGAATATGACCGTTCAGGCGACAGGTTCGACAAGGTGAAGTGCCTGGGAGACAGGGCCATCGAATATATGGTCGAAGACAAGGACGGTACAGTCTGGGTAGCGTCCTACAGTCAGGGAGTCTATGCCTACGACAGGTTCAACGACAGTGTAACAGGCCATTGGCAGGATGGCAGCGTCTCTGAGATGGTTTCCTCGATGTGCCTGGACAGGGACGGTGGAATCTGGGCGATCGGTTTCAGTTCCGGTTTCTTCAGATACGACCCATCATCCGGTGGATTCAAGCCTTACAACAAAGAGAACATCTCGACATTGCCCACAGAGATATTCTTCTCCGCACAGGCTGACGGTTACGGCAACCTCTGGCTCGGCTCGGACAAGGGTCTGGTCAAATACAACGACAGAAACTGTTCTCTGAAAATCTTCAACAGCTCGTCCGGACTTGTGGATGACTTTCTGAACAAGTCCAGCATAACCTTGGGCGACGGAAGAATGCTTTTCGGATCAACGGACGGGTTCATAATGTTCGATCCGTCTGATTTCCAGACAAGAGGCGGGAATCCGGATGTGGCCATAACCGACCTGGTCATCGGCGACAAGGTCGTGGTGCCGTCCCGGAACGAGGCCATCAGCGAGAACATTGATGTGACTGACGCGGTGCGGCTTAAGCCCGGCGACAACTCGTTCGGGCTCAAATTCTCCGTCCCGTCCTCTGATTTCCTGACCGGAGACCGGATCCTGTGCAGGCTCAAGGGCTACGAGGACCAATGGAGGGACATCTCGGCCGGAATGGAGGTCTTCTACTACAATGTCCCCGCCGGGAAATATTCATTCCAGACAGTCACGAGCGATTCCTCCGGCGAACGTGTAACGGCGCACAAGGACATCCTGGTCGAGCTCCGCCCGCCGTTCTGGCAATCCAGCGAGGGGATATTCATAATAGCCTTGGCCGTGTTTCTCGCCGCGGCGGCGGTCATCCTCCTGATCATCAAGAGGCAGGAGGCAAGGCACAGGAAGCTTCAGGAGGAGACCGAGCAGAAACGGGAGAAGGAGCTTCTGGAAGAGAAGATGACCTTCTTCTCGAATGTCATCCACGAGATCAAAACGCCTCTGACTCTCATCCGGACACCGCTCCAGAACATACTTTCCTACGAGAAGTCTCCATCGGTGATGGACGACCTCAAGATCATCCGCAACAGCACGGACTATCTTGACAAACTGGTGCGTGAGCTTCTGGACTTTGTCAAGGTCGAGCAGCACGGCTACGTCCTTGACCGCAGGAACATCGACATCATCGACAGGATAAACTACACGTGCTACAATTTCTCCGAGACAGCGAAGGATAGGAATCTCAGGCTGAAGTTCGGGCACGAGCAGGACCACATCGTGCTCGCGGCCGATGACAAGGCCTTGACAAAGATATTCAACAATCTGATTCACAACGCCATAAAATATGCGGAGTCATTCATAGACATCAATGCCGGAATCGACGGGGGCGACGTGGTCGTCACATTCAGGAATGACGGACCGCCTATTCCTCAGGCCAGACGCGCGGAGATATTCAAGCCGTTCATCCAGTTCAGCAGCGAGAGGGCAGAATATTCCCAAAGCTTCGGGATCGGGCTTCCTTTGGCAAGGACGCTGGCGGAGCTGCACGGAGGTTCGCTGACACTTTCCGACAAAGACGAGACCGAATTTGTACTCAGGCTGCCGATGAGGACGGCCGCCGAAAACGTCATCCCTCAGACGAAGGAAAACTCCAACGCCAACCCGAGCCTGCCTTTGCTGCTGCTTGTGGAGGACAACGCCGAGCTTCAGACCTATCTCAAACGCAAACTGAAGTCCGACTACCGGATTCTGGCCAGTTCATCGGCGGAGAAGGCCCTGGAACTGCTCAAGGACAACAAGGTCGATCTGATCCTGACGGACATAGCGCTTCAGGGGATGAGCGGAGTCGAGCTGTGCGGGAAGATAAGTTCGGATTTCGAGACCTCGCATATTCCTATAATAGTATTGTCCGCGATCTCCTCGGAGAGCACAAAGATCAAGTGTATGGAGCGCGGGGCGGCGCTCTACATCGAGAAGCCGTTCACCCTTGACTACCTTGAGGCCTGCGTCAAAAGTGTGCTTGAGAAACGGAGGCGGCTGAAGGAGGTCTGGCAGGAAAACGCTCCTTCCGCGGATGCAGGCTCCTTCAATCTTGTGGAGAGGGACGCCGAGTTCCTGAACAAGCTGAACAAGGAGATCAACGAGAGGATGAGCGACCCTTCCTTCACCGTCCAGAACATCGAGGAAGCGTTGTTTATGAGCCGCAGCTCGCTCACGAGGAAAATCCGAGGCCTGCTCGACACAAGCCCTGTGGAATATCTCCGGTCCAGAAGATTGGCCGCGGCCGCCGAGATGCTCTCCGGCGGGAAGCACCGTGTGAACGAGGTCTGCTACGCTGTGGGATTCCGCTCGCCGTCGTATTTTTCCAAATGCTTCAAGGACGCTTATGGCTGCCTGCCGGCCGAATACGCGTCCAAAACTGAAACGGATTCATCAAAAAATGAAATAAACTAACCAGAGATTCCCGCCATTTCCGCACATCTGAATATTATAGGCTACATTTGGGTCACCAAATTAGTACACACTAAAATATCAGATTATGCTTAGAATCTTTGGAAAATTCAGCCGGGCGCTGGGCTTGACCGCTCTTGCGCTTGGACTGTTTTCATTTCAATTCACGGCGCACGGACAAGGCAGAGGAACCTGCCGTGTGAAAGTCGTGGATGAGCTCGGTCCTCTTCCCGGAGCGGCTGTCCTGGTCAAAGGCACGACCAACGGACAAGCGGTGGACAACAACGGTGTCTGCACTATCTCATCGGTGCCGGACAAGGCCGTGCTGGTCATATCTTGCCTCGGCTACGATGACACAGAGGTCATCTGGAACGGAAAATCCGACATCACTGTCCGGATGAAAAGCTCATCCCAGCTCCTTGATGAGACCGTTGTGGTCGGCTACGGCACTCAGAGGAAGAAAGACCTCTCCGGAGCCATAGCGCAGGTCAAGGGCGATGTCATCAATGAATATTCCACCCTCTCCGTGGCCAACGCCCTTCAGGGCAGGGTCGCCGGAGTGGAGATCTCCCAACTCAACGGACAGCCGGGAGCTGGGATGCAGGTCAGGATCCGAGGAGCCAATTCCATCAAAGGAAGCAACGACCCGCTGTGGATCATCGATGGATTTCCCGGCGACATCAATATGATCAACACATCGGACATCGAGTCTGTGGAAATCCTGAAGGACGCCTCCGCGACCGCCATCTACGGTTCCAGAGGAGCCAACGGAGTCGTCATCGTCACGACCAAACGAGCCAAGCAAGGTGACCTTCACGTCGAGTACAACGGCAGCGCCGGCGTGCAGACCCTGACCAAGACCCTGGAGATGCTCAGCGGAGACGAGTATATGCACTATCTGAACGACAAGGCAGCCATCCAGGGCAATCCTGCCGTGTTCACTCCGGAGCAGATAGCGGCCAACCAGTGGAGCACGAACTGGCAGGACGAGATTACCCGTCCAGCCCTCCTCACCGACCATTCGGTCAGCGTTTCAGGCGGCAACGACAAGATGCAGTCCATCGTGGGTGCGTCCTGGTTCAGGCAGGACGGTATCGTGAAGCGAAGCGGCTACCAGAGGGCTTCCATCAACGCCAAGCTGAACTACAACATCTCGAAGTACGTCTCCGCAAACGCGAACATCATCTATAGCTACACAGTTCACGACCAGATGAATTCGCAGGGAGGAGGTACATCAGCGATCGTAAGTTCGTTCAAGACCTCCCCTCTCGCCACACCGCATTACGATGACGGCACGTGGAACGACTTTGTCTCCCAGCCGGCCGGAGGCCTGAACCCGGTGGCCTACCTCTATGAGGTGAGCAACAGATGGCGCTCCAACAGGATCGTGGCCAACGCCGGGATCACCATCAGGCCGGTCAGCGGTCTCTCGATCCAACTGACCGGGAATGTGCGCAACGGACTGAGCCGGAAAGACTATTTCAAGACCAAGAAATACCCTAACTCGGTCGGAGAGGCGTCCATCTCCTTCGGAGACACAATGGATCTCTCCGGAAACGGAATCATCACCTATGACAAATCCTTCGGAAAGCACAACCTAAACGTGATGGGTGGCGTGACCTACGAGCAGGACATCACAAAGAGCACATCGACGGGCACCGCAAGAGGCTTCCTCAGTGATGTAGTGGAATCTTTCGACCTCGATGCCGCTGACACAAAGGGACTGCCTACATCCGGCTACTCCGACTGGAAGCTGCTCTCGTTCCTTGGCAGACTGAACTACAACTACGACAACCGTTATCTTCTGACAGTGAACTTCCGCGCTGACGGATCGTCACGTTACAGCAGAGGCAACAAATGGGGTTACTTTCCTTCCGCCGCCTTCGCCTGGAGAGCCTCTCAGGAAGACTTTCTGAGAAACGTGGACTGGCTGTCCGAACTCAAGTTCAGAGTAGGCTACGGTGTTACCGGAAGCACGGCCATCTCTCCGTACTCCACACAGAACACTCTGGAAAGCGTCAATGTGGTGTTTGACAAGCAGACCACCGTCGGTTACGCCCCCAAAGACACCTATCTCGGAGACCTCAGGTGGGAGACGACGGCCCAGCTCAACACCGGATTCGATCTCTCGGTCTTCCACGACAGGCTGAGGATCACCGCTGACTACTATCACAAAAGGACCTACGATCTTCTCAACGATGTCGAGATGCCTCGTTCAAGCGGCTACACGACCGCCCTGCGGAACATCGGCTCGATCCGGAACTCCGGAGTCGAGCTCCAGGTCGACGCAAGACTCATCGACAGGTCCGTAAAATGGGACTTAGGGGTCAATTTCTCCCTCAACAGGAGCAAGATCCTGAAACTTGCCGACGGCAAGGACATCTTCGGAAGCAAGATCTCCAACACCATCATCAGCGACCAGCTCAACGTTATGAGGGAGGGCGAGCGGATGTACCTCTTCTACGGCTATGTCGAGGACGGCTACGATGACAAGGGGCAGCTGACCTACAAAGACTTGGACGAGGACGGATCCATCACCACGAAGGACAAGAGGGTAATCGGCGATCCTAATCCAGACTTTCTTCTGAACTTCAACACGTCCGTAAGCTGGAAAGGATTCACGCTCAGCGCTTTCTTCCAAGGTTCATTCGGCGGAGACCTCTATTCCCTGACAATGGCGACCATCGCCTATGACTATGCCAACAACGGCAATGTGTTGAAGGACGTCTACTACAACCACTGGACTCCGGACAGGACCGACGCAAAGTACCCGAACCTCATCTCCAACCTGAATCTCAAGCTGTCAGACAGGTTTGTGTACGATGCCACATACCTCAGGCTGAAGAATGTCGAACTCAGCTACGCCATCCCTTGCAAGGGAAGTTTCCTGAAGAAGGCGAAGGTCTATGTCAGCGGACAGAACCTCGTCACCTTCACTTCCTACCCTCTCTGGAATCCGGACGTGAACGCCAAGGGTGGCGGTGCGTCTCTCACGCAGGGTGTGGACGATTCCTGCTACCCTATAGCCAGAACACTCACATTGGGATGCAGACTGACTTTCTAGACAACAACCATAATCAGACATCAAGATGAGAAACAATATATTAAAGATATTGGCCACAGTTCTGGCCGTGCTCTCGATGACTTCCTGCGAGGACTGGAAGTTTCTGGACGAACATCCGAAGAAGATCGATGCGACGACATATATGAGCGACGCGGAAGAGGTGCAGAGCGTCATCAACTCAATCTACGGACAGTTTGAGAGGGATGCAGCCTTCGGCCGCTACCTGAGCGTGCTTCCTGAAGCCCTGTCAGACTACGCCTACGGAAGAGGCAACTATAACACTTCCTACGAGACCGGCCTCACCACCAACGGACAGACATTCGTGAAAGACAGCTGGGCGGTGCTTTACAGAGCCATCAGGTTCAGCAACGAGATAATGTCCCAGATTGACGGCGCCGATCTCAGCCAGACAGACTACAAGCACCTGACCGGAGAGGCGCGCTACCTGAGGGCGTTCGCATATTCATTCCTCGTGAAGTACTGGGGAGCCGTGCCGTTCTTCGACGAAAGCAATATGTCGGATTTCAACAAGCCGAGAACTCCCGCCGAGACCATCTGGCAATATGTCGTGGACGAGGCGACCTATGCCGCTCAAAGCCTTCCGGAAAGCGCGTCGGCTGCCGGACATCCGACAAAATATTCAGCGTTGACCTTGAAAGGAGAGGCTTTGATGTACCTTGAGAGATGGTCTGACGCCGCCGAGGCGTTCGGAGAGGTGATTTCTTCGGGAAGGTATTCCCTCGTCACACTCTCCACCGCCGATGATTTCTCGAAAGTTTACGGAGTGTCAGCCACAGGGACCCCGGAGGAGGTCTTCTACATCAAGTTCAACAGGGATGTGACCGCCAAGTTCCAGTGGATGTTCCTTTGCAATCCGAATCCTGTGTACCCCACCGGAGCCGTGGGAATATATTCGGACTATTCCAACAACAAGTTTGTCGCCGCCTGGGACAAGAATGACTTCCGCTACCAATGGTCGCTGTGGGTACAGACCGGGAACGGTGCCCTCAACGCGATGACCAAGACCGGAATGATCTGCCTGAAGTACCGCGACCACGAAAACGCCTCCGCCTGTGCCAACGACTGGCCGGTCTACAGGTACGCCGACGTGCTCCTCTACTGCGCCGAGGCGATCTGCAGAAGAGACGGCAAGCCGAACGCCGAAGCTATGGAATATGTGAATATGGTGCGACGCCGCGCCTACGGAATGAACCCGAAAAGGGCCCAGCCGACCGACCGGAGCCTGTCTGACTATCCTGACAGCGATAGATTTATGGATATGCTGCTTCAGGAAAGGGGCTACGAGACCTGCTTCGAGGCCAAGCGTTACTGCGACCTGAAGCGTTGCGGACTGCTCGCCGAATATGCCGTCAGGGCCGGCAAGGTTGCCTCTGTCTCTGATGTCAAGGACGCCGCCTGGTGGTGGCCTATCCCTACAGACGAGTTCAACTACAACACGGCGATGGACCCGACAAAGGATCAGAACCCAGGATATTGATGAAACAATGAATATTTAAGGATATGAACAATAGATATAGATTTATTTGCGCGCTGATGTTCGCCGCCGCCGTGTCCTGCACGGCCACCTCAGCGGATGACAATCCGAATCCTCGTCCAGGCAGTGGGAAGGACGACGAGAAGCCTGTGACCAGCGAGATCACTTCCATTTACGACCTCAACCAAGACAAAGGCTACCTCAACTCGCACGCCGCTTCCTGGCAGAGCAGCGTCCTTGAGATGGACTATAGTTCCATCGTGACGTTGGAGAAACCGAAAGTCACACCGGATTACCCTCTGTACCCGAGGATCAAGAAACTTGCGGACGGGTCGTACATTCTCATCTACCAGCAGAACAACGCCGCCCACGATGTGTATTTCGCAAGGAGCGTGAACCTAACTTCTTGGACGGAGGCCCCTTCACAGCTGTTCGCGAAAACGGATATGAACCAGTACGAGAGCCAGGTCAAGGACCGTGTGCTGTTCTCCTCGGCCGACGCCATCGTGCTTTCTAACGGCGATGTGCTTGCATTCGCCGCATTCAGGCTCAACAAAGGATTCAGGCTCAACAACCTGAATAACGGCATAATGATGCGCAGGTCTTCCGACAACGGTCGGACCTGGAGCGAGCCACAGGTGATCTACCGGGGAACGACCTGGGAGCCGTCGGCCCTCCAGCTGTCCACCGGAGAGATCCACGTCTATTTCACCAGTTCGGATCCCAACACCGGAGACTCAGGCACAGCGTTGCTTCGTTCCAACGACAACGGAAAGACCTGGATCTCGGTCGGCAAGATCATCCGTCAGAAGGCCGGTGTGGCCACGGACGGATCCGGGAAGACCATATTCACAGACCAGATGCCGGTCGCAATCCAGCTGAACGGGAAGGACAGGATCGCCGTGGCCTTCGAGTCAAGATTCGGCAGAACAGGCACTTCCGAGGACAAGTACCATCTTTCGATGGCCTACAGCAGCGACAACTGGGCCTCGGGAGCGCTCACAGGAGAGGATGAGGGACCGGCGGACAGGAAGTCAAACCTCTACCTCAACGAGGCCGCGCCTTACCTAAGGCAGTTCCGTTCGGGAGAGACCTTGCTTTCTAGCGGAATCAGCAAGGTGTTCAACATCAGGGTCGGAAACGCCTTGGCCGACAAGTTCGGCAGTCCTATGCCGACATTCGAGAAGGGATTCTGGGGTTCATTGGAGATCATCGACGACCACACTGTCGTCGGAGTGTTTCCTACCTGCTGGTCCGAGACCGTGGACGGGCAGCAAGTCTCAAGGTCAAGGATCAACATCGCCAAGTTCGTCCTCAACCACAGGATCAACGCAGCGGCGTTCACCCCGACAGTGGACGGCAGCAGCACAGACTGGAAGGACGTGGATGACGCATTGTTCATCGGAAGCGTAAGCAAGACCGGAACCGTTTTCAGGTTCTCCTATGACAATGACAACTTTTACGGAATGATCGAACGCAAAGACGCTTCCGTCACCTCAAAGGACGGCTGCACCGTGATGCTTCAAAGCGGCAACGGGTCCGGCGTTCCGGTCACGCTTGACTTCTCGTTCAACTCCGGAAAGATCGTGTGCTCAGACGCAAACGTGAAAGTGGCGGGATGCATTCTCGGCACGCTTGACACCGAGTCCGAGGACGATGGGCTGACAATCGAATTCTCGATTCCACGCTCGTTCCTTAATGTCGTCAACGACAAGATTCTATTCAACGCCGTTGTCAAGGACGACGCCGGGGAGGACACGTTCTTCGGCCTGACCACCAAGAACTACGCAAAGTGGATTCCTATTGAGCTTAAACCAGCCTCAGAGCCGGCTCCGGTTCCTGACCCGGGCCAGGGAGAGTTCAATTCTGACGGTCCGAAATGGAACGAGGGTGAAGAGACCGACCCGTGGAAGTAACAACAATCAACAAGGAATAATTATGAACAGAAATATTCATCATCTTTCATTTGTCGCCGCGGCTGCCGTGGCGCTGCTGGCCTGCTCCCGGGAGCTTCAGGAAAAGCCCGCCAATGAATATGACTACGGAACCTTGACGGCCGTGCTTCCGGCGACAAGGACCAGCATAGATATGTCACAGAACGTGGTGTGGAACTCGGGAGACGAGATTATGGTTTACAGCGCGGCCTGCCCGTTCGGCCTGAAATATTCCACGGAATCAGACCAGGAGACCTCCGGGGCGTTCAATCCGGAAGGAGAGTCCGTGACAGGAGAAAAGCTGTACGCCGTTTATCCTGTTGCGGCCGCAAACGGGGCAGAGTTGTCCGGCGAGAGCATTGACATTGATTTCGGAGGTCTCGCGACGCAGGGATATTCATCAATCCTTGACCCGACGGCCGACATCACGAAAGTTCCGATGGTGGCGGCTTCCAGCGGGAAGAAACTGGTTTTCTCCAACCTTTGCGGCGGGATGAAGTTCAGGATCGCTGACTGGCAGGACGCCGGAATAATGATCACGTCGATAGAGATCAAGGCCAACGGAGGAGAGTCCCTGACAGGAAAAGGCAAAGTGAATCTCTCCGACGGGACATATTCATTGTCAGGAGGACAGAGTTCCGTGACCCTGACCTTCGAGAACGGGGTCTCCATCGGCACCGGAGGTCACCGCGACCAGTCACAGGGTTTCATCGCGTTCCTTCCTGCCGGAAAGTACTCCAAAGGATTCACGTTCACAATCACCGACACTGACGGAATGGTTTACACCAAATCCGCCGATGGGGAAATCAGCATCGAACCAGGAGTGGTCTCCCCACTGAAGTCCTTGCTTCTCACAGTGTATTACGGCAAGGCGAACTGCGCCAGGACGGCAGCGGCGGGAGAAGTCACACTTGACATCACGCCATACTATTCATTCACAGACGATTTGACCCACACAGGCATTCCTGCCGAGGGCAAGAACCCGGCCGTAAAGGCTAAGGTTATCTGGCAGCACACCATATCTTCCGGCGGCGGAGAGGTCGTTGGAACGCCTGCAATCTCCGGGAACGAGCTGAGAGTTCCGGTCAAAGGGACCTTCGGCAACGCTCTTGTCGCCATCTGCGACGCGGCGGACAAGGTGCTTTGGTCGTATCACATCTGGGTAAGCGAGTCCGAGGACATCCCGTACAAGAACGATGTCGCCGGAAAGTATAAGATGATGGACAGGAACCTTGGGGCTCTTTCCACCAAACTCAAGGACCAGAACAGCTACGGCTGTTTCTACCAATGGGGAAGGAAGGACCCGTTCCCGAGGCCGGTTCCGGTGACCAGACCGACAGCGGCCGACAAATATAAGAATCCAGATGTAGAACTCACGCCGAACACGGCCGCGACCGAGGAGACCGGAACCATCGGATACACTTTGTCACACCCGGACACCAGACTGCTTGACGCATCCTCTTGGTACAAGGCCGGGATGCCTGAAGGCCTGTGGGGCAACCCGGAAGGCAACGAGAACGGCGGTAAAGGAGTGAAGACAATCTACGATCCTTGCCCGGAAGGCTACAGAGTGGCCGATCCGATGTGCTACAGTATGGACTGGAAGAAAGACAAAGCGTTCTGCGACGCCAACTATGGGTACGATTTCGTCACGGATAGCGGCTCGTCAAAATCAACCTTCGCCACATCCGGCTACCTCAGCACAACCTCCAACGCTATGGAATATCTCGAATATCGTGGAGCGGTCTGGACCAACGCCCCGGTCGGCGGCAAGGGTCTCAGATTCTACTTCAACAACGCCAGCGTGAAGAACAACGACGGAATGCCATTCACAAACGGTCTGCCGGTGCGCTGCGTCAAAGAGACAAAATAGAAAACGAACTTGAATGTTATGATAAGAAAGAGCATTGTCACAATGTGCGCCGGGATTATGTCCGCGATCGCCGTGCAGGCCCAGAACGGGCCCGTGAAGATGTGGGAGGGCACCATCGACCTTCCTACATACAGGGTTGAGGCACCCGAAAGAGCGCCTCTGTTCGAGAGGGATTTCGCCTATCAGAGGGCAAAGCGTGGGGTTTACCCTTACGCGATGAACGACAACCCCACCAACGTCAAGGTAGATTCCACACACAGAGCCTTGTACCTTGAGAACGACTACCTGAAAGTCTGTGTCCTTCCTGACATCGGAGGCCGTCTGCTCTACGCCACTGACAAGACCAACGGCTACGAGATCTTCTACCGCCAGCACGTCATCAAGCCGGCCAACGTCGGTATGCTGGGAGCGTGGATCAGCGGAGGCGTGGAATGGAACGTATTCCACCACCACCGGGCCACAAGCCAGTACCCTATTGACTACAAGCTCGTTGACAACAAGGACGGCAGCAAGACCATTTGGGTAGGCGAGGTGGAGAACCGTCACAGGATGAGCTGGGCCATCGGACTGACCCTCCACCCTGACAAATCCTACATCGAGGTCACGGGCAGGTTCTTCAACAACGCCCAGGACCGCAACTCGATGCTCCACTGGAACAATGTCGCCACACACGTGAACGAGAACTACCAGATAATATTCCCGGAGAACACTGATTTCGGAACCTATCACCACAAGAACAGCTTTCTGCGCTGGCCTGTGGCCGATGCCGAGTACTGCGGGAACCCTGACTACGCCGGCAAGGACATCAGCTACTGGAAGAACCTTCCGGCGCTGACCGGTGGCTCCGTCTTCGTGTACGACCTCAAGGACGACTTCATCGGAGGCTACGACCACGGCAAGAACGCCGGAACTATGCTGGCGGCCGACCACAACATCAACAAAGGAGGCAAGTTCTGGGCCTGGGGGCCGATGAACTACGGCCACGAATGGGATTGCAAGACGCTCACTGACAGCGACGGAGCCTATGTCGAGCTGATGACCGGGGCCTATTCCGACAACCAGCCTGACTACTGCTGGATCAATCCTCACGAGACCAAGGAGTTCACGGCCTACTGGTACGGAATCAGGGACCTGCGTCACGTGAACAGAGGCAATGAGCTTGCGACTGTGAATATGGACATCGACCCTTCCGGAGCGATACACATCGCCGCCAACGTGACTCAGATCAGACCGGGAGCCAAGATCAAAGTGACGAAATCCGACGGCAAGGTCCTGTACGAGAGGACAGCGTACATTTCCCCGGACAAGCCGTTCGCCGATGATTTCAAGGCCTCGCCGGAAGATGTGAAGGAGCCGTCGGAAGTGACCTTGACCCTCACGTCAAGAGAGAACGAGGAACTCATCAGCTACCATCCATACAAACTCGACCGAACAAAGCCGCTGCCTGAGCCGGTCAAGCCGCTCGATCCGGATCCGAAGAGCATAGACAACATCGAGGAGCTCTACTACCTCGGAATGCGCAATCTCCAGTTTCATCAGGCACACGTGGATCCGAACATTTACTTTTTGGAGGCCCTCCGCCGGGATCCTGACGACGTCAGATGCAACACCCAGATGGGAATCTTCCACAGGATGAACGGTGATTATGAGAAGGCCAAGGAATATCTCCGCCGCTCGCTGAAGCGTCAGACTTCAAGCTACACCCGTCCCGCCGACGGAGAGTCAATGTACAACCTCGGCCTGATCCTGAAGGCGGAAGGCAATTACGAAGCGGCAATCGACACCCTCTACAGAGCTGTCTGGGACTATGAATATGCCTCACCGGCCTACTACCAGCTGGCACAGATCTCCAACCTGTGCGGAAACCGGGAGAAGGCTCTGAAGGAAGCCCGTATGGCGGTGGATTACAACGGAATGAACATCGATGCGAAGAATCTGATGGCGACCCTCCTGAGATATTCAGGAAAAGCGGCGGACGCGAAAAGGATCGCCGATGAGGTTGTCACTCTCGATCCTCTGAACTACTACGCCACGAGAGAGTTGGTCAAGCTCGGAGCGAAACCGGAGGCTGAGCTCACAAAACTTCTGCGCGGAGTGAGCGAATCCTGTCTGGAGTTGGCGCTGTACTATATGAACAACGGATTCATCGCCGACACCGAAAGCGTTCTGAATGAGGCGGAAGCGGTGCGCCCTTACCCTACCGTGGAATATTACCTCGGCTATCTGGCCGACAGGCGCGGGGACAAAGAGTCCGCGAAGGAGTGGTTCTACAAGGCTGAAAGCGGATGCATCGACTATGTGTTCCCTTTCAGGCTTGAGACCATCGAAGTACTCGGCAAGGCACTTGAATATATTCCTGAAAGCGCCACTACCTGGTACTACCTCGGCAACCTATATTACCAAAAGCTGCCGGACAAGGCGATGGAGGCGTGGAATGAAGCCGTGCGGATCAAGCCAGACTTCGCTATGGCCCTGAGGAACCTCGGCTGGGGTTGCAGGTTCTACAAGGAAGACCTCAAGGAGGCCGCGGAATGGTACCGCAAGGCGATCGAGGCCGACAACGGCGGAAACGCACTGTTCCTCGCCGAATGCGACGAGATCCTTGAACTGATGAACGCTCCGCTGGAAGAGAGGCTCGCCCTGTTCAGCGGCCGTGAAGCCCTGTACGAGAAGCGCTACGACTCCGAGACCAAGGCCATCAAGCTGAGAATCCTCTGCGGTGAGTATGAAGAGGTTCTGGAACCGCTCCTGACCCGTTTCTACTCCCGTAGGGAGCACATCGAGGACCTTCACGACATCTACGTGGACGCCTGCCTTCTCTCCGGCCTCAAAGCCTGGAAGAACGGCGACAACGAAAAGGCTCTCAAGTATATGCTGATGATGAACGACTATCCGGAGAACCACGGTTACGCCCACCTTGAATATTACGCCCGCGACGCTCAGGTCTATTACAACATCGCCCTCGCCTACGAGAAGGTCGGCGACACAGCGAAGGCCAATGAATATTACGGCAAGGCCGCGACTGTGGCCGTCAAGCCTGCCGATGGGATGTACAACTACGAGAAAGCCCTGGCTATGAAGAAGTTGAACCCAAAAGCCGATATCAAGAATATGCTGAAGGAGACCGCCGCCTACGGCAAGGGATGCGTGACCGACCACACTGAACGTTTCTTCGAAAGTTTCGGCTACGGAGACTATCCTGAGGACGTGAACACGAAAGCATACTATATGCAGGGCATCGCCTTCAAGGGCTTGGGCCGCGACGCCAAGGCCAGGAAATATTTCCGCAAGGCCATCGGAGAACGTAACGGAAATGTCTGGGCGAATTACTATCTTGGCAACATCAAATAATCTAAGGTTATGACAAGAAAGACGATCATAGCGGCGCTTGCCGCATCTCTCCTTATCCTGGGCTCATTCACGGCCCAGGCACGCGGCGGCCAGTGGTCCGTCCAGAAGGCCAACGAATGGTACGCCAGCCAGAAATGGCCGGTCGGCTGCAACTACGTGCCGTCCTATGCCATCAACCAATACGAATTCTGGCAGCCGGAGACATTCAATCCAGAGATCATCGACAGCGAGTTGGCTCTCGCCGAGAGCATCGGATTCAACACATTGCGCATCTACCTTCACGAAGGGCTTTGGTACGCCGACAAGAACGGATTCAAGAAACGGATCAACCAGTTCCTTGACATCGCTGACCGGCACGGGATGAAGCTCATCATCACGTTCTTCACAAACGGAGGCAACCACGAGAAGACCTTCAAGCTCGGGCCTCAGCCTGAGCCGATTCCGGGCGCGCACAACTCCAACTGGATTCCAAGTCCGGGCAAGGCAGTCATCGATGATCCTGCCCAATGGCCGAGGCTTAAGAAATACGTGCAGGACATCCTCCGCACCTACAAGAACGACAAACGTATCCTGTACTGGTGCCTTTGCAACGAGCCCGAGAATATGAAGAACGGCTGCGATGTCAGCAAGTTTATGCCAGAGGTTTACAAATGGGCGTGGGAAGTGCGTCCGAGCCAGCCGCTCAGCTCACCTGTCTGGCAACGTCCAGGCATTCACGGCACGTCCACGAAACTGGATCTGGTCGCCTACGCCTGTATGAACTCAGACATCATCACATTCCACTGCTACTCAAAGCCAAAGGAGGTCGAGACCGACATCCAGATGCTCCAGCGTTTCGGCAGACCGATGATCTGTCAGGAATATCTCGCCAGAAACTACGGCAACACATTCTTCGATGTCCTCCCGCTCCTGAAGGAGAACAATGTCGGAGCCATCAACTGGGGTCTTGTCAACGGCAAGTGCCACTTCCACTACCCGTGGGGGCACAAGGTCGGCGACCCCGAGCCTGAGATCTGGTTCCACGACATCTTCCGTCCGGACCACACTCCGTACGATCCTGCCGAGATCACCTTCCTTCAGAAGATGACAAAATAGAAAATATTCCGACAACAACCTCAAAGGGTGGCCGAAAAGCTTTTCAGCCACCCTTTTTAATATTCATTTGCGGCTTGGGATTTGTGGAAGAAACGGAAAAACAGTAACTTTGTCTGATTGTACCCTTAAGGGAATATGAAAGAGACATTGAAAAGAATATGGTTTCCGATGGTGGTGGTGTGCGTGATCGCGCTTCAGGCCATCGGTATGGGCAACCGTCCTTTCGCCGGGGATCCGGGTTATGGATTCGTCTCAGCGGAAAGACCTCTGCCACCCGACACTATACATTACAGGAATCAGTTCATCGGCAACGCAGCCGCCGGAAAGGAAGACACTTCCCTATTCCTGGCTCCGATCGACACCACGCCGCACCTGACCGCGAGGGACACCATATTCCCGCCGGATTCACTCAGGGACATCGACCCGTTCCGCTACAAATACTATGTGGCGATTCTTGACTCGCTGACCCATAGGATAGTAGTGGACTCATTGAAGACAGCGGGCGATTCTCTGGACTGGCCGAAAGTTGACTCACTTTACTACCTTGACTCGGCCATCCGTAAAAAGGCGGCTGACGCAGCCTGGTACGCCAGTCTCTCCAAGGCGGAACGGAAGAAACACGACTTCGAGGTCAAGGAGAAGATCAAGAAGCACATCGCCGACAGTGTCCTGAATGTCAAGGACAGCCTGAAGGCTTATAGGGACAGCGTCAAGGAGGCGACCCCGAGGGTTCTGGAAACATTCGCCTTGCCGGATTCCCTTCAGTACAAAAGGATCATCAGATGGACCCACGAGCGGGAGTTCCACAAAATGGACATAAGCGAGCCGGACACCAGCTACAACCATTGGTTCCACGACTATCCGTTCTACCGCAAGGACGTGAACGCCACGTGGTTGGGAGTGGCGGGATCAGCGATGCAGTACTACAATTGGTTCAACCGCACAAGCGAGAACGGGGTGTCGTTCTACAACCCTTACGAGGCGTGGACATATTCGGCGAAGACGCTCCCGATGTACAACACGAAGACCCCTTACACTGAACTCGCCTACTTCGGGACCATATTCGCCAATTCGCAGAAGGAGTCTGACAACCTGCACATCCTGACATCACAGAACATATTCCCCGCCCTGAACTATACACTTGAATATAACCGGTTCGGCGGCAACGGAATAATGCAGAACGAGAAGACGACCAACAAGACATTTGTCGCTTCCGTCAACTATCTTGGCAAGCGGTACCTGATGCACACCGGGTACATACACAACAAGGTTCTCAGGAACGAGAACGGAGGAACCAGCGACAACAAGATGGTCAGCGACACGACCCTTGACGCAAGGGAATATCCGGTCAACCTTTCCAACGCCTCCTCGAACATCATCAGAAACACCTTGTTCCTTGACCAGCAATACAGGATCCCGTTCACATTCATCAGGAACATTCAGAACCGGAAGACAGACAAGGCGTTCAAGGACAGCATAATAGCCACGGGAGACTCGACTAAGATCGCCTCGCTCGCCGAACTTCTCGCCCAAAGGAAAGAAGAGAGGGCGGCCGCCGACACACTCGGCGACGACAACATCACGACCGCCTTCATCGGGCACAGCAGTGAATATTCAGTGTTCCGGAAAAGCTACGAGGACCAGATCACGGACGATGTTGGCAAGTCGTTCTACGACAATGTCTTCAACTACCATCCTACGACCTCGTTCGACTCGGTCAGGGTGATGAAGCTGGAGAACAGGGTGTTCCTCAGGCTCCAGCCGTGGGCGGACAATGCGATCGTCTCCAAACTGAACGGAGGAATCGGCAACAGGCTTCTGAATTTCAGCGTGTTCGATCCTACCTTCCTGAAAGGTACGACAAACAAGATCTGGAACTCGGCCTTCGTCTATGCCGGTGTGGAAGGACAGCTTAAGAACTACATCCATTGGGATGCCACAGGTGACTATGTATTTCTGGGAGACCAGATGAACGACCTCTCAGTCAAGGCGAACGCCAGACTCGACGTGTTCCCGTTCAGAAGGGCGAGAAAGAGTCCAGTCTCATTGGATGTGCATTTCGAGACCAATCTTGAGGAGCCTGAATATTACTACCAGCATTACTACTCGAACCATTACAAATGGGACAACGAGTTCGGCAAGATCTCCACGACAAAGATCCAGGGAGGGTTAAGCATTCCGAGATGGAGATTGGGCGCAAGGGTCGGCTACGCCCTGCTTTCCGGCAACGTTTACTATGACTCCACCGGTGTGATCCGGCAGAACAACAACGCGATGAGCGTGCTCAGCGCCTCGCTGGACAAGAATTTCGCGCTCGGGCCGCTGCACTTGGACAACAGGCTTCTATTCCAGATCTCCTCAGACCAGGATGTGATTCCGCTTCCGACGCTTGCGGTCAACGCCAGATGGTACCTGCAACTCAACGTCAAGAGGAACGTTATGCAGATGCAGCTCGGAGCCGAGGCTTGGTACAACACGAAGTACTATTCCCCTGGATGGAATCCGGCCGTCGGAGCCTTCTATAACCAGAAAGAGGAAAAATACAATAACGGCCCGGTCATTGACGCGTTCGTCAATATTCAGTGGAAAAGAGCCTGCATATTCGTGAAAGTCGAGAATGTTGGGAAAGGTTGGCCTATGGACAAGGCGGACTATTTCAGTGCCCATCACTACATCAGGACGCAGACAGCCCTTAAGTTAGGAATATATTGGCCGTTCTATCTGCAATCCAGCTCCAACAAGACCGTCAGCGCCGGTTCAGGTCTCTCTGGTGGCAGCGGCGGTTCCGGCGGCAGTGGAGGTGGATTCGGAGGGGGATTGAACGGTCTTGGCTCCGGCGGAGGCAGGGGTTTCAGCAGCAACGGCTTCTAACAGAATCCGCCTATGGGACTGAAACGAGTGACCAAAAAATTCCTCAAGTACCTGATACCCACTTTGGTGGTGCTATTGATCATTCCGTTCAGCGAATTGAACAGGAACTCGAAAGGAGAGGAAGATGTTTTCGGGACCAGTCCCATAAGGTTCGCGTTAAAGTTGGATGAAAAACTCTCCGAAGGCTATGTGACCGGCTACTGCTACGAGATGGCCGAACGCTTTGCGGGACACCTGAAAGATTCCGTGGAGATATTCATTGCGGACAGTGACGTGGATTATCTGGACTCGCTCCGGCTTGACAGCCTCGATATACTGGCAGTTCCTTTTCCCAAAGTTCCTGATTCCGAGGAATTCCTGTCGTTCCAACTTGGAGACGCACCTGCCGCCTGGGTGATCAAGGCGGACAAAAAGCGGCAGCGGGAAATCATCCGCTGGCTCAACAATTTCAAAGGAACTGATGAATATGCCGCCGTACAGGACCGATTTTTCAAAGGTTACAATCCTTACCGAAAGGGTGTGAAGAAAGTTCCAGGGATCATCAGCCCTTACGATGACCTAATCAAGCGGAACGCGAAGACTATCGGCTGGGACTGGAAGATGTTCGCGGCTCTTATCTGGAGCGAGTCAAGGTTCAGGATCCAGGCGAGATCTCCGAGAGGAGCAGTCGGGCTTATGCAGATGATGCCACGCACAGCCGACCGTTATGAGATTGAGGATCTCCTCGACCCAAAGGAGAACATCGAGGCCGGAACCGCCTACATAACCCGCCTCCAAAGCAAGTTCAGAGACACGGCGGCCGATGGTGATGAACTTGTGAAATTCACCCTGGCGGCCTATAACGCCGGCGAGGGACGTATTTACGACTGCATCAACCTGGCGCGCTCACAAGGCATCGACACCAGCACCTGGGAAAGTCTCTGCACCGTTCTGCCGCAAATGAGTCAGGATTCTATTCTGTTCGTGGAGGATGTCCGGCACGGTAAATTCAAAGGGAAGGAGACAGTGGCGTACGTGAAAGCGGTCCTCAACCGCTACGACATATTCAACGGGGCGACTCCACGTTATCAGGTTCAACCAACGGACACATCCTCAGTGCTGATTGAAGATGAGGATGATGTGGAGCGGGTTCTATTGAGCCCTGACAGTCTGAGCCGGATCGACTCTGGAGATGAACAGGCAAGGGATCAGGAGAAGGAGCATAATGACCAGCCAGGAGAGGAGGTCGGCGGCAAGCACCGCAGGTAGATTCAGACTCACCGGAACAAAAGGCACGAAATAGTTCTCCGGATTCAGTTTAATGATGTGGGTCCATTTCTGGATTCCGCACAGCAGCAAGGCGACTCCATTGCCGATCAACATTCCACGGAAGACAATCACGGAAGCGACCCTGAGGAACACTTTGGCGATAGCCTTGTCGGTCATTCCCAAGGATTTAAGGGTTCCGATAGTGGAGATGTTCCTGAACAGCATTATCAGAAGTCCGGAGATCATGTTGAACCCGGCCACAATCGTCATCAGGACGAGGATGAACAGGACATTGAAGTCTATGAGATTCAGCCAGTCGAAGATTTGTGGATAGCGGCTGATCACCGAGGTGGCTATCAAGGTGTCGTCATCCTCCCCTGCCTTTTCCAATGCGATGTGTCCGACCTCATCTGTGACATCGCGCATCCCGGCATCGGTCTTTGCCCCGGGTACAAGCGCAAGTTCCAGTACGGAAGCCTCATCGGAGGTCCAACCGTCAAGTCTCTGAAGATCAGCGATGTCAGCCAGCACGACGATATTGTCTGTTCCGTCCATCACACCTTCGTAGAGGCCGGTGATGTTGAAGTTGCGTACCTTTACCTTTTCTCCGACAAAGTAAGTCAGAAGTTTGTCGCCCACATTCAAGTCAAGCATTTCAGCCAGCCTTACTGGAATGGAGACTCCGAGTCTCACCGTGTCGGATTCAGATTTATCACGCGGAGTTCCTTTGAACAGAACGCCGTGGATGCTCTCGCCTTTCTTGACGATTCCCGCGCGATAGACTGCCGGAGTGATATTCCTGACTTCCGGAATCGCCTTGATGTCAGGGATAAAACTTTGGTTGACCGAAATCGGGGAAGCCTCGCTGATGTAGTTCATATCCACAGGCATCAGTTGCACGTCCCCCGTAAGGTCGGAAATACCGTCCCGGATCTCGTTCCTGAATCCAGACGAGACTGAGACGGAGACAATCATAATGAGGAAAGAGACAGCGATGGAGACCATCGCTATCCTTCCTCCGAAACGGAGGCGTCCGGCTATGAACCTTGACGCGTCCAAAAAATTATTCTTTTATGAATATTACCAAATGTGAACCCTTTCACTCTCCGGACGCCACATCGGATCGCCTTCCTTGATGCCGAAAGCGTCGAAGAATGTCTGGAAGTTCTTAAGGGACACGTTCACACGGTTCACGGCGAGTGAGTGGACATCGAGCTTGGTCAGACGCGCCTTCTCCTCGTCGGTGATGTTCTGTGCCCAGATCGCGCCGTAAGACAGGTAGAATCTCTGCTCGGGGGTGAAGCCGTCGATAAGGCCGATGTTCTTGCCGGCGTTGGCGTTCTCCATCGCCGTGTAAGAGATGCTGAGTCCGCCGTGATCACCGATATTCTCACCGAGTGAGAGTTGTCCATTGGCGTGAACGCCAGGCACGACCTCAACCTCATCGAACTGAGCGACAAGCACCTGAGCCTTGGCGTTGAACTTCACGGCATCCTCCGCCGTCCACCAGTCGGCCATATTACCGTCTTTGTCGAAGAGTCGTCCCTGGTCGTCGAATCCGTGGGACATCTCGTGGCCGATCACGACTCCGATTCCGCCGTAGTTGACGGCGTCGTCCGCGTCAGCGTTGAAGAACGGAGGCTGGAGGATCGCCGCAGGGAAGCAGATCTCGTTCGTCGTAGGGTTATAGTAGGCGTTGACGGTCTGAGGAGACATGCCCCATTCCGTCTTGTCGGTCGGCTTGCCGAGTTTGGACATATTGTCGGCTGTGTACCAGGCACCGGCGGCGCGGAGGTTCTCGTAGTAGCTCTTCTCCGGGTCGATGTCAAGGGTCGAGTAATCCTTCCATTTGTCAGGATAGCCGACCTTAACTGTGAAGTTGTCCAGTTTCTCGTGGGCCTTGGTCTTTGTGGAATCGCTCATCCAGTCGAGCTCGTCGATGTGCTGGCTGAAGGCCTTCTTGAGGTTATCAACGAGATCCAGCATCTTGGTCTTTGAGGACTCCGGGAAGTACTTCGCGACATACATCTTGCCGACAGCCTCGCCAAGGATGCTGTTCGGAACCTGCATGGCCCTCTTCCAGCGAGGTTTCTGCTCCTTGATGCCGGACATCTGGGTGCTGAAGAAATCGAATGACGCGGTGTAGAAGTCATCGCTGAGAGATCCGGTCGCGCCCTGGATGAGCTGGCCGGCCACATAGTCCTTGAGGACAGCGAGGTCAGATCCGCCGAAATATTCGCAGAAAGCCTTGAAGAACGAAGGTTCGCTGACGATCAGTTTCTGCTGGTCGGCGATTCCTCTGGTCTCGAAGTAGAGTTTCCAGTCGAAGCCAGGGTAATTCTTGATGAGTTCCTCGGTGCTGCAAGGGTTGTACTGAGCCTGGATATTCCTTTCCTGAACGCTGGTCCAGGAGTTGGTGGCGAGGACATCCTCGACCGCGAGAGCATTGGCGGCAGCTTTCTCCGGCTCGGCCACTCCGGTCAGTGAGAACACTTTAGCCAGGAAGTTACGGTAACCTTCCTTGATGGCGGCGTTCTCAGTCTCAACATAATAGTCACGGTCGCCGATTCCGAGTCCGCCCTGTCCGAGATAGAGTATCTGGCTGTCGCTGTCGGCGAGGTCTGACATCACGTAAGCCCCGAAGAACGAGCTTTCGGAGACATTATGAAGCCCCGCGATGATCTTCACGAGAGCTTCCTTGTCAGCCGCCGCGTAGATCTCATCGACATATTTCTTCAAAGGGGCCGCGCCCTCGGCGTTCAGCCTTGTGGAGTCGAGTCCCTGCTTGTAAAGGTCGGAAATCTTCTGCTCGACCGTGCCTTTTTCCGTTTTCAACGTTCCCATCTCGGCGAACAAGTCGTTGAGTCTCTTGACGTTGTTCTCCCTCAACTGGTCGAATGAGCCGAAACGGGCATATTCAGGCTTGAGAGGGTTGTTCTTCTGCCATCCGCCGGTCGAGTACTGGTAGAAGTCAACCGCCGGAGAGACCGTGGTGTCAAGGTTCGCAAGGTCAATGGCCGGAACCGTAGCCACCTGTTGTTTTGGCCCGCAGGCCGCCATCGCAAGCGCTGAAGCCATAATCACAAAACTTTTTTTCATATCCTATGAATATATTCGTTCATATTCCAAGCCGCATTGAACAATCAAAGCGACATATTAAACCTCTCGTTCGCAGAGTATTACCCTGCTTCAGATTCAGTAAAACGAATCTCGGATCCGCAGATATTTCTCAGTCCCAGGATTCGCGACAACAAAGGTAATGAATTTATTTTACCGAATGTCCATTTAATCATCAATGATTCCTGTAGGCCTGGATAAAGTCCCGGACCTTATCACGGCTGCTGAGGAAGGTCAGTTTGTCGATGGCGCGGAAAAAGGCTTCCTTGTCAACAACATTGGAATAGACCAACTTCAGGAACTCGACCTTGTCGTCATCGAAGGAGTAAAGGTCGATGAGGCGCTCGCACTGGTCCGTGGTGAAGGCCGTGTTGGCGAGGGCGGTTCTGATCAACTTGTTCTTTCCGTCGCCAAACGCCTCGTCCTTCATCCGTTGGTAGAAGTCGGCGAACACATCTGCGGACATCACATTCTTTCCGAACACGGATGACCAATGTCCGCTGTGCCCGCCTCCGGCCGAAGAGCCACCGTCAATACGGATGTCCATAATCCCTATTCCATTGTAATATACCCGTTTACTGTAAAGCAGACGACCTTTCCAGATGTCATCGTCCGACATCGAACGAGACTCGTAAACCTCCACCGTGTAATAGCCCGAAGACAGACCTGCGACAAAGCAGGAAGTCGCAGGCATTGAGACATCCTCATTGTCAATGGTGACTATGAACGGCCTGTCATACCCGCTGATCCGGATCCCATCGACAAACCCGGCCCTCGCCGACAAAGACAAAAGCACGCACAGCGCGCATATCATAAGTTTCCGCATAGCAGTTCATTTTGTTCGCTAATATACATCTTTTTCGGAAATGTTGTCCTCTCCACGATCATATCATTCTCCCTTAACGGTCTCCAATCTGTAAGGAATAACATTTTGCAAAACGGCGGCATACAATGACGCCTCTACACAAGTGTGGAGTGGTAGTGTATGCCGACTGTGGTGTCCTGAACCATAGGCAGCATATTCATATGCATACATTGCATTCTGAGTGGTGATTGTATGCCGCCATATTCACAAAAGCGCAAGATATGTTTGAATTAATTTGTAAATTTGCACAAAACTATGCGAATGAAATCCAACATATTCATCAAGGCGATCCTCTGTGCCGTTATGGTGGCTGCGATAATCGGGTGCAGCAAGGCGTTCGTGTCTGAAAAGGAATTGATAATCAGCGATGCGAGCCTGCAGGAAGAAGGGAAGACTCTCGCGCCGGGGGATGCCATCCACCTTCTGGGAGAGGGGTACAGGCAGACGGACAATGTGATGCTCAGCTTTTCTTGGGAGACGGGCGACAAGCTGATTCCGGTCGGGAAAGCCAGCGGCATCTATGCCGAAATCGTGAGTGTTGAGCCAACGCGTATCGAAGTGCTGTTGCCTTACAGATACCCTGCGGCAAGAGTGGACGTGTCCCTGATGCGGGAGGGAAAAACACAGGCCATAGGATCTTTGAATATCACTGACGGCCAGGCTCCTAAAGACCTGAGGCTCTATGGAATAAAAGACAAGAGTGTAGATGGTTACATTCTGGACGAGAATGGCCTTGGGAGGAAAAACTTCACCGCCGACCTTTCCGGGAATATTCATTCGGTTGTCAACGTTCCTCGATCTTTCGGCCTCTGCGGTCTCACCGAGGAAGACGGCAACCGGGGCGCGGTGTTCCTCAACTTCTTCACAGGCAAGACCGAGCACTTGAGCGGCAATGCGATCGCACTGTCCAGAACTCCAACGAATATGATCGCCGCACTTTGCTGCCGGGACAATGTCTGCACTTTCAACAACTTGCCGGTTGAGGTTTGCGCGGATTATATGACAAAATCCTCCGGCACGCCGGCTCCTGTCCAGCCTAAATACGACCTCCCGGAAGGGCTGAAGCCGGAATATTTCGGTGACTATCCAGGAACATATTCAGAAAAAGAAGGAATCTACTCCTATCTGTTTTCCGCCAACGAAGGCAACGGGAAATGGGCGACCGTCATTTTAAGAAAAGAGAGCTTAAGGAAGATTGAGGAACTCGATGCCGCCGCCGTCATCCCGTTCCGGGTCGGGCAGGACGCAGGTTACATCATCACTTTTGAAGGAGGCCCCAGCCTGTTCCGGGTCGTCAGCGCCGAGACCGGAAAGATGGACCAGCCAATCTACACCTACAAATCAGTCAGAATCCTCTCGGCCAATGTCCATCCCGACCGCCCGGACCACATCCTGCTGAATATCGCTTCCGGTAACGCCACCAAGATCCAGGATCTCGACTGGAAAACGAAGACCTTGTCCCCAGTCTCCCTGCCGGAAAACTACAAGGAAGTTCTGATGGCGAACTGACACACTCACTTTGACTCTGCCATAGAAGTTTTGATTTGTTTGAAATGTCCTTTGAGAGGGAAAATCTTCAAACGAATCAAGCCAGCCTCATCCGGAGAATCGGAAATGGATTACCCTGATCGTCGATCTCGCTGCGGTCATAGGTCTTGAAGCCCCAATGGGTATAAACAGAGACAGCATATGTGTTCTGCTCGTTCACGTCTATGAGACGGATGCCGTTCCCGTTTGTCGCCCAGTCAACCAATTTGTGGCCGATGCCTTTCCCGATGAAGGTCGGGTCGATGAACAACATCTCTATCTTGTCCTCGCTGAGGCCGATGAAGCCGGCGACTCTGTCTTCGGTCTCCGCTACGGCAAGCACGGGAACTTCCGCCAGAGCCTGCCCCGCATACGGTTCCAGATTCGCAAAATCCTTTTCCGACAGGAAGTTATGTGTCACCCTGACCGATCTGTTCCAAAGACCTGTCAAAGAAGAGATGACGTCATTGCTCCGTTCCTGTTTTGATAATGTCGTGATATTCATTGTCCTGACTTTCTATGACACCGCAAAGTTAATGATTCAAAAACCACCTTGGAAATCCTGGCGATGCAGGATTCCGCCTCTTTTAGGTCGCCCTTAATATCTTTCAGGAATATGGCAATGCTGTAGTGCCTTCCGTCAGGGAGAACAATGAAGCCGACATCATTGACTCCGATAATCTCCCCGCTCATATTCCTGTCGCCAGTCCCGGTCTTGTGTCCGATCAACGCCTTGGTTCCGACCAATGAAGCAGGAAGCCTGTCACGTCCGGTATCGCAATTCTCCAACGCACTCACCAGCCAATCCGAATAACGGCCTTCTGGTATCCGGCGAGTGTAAACCATCTCCAGCAGCCGTGAGGCCTCTTCAGGAGTCGTAGCAGCGCATTATATTTTCGTGCATATCTTTCTCGTTCCATCTGATGGCAGTGCGGGTAAAGCCCAGATTATGAATATCTCCGCGCAGGACACCTGATGTACGGCTCGGCCAAGCGTGGGGACCAACTTATTCTTTTTCAGGAACATAGAAAACGCCGCCAGTCATTACGAGAGGGCAGCATTCCCGAACATATTTATTTACAACACATTACAGAACACGTCATTACTCATTCTATCAGGTGCCGCGCTTTCAAGATGGATGGATCACCGCACAAGGCCAAGGTAATTAAACTCTATCAGATTCGGGATCTATGAGATAACTATCGTCCCCACAGGCGATTGTGAAAACCTGTGGGGACGATGCTGTCAAGCCGGTCTGTCATCAGAAGACGAAGGCGGCTCCGATTTTCAGCTGGTTGCGCTTGAGGGTGGCGCCATCCAACGAGGTGCGGTTCAGCAGACCGGCGTTGTAACCGACCGTGAAGCGAAAATGATGGTTCACCTCTATTCCAAGACCGCCGCCGGCAAGGACATCGAAACGCTTGTAGTCATCTTCCGAATAGAGGTTGTGTTTCTTTCTGTTGCCACCCTTGCCTGTTCCGGAATCGACAGAAGTGGACGCCGCGATGCCGAGACTGAGCGTCGGGCCGCCAAAGGCGAACAGACGGACGTTGTCCCCAAGGTTCACTCCGGCGTTAAGGAGAACCGGAACGTTGGCGTAATGTTCCTGAACCGAACCAGATGCGAAAGAGAACTTGTAATCGCAGGTGGTAAGGGACTCATAGTACACGCCAGGTGTCAGGCTGAAGACTTTGCTCAATTCGAGATTCCAGTTCGCTCCCACATAGACACCGTTGGTGGTACCGGACACCGTGCTGCCGGAAGCTTTCATTTTCTGAACGGAATTAACATAGCCGGCCTCAACGGAAGGCTGGGCGAACATAGATATGCTCCATACGAATGTTGTCGTAGATGGTAAGCGCGCTCTTGGTCAGCACCGCCACCCTGTCGATATCATTGACAATGCTCTCGACACGGCTCCTGTCAATGCTGTCGATGTCGAAGCCTACACTCCCGGCCAATGAGGCATATTCCTGCTCAAGTCGTTCCTTTGCTGTCATCCTTTCTTTTGATAAGGATACAAAGATAACGCGAATCATCAAAAAACGCCAATCCGCTGATTATCATATTTTTCCAAAAAGCTGCCGGTCATTTCGGGAGGGCAGCCTTTACGAATATATTCATTAACAACGAGTTGCTAAACACGTCACAATCAGCGACCGGCGGTTCCTCCGGCGAAGCCATAATCCTGAATATTCAGATACCGTTCTAAGAAGCTGTTTTGCTTGAATATTCAATCCTCAGGACTATTCTTCTGGCGGCAGTGCCTGGGAATGCCGGGTGGCGAAGACTTCGAGAAGGAAGAGGACGCTGAAGGCGCAGGCGATCCAATATATTCCTAAAACATTGTCAGGAAAGAATTTGGCGGCGAGCGGGGTGGCCACCAGAGGGGAAAGGAACTGCCCGGCATAGAGGGCGGCGGAGAGGAGCGGCATCACCGTCGTGGCGGCGTCTTGACCGGCCTTGATCGAGGCGATCGTGTTCAGATAAGGGACTCCGATGCCGTTGGCGATTCCGATGAACAGGCAGCCGACAAGCAAAGAAGGGAGGCTTTGGGAAGTCGCGAAGCAGAGGTATCCCAGCAGGAAGAATGTCGGTGCGAAATACTTGACGGACAGCCGGAACCGCCTCATCATTCCGCCGAACACCACACCCACCAGTGCCGCCACCACATCAAGCGCGACCATAATGATGGTCACCGCGATCGGATCCAGATTTGTCGTCCTGATGCAGACCGCCGAAAAATTTGTCGGGAATATGAAAAAGCAGATCATCAGTAGCAGCATTCCGAGGACGGAAGGATAGAACCTTTTGATATTTCGGACGAAGCCTCCGGAGCCTTTAGATGTTTCCAACCTTTCTTTAGGCAGAAACAGAAGCACAAGAATCAGCACAAAAAGTCCCATTGAATATACAAGGAAGGCATAGTTCCACCCCACTTTGGCCAGCACTCCGGCAATCAGCGTGGCGATCACTCCCCCGATCTGGTTCATCGCGGCGCACAGCCCCATCAAGCGGGATTGGTCTTCGGGCGGGAAATAGTAGGACAACAGTCCCGTCGACAACGGCATAATCATTCCGACGGACACGCCCAGCAATGCTCGCAGGACGAGAATCGCCGAGATGTCTTCCAGAAAGAAAGCTCCGGTGCCGGAGACGACGTACAAGACAAGGCCCGCCACTGCGATGCTCTTTGTTTTCGCGATTCTGCACAAAAGCGGGAAGCAAAGATTGGTGACAATGATGAAAAGCGCCGGAAGGCTGACTATGAACTGGATAAGGAGATCTGGCTTGCCGGCGAAATGCGCCTTTACCGCCCAAAGCGCCGGTGCCATCGCCGCCCCGGCCATAACCGTCAAAAGACTGATTGAAAGAATAGTGAACGTCAACCGTCCAGAGATTTGTCTCGTCTGCATAAAATCTTAATTTTTAATTGAATATCATCTTGTGGAGTACGGGCTCTGCCAAGCCCGGATTCTTCAGACGCTATTCCAGA